>Ga0126371_10002215_pt1 | contig 16688 bp, 17 predicted proteins | sample PanSoiMetaPlot_4_FD_110145 | JGI IMG/M metagenome (GOLD analysis project Ga0126371, IMG submission 110145) | Tropical forest soil microbial communities from Panama - MetaG Plot_4 | ecosystem: Environmental > Terrestrial > Soil > Tropical forest > Bulk soil | place: Panama | collected 2016-02-17 | reverse complement strand
GCTGTTCGCGCACTTCACCCGCACCCGCGCGATCCGCCGCGGCATCGTCAGCATCGGCCAGGATTCCGCCGCGCCCGATTTCGGCCGGCCGCATCCGAGCCTGCCGCCCGCGCCGCTGCCGCGGCCTTATGCGAGCGGCGAAGAGTAGGCCTCAAGCTCCTGCGATCGCTTCTGTTATCCCAGTTAGCTTTGTTTCGCCAAAACGGCCGTCCTGCGCTGACCGGCAGGGACGATCCGCAACGGTTCGTTAGGCATCCGGACGCCGATGGCCGTGCGGGCGCCGGCTCGGTGCAATTTGATCAATCGGATTAGGGAAAAGGCAGAAAGGTCGGGCGTGATGTGGCTCCCGGCTCCGCTCACGGACGTCCAACGCAAGGAACAAAGATGAGCGCATCTGGAATTGCTCCGACGTCACATGCCGCTCCGGCCAGCTCCACGCATTCGGCGACGCCGCCCGCCGGCCATAACGGCGGCAACGCCGCGGTCTCGCACACATCGACGACCCAGTCGCCGCCGACCGCACCCGGCACCGGACAGAAGGTCAACAAGCTGGTCTAACCGCCCGCGCGGGCAGCGCAAATCCCTCATGTGCCGCCGTCGCGCCACGACGGTGGCCGTTCGCCGTTGTCATGCCGCCATGCGGAAGCTTGCCGCGAGCGTGCGCAGCGCGCGGCGCGCCGGCGGATCGAACGCGGTGGCGTAGAGCATCACATCGCGCGACGGCAGCGCCGGTAGCCCGAGCCGCGGACCGACGTCGACGGTGCCGGTCGGCGCGACCCGCCGCGCCAGCGCGGCGACCGCAAGCCCGGCCGCGACCGCGGCCCCGATGGTCGCGATGCCGCCGCCCACGAACACCTCGGCATAGGCAATGCCGGCCTTGTCGAGCGCGGCAACCGCCATGGCGCGCACGCTGCACGGCTCGGCCTGGGCCGCGAGGCGCAGCGGATCGCCCGGGCGCCGCACGAAGTCGGGCGCCGCCATCCAGCCGAACGCATCGGTGAGGAGCACCTCGCCGCCGCGCCGCTTGCCCTCGTGGCGCAGCACGATCGCGGCATCGCGCTTGCCGTCGTCGAGCGCCGCGAGCACGTCGCGCGAAGCGTCCACATGCAGCTCGACGACCAGACCGGGATCGGACGCATTCATGCGCTTGAGCAGGCCGGGCAGGTCATGGCCGATCACGTGGTGGCTCATGCCGACCGCGAGCCGGCGCGCCTCGACCGCGAACGCGCCGACCGCCGACTGATGCGCGGCGACGAGGTCGCGCGCGGCAGGCAGGAAGATGTTGCCGTCCGGTGAGAGCCGCACCAGCCGCGGCGTGCGGTCGACCAGCCGGCGACCGAGCTCCTGCTCGAGCCGCTTGATCTTCAGGCTGACGGCCGACTGGGTCGTGTCCATCGCCTCGGCGGCGCGGGTGAAGCTCTTGAGATCGGCGACGAGGACGAAGGCCTGGACGGCGTCGAGGTCGAGGCTGGGCATGAGGCATCCATTGCAATTTGAAATCTCTGAAATACAATATCATACGATTTCACAATGATCAATCCGCGCGTAGATTTGCCCAGAAGCGAGCAAATGGAGATTTTGACCATGCCCCTCACCCGCATTTCGCTCCGCCGCGGCAAGCCCGCGGCCTACCGCAAGGCCATTCTCGACGGCGTCTATCGCGCGATGCGGGAGACCTTCAACGTGCCGGAGGACGACCGCTTCATGGTCGTCTCGGAGCACGACGCGGAGGATTTCTCCTATGGCGCCGGCTATCTCGGCATCCGCCGCAGCGACGATCTCGTCATCATCCAGCTCACGGTCAGCAACACGCGCGGCGCGGCGCAGAAGAAGGCGCTGTTTGCCCGCATCGCCGAGCGGCTGACGCAGGACCCGGGCCTGCGGCCCGAGGACATCTTCATCAACCTGGTCGAGGTCGCGCCGGAGAACTGGTCGTTCGGCCACGGCGTCGCGCAATATGCCGAGCAGGCGGCGTAACGCCATGCACGCCCCCCTCGCCGCCACCTCCGTGCCGCTGGCGCCGCGCATGGCGCGGATCGCCGCTTCGCCCACCTCGGTGCTGCGCGCGCGCGCCCGCACGCTGCGCGCCGCCGGTCGCGACGTGATCGAGCTCTCCTCGGGCGATCTCGATTTCCCGACGCCCCCGCACGTGCTGGCGGCGGCCGCCGAGGCGGCCGCGCGCGGCGAGACCCGCTACACCAATGCGGACGGCACGCCCGAGCTCAAGGACGCGGTGCGCGCCGCCTTGCGCCGCCACAACGGCCTCGACTTCACGCGCGAGGAGGTCATCGTCAGCGCCGGCTCGGCCCAGGCGATGTTCGGCGCGTTCTACGCGACGCTCGCGCCCGGCTACACGGTCGTGGTGCCGACGCCGTGCTGGATGCCATATGTCGAGCAAGTGCGGTTGGCCTACGGCAAGCCCGTGCTGTTGCCCTGCCTGCAGAACAACGGCTTCAAGCTGCGTCCGGAAGAACTCGCCGTCGCGCTCACGGAGCGCACCCGTTGGCTCGTGATCAACAATCCGGTCAATCCGACCGGCGCGGTCTATTCCGCGGACGAGCTTTCGGCGATCGCCGCGGCGCTGCGCGCGCATCCGCACGTGTGGGTCCTCGCCGACGGCCTCTACGAGCACATCGTGTTCGACGGGCGCCGCGCGCCGACATTGGCCGAGGTCGCCCCGGATCTGCGGGCGCGCACGCTGACAGTGTCGGGCGTCGCCAAGAGCTATGCCATGATGGGCTGGCGCATCGGCTACGCGGCCGGCCCCGCCGCGCTGATCGCCGAGATGACAAAGCTGCAGTCGCTGACCACGGGCTGCGCGTCCTCGGTCGGCCAGGCGGCGGCGCTCGCGGCGCTCACCGGGCCGCAGGATGTGCTGGCGGAGCGCGCCGGCGTGCTGGCGGAGCGCCGCGACGCGTTCGTCGCCATGATCAATGCGTGCGACGGACTTTCCTGCACGCCGCCGGCGGGCACATTCTACCTGCTTGCGTCCTGCGCTGGCGTCATCGGCAAGCGCACGCCCGAGGGTCGAGCGCTCGCGAGCGACCGCGACTTCGCCGCCTACCTGCTCGACAGCGCCGACATCGCCGTGTTTCCGGGCGCTGACCTGGGACTCTCGCCCACCATCCGCATGAACTTTGCCAACCCGCTGCCTGTGCTGGCGGAGGCGGGCCGTCGGATCAAAAGCGCGTGTGCGGCGCTGGCGTAGCGGCGCCGCATCATTGACACCTCGGAATGCTAGGCATAGAGAGACAATGGTCCAGCAAGACGAGGGAGCCCGCGATGCGTATCTGTGTGACTGCCGCCCTGGCGCTGACGACGACGCTGACCGCCGCCGCGGCGGCGGACCTCGAGGCGAACAAGCAGCTCTACCGCAGCTACATCGAGGAGATGTGGAACCAGCGTAATCCGTCCGCCGCCGACCGCTACCTCGCGCCGAGCTTCGTCGAGCACAATGCCAACCTGCCGCCCGGGCTCGAGGGACGAAAGCAGTTCGTCGCGGAGGTTCAGGCCGCGTTCAGCGACTATCACGCCGAGATTCAAGAGATCGTCGCCGAGGGCGACAGGATCGTGACGCGGGTCGTCTGGACCGGCACCCAGGACGGTCCCTATCGCGGCCGGCCCGCCACCGGGCGCAAGCTGCGCTTCTCGACCTCCGACTTCTTCCGCATCGAGAACGGCAAGTTCGCCGAGCACTGGGACGTGGTCGACAGCCTGCCGCGCGCCATCGCGCTCGGCCTCGTGCCGCCCCCGCAGCCGCCGGGCGGCGGCGCGGCGCCGAAGTCGCCCTAGGCAGCCGCGGTTCGGCAGCCGCGGCGCCTACGCGGCCACGTTGCTCAATGAACGTCTGCAACGTCGGTGGCGCGAGCGGCGCGCGAAAGCGATCGCCCGCACCGAGTAGCGAGTCGGCCCACGCGCGACGCTACTCTTTTTGGTTGTGCGCCGGTCCATCCCCACGTAAGCTACCGCCCAGTATTTTGCGACGTTTCAATTCCATGGCGCGGGGTCATTCTTCGCCGCGCGGCTGCTGCTCAAACGAGCGCGGCGCGAAAAAAATTGCGAGCGCCTCCATGTTCAAGCGGCTCGTCCTTTGCCTCGACGGCACTTGGAATTCGGCCGACAGTGCGGAGATCACCAACATCGTGCGTCTGCGCGACCTCGTCGATGTCGACGCGGGCGACGGAGGCGCGGGCCAGCGCGTCTACTATCACAACGGCGTGGGCACGGGCCTTTCGACGCGGGACAGATGGATGGGGGGCGCGACCGGGTCGGGCCTCGATCACAACGTCCGCAGCGCGTACAAGTTCTTGTCGCAGAACTATCACGACAAGGTCGAGATCTACATCTTCGGCTTTTCGCGCGGCGCGTACACGGCGCGGACTCTCGCGAGCTACATTTCGGCGAGCGGCCTGCTGCGGCCGGAGCACTGCTCGCCGGACAATGAAGCGCGTGCGTGGCAGTTCTATCGTACGCCTCCCGACGACCGCTACCCGCGGGATTTCGAGGCGTTGGCGCAGCTCTGCTTCAAGAATGTGCGGATCCGGCTGGTCGGGGTGTTCGACACGGTCGGCGCACTCGGCGTTCCGATCGGAATGTTGAGCACCTGGAATCGCCGGCGCTTCCAGTTCCATGACGTCGCGCTCGGGACGAACGTGGATTTCGCCCTGCATGCGCTGGCGATCGACGAGAAGCGCGGGCCGTTCCAGGCGAGCGTGTGGCAATACCCGAACCACAAGCAATTCATCCATGTGGAGCAAGTCTGGTTTCCCGGCGTGCACGCCAACGTCGGCGGCGGATACGCGGATCGCGGCCTCTCCGACCGAACCCTGTTCTGGCTGATCACGCGCATCGCGAAGCTCGGTATCGGCCTGAAGTTCATCCCGGGCTGGGACGACACGTTGTCGCCCGCACCGCTCGGACAGCTCTACGAGTCGCGCACGCCGGCCTACTTCTGGAGCCGCGTGCGGCCGATGGTCAGGGTCATCAACCAGGAGGCTCCGAGCCTCGGCCGGGCGGCCCGGTTCTCTTGCCTGCCCCGGCACGCAATTCCCCTGGGCGAGATGCTGGACTACAGCGCGCTTCTCCGCTGGAGAATGAGCGAGGAAAAGCCCGGGGCGGAGGTCTATCGTCCAGCCAATCTGGAGACGGCGCTCGACCGCACGTTCGCGGCCGAGAACCCCGACCCGATCCCGATCATCAATGAAGACGGCGAACCGCTGGATTGGGTGAAGAACGCCGATCACCGCGCGATCCTGCAATCCGTGCTGCCGGCCAAGTACAGGACGGCATGCGCCGAGGTGGCGGAGCGTCTGAAGGACGAGCCCGACACGTCGGATTTCTCCACATCGTATCAGCGGCCCCGGATCCGTGTCTCGGACCGCCGCTGAGACTCCAGCCCGGGAGAAAGGAGATGCGAAACGTCAACGGAATGCTGGTGACGGCCCTCGCCGTCGCGCTCGCGGCCACCGGCGCCCATGCGGAGCAGGTTTGCAATCTTCCGCCCACCGGCAACCGCTATGTCGCGCTGCGTACGGGCCCCGGTGCCTCATTTCCACCGATCGTGCGATTGCGCGACAACAGGCTTGCGCTGGAGGTCAGCGAGCAGACCGGCGACTGGGTCAGGGTCTCGCTCCCGGACGGCACGACCGGCTGGCTGCCAGTCGACTTCGTCTGCCCCGACGGGCCGCGACGCTGAACGCGGCCTATCACCCACCCTTTGCGACGAGCGCCCCGTTCACCGCCTTGCGGATCTCCTCGAGTGAGAAGGGCTTTGCGATCACGTCGTGGATCAGCGCGTCGAGGCCGTGCGCACGCTCGCGCTGGTCGGCGTAGCCGGTCATCAACAGAATGATCAGCTCGGGAAAATCGCGCGCGGCGGCGAGCGCGAGCGCGATGCCGTCCATGATCGGCATGCGGATGTCGGTGAGCAGCAGGTCGAATCGTCCCTGCTCGCGGGTGAGCACGTCGAGCGCCTCGCCGCCGTCTTCCGTGGCGGTGACCTCGTGGCCGTCCATCGTGAGCGCGCGGGCGACGAAGGCGCGCAGCGCCTCCTCGTCCTCGGCGATCAGGATGCGCGCCACCGCGGCCTCAGTGCCCGCCCGTCGCGACGTCGCGGCGGGTGAAGAAGCGCACCACCACCTCGCGCCCGTCGGCGGCCGGCGAGGCGAGGCGGGTGTTGAACGGCTCGGATTCGCCGACGCCCAGGCTGCCGCGCGCGGGCACCGTGGTCCAGGCGTAGACCTCGTTGCCGGCGGCGCCCTTCAGCGAGAAGCGGATGCGCGGGACCTCGTGCGGCTCGCGGGTGTTGTTGGCGATCGTGCCGTTTACCACCAGCACGGTCACGCCCTCGTGGGTCTCCTTGGTCGTCGTCACGTCGACGAAGTCGATGCCGCGCAGGTTGACCGGCAGCCCGACGGCCGCGAACAGCCGCGCGGTCTGCGGCATCGAGCGCACGATCTCGTGGCGCCAGAGCAGGATCGCGCCGTTGGCGGCGATCAGCAGCGCGATCAGCAGCGTGATGCCGGGCCGGATCTCGCGCGGCGGCGGATTGTACTTCTGCCGCCGGGCGCGGCGCGCCGCCATGCTCTCGACGTCGTTCGGATCCTTGCGCGCCGGCGAGGACGGCGGCTCGTCGCCGCCCGGCGCGAGCGGCGGCGCGTCGAACGAGGCGAGCGCCTCCTCGAGCGAAGGCGGGGCGGCGAAGGTCGCGTGGGTGCGCTCGGCGGCGCGCGCCGCCAGGTTGGCGTCAACGTCGTCATCGTCCGGCGGCGGCTCGGCGGCAGCGGCCTCGGACTCGGCGGGCGGCTCCTCGGCGGCAGCCGCCGCCCCCTGCTGATAGGCGGACGCCGCCGCGCTGGCGGCCGCGAACGACTCGGGCGACGGCTCGGCCGGCGGGGTGGCGAACCAGGTCTTCTTGCAGCGCACGCAGCGCACGGTCCGCCCCCCGGCGCCGAGGGAGGCGTCGGAGATGTCATAGGATGTTTCGCAGTTCGGACAGATGATGAGCATCGGCGAATCGGCCTGGAGACCCGGTTGCGGGAGGAGGCTAGCAACCGTCCCTTAACGGATCGGAAACCATCGGCGGCCCCCGCCCGGCCCTCTCGGGGCACCTTGGGCCGCCGGGGACCCGCAGGTTTACCGGTGGATGGCGGGCCGCCTGCGGCCGCGTCGCCGCTGCCGCGGACGCCGGTTTCCTGTAAAAATCCCGAATCGTCACAATATGTTCTGCCGGGACAGCGACCCCGGCAGGGGGCATGCATCCGCGGGTTCTTACGGGGTGCGGCGGCTGGAGAGAGGATTGGTCCGCTTCGAAAACGTCGGACTGCGTTACGGGCTCGGACCCGAGGTGCTGCGCGACTTGAGCTTCGCGATCGAGCCCCATTCGTTCCAGTTCCTCACCGGGCCCTCGGGCGCCGGCAAGTCGACGCTGCTGCGCATGCTCTTCCTGTCGCTCAAGCCGACGCGCGGGCTGATCACCCTGTTCGGCAGCGATATCGCGACGCTCTCCAAGGATTCGCTCGCGGGGCTGCGCCGGCGCATCGGCATCGTGTTTCAGGATTTCCGCCTGCTCGACCACATGAGCACCTACGAGAACGTGGCGCTGCCCCTGCGCATCCTCGGCCGCGACGAGGCGGGCTACCGGCGCGAGGTGGCGGAGCTCCTCGCCTGGGTGGGCCTGGGCGACCGCATGTGGGCGCTGCCGCCGGTGCTCTCGGGCGGCGAGAAGCAGCGCGCCGCGATCGCGCGCGCGGTCATCGCCCGGCCGCAGCTGCTGCTCGCCGACGAGCCGACCGGCAACGTCGACCCGTCGCTGGCGCACCGGCTGCTGCGGCTGTTCGTCGAGCTCAACAAGTCGGGGACCTCGATCGTGATCGCAACCCACGACATCGCGCTGATGGACCAGTACGACGCGCGGCGCCTGGTGTTGCACGAGGGGCGCATGCACGTCTACGAATAGCCCATGAGCAAGGCGCATTATGCGGGCGACCTGACCGTGGCGACGCCGGCGTCGGCGGCCGAGCTGCCGCGCTCCACGACCTCGATCGTGCCGCGCAACTCGATCGCCGGCCGGGCGCTGATCGCGGTGGTCGCGATCATGACCTTCCTCGCCTCGCTGACGACCGGCGCCGTCATGCTGGTGCTCAGCTCGGCGGCGGAATGGCAATCCGACGTGGCGCGCGAGATGACGATCCAGATCCGCCCCGACGCGAACCGCGACATCGAGGCGGCGGTCAAGCTCGCGGCCGACATCGCGCGGGCGACGCCCGGCGTCGCCGAGGTGCGGCCCTACTCGGCGGCCGAGTCGGCACGGCTGCTCGAGCCCTGGCTCGGCAGCGGCCTCTCGCTCGATGCCCTGCCGGTGCCCCGCATCATCGTGCTGCGCGTCGCGTCGGACGCGCGGCCGGATCTTGCGGCGTTGCGCGCCGCGCTCGCCGGGAAAGTCGCCGGCGCGAGCGTCGACGACCATCGCGGCTGGATCGACCGCATGCGCGCGATGGCGAGCGTCGCGATCGCCGGCGGCATCGCGATCCTCGCACTGGTGCTGATCGCGACCGTGCTCTCGGTCGCGTTCGCGACCCGCGGCGCCATGGCGGCCAACCGCCCGATCGTCGAGGTGCTGCATTTCATCGGCGCCAAGGACAACTTCATCGCCGGCCAGTTCCAGGGCCACTTCCTGATCCTCGGCCTGCAGGGCGGCGCGCTGGGCGGCCTGCTGGCACTCGGCGTGCTGGCGCTCGGCGGCTTCGTCACCGACCTGTTCGTCGGCACCGCGGCGCAAGAGCAGACCTCGGCGCTGTTCAGCAGCTTCTCGCTCGGTATCGTCGGCTATGCAGGCGTGCTCGGCCAGATCGTCCTGGTTGCGGCCGTCACCGCCGGCACGTCGCGGCGCGTGGTCAACCAGACGCTTGCGGCCATCGAGTAGCGGATGTCGCGGCGATGTGGGGGCCTCCGACCCGGAGAGGCGCGAATGACGGCGCGGAACCCTGCCATCCGGGTGCCGAATTCGCCGGTACGATAGGGCTGGAGAGCAACGAGCCGATGGCTGGCGAGTCGAAGTCTGGCGGGGGAGGAGAGCCGGAGCCCGCGGCGCGGGCGCGCGGGCTTTTGCGCGCCGCCGCGCTGCTGCGCCACGCCATCCTGGCCGCGGCCGCGCTCGGCGCGCTCGGCCTCGCGCTCGGGTTCGTCTGGTTCCTGGCGCGGGTGCCGAACGACGACGCGGCCGCCGACCGCAACGCCGAGGGCATCGTGGTGCTGACCGGCGGCGCGCTGCGCATCAACGATGCGATCGAGCTGTTGGCCGCCGGCCGCGGCCAGCGGCTGTTGATCACCGGCGTCAACCCGACCACCCATCAGGCCGAGCTCGCGCGGCTGGCGCCGCGCTACCAGAAGCTGTTCGGCTGCTGCATCGATCTCGACCATACAGCGGTCAACACGATCGGCAACGCGGTCGAGACGCGGCGCTGGACCCGCGCGCGCGGCTTCCGCTCCCTCCTCGTGGTCACCTCGGCCTATCACATGCCGCGCGCGATCGCCGAGCTCTCGCATGAGCTGCCCGACGTCACGCTGATCGAATTCCCGGTGCGCACCGAACGCGAGCGCGTCGAGCCGTGGTGGGCGAACGCCGCCACCGCCCGGCTCGTCATCTCGGAATATCTCAAATTCGTCTACGCGGTCGTGCGCATGCACGTCCTGCCGGCGCTGCCGGACGCGCATGAGATGGCCGCGCGCGGCGCGTTCGATTGGGGTTGAGCAAGGCGGCGCCTCTTCGCCTCTCTACGCAGGTCGGGCCTGCCCGACCTGCGCGCTATAGTGCCGAAATCGGGCAAGCCCCACTTCGGATGGGGAGAGGTCTTTGCGCTGACTGGAACGGAACGACTGTCGTGATCACTCTCCGCTCGGTCCTGTTCAATGTCGTGTTCTATCTCCTGCTCGTCGCCTACCTCTTGGTGGCGATCCCGACGCTGCTGATGCCGCGCTGGGGCATCATCCGGCTGGTGCAGCAGTGGGCCCGCGTCAGCCTCGCGCTCCTGCGCGCCATCTGCCGCATCACGGTCGAATGGCGCGGGCTCGACAAGATCCCGCCGGGCGCCGTGCTCATCGCCGCCAAGCACCAGTCGCTGTGGGAGACGTTCGCGCTGCTCACCGTCTTTCCTGACCCGACCTACATCCTCAAGCGCGAGCTGCTATGGCTCCCGTTTTGGGGCTGGTACGCGCGCCACGCCGGCATGATCCCGGTCGACCGCGGCGGCGGCAAGCCGGTGCTCGTCGCCATGGGGCAGCGGGTGCGCGACGCGCTCGCCGCGGGCCGCCAGGTCATCGTGTTTCCGGAAGGCACGCGCCGCGCGCCCGGCGCCGAGCCGAGCTACAAGTACGGCATCGCCCATCTGTACGGCGCGTGCGGCGCGCCGTGCGTCCCGATCGCGCTCAACTCCGGACTGTGCTGGCCGCGGCGCAGATTCCTGCGCTATCCGGGACAAATCACCGTCGAGGTGCTCGATCCGATCGCGCCGGGACTCGCGGTCGAGGAGTTCTTCCCGCGCCTGCAGCAGGCGATCGAGACGGCGACGGCGCGACTGATCGCCGAGGCGACGCCCGTGCCCGGTCGGACGGGCTGATCCTGCCGTTTTCGCGCATCATTTGCGCCGCAAAGCTTCGCGTTTCGGCCGCGCAGGCGCCAAAATTCACGGCTTGAGTGCGGGCGCAACCGGCTTGGCGCGGCTGTCGTGCCCTTTGAGCCGCTCGGCGAGGAGATGCAGATTGGCGTCACGAAAGCCTTGCGCTTCGATCTCGCTCACCGTCGCCAGCACGTAGTCCCGATTGTTTCCCGAGCTTCCATGCCCCTGGCGCACGAAATGCAGCTGCTGTTCGAGATCGAGCCGGCCGGCATATTGCGGATGGCCGCGGTCGACCAAGTAGACGAGAGCGCGCACCCGCCGCTCCGGCTCGCCGACGACGACCACGTCGCGCCAAGCCTCGCGATAGACCATGGTGACCTGCTCGCGCTCGCGCAGATAGGCGATGGTCGCCGCCCGCGCCGCGCCGTCCACCCGGTAGGCGATGCCGCGGCAGGCGCCGCCGAGGTCGAGGCCGAGCACCAGGCCGGGCTTTTCCGCCGTGCCGCGGTGAACGAAGGAATAGACGCAGAGCGCCCGGTGCAGGCCGAACAGCCGCGCCTGCGCCCGCTCCAGGTGGGCGAAACCGGGGCGCCACATCAGCGAGCCGTAGGCGAAGACCCAAAGATCCGCTTGCGCCTGCTCGGAAGGATCGATCGGCATGAAGGGAAATGAGTTAACCTGGCATCCGGCGCGCCGTTCTGGCAGGCGGGCAGGCGCGACGCAACCGCGAGATTGGGATGTCATGAGCGACCGCAGGTTCCCGTCCGAGCAGCGAGGGTCTCGCCGCTGGCGCATCGTGCTGCCGCTCGCGCTCGTGGTCGTGCTGGCGGCCGGCTGGGCCGTATTCTGGTCCTACGCGGCGAGCCGGGCGCAGTCCACGCTTGCGGCCTGGCAGGCGCGCGAGGCGGCGCGCGGACGCGTGGTGAGCTGTGCGTTGGAGAGTTTTTCCGGGTTCCCGTTCCGGTTCGAGCTCGGCTGCGCCGAGCCGTCGCTGAGCGAGCGCAGCGGTCGCCTCGCGCTCAAGGCCAAGGCGCTGCATGGGGCCGTGCAGGTCTACGCGCCGACGCTCGCGATCGCGGAGGTCGCCGGCCCGCTGAACGTGACGCAAGACGGACGCCCGGCCGGCACGCTCGACTGGGCGCTGGCGCAGGCGAGCGTCCACGGTCTTTCGGCGCCGCCCGAGCGCGTCTCGCTCGTGCTCGACAAGCCGACCGCGCGCCTGGCCGACGGCGGCCCGCTCGCCGACGCAGCGCATGCCGAGCTGCACCTGCGTCCGGCGCCGCGCCAGCCGCAGGACCCGCCGGCATTCGACCTTGCGCTCAACCTCGCGCAGCTGCGGTTGCCGGCGGTCGCCCGCCTGCGCGATCTGCCGATCGACGCCGACGTCTCGGGAACGTTGAGCGGCCTTTCGGATTTCTCGCCGCGGCCGTGGCGGCAGGTCTTGCGCGACCTGCAGGCCGCGAACGGACGGCTCGAGGTGCGCGAGGCGCGCATCCACGAGGGCGACATCCTGGCGGTCGGCCGCGGCACGCTGACGCTCACGCCGCGCGGCATGCTCGACGGGCAGATCGACCTCACGGTCGTGGGCATCGAGCAGCTGATGAGCACGCTCGGCCTCGACGAGGCGGTCGGGCGGGCATCGCAACATGCGCTCGATCGCCTCGCGCCCGGGCTCAACCTCAATCAGCTCCTGGGGCCACGCGGCAATGCGGCGATCGCCGCCGCCGGCGCCGCCATGCTGGGGCGGTCGGCCGAGCTCGAAGGCCGCCAGGCCGTGACGCTGCCGCTGCGCCTGTCCGACGGGACGATCTTCCTCGGGCCGATCAAGGTCGGCGAGATGGCGCCGCTGTTCTGAGACGGTGGTGCAATAAACGTGGTGCGTCATCGCCCGCGCAATGACGCCGTGGGGAGCGTCTTTCACTTTTTCAGCGGGTAGATGCGATCGTACTTGATCAGCTGGGTGTCGCCGTTCTGGCGCTTGTATTCGCGCGCCAGGATGAGCTTGAGGTCGGGCGAGTAGAGCTCGGTGTAGACGAACTGCGGCGGAACCGCGCTCGTCGATTCACGCCGGTCGATGCGCAGCACCGAATACTTGCACGGCCCGATGGAGAGGTCCTCGGTTCCCTTGACCTCGAGCTCGACATACAGACGGCCGTACTGGCCGTCGTGCTCGGAGATGAACTTGGCGCGCGCCTGCTGGCCGGGTTTGAGGGGAAACAGGGTTTTCAGATCCTCGCTCGGCTCATAGGTGGTGCTCCGGCCGCGATCGAGGCGCGCGAGCGCGAAGACGCCCTCGAACTGGGTGGTCTCGAGCAGGGTCGTGCCGTTGTAGCGCATCACGGTGTGGATGGCGCCCTTGTCGTCGCGGAAGACCTCGGACTTCTGCCGCTCGTTGCGCTCGACCACGAAGCCGGACTTGGCGGTTTGCGCGGTGGGGCATTCGTCCTGCGCGAGGGAGGATCGCGGCGCCAGCAGCGCGGCGGCGAGCGCCGCGCAGGCCAAGTTGGCCCGGATGCGACTCGATTCAATCATCGCGTGAGTGTGTCACTGCGGGGAAAGCGAGGCAATCCAGCCTGTGAATTGGCCGCACAGGCGGAAGCGGCCTTCCACCCCACCCTACGGATCAGGGCACGGGTCAGTAGTCCTTGAGCAGGCGCTCGATGTAATCGAGCTCGAGCTGCGGGCGGCCGGCCTCGCCGAGACGCCGGCGCAGCTCCTCGAGAATGCGGCGCGCGCGCTGCACGTCGATCTCGCCCGGCACCTTGACGGTCGAATCGTCGACGTCGCGGCCGTTGTTGCGTTCATGCAGCGGGCGGCCGAGCGGATCGAACGACTGATCGGCGCGCTGCCGGCCGGGGCCGCCGGGCTGGCCCGGACCGAGCCCCTGCCCCATCTGCTGCTGGAGCTGCTGTGCCAGATTCTGCGCGCCCTTACGCATGGCGTCGAGCGCGCGGCCCTGGCTGCCGACCGCGCTGTCGGCATTGCCCTCGCCGAGCGCGTCCTTTGCATCGCCCATCGCGTTGCCGGCATCGCCGAGATTGTCGAGATTGTCGTCCGGGCTCAGGCCGTCGCCGCCGGGCTGCTGGCCGAGACCCTTCTGCTTGAGGTCGTCCAAGAGCTTGTTGAGCCGGTCGCGCAGCGCCTGCTGGTCGCGGCCGAGACCGTCGAGGGCGCCGCCCTGCTGGCTCTGGTCGCCCTGGTCGCCCTGCTGTCCTTGCTGGCCCTGCTGCTGCCCGGGGCGCTGGCGGCCCTGCTGCTGGCCGCGCTGGCGCCCACGCTGGTCCTGGCCCTGGCGGAAGGTCTTGTCGCGCAACTGCTGCTGCTCGCGGATCATGTCGCCGAGCTCGTCGAGCGCCGACATCATGTCGTCGCCGTCGTCGTCCATCTGGCCCGGCCGCGCCATCTGCAGGTTCTCGAGCATCTGCTGCATCTGGTCGAGCAGCGCCTTGGCGGCGTCCTTGGCCCCCGAGCGCGCCAGCCGCTCCATGCGGTCGATCATGCTCTGCAGATCGCGGCGGCTGAGCTCGCGCATGTTCTTGTCGGGCGGACGCTGCGCCATCTGCGGGTTCTTGCGCATCTCCTCGGCGAGCGCCTGGAGGAACTTGTCGAGCGCGGCGCGCAGGTCCTCCATCAGCTTCTTGATCTCTTCGTCGCTCGCGCCCCGTTCGAGCGCCTGACGCAGGTTCTCCTGCGCCTGGCGCAGCGCCATCTCGGCATCGGAGATGTTGCCGTCCTCGATCTGCGTCGCCATCTGCCACAGCCGGCCGACGACGTCGCGCAGGTCGTCGTCGCTCTTGGCCTGGGCGAGGCTCCAGAAGATCGCGCGCAGGCCGAGATAGATCGAGGTCTCGGGCGTGAAGCTTTCCGGCGCGATCGTCAGCGCATCGAGCGCGATCAGCACGCGGTCGCGCGCGGAAGCGTCGAGCGCGAGATCGCGCCGCTGCTCGATCAAGGCACGCGCCACCGGCTTGTAGAAGGCGCGCTCCGGCAGGCGCATCGCATAGGGCTCGCTGTGCCCCTCGTTGCCGGCGTCGTCCTTGGCGGTGAGGGTGAGGTTGACCTCGGCGCCCGCCCACGGGTGCTCAGTCAGATCCTTGGTGGTCTGGCCGACGCCGTTCTTCGTGCGCACCTGCGGCAGGTTGAGCGCGAAATCGGGCGGGCCGTAGAGCGGATGCGGGGCGCTGGCCGTGTCCTTGAGCGCGAAGGTCGCACGCGCCTCGGAGACGCCGTAGTCGTCCTCGAGCTTGTAGGACAGCGCGAGCGCGCCGCGCGCCTGCGGCTCCGGATCCTTGGCGAGCGATATGGTCGGCGGCCGGTCCGGGATGGCGTTGAACGCCCACACGATGTCGTCGTTGCCGATGCCGGTCAGCGTCGCGGTGCCGCGATCCGCGATGGTGAAGCGGCGCTCCTCGGTGCCCGACGGCGCCTGCGGACGCTGGTCGCCGGCGACCTCCTTGAGGCCGCCTTTGACCGCGACCTCGAACTGCGCCTGGCCGCTCGCGCGCACGATCAGCACGCTGCCGACCGGCACCGAGACGGCCGCGGCGTCGGTCGGCGCCGCTTCGCCCGGGCGGAGCCCGGGCAGGATCACGGGCGGTCTGCCCGTATAGGGCGGCGGCGACACCCAGGCGTCGAGGCGGAAATTCGGCGGCAGCACCACGCCCTGCCAATCGAAGGCGGCGGCGATGCGCCGGCCGCGCTCGCCCTCGGCGGCCACGAAGGTCGCGACCATCAGGACGAGCACCAGCGCGCGCAGCGCGAACGGATCGCGCGCAACGAGGCGCGGGACCGGCAGGCCGGCGCGCAGATGGCGCAGCCGCCCGAGCGCCTGCTCGACATGGGCGCGCCACAGCGCCTTCGACCAGGTGTCGCCGTCCGGCGTCGCCATGGTGTCGGCGATCGCCGTCGCGGGCCGGTGCGCGAGACCGGAGACGCCGTCGAGGCGGCGCAGGCGATCCTCGCGCGAGGGCGGCCGCACCAGCGCGAGCGCGATGACGAAAGGCGGAAACAGCAGCACGAAGAACACGAACAGGCCGAGCCCGCGACCGATCGGCGGCAGCCACAGCCACAGTCCGAGCCAGGAGACGGCGAGAAACAGCCCGACCGCCGTCATCAGTCCGGCGAGCCGCGGCCACACCCGCTCCCACAGGATCGCCCAGCCGGCACGCGCGAGCGCGCGCTCGAGCCGCGCGCCGCCCGGGTCGGGCCGGCGCGCAGTCTCAGGGGAGTCGGACATCGGACCGCTCAAGCGATTCTCCGCGCGTGCTGCGTCGCAGCATTATACCATGCCGGCAGCATCCTGCCATCCGGGCAAGGCCGAAATGCGCCCCTCCGCTGGATTTCACAAGGATTTGTGCGCCAAAAATCTTTACGCCAGCCAACCGGGCACCCGATCGAGCCCGATCAGGGTCTCGACCTCGACCCGGGGGCGCACCAGAGCCCATTCGCCGCCCTTGACCAGCACTTCCGGCACGAGCGCGCGCGTGTTGTAGGTGCCGGCCTGCACCGCGCCGTAGGCGCCGGCCGACATCACGGCAACCAGATCGCCGGGCGCGGGTTCCGCCAGCTCGCGGTCGAGCGCGAGATAGTCGCCCGATTCGCAGACCGGTCCGACCACGTCGGCGCGGATGCGCGGCGCACCGGGCGGCGCGGCGCGGATCGGCCAGATCTCGTGATGCGCTTCGTAGAGCGTCGGGCGGATGAGATCGTTCATGGCGGCATCGACGATGACGAACGTCTTCGTCTCGCCGCGCTTGAGATAGAGCACGCGCGCGACCAGGATGCCGGCATTGCCGACGATCAGGCGGCCGGGCTCGAAGATCAGCGTGCAGTCGAGGTCGCGGGTCGCGCGCTTGACCACCTTGGCATAGGCGTCGGGATCGGGCGGCGGCTCGTTGTCGTCGCGATACGGGATGCCGAGGCCGCCGCCGAGATCGACGTGCTCGATCGTGTGGCCGTCGGCGCGCAAGGTGCGCACGAAGTCCGAGAGCAGCGCGAAGGCGTTGTCGAACGGCGCGAGCTCGGTGATCTGGCTGCCGATATGCATGTCGACGCCGGCGACGCGCACGCCCT
>Ga0126371_10002214_pt1 | contig 16695 bp, 15 predicted proteins | sample PanSoiMetaPlot_4_FD_110145 | JGI IMG/M metagenome (GOLD analysis project Ga0126371, IMG submission 110145) | Tropical forest soil microbial communities from Panama - MetaG Plot_4 | ecosystem: Environmental > Terrestrial > Soil > Tropical forest > Bulk soil | place: Panama | collected 2016-02-17 | reverse complement strand
TTTTCAAGATTTTTTTTTGCATCACCAAAGTTGGTGATGCGCTTCCGCATCGGATGAGCAAAATCCAACCTACGGATGGATTGACCTTGCGGAAGTTGCGAGGCGGGTACTTTCCGTCTCAATCCCAGTAGCAGAAGCCATGGACGGTAACCTCCGATCGGGAATCGGGTCGAACATCGATCTTTGCATCGCTTTTAGCGGAACCTTGGGGTTGTTGGGCCACGACAACATGGTTAGATCGAACCGGGCGTTAAGGCGACCTGTCCAAACATTGCGGTCAAAAATCGGATGAGTCCTTAGACCTCACCGGAAAAGCCGGCAAGCCGCCGGCTCTAATTCCGGAAGGATTGGCCGCTCGGCTCACGGAGCTATCGATATGGATTTCTTTCGCGATTTTGTTCCCAGAAGCGCCCGCTTGCCCACTCCCGATCCATTTAAGCGCGCGCGGGGAACGCTCGTCGTCGGTGATAATCTCTTTTCCGCTACCAGGCTTTTCATGCTCACAATGCAAAGTGACGGCAACTTGGTATTGTATGCTCTGGACAACGATACGCTTGCGGCGGACGCAACTCGGGGGAAATATACCGTCGCGCTTTGGGAATCTGGCACAAACGGTCTCGGCGGCACACTTTGCGACATGCAAGATGACGGCAATTGCGTCGTCAAGAATAGTGCTAACGAACCGCTTTGGTGTTCAGGGACCCAAAATCACCCAGGCACATTTTTAAGGTGTCAAGACGACGGGAATATTGTTTTCTATGCTCCGGGCGGAAGCGTGATCTCAGCTACAAACACGGCCGCCGACAGGTATGGTTTCGGCGGAAAAAACCTCGGTCACCAGCTGGGAGCTTATCGCCTCCTAGGTGACCGCGATTGCCTGCAGAAGGGTTTACGTGTGCTCCCCTTTCGGATCGATTGATGGTCCGATTTTGCCGCACGACAGCGGAGCACCACGTCAGGCACCTGCAGAACGTTTGTGGTTGGCAAGTCAACGCGGCAAGCCACCCCGCCGAAATTGAACAAGATCCATGGCGGCACCTGTGCAAACAACGTCGCTCGTCGAGGTCGACCCAGAGGTCCAGGTGCGCGCGTGCTCCACGCCCGCCGCCAATCGTCGACCCGTAGTCTGAAGGGGCGCCTCTTTTTTACTTGCACGCTTACGGATCGACGATCCCGGGAGGAGGTTCGCTATCGCTTGCCAGACCTAGGTCGAGTTGGTCGGAGGCGGTTGAGTCCGCTCGCTCGAAGCCCGACAGCGTCACACCGACAAGGCGGATACCCCTTGCAAGGGGGAACACCGACCTTACGAGACCGATGCTAACGGCACGCAGGGTTTCCCGGGACGCGACGATCGCCGGTAGAGTTCGGCTGCGCGTAGCTTGCCGGAAGTCGGCATATTTGATCTTCACCGTTACAGTCCGGCCAAAGCTCCGCGCTTTCTCGCACCAGGTCCAGACCTCATCCGCCATCGCTTCGACACCGGCTTCAATGTCCGCCGCGTTGATCAGGTCGTCCGAAAAGGTCGTTTCCGATCCTAAGGATTTCCGTGGGCGGTCCGGCACCACCGGACGGTCGTCCTCGCCATTGGCGATGGCGTGGTACCAGGGACCCGACTTGCCAAAGTGCCGATGCAGCAAGGTTAATGATTGGCGCCTTAAATCAGCGCCAGTAAAAATGCCAAGCTCATTCATCTTTCGAGCCGTCACTGGGCCGATGCCATGGAACTTCTCGACCGCTAACTGCTCGACGAAAGCCGCGCCTGTTCCGGGGGGCACCACAAATTGGCCATTCGGTTTATGACGACCAGAGGCCAGCTTAGCGAGGAATTTGTTGTAGGAGATGCCGGCGGATGCGGTCAGGCGGGTCTCCGCGAAGATACGGGCGCGAATTTCCGCTGCCGTCGCCGCCGCCGTGGGGATGCCGCGAAGATTGTCGGTGACATCAAGATATGCCTCATCGAGCGACAGCGGTTCGACCAGCGTCGTGTAGTCCGTAAAGATCGCGCGAATCTGGCGGGATACGGCCCGATAGACCTCGAATCTCGGCGGCACGAATACGAGCTCCGAGCATTTGCGGAGCGCCGTGCTCGACGGCATCGCCGACCGCACGCCGAAGGTCCGGGCTTCATAACTCGCCGCGGCGACGACGCCGCGCTTTGCGGCATAGCCGACGGCGACCGGACGGCCCCGCAAGGCTGGATCGTCTCGTTGCTCGACCGACGCGTAGAAGGCGTCCATGTCGATATGGATGATCTTGCGTGTGTCGGGGCCGCCCATGGAAAGACGACGCTACCACGTTGAAATGCCGCAGGAACATGGCTTCTCTTTTGTGCACCGAATTCGATTTGAACCGCAGCCCAAAACGAGCTGTGACGGCGATCGTTTTAGTATTCCGCCGCTGTGGGGGGCGCGCGTCACGCAACCAACGTTTGACTGACCGCTTTTGCAGCGCGGGCGCAATTGATCACAGTCGGATCTCAGTTCCGCGGCACATGAAGCGTGTTCGTTGGGACGAGGGCGGGCTTATTGAGCGACCGGCAAGGCGGATGTCCGCGGTGCGCTTTCAAGTTAGAGCGGCCGCTAGTCGCAGGGGTTGATGTCTTGGGACCGGCTGCTCGATGATACAATTATAGATTGTATGAGCGAACTGTGCAGGTGAGGTAGTCGCAGAGGAGCGCGGTCGATTTGTGGGATCCGCTGAAGGGATTAAGACCGCGAACAATAACCACGGCGCCGATGGACAACCCAGTGTCTAAAATACCATCCTACGTGCCACCACGGCCCGCCATGGAACTTCCAGGCCTGACATTGGGGAACCCAGCAGTTATGTTGCAGGTTCATCCAGCATTTTCTTGTGCGGGCCTGGTTAACTGTCTGACCACGGAGAAAGAACCCGACGGCGCGGGGAAACATCCACTCCAGAATCACGTCCCCATCTCCCCAACAATTTTCTAACTGACTGGGGAAGCACGGACTACCGCTTAGGTCAAATGAATTCACGGATTTTTGCCCGGGTCAGTGTGACGAGCGGTGGTATCATGAAACTGACGGCGATGACGAACCCGGCGCTCCACCCACCGCCTCGAACGTTCGAAGCCCATCAGTCCCTGCACCACGATGCCGATGATGGCTTCGGGTGAGAATCTCAAAAACCAGAACTGGGGGTCTCCGAAGATGATGCGTCCCGGCGTGGCTCGAGCGAGCGCGCCGCAGCGACGCTTACTGCATAGAGCCTTCATTGGGCACCGCGCCGTCAAATCGGTTTGCTTGCCTGGCCAGTTCACAGAGGCAGGGAGGGCGTTTTCTCTCGGGTCAATGCGCCACGGCCGTGACCACACAGCATGTGCGCAGCCATCCGTAAGACGAACTCTCTGTGACCTGCAACTTCCCGCCCAAACACCGGTCGCCCAACATTGCGGGATCTGGTAGCATGCGACATAAAAGCCTCGGAAGGCAGCGCACCATGGGAAATTCTCGAGTCGAAGCCCGTCCTGTTGCAGGCACTTTGGGTGCGGAAATTGTTGGCGTCGATCTTGGGCAGCGTCTCGACAAAGAGGTCGTCGCCGAAATCCGCGGTCTGTGGCTTGATCACCTAGTCATTTTTTTTCGGGACCAGATGCTTCCGCCCGAGAAGCTTCTGGCCTTCGCCCGATCTCTGGGGGAAGTGGTCGAGTATCCTTTCATCAAGGGGATCGAGGGCTTTGCGGAAATCACGCCGGTGTTGAAACTTGAGCACGAGAAGGTGAATTTCGGCGGCCTTTGGCATTCGGACACGGCCTATCTCGACCGGCCGCCCATGGGCACCATGCTGATTGCCCGGGAAGTCCCACCGGTGGGCGGTGATACGCTGTTTGCTAACATGTACCTTGCATACGAGACCTTGTCGGAGGGCATGAAGGGTATGTTGCAAGGGCTCATTGCCGTCAACAGCTCGGCCAAGGCCAACGCGACCCGAACCCGAGAAGATCGGTTGCGTGGAGACGCGCGAGCCGACGCAAAGTCGGAATATGTCGCCGAGCACCCCGTCGTCAGGACCCATCCTGAAACCGGGCGCAAGGCGCTCTACGTGAACAGCGGTCACACCGTCCGCTTCAAGGACATGACTGCAGCGGAAAGTGCACCAATCCTCAACTATCTCTTCGACCACCTGACACGTCCGGAATTCACCTGCCGCTTCCGCTGGCAGCCCGGGTCGCTCGCGCTCTGGGACAATCGTTGCACGCAACACAATCCCATCAACGATTATCACGGTTTCAGGCGTTTGATGCATCGGGTCACGTTAGCCGGTGACGAACCGCGTTGACTGCCCGCCAAACCAACGCACTTCCGCAAAGGTGGCCGGATTCCTGAGATGCCCGGGGTAGGCCTCTCCGCTTGCTCGCAGCCGGGTCTGCCTGATCACACCGCCCGGGCATCGCGCGTGGCACCTGCCGCGATGAACTCGTCGATCTCCGCGGGCGAGAACCCCGCCTCGCCAAGGACCTCGACGCTGTGTTCGCCGAGGCGCGGTTGCAGACGACGGATGTCCGGCGCGGTACGGCTGAACCTTGCCGCGATGTCCGGCATTCGGATGCGGCCCTCGGTCGGGTGATCGAATTCCGTCCAAAAGTTGGTGGCGGCGAGCTGTTCGTCGGTGAGGAGATCTTCCAGGGAATTGACGGGCCCGTGGGGGATGTTCGATCCGTCGAGAAGCGCCAGCCATTCGGCGCTGGTCCGTGTCCGGCAGATCTCGGCCAGCGTGGCGTAGACCACCTCGATGTTGGCAAGGCGGGTTGCGACTGACTGGAAACGGGGATCGGTCAGAAGCTCAGGGCGGGCAATGAGGTCACACAGCTTGCGCCAATTGGCATCGGTATAGGGAAACAGCGCAATATAGCCGTCCTTGGACCGATAAGGCCCGCGCGCGGCGTTCAACAGCCGCTTGTAACCCATGCTTTCGGGGCCTGCCACGAAGGTTTGCCCATAGAGGTGCTCGACCATGGCGAATGCAACAACAGTCTCGAACATCGGAACTTCGATCGCCTGTCCGCGACCCGACTTCTCGCGCTCGTAGAGGGCAGCCAGAACCGCACCGACAACCGCGTGCGAACCGATCTTGTCGGCGACCAGTGTTGGGACGAAGCGCGGTTCGCCCATCACTATGCCTTGCAGCACGGCAAGGCCGGACGCCGCCTGAATGATGTCATCGTAGGCTGCCGTCGCCCCCATTGGACCGTCGGCGCGAAATCCGTATGTCGCTACGTAGATCAGCCGCGGATTCACTCGGGCGAACGTCTCATAGTCCATGCCGAGGCGCGCTGCTGGTTCGGGCCGGTAGTTATGCACGAGAACGTCGGCGCTGGCCACGAGCCTCGACATCGCTCGACGCCCGGCCTCCAGCTTGAGATCGAGCACGACGCTGCGCTTGTTGCGATTGCATCCGAGGAAGAATGCCGCCATGCCTGGATGCCGCCGCGGCCCAAGCTGACGCGTTGTATCGCCGTCCGGCGGCTCGATCTTGACGACATCCGCGCCGAGATCGCCGAGTTGCTGCGCCGCGTAAGGACCGAGCACCACGGATGTGCAATCCAGAACTCGTATGCCGGCTAACGGTCCAGCCAAATCAACCCTCCAGGGCTCAAGCCGTGTTCCGACGACCGCCACCGCGGTCGAGTCATCGCCGATGTCGGATTCCCCGGAGGAACTCCGAACGGGCGTTCAATGCTAGGGACTTTCTCGTCAGGTTGGAAGCCCAGATCGGCCGCTCCGGAGATCGCTGGTCTACGTTTTGACAGCGCAAACTTGAGACCCTTGATGCGTTTGGATAGCAAGGCTCATGGCCGGGTCGCGACCGACGATCGGATCATTTTGCAAAGCTGTCAGTGAGAGTGGCGTGACGTTCAGCTTGGGATCACAACAAACCCCGCGCGCGGGAAATGCACCACGATCTCGCCGACTCGATCGTCAAGACGCCGGATTGCGATGTGCTGTGCGGAGAGCGAGACGATCTCGCCGCGAACTTCGACCTTTCCATAGTCATCCGGCACCACCGACACCCGATCGCCCGGTTGCCGACCATTCGGGTCCTCGGGATCGGCGAGGATTGGCGTTTGCGGTTTCGCGCGGGCGGCGATGTCTAGAGCCTCATCAGAAGACATTTCGGTGCGCTCGCCGTGTCCAACGGTTCGAATGCGCCTCTCCCACGCTAAGGTGAGCGGCGTTCTGGCAAGCAATTCATCGGCATCGAAAACGTTGGAGCGCACGTACCAAACGTTCATATATGCATGGACGTCAGCAAGACTGAACGTTTCTAGCAGCCATTCCCGGCCGTCGCTCAACTGCGTCTCGATCCAATCGGCATGGGCGCGGAATTGATCGCGCATCTGCGGAATTGCCGCCTTCATGGCTGCGACATCGAATTTGGCCCCGCGCAATCGTTCACGGTCTTCAATGAAATCCCGCGGTACCTTCTCAGCGAGCGTGCCGAACACCAGGCTGACCGTGTTTTGAAAGAATGGGCGGTCCGTCCACATGCCTAGTGCCCATGGCAGGCCTGCGTGCCCCGAGGGAAACAATGTCGGCGCGGGAAAACGTCTTTGCAGCTCCCGGATGATGATTTGAGTGTCGCAGTAGATATCGGCACCGATTTGCATCGTTGGGGTGCGACGGTAGCCGCCCGTTAGCGGCATCAAATTCGGACGAGGCATGATGCGTGATATGCGAACGGACCGCCAGGCAAGTCGCTTGAAACCGAAGATGACCCGAATCTTCTCCGAAAACGGTGATTGATCGAAATGATGCAAAACGATTGGCTCGGGCGTTGGCATGCTTCCTCCTCAGATCGGTCGGTAGCGGCAAACCTCAGTCTTAGTACACGTCTTCGACATGCGAAGATGAAGGACTCGATGCCGCACAGGAGGCGACGCTTGCGGGCATCGGCGGGATGAGGCGTGAGGGACGGCACCGCGGCGCTGCCGCGCAGTACGCCACGCGCTCAAAGTCCGTATCACGATTGTGAGCGCAGGAGAAGCAATCCACTCTTGCGGCTTTGCGGCAACATTTTGCACGCCGCTCCCGTTCGTCTCTTCCTCGCCATGAAGGGCGAGGTTTCTGGCCGCAGACCAACACGATGAGCCAGGTCAGAAGGACCGGTCGCGTTCGGCCGATTTGGAAGCGGGCTAGGGACCGATCGCGGCTTGTACGTCCGAGAGCGCCTGCTGGCAGGCGCTTAGGTCACCGGCACGGTCCGCCTGGCGTGCGCGTCCCATCGCCTGCTCGATGGCTTCGGCCGTTTGCGGCGGGAGCTCGCCGAGCCTGGTTTCGGCCGTTGCGATCGAGCCTGGCGTCGGCTGATGATGCAGAAGGGCCCCCGAGCTTTCGGGCCCAACCGGTCCGCCTCCGGCCTTCGCTTCGAGCCTGGCATTGACCTGCGCCTGTATGCGGTCAATCTCGTGCGAGCACGGGCCTGCGTGGCCGCCAATCGTCGACAGGGTCAACAGCGCCGCGCTCAGCGTCAGCTTTCGCCGAGCAATCATGAATCTCGTCTCCTCGGGCGGTGAATGAGCACTATAGCGTGCCCCGGCTCCTGCCAGAGCCCGAATTGCTCACCCGCCTCGCAATACCTTCGCTCCCTGACAGGTAATATTTTATGGTGAAACTTAGGGCGGGGCAACACTGCAACACGCCGACCCGCCGACCCGTGTCTCACCAGAGTCAGCTACCCCGAACGCACGAGGATGTGCATCCGTGACCCTGTGCATCGGCCGAGAGCGACGCGGAGCTGCACCATTCCGCCCGATTGCACCGCGCGGCGCATTCAACAAAGCGATAAGGTCGGAGACAATAAAACAGTCAGCCGAGGAACGGCAGGGCTTCTCGGCCACGGCTGATCAGTCGCATGGCTTGAACCGGCCGTAGCCATCGTCCTCAGTGCACTCTCCGGCGAATGGGTTTGGGTAGGAGTATTGGGGGCTCTGGACGGTTGCCGGGTCCCCCGCATAGCCCGCGGAAGGCATACGCCAGCTTCCGCGGTTGGCACCGTCGGCACTCGATGCTGCCAGGGCGGCGCGGTTGTGGACGACGGAGGTTTTGGCGAGAGACGTTGTGGCCAGGGCTGCCTGGAGCGCGGCGAACCCAATCGCAACGGCCACCCTCAGTGCAAGCTGCCTCCTGATAGAAGTCCTCATTGCTGCTTCCTTCTGGTTTCAACGGCCACGTGTACCACTTCGTCGACCCATCGGATCGAAACAAATTACCTGCGTGTAAAAGGACGCCGGATCCATTTTGCTTGTGTGCAGCTTTTTAAGCGTTGCGCGGGACGAGGTCTTTGTCAGCCTTGCGGTCTTTGAACCGTCCTTGCTGAAAGTCTCGCGGAACGGCCGTCGCCAGTGGACGTCTCCGTTGCCGGATTTGCTCGAAAGCTGCGGCTTCGCCTATGGACGAGCATGGTTTGCGTCATGCGCTCTCCGCGTTTGCAGGACGGCACGCAAGTCAAGAGCATGATCGGCACGGCCTCTAACAGGGATAGGACAGCTCGAGATGCTAGGCCATCACCTCGGTATGGTGATGTTGCGCATTTTTGCCGATGTTGCGCATGTCTGGCAGCCAGCCATTGGGACGCGGTTCGTCGAATAGTATCTGACTAAGGCGGCCGCCGTGCCATATCGCCAAGTGGGGCAAGCGGCGTATAGATTGCATCGCGATCACGGTTTGGAGGTCCCAACAGCGTGATTCGGGCTTGGGCCTCATGTAGCGAGCCTAAAATGCGAGGGAAATTCCTACAAACTATCTGGCGCGACGTCGCTCCGGTCGTGGCACTCGTGCTCGCACTTTTGCTGACATTTTTGACGCGTCATAGCGCTTCAGTAGAATATCCAGACATACAACCAAGTGCACTGTCAGAGCCAGTTGTGGGGCGCGGCTGGCGATCGGGAGCCTGCGTCGTTGACAGGTCTGAGCCCTTGACCTTTCGTTCATTGCGATGGGTGTCAGGCGCAGAGAGCTCCTGATCGCGGAATGTCTCTGCCCGCGCGGCTGGCGTTGGTCCCTGGGGGCAACGTGCCCGCAGCAGCGCCATTCGCAAGCTTAAGCAACTGGCGTAGCGTATAGACAGCCGTCCTCGATCCGATCGTCGTCGAGGCCGAAAAGGCGCCCGCGGAGTCGTTGTCGCCAGCGGTTGCGCTGGCAGCGGGGGTGGCAGGGCTGACACCGTTGCTGCTTGGTCCCTGGAAGGTGCGTGATCTAGCCGTCCAAGAATGGCCTCCCGGAAGACTTGACCGGCCCGGGCCCCCGCGGTCTTGTGATGAGCCTTATGCTCGCTGCCGGTTTTTGGCCGCCATTGGACTTTGAGGGCATCATCGGGCCGGCGGAAAACCGATTGGGCAGGCCCCCGGTCACGCCAGAGAGAGGCGGCACGCGTGCCGGACATGAATGCCCGGCCTTATGACCGTCCGGCTCTGACATGTTTGGAGCGGATATGCCCAACGTTCACTTTGCCGGGGGGTGAGCGCGTCCCGCCACGAAAACCGTCCACCAGTTGAAGGAGGGTGCCTTGCGCACCTATGCGGATTCCCGAAAAGGCGCGTCATCGGCCTTCTCGGGTTGGCGAAACTTGTGAACTCCAATCCGCCACGCCTGAATTTTGAGAGAATGGCCCGCGCCGTTCGGCCCCCAGGGCGATCCGCATCGGGACATCTCGCGGATGGGCCTATCGGGCGTTTTTCATTTACAAGCCTGCGAAACCTGTTGAACAATGTCGGGCTACCACTCACGACCGGATCGCGAGCGTTCAACAATACGCGCCGATCGCGAGCCGCGAACATATCATAAGTTGAAAGCGAGGGCGCATACCATGCGTAGGACAAAAGCAGCGGGCTTGCTCGTTGCGGGCGCAGTGGCGCTCGCAATTGCGGTGTCGGCGCAAGCACAGCAGTCATCAAAACCTTGGTACCCATTTCCCGTGGAAGAACACAATCCGCCGTTCGACATGAGCAGCCCTGTGACCAAGGTCATGTACGAACCGCTTCAGAAAGCAGACAAGAAGTGGAATATCTGTGTGTCATTCCCGCACATGAAGGATGCCTACTGGCTCGCCGTGGACTACGGCGTCGCAGAAGAGGCCAAAGACCTCGGGGTGATCATGCACTTGGTCGAAGCGGGCGGCTATACCAACCTCAGCAAGCAGATCTCGCAGATCGAAGACTGCGTGGCTGCGGGCGCGCAGATCGTTGTCATCGGCTCCATTTCGCTCGACGGTTTGAACAAGACCATCGAGTCGCTCCACGCCAAGAACATACCGGTGATCGACGTCATCAATGGCATCTCGTCACCTCTCATTTCGGCCAAGTCGCTCGTGTCGTTCAAGACGATGGGCTATAAGGCTGGCGAATACATCGCCAAGCAGCATCCCAAAGGGTCTGGTAAGGTGCAGGTGGCATGGTTTCCCGGACCTCCGGGCGCGGGTTGGGTCGAGGCCGGAAACGCCGGGTTCAACGACGCGGTCAAGGGCAGCGACCTCGAAATCGTCGCGACAAAATATGGGGATACGGGCAAGGAGGTGCAGCTGAAGCTGGTCGAGGACGTCCTCCAGGCCAATCCCGATATCAAGTACATCGTCGGGACCTCGCCCACGACGGAGGCCGCGGCCCAGCTGCTGCGCGAGCGCGAGCTTTCGGCCAAGATCAAGGTCTTGGCTTACTACTTCACCCCCGGCGTGTACGAGGACATCAAGCGCGGGCGTGTGGTGGCGGCGCCTACGGACTCGGCCGTCATTCAAGGTCGTGTCGCCATCGATCAGGCTGTCCGCATCTTGGAAGGCAAGCCGTACCACAAGCATGTCGGTCCAGAGATCTATGTGATCGATAAGTCGAACATCAGCACGTTTGACTATGCCTCCTCGCTCGCCCCGTCGAATTGGTCGCCGGTCTTTTCGGTGAACTGAGCCAGGTCGGAGCTCGACGATCGTGAACGAAGCAGCGACGGGATGTCCGGACGCGGGAACATCCGGGCATCCCCCGCTCATCAAGGTCGAACGACTTTCTAAGCGGTTTCCCGGTGTCATCGCGCTCGATCAGGTAGATTTCGAACTGAACGCCGGGGAAGTCCATGTGCTGTTCGGAGAGAACGGCGCGGGCAAATCGACTCTCATCCAAATCCTTGCCGGCGCGCTGCAGCCGACCGAGGGTACTGTTTCACTTCGTGGTGAAGCCGTGGTGCTAGAGTCGGTTCACCAGGCGCGCGCGCTCGGTATCAGTACGGTCTTCCAAGAATTCTCGCTGGTGCCGACGCTAACCGTGGAGGAGAACCTGTTTCTGGGCGCGGAGAGCACGCGCCACGGGCTGATCGACAAGGCAACATTGCGCCGGCGCGCACGCGAAGTGTTGGACCGGTTGGGGTTTCCGCTCAAGCCGCAACAGCTCGTCCAGTATTTGAGTCGCGCCGAACAGCAAATGCTGGAGATCGCCAAGGCGTTTCGCACCGAGCCATCGGTACTCATCCTGGATGAGCCGACCGCTTCGCTCACCGATCGCGAGGCGGATCAGCTGTTTTCTTTGATCGAGCAAATCAAGCGTCGCGACGTCGGTGTCATTTATATCACGCATCGCATGAACGAGATCCGCCGGGTCGGCGATCGCATCACCGTCCTGCGCGACGGGCGCTACGTCGCGACGATTCCGGCCGCTGAAGCAAACGAGGAGCGGCTTCTCCAACTCATGACCGGCCGCGTGATCAGCCAAGTCTTCCCTAAGATTGCATTCCGACCCGGCGAAACGCTGCTCGAGGTCGAAAACATGTCGACCCAGAGCGGATCGGTGCTTGAGCTTTCGCTTCAGGTCCGCGCCGGCGAGGTCGTCGGATTGGCCGGACTTGTCGGATGCGGCAAATCCGCTGCCGGGCGTGCCTGTTTCGGTCTCGAATCGGTAACCGCTGGCAGGATCCGGTTCAACGGGCACGATGTGACCGGGCTCGGACCGCGGGCAATGCTCGATCGCGGGCTCTTCTATCTTCCACCCGACCGGCGGGCCGAAGGACTCGTCATGCCGCGCAGCGTGCGCGAAAACATGGCCCTTCCCTGGCTCGAGTTCGCGCCGTTTTCACGATGGGGCTTACTCGACCGCCATGGCGAGCGGGCGGCGGCGCAGGAACTCGCGCGCCGCGTCAACTTGCAACCATTGAATATCGAGCGCGACGTCGAGCATTTCTCCGGCGGCAATCAGCAGAAAGTGTTGCTCGCCAAAGCACTGTGCCAGCCCATAAAACTCTTCATTCTTGACGAGCCGACTGTCGGTGTCGATGTCGGCACGCGAGTGGCGATCTACGAGCTGATCGGCAGGCTCTGCGAGGCCGGATCGGGCGTCCTCCTCATTTCGTCAGACCTGCCCGAGATCCTGCATCTCACGAACCGAACTTACATCATGTATCGAGGTCGGGTGAGCGGACAAGTCGGCGGGGCCGCCATTACCCAGGATGCCGTTCTGGGGTATTTTTTCGAGCGGCGGGCAGCATGACTGAACCCATCCGCATCGGGTCCCGCGGCTTGGGCTTCCGCTCGCAGCAGCTGTTCGTGCAGTTGGGTGTATTGCCATTTCTGCTTGTCGTTGCCATGATGGTGTTTGCAAGCCTTTCGGGCAATTTCCTCACCGGGCAGAATCTTCTCAACGTGGCGCGCCAGACGACCTATCTGGCGATCGTAGCCATGGGACAGATGCTTGCGCTGCTAACCGGGGGGTTCGACCTTTCGGTCGGTAAAAACGTCGCGCTCACGTCAGTGGTCGGTGCCATGATCATGTCAAACGTGGTGCGCGGCCACCCCGATGCGGTGGGATTCGCGGTTGCTCTCGGCATGCTTGGCGGCGTCGCCGCGGGAACGTTTGTCGGCGTGATCAACGGCATTGGCATCGCCGTGTTCGAAGTCCCCCCGTTCATGATGACGCTGGGAACCGCGTCAATCTGCTTCGGTCTCGCGCTGACTATGACCAGTGGGGTGCCGGTCTACGGCATGCCGGATTTGTTCGGCAATGTCTTTGGTTTCGGTCGGCTTCTGAACGTACCGACACCGGTCTACGTGCTTGCTGCACTCATCGTCGTGATGTATGTCTTGCTCGCCTGGACCAGGATGGGCCGTTACTTCTACGCTCTCGGCGGAAATTTACGGGCCTCGATACTGTCCGGTATTTCAACGCGCTTCTACCTGTTCATGGCCTATGTGTTGACCGCGTTATTTACGGCGATCGCTGGCATCATGCTCACTGCCCGCCTCGAGACCGGAGAAGCTAATATTGGGGCATCGCTGCCGCTCGACTCTATTGCCGCGTGCGTTATAGGCGGCGTCAGCCTTCGGGGGGGCACCGGACGGCTCAGTAGCGTGGTCTTTGGCGCGATATTTATTGGCCTCATCCAGAATGGAATGGACTTGGCTCATATCCAATCTTATCTGCAGGAGGTGGTCATTGGCGTGTTGCTGATTCTTGCCGTGGTCGCCGATCAATTGCGCCAACGCGTATTACTTCGCTTGAAGGACTAACATAGGAATTCAGCGAGCACTTGGACTGAGATCACAGAGGTCAGATGCAGGCGGACGGTCCAAATGAATGAGGTATCTCAATGTTGATAGGCATCAACTGTGACATGGGTGAGAGCTTCGGGCTCTACAAGATGGGTGATGATGAGGCGATCATGTCTCACATAACGATCGCCAATGTGGCGTGCGGATTCCACGCTTCGGATCCGAGCGTTATGGCGCGCACCGTACGACTTGCCAAACAGTACGGAATCAAAGTTGGCGCGCATCCTTCGTTGCCCGACCTTCAAGGGTTCGGGCGGCGCGAGATGAAGATGGAGCCCGGCGAGCTCATGGAATGCCTTATCTATCAGGTGGGCGCACTCACCGGTTTCCTGGCGCGTGAAGGCATGCCGCTTAATCATATAAAACCGCACGGCGCCCTTTACGGTATGGCCGCGCGCGACGAGAAGGTCGCACGCGCGGTCGCTGCCGTCGCCAAAGTCTTTAAGGTGCCGCTTTACGGCATGTGTGGAACGCTCCACGAGCAGATCTATACGGGTGAAGGTATCCCGTTTGTCTCGGAATTCTACGTTGATCTAGATTATTCGTCCGACGGCAGCCTGATCATCACCCGCCAACATGAAGCCGTGGATCCTCGGGCCGCCGCCGCGCGCACGCTACGCGCTCTCGAGGAGGGCAAGGTACGCTCGCTGCAAGGGCCGGACGTGGCCGTGCGTGCCGAATGCGTCTGTGTGCACTCCGATACGCCGGGTGCTGTCGATGTTGCCAAAGCGGTACGCGCGGCGGTCAGCAGTTATTTGCACTGATCGGGTGTCGGGTTAGGCGAGCAACGATGCGCAAGGTCCTGATTGCTAATCGGGGAGAGATCGCCTGTCGGGTGATTCGAAGCTGCAGGAAACTGGGATTATCGACGGTTGCCGTTTATTCGGAAGCGGACAGGGAAGCCCTCCACGTGCAGCTCGCTGATGCCGCCTGGTCGATTGGTCCGTCTCCCGCGCGGGAGAGCTACCTGGCCGGCGACCGGATCATCGCTGCCGCCAGGGAGAGCGGAGCCGACGCCATTCATCCAGGATACGGATTCCTCTCGGAGAACCCCGGTTTCGCCCAGGCGGTTTCCGCGGCCGGGATCTGCTGGATAGGGCCGACAGCACAGACCATTGCGGACATGGGTGACAAGGAGCGCGCGCGTCAGTTGGCCGAGGCGGCCGGTCTGCCGATCCTTGCCGGCAGCCCGCGCTTCACGCCCGACAACCTTCACGAGCTCACGGTTGCGGCCGCGGTGGTCGGCTATCCGCTTCTGGTCAAGGCCGCTGCTGGAGGCGGCGGCATTGGCATGCGCCGCCTCGATGGACCCGGCGAGCTCGAAAACACCGTGACTGCCACCCAGAAGCTCGCCGAAAAATCGTTCGGAGATCCCGGCGTCTATCTGGAACAGTTCGTCGACCCCGCTCGTCACATTGAGATCCAAGTGTTTGGACTTGGCGATGGAAGCGCCGTGCATCTCTTCGAGCGCGAGTGCTCAATCCAGCGCCGGTTTCAAAAAATTATCGAGGAAAGTCCCGCGCCAGGACTCCCGGACTCCGTGCGCAACGCAATGGGAGCGGCCGCGGTCGCGCTCGCTAGGCAGCAGCGTTACGTGGGCGCCGGAACAATTGAGTTCGTAGTCGATGCCGATCATCACTTCTATTTTCTCGAAATGAACACCCGCATCCAAGTGGAGCACCCGGTGACCGAGATGGTTACCGGTCTGGACCTTGTCGAGCTGCAGATCCGGCTTGCCCGCGGGGATGATCTCTCCTTCCTTACACAAAAGGCTATCAACATCGCCGGCCACGCAATCGAGTGCCGGATCTATGCCGAGAATCCTGCCAAGAATTTCCTACCGTCTCCCGGGCGATTGACCCAGTTTCAACCGCCAGCCACGAGCGATAGCATTCGCGTCGATAGCGGCTTCCGCGCGGGCGACAACATCAGTTTCCACTACGATCCGATGCTCACAAAGGTGATCGTCCGAGGCGGCGAACGTGACGGCGCGCTCGACCGCATGACGAGTGCACTTGACGATTTCCGGATCGAGGGAGTCGCAACGAATATCGGCTTCCTGCGCAACACTATTGCGCATCCCGCCTTCCGTAAGGGCAAGATCTTCACCCGTTTCGTCGACACCTACATGAGCGAGTTGCTTGCATGAGCGAGTTTGCTTGGCCATTGATCTACAGTGGGGAAAAGGCGTCATGATCTATCCGGAACCGAGATTTCTGCCCGGTGGCGACCGCTTCGTATTGATCGAGTTCGGTAACGAGATGAATCTCGAGCTAAACTTCATGGCCCAAGGCCTGGCAACCGCGATTGCCGAGCAGCACACGAAGGGCGTGATCGAGACGGCACCGTGCTTTGCTTCTTTGCTCGTGCATTACGATCCGGACGAAATCTCTTTCGCGGACCTCAACAAGGAGATGAATGCGCTCATCCGATCACTGGGACCGTCGGACGACATTGTACTCGACAGCCGACTGTTTTATCTGCCGACCATGTACCGCGACCCGTGGACACGGGCATGCGTTGAGGACTATTGCGCGAAAATTACCAAAAAGGAACTCGACCCCGACTTCGTCGCGCGCATCAACGGACTCGCCGATGCCGAGCAGCTAGTGCGCGTGCATTCCGGCACGGAATATTGGGTCGCCTCGCTCGGCTTCTGGCCGGGCCTTCCGTTCATGATGGCCCTCGATCCAAGGTGTGTGATTACGGCGCCCAAATACAACCCACCGCGTACCTGGACGCCCCAGGGAACAGTGGGCATGGGCGGGGCCTCGACGGCCATCTATCCGGTGGCAACGCCTGGCGGTTATCAGATCTTCGGCCGTACGCCGGTGCCCATCTGGGATACGGACAAGCGCTTTCCGGTCTTCCACGACAGCATCGTGCTGTTCCGCGCCGGTGACCGCGTCAAATTCGTGCCAATTGGCAAGGAAGAATTCGAGTTTGTCGAGGCCAAGGTCAAAGAAGGCACATACATCTACAATGTCGTCGAGTACCAGAAATTCTCAGTCAGGAACTACAAAGCTTGGACCAAGCTCCTCGACACGACGAAGCGCTTCTAGGAGATTAGACAATGCTCGAAGTCATCAAGCCCGGTCTTGAGACCAGCATTCAGGATTATCCCGGTCGGATTGGATATTGGGCCCAAGGCTT
>Ga0126371_10002213_pt1 | contig 16696 bp, 18 predicted proteins | sample PanSoiMetaPlot_4_FD_110145 | JGI IMG/M metagenome (GOLD analysis project Ga0126371, IMG submission 110145) | Tropical forest soil microbial communities from Panama - MetaG Plot_4 | ecosystem: Environmental > Terrestrial > Soil > Tropical forest > Bulk soil | place: Panama | collected 2016-02-17 | reverse complement strand
GGGTTCGTGGGGTTCTTCTGGCTGACGACCACGGCCGGGTCACCGTCCAAAGTGGAGTCCGATCCCCACTGCACCGCGCCGTAGGTGGAGTTCGGCAGGCTGTACGGGATCCACGAATCGGTGCCCGTGCCTCCCAGCGTGCCCTGAACCGCCGGGGTGGTGTTGTTCATCGGGGCGTGCCACAGCGGCCCGTCCGCGTTGATCGTCGTCAGGTAGCTCTGGTTGATCGCGGTCCGCGACAGCACGGCCAACGCGTCCACCGCCTGAAGCTGGTGAAGTCCGCGCGTGCCGGCCATGTCATAGGACGTCGGATACCGCTCAACGTATCCATTGTAGACATTGAAGCGGGTCGGCCCAGTCGTGGTGAACGTGCTTGCCGTGGAAGCGAATTCGATTTGGAACCCGTCCAGGTAGTACGTCGGTGTGGCCGTGCCGGTGCCGGCGAACGTGATCACGTCGCGGGCGTCCTGCATCACGTAGGTGAGCACGATCCGCGTCCACGTCGTCTGAGTGGACAGCACAGCGGAGGTGGATCCGTCCGGGCCGATGATCTGGAGCGAGCACCCGCCGGTGAGGTAGGCGTACACGGACACGGTGGCGATGACGCCGGGCACACCCGGCACGGTTACAACCCCGTACTGAGCCGACGTGTTCCCGGCCTGCGTCACCAACAGCGAATGCGTGCCGAACAGGGCCTGTGCGGTTGACTGGGCGGCCGTGCCGCCCCCGCCGGCACCGAACGGCGCGGCGGACCCGGACGCCTCGAACGAGCCGTCATAGGCGGTGTTCACGTTCGGGTTGAACATGTTCCCCGTCAGCGGCCAGAACGCGGAGATGTTCAGCGGGTGGTACGGGGTGATTGTGTTCCCGCCCGTGGCGTACGGAGACGCGGTGTTGAGCGGGTTCAGGTTCTCGTTCTCATCCACCATGCCCAGCGTGGCCATACCAGCTTGAACCTGGTCAAGTTCGTACTGGCGGCCACGCTGGGTGTCCCAGGTGCGGACGTAGGTTTGCCGGCCCACCTGGTTGACGGACATGCGGTGGGAGCCCAACAGGGCAGGCGGCCCCGCCTGGAAATCGACCTCGAACACGACCAGGGGCCGGTTCGGGTTCGCCGGTTGTCCAATCACGATGCCGCTCCGAATCCGAGATAGGTAGATCCGTTGCCGAAGTTCCGGATTCCGTACCGCAACAGTTCCTGTTGGATTTCACGGATGAAGTCCTGGGTGGTGCGGACGTTGCCGGCGACGTTGATAGGGCCGATGATCGTGACGTTTCCGCCCTGCCCTCCGCCCCGGTTGATTCCGGTGGCGAGCCCGCCGGGACCGGTGAAGTTCCCGGTCATGGTCATATCGCCGATGTTGGCCGCGCCGACAATTTTGTCGGTCGTCTTCTTGGCGATATCGATCACGGCTCCGGCTTGCGCGTTGATACCGTTTCCGAGACCGTGCATCAGGTCTTCACCGATGGCATGGAACACACGGGATGGCGAGTGCGAGTCGAATCCCGCTTTGACACCGCTGATCAGGTTAGAAATGAAGTTGCTCACGGTGTCCTCAACCCAGCCGATAGCGGAGCTGATACCGTTGACCAAGCCCTTCAGAATGTCGCGGCCGGTGTTGTACAGCCAGTTTCCGGCGTCACGGAAAAACTTGGTGATGCCGTCCGGGAAGGTGGAGTTCCACCAGTTCTCGACACTGTGCCATCCGTCTTTGACTGCGTCTTCGAGGCCGTGAATGAGATCCTTACCGGCTTGTACAAGCCAGTGGTAGGCATCCACGAAGAACGACACGATCTTGGGTCCGAGTGCCAGGAACCAATTCCAGGCGTCTACTGCCTTCTGGCCGATGGAGTCCAGCCAGCCCTGGACCATGTCCTTTCCGGGGCCGGTGAGCCAGTTGCGAGCGTCGGTGACCAGGCTCTCAATGTTCTTCGGGAGGTCCCTGAACCATTGCACCGTGTTGTGGTAGGCGTCCACGATTGCGCCAAGGAAAGCGTCCATTGCTTCCTTGGCTTTTTTGATCAAGGTTCCGGCCAGGTAGCCGAGTGCGAATCCGGCCTTCGCCGGGAAATCCTTGAAGAATTTCAGCGTGTTGTCAATTCCGTCTGAAATGAACTTCGTGAAGGAATTCCAGGCGTTCTTGGCTGCATTCGCAAGCATCGAGCCAAACGAACTGAGCGCGTTTCCAATCTTGCTGGGCAGCGATTTGAACCAGTCAACAATGTCACTGATCCGGTCGCCGATCCATCCCACCACCGTGTTGAAAATGTTCTTGATACCGTCCCACAATCCAGCAAAGAACGAGACAATATCATCCCAGTGGTTGTGGATCTCGATCACGGCAAATGTGATGGCCGCGACCAGCGCGACCACGGCCACGATAATCAGGGTGATGATGAACACGATCGGGTCCGCGTACAGGGCGATGTTCACCGCCCACATAGCGGCGGCGAACGCCAATGCGGCAACCGTGAGCACCCCGAGAGCGATAGCGGCGGCCGTCAACAGCGTGGGATGTTTCGACAGCCAGTTAGCGAAATCAGCGACAACACCCAGCACCTTCGACAGGATAGGCAGGAACACCTGTCCCAGCTGAATAGCCATCGCACCAAGAGCGGATTTCGCCTCGTCCAGTTTCTGATTGAACGTCGACTGGATTTCCGACCAACCCTTGACGTTGCCGTCAGCATCTTTTGTCGAACCGGAAATATCCTTGATGATCTTGTTCGTGGCCGCGCCGTTCTGGCCGGTCGTCATCAAGGCCACGTTCAGCGACGTGGCGTTGCCGGTAGCACGTTGCAACGCCTGGGTGTACGACATCGCGGCCGGGCCACCCTGCTTCAGGATGTTGTTGAACCCGTCCGCCTTGCCGGCCAGGCTGGCGAACTGCGTTGCCATGCCTTGCTGATCGGCCGGCAACGCCTTGACCGCCTGCCGCCAATCGTTGACGCTGATCTGACCATCCAGGAACGCCTGTGCCGTCCTTTGCAGCGACGCCGGCATGTTCTGAAGCATGATCTGAAGGTCTTGCGAGGCTTGCTTGGACTCGTTGAACGCGGAGATCAGGACCTTTCCGGACGGCCCCATCTTGTTCATGATCGCCGCGCTGATGTCCTGCAACGTGCCCGTCAAACCACGCGTGGCCAACTTGTCCGTCAGGTCCGACGCGGTGATTCCGATCTGTGCCAGGTAACTCGTCATGTCAGCCGACGGCTTTTGCAGCGTCCGCAACGAGTTCGCCAGGTTCTGAGACGCCTGATCCGCGCTGTAACCGTGCGTGGTCATCGACGCCAACGCGCCTGCGATGTCGTCGAATGGCACGTTCATGGACGACGCGATAGGCAAGATCGAGTGCAGTGCGCCCGTGAAGTCCTCGAACGTGGTGCCGGCGTCACCGACGGCGGTCACCAGTTTGGACATGACGGTGGCCGCGTCCCCGACCTTGGGACCGTAGTCGTTCATGGTGGCCGTGAGGCCCTTGGCCACGGTGGTGAGGTCCGCGTTCTCCGTCTTCGCACCCTCGGCGGCGGCCTTCAGCGCGTCCAGGGCAGCCGCGCCGTGGTAGCCCATGGACTCAACCGCGTAGCCGCCCTTCTGGGCCAGGTCCAGGGCGCTGTCACCGACGGTGCCGGCCAGGTCCAGGATGCCCTGACGCATCATGGCCAGGTTGGACTCAGATTCTCCGGCGGAGGAGACCAGGCGTTGGGTGGCGGACTCGAAGTCACCGGACATCTTCGCGGTGGCCGCGATGACGACACCACCGGCCAGGGCGACCCCCGCGCCGACTTTCGCCATGGTGGCCAGGTTCGCCGATGCGGTGGCGTCGGCTTCCTCTGCCGCTTTCGCCATGGACGCGCCGATAGCCTCGTTGGACGCGGCGGCCTTGGCTGCCATGGCTTCGAAGTCCAGAGACAACTTGGTTGTCTTGACGGACATGGCTTCGAAGTCGGCGGTGGTCTGGAGCGCCATTTCGTCGGCTGCCGCGCCGACCGAGACCAGTGACGCGTTCATGCGCGTGATCTCGGCTTCGACGCTGGCGGTGACGGCGGCGACCTTGGCGGCCATTTCCTCACCGGACACGGACGCTTCGGTGAAGCCGCCGATCAGTTGTCCGGTGTCGGCACGGAGCAGCACATAGAGATCACTGATCTGTTCGGCCACCACGCACCCCTATGAGTTCAGCTCACGTTCCACGGAGCGCCGAAAATCTTCTCGTACACCAACGCGGCGATGTGCCGCGTGGCGAACGTGACCGCAGGACCCATGAACGGGTACGCGGCCCCGTTGCGCAACATTCCCTTTTCCAGGTACAGCCCGTACTTGTTCGCCGGGGTCTTGCTGGTGAACGTGCGGCCGTACATGGTGCGGTAGCGCGGGTAAAGACCGGTTCCGGTACCGACTTTCATGGACCAGCCAAGGAAGTCCATAGCTGGTTCTGTGTGGGTGATGGACCGGACCAGCGTCCCGGAGATCCGGGCTGGCCCGGTCCCTGGTGACGCTGGTGTGGGCGTGCCGTACGGGTGTGACCCGGTGGACGCGTTGATCTTCGCCTGGCGTTCCACCGCCGTGCCGATCACCGCGAGCGCGGCGGCCGTTTTCCCTTGCGCCTCAACAGCCATTCGCGCGAACAGGGCGCTGTACACGCCTGGGCGAAGTTCACCGGCCATGCTTGCGTGTCTCCCGTTCCTGGGCTTCCCGTTCAGCGGAAAGCCTGGCCTGCAACAGGTCCCACGTGTACCGCTTGACGTACATGGGGGTTGCGCACAGGTCCGGCCACGACCAGTGCATGTGGTACATGAGTTCGAAGTCCGCCATTTCCGGCGGCGGCGCACCTGATCCCCATGTGCCCTCATAGATGGACTCGGCGGGCCAGAGCACGTCTTCCGTGTAGGGATGCCCTGGCCCTACTGGGGGTTTACGGCGTTGGTGATCTCCTCGGAAATCTTCTTGACGATGATCGCCGGGAGCTTCGCCACGCTGTCCGGGGTGGCCGGGAGCGGCAGAACGTCTTGTGCAACAGGGCGTCCGTCGCTGTCCAGCGCGAGTTCCGACGCGTCGTACACGTGCCAGCCCACGATCAGCTTGGCCAGCATCTCGTACATGGCCGATTCGGCGTCGCCGATGTTCACGGGCGTGACCCCGTCGGGCATCATCGCGACGTCGCGGGGACGCAGTTCACCAGCCGCCAACAGCTTCGGATTGCGAATGGTGATCCAAATCTGGTCGCCCGGTTCGGCCAGTTCTTCGGTGAAGTCCAGGTGTACCAGGCGGTTTGCGTATCCCATGGTGTTGACCTCCTATGCGGACAACGGCCCCGGTCCACAGTGAACCGGGGCCGTTGAGGTGGATCAGTAAGCGGTGGAGACGAAGTTGGTCAGCGTGGCCTGTACGGCTCCGCCGTCGGTGGAGTTGTAGATACCCGACAGGCTGAAGTCAGCCTGCACGTAGTTGGACGACAGGTCGCGCTTTCCCTTGAAGTACCCGGACTTCGACATGGTCAGCGCGAGGGATGCGCCGGTTCCGTCGGTTCCGGACGCCGGCTGTTGGAGCAGTGCCGTGGTTGGCGTCTGGGTGTAGTTCAGGTACAGGTTCAGGTCCGTCTGGTTCTCGAAGATGGCTTTGTACGTGCCGTCCACTTCGAGTGCGCCTTGGAAGATTTCGCGTGGCGCTTGGATTCCGTCGCTGGAGTGGATCGGCTCGACCGCGCGCTTCACGGTCATGTCGTAGGTGAGTCCCCGCGACGACGCCCCGCCTGCGTTGGTCATGTTCCATTCCCAACCGAGAACCGGCGGGAGTTGGGTGTAGGTCGGGGTGGGCTTGGTCTGTACGACCTGAGGGAACGTCGTGTACTTGATGTCGAAGGTGATCGAGTTCTTCGGGTCGATCTTGATCGCCAGGTCCGACATCGCCGCGCCCGAGTACGACACGGTCTGAGTGGTGTCGTAGATCGTGAACGAGTACGTCTTCTTGGTCGTCGGGTCCGACGATTGCTTGAACACGTGCGTGGACGCGGCCACGATCGGTTCAGCGGCGCTGTGCGCCTTCGTCAGCCCCACCGTCTGGCCCACGACCGTGGTCACGGTCAGGTTGTACGGTCCGGCTCCGGACACGGCCGTCACGTACGCGTATTCCAGCGACGTCCCGGTGCCCACCTGGATGTAGGACAGGGCCGGAATGGACGCGGTGGACGGCAGCGTGGTCGCGCCGATCGACGATCCCCCGGTGGCCACGGTCGTGGACACGCCGGCCGTCACCGTGTCCGGGCCGATAATGCCCCGGAGAAAGTGGCCGATGATGTCGGGGTACGCCAACAGGGAGATGTCCCACGTTGCGTGTACCGGCCCCTGGTACATGCCCTGGAGCATGGTGTCGTTGGCGCGGTAGCTTTCGTCCTTCAGTTCCGTGTAGACGTCTTCGAAGTCCGCTTTGGTGAAGGGGATGTAGAAGGTTGGCGTGGCGTAGGTGTTTGCCACCGTCTCGGGAGCGCAACCCAGGATGGCGAGACGGGAAAGCTGAGTCACAGGTTCACCTCTTCGTCGGTCTCGGCCGACGGGGCGGCCTGATCATCGTCGGCCGACGGGGCGGCCTGTTCTTCGTCTTCCTTCAGGGGCGGAAGACCTTCGAGCATGTTCGCCACCGCGACCGGTTCGGCCACAGTGGACTGTTCCTGTTCGATGACTTCCATACCGGCCAACAACTCCGGGAAGTCGATCTCGTCACCCGGGAGGATTTCCACGGGCGGATCCAGGGTGGGCAGCACGAGCGGGCTACCCGAGGTGTTGCGCTGTCGCACGTGAGACGCTCCTCAGATGATGTCTTCCACGTCGTCCGCCGAGTACATGACCGTCCCGGACAGGAACCCACGGTCCAATGTGGTCTCCGGCGCGTCGAAGTCCACGGAAATCTCCGGTTCCCGTCCGGGCGTCTCGCCCACCGACAGGAACTGACCACCGTGCGTCTTGTCACCCAGGTAGCCCCGGATCCGTTGCAACAGAAGGTCAATCGCCGAGTCGAACGCTTGCTGTTCGGCTTCCGCGATGCCCATACCGGTCGTGGTGGATCCGACACGCCAGAACAGCTTCAGCCGGAACGCGTGACCGGGCCGCTTGCGCTGGTTGGAGATACGGACGTCCAACAGCCGGTGCCGGGTGACGTAGACGGCATTCAGGTTGTAGTTCGGGGTACGCGGCCAGTACGCCTGAACCACGTCCCACGGGCCGCCCTGAGCGGCTGTCAGCGCCGGCAATCCGTCGCCGTAGCGAGTCAGCCAGTTCGCCTCACGCTGGACAGCGTCGCCTGTGCTCACCGTCGCCTCCTCTTCCGCCACACGCGGTGGTGTCGTACGTAGCGGTGGATCACGATGCGCGTGCGATGCTTGCGCCGACGGTGGATCAATCCCTTACGGGACCGGTAGTGGCGGGACATGATCAGCCGGTGCGTTCCGGTGCGGAACTTGTGCGTCCGTTGCCCGCGCTTGAGCACGGGCGCGTGTGACGGCGGCCCGGTCAGATGCTGGCGACGTAGATTCTTCAGCGACGTCGTGGACACGGGATGCCGGCCGCCGGCCACGGACCGGTGCGCGGTGCCTCGGGACGCGGTGGCCGCGTAGTGCGCCCGCAACGCGGCGGCGATCTTCGCCCGCGTGTCCGCCGTGGGAGAGTGCCCCTTGTGTGGGTGCTTCTTTCCCTTGAGCGCCTTGGAAATCTTCTCCCGCGCGGACGCGGACAGCTTGTGTCCCTTGTGGCCGCCGACGTGGCGTTTGCCGCCCCACCCGTGGCCTTTCATGCGGGCGGACAGCTTGGCGCGGGCGGCCGGCGACATCGGGTGACCGCGCGCCATGGTCAACTCCGCATGTACGGTGACAGCCAGGACACGGCCAGCGCTTCAAGCTTGTCCGGGTCGTGTCCGTGTTGGGACTGCAACATGGGGTCGAGTTCGCGGCAGGCGATGGCGGCGGCCATGTACTTGCACGCGCGGACCAGGTCGGCCGGGATCGTGGAGTATCCGGCGGAGTAGGTGACCCGGGCCAGGGAGCCAATGGGGATGAACTTGCCCAGGTTGAACCACACGTGACCCGAGTCGACCTCGGGTCCTTGGAACTGTGTGGCCACAAGGTTTTCCTGGCCGCCGTAGGACCGGACGATGGTGATGGAGATGTTGGAGTACGTCCAGTACTCCGGGTACAGCGGCGCGTACTCGTTCAGCCACATGTGCCGAACGAGGGTGGACGCGCCCATGGCGTAGGCGTACGACCGGCCCAGCGCGCCCTGAAGGTCCAGGGGCAGGTTCGCGGTGTCGGTGTACTCGTCCGGGTCGATCCCTTGGCACCGATGGGTTTCAAAGTGACCGGTGAACGGGGCCAGGCGGCGTTGACACTCCGTCTCGCACGCCCGGGTTGCCTCGACCATGATTTCGTTCAGGGCGTCCAGGTTGAAGCTGCGCACCAGGTCCGCGAACGCCCCTTGTTGCATCTGTGCCGCCGTGGCGAGCGGCGTGGGCGAATCCAGTGCCATGGCTCACTCCGTGAAGGTGGAGACGTCGATTCCCTTGGCCTTGATCGGCTTCGGTGACTCGCTGATCAGCTTCTGGGCCGGTCCCTTCGGAGTGCGTGCCCTGACGGGAATTTCGCACACTTCGGTGAACCCGGCGTCCATGATCCGGAGTAGCGCGCGGCCTTGTTCCTCCGGCACTTCGACCACTGCGCCGTCTTCGGCCCACACGTTTCCGAACGAGTCGGAGCCGGCGGATTCCTTACGCAGCAACATCTTTGAACCTCCATTGTGGACGCACCCCGCCGACACGGGGAGGTCAGTCCATAGTCGGCGGGGTGCACGATGCCGGGCGGCTTGCTGGTGGCCGCCCGGCACCGGGTCATCAGACCGCCGTGTTGACGCGGTACAGGCCACCCAGGAACTTCGGACCACGCACAGCGAGCACGGTGTCCGAGATGATGGCGTACGGCAGGCTGTCCGGGCTGGTCGTCGTTGGGTAGACGTCCAGAGGGGTCAGCTCACGAACGTACGGCCGGCAGATGTTGTCGTAGTCGCGAGACATCAGGTAGACGTTCTCGTTTCCTACGGCCGCCGGGAACTTGTTCGTGTTCGTTCCCTGGTACGTGGCCGGGAACGTTGCCGGCTGCGTCGAACCGTTCTGCGGGATCAGGGTCGCCCCGGTGTCCACAATGGACGTCGTGAGGAGTGGCGTGATGCCGTCGGCCTGGAAGCCGACGTTCGCGTCCACGTACCCCAGGAGGGTTTCCGTGCCCGTCGTGGTCGAGCGGTACACCTTGTACAGAACCGGCTGGAGTCCGTCCAGGCCCGTAGGCGTGGAGAACGACAGCGTCACCGTGGAGGTGGATCCCGTGGTGGTCTGGGAAACCTCGGCCGATGCCGCGATTTCACCCTGACGTGCGACGACCGCCGACACCTTGTAGAAGTAGGTGGCCGCCGCGAGCGTTCCGCCCGTGGTCGCCGTCGCCGTGGTCACCGTGCCCATGGAGATCGAGCGCGTGGACATGAACGACGACTTGATCAGCGGAATGTCACGGTAGGTCGGCACGATCAGACCGGCCGCCACTTCCACGCGGTCCATGAACCGCTGCTGGTTCGTCAGAAGTTGAGCGATCTTCGACACGGCCGTGTTGCTCATGACGAGCTGCCACGTGGAGTCGAACACCGACATTGCGGCGTTCGTCTCGACCATGTCGATCAGTTCGTCCAGGTGAGCAAGGGTCAGCGTCGCGCCGGCCTTGTCCTGGGCGTTCTGGTTCCCGCCGCTGTAGGTGTTGATCAACGAGTCCAGACCATCGAACTGGGGGTACGGTCCGAACTGGGTCGAGCCCGCGTTTCCCCACAGGAGAGCGGTTTCGATGTCCCAGTAGAGACCACGGATGGATCCCTCGATTTCACGTGCACGCAGGTCACCGATCACCTGGCGCGTGACTTCCTGCGCGTAGCCGGTGATTGCGCCGACTACCTGAAGGTGCTTGATGGTGAACGAGTTCTGCACGTAGGTCGAGTTCGACACGACCCGCGCGCCACCGTCGACAACGAACCCGCCGTTCGGGTTCACGGTGCGCTGGTTGAAGTAGTACGTGTCCGAGTTCCACTTCTGGGACGGAATCGACCGCACCAGAGGGGAGTAACGACGCTGGTACTCCAACAGCATCGGGTCAATGATCTTGGGGATAAGGGCTGACGCGCCGGCAGCGGTCAACGCCTCCCGAAGCTCAGAAGGCACGGGGGCCTCACTTTCCTAGATGATGGTCATTGCGGGTGGGGGCATGAAAAAACCGTCCACAAGGGACGGTTGGTTGGTGACCATCACTGCCGAAACGGCACCGCGTGCGCGGCGGTCGGATCGATCCCCCGAAAGCCCCCGCCCCGGCGCGGGCCGGGGCGGGGTGGGTCTCACTGCTGGCGGAAGATGGAACGCTGTCCCAGCACGGCCTGTTCGAGCATCGGCCGCGTGACGTTGCGGAACTGCTCCTCCGTCAGCTTGTGCGGCGCGACAGGCTGACCATTCTCGGTTGGCCAGTTCGCCGGGTACTCGTCACCGGCTCCGGTGCCCAGGGTCGATTCCTGGACGGCCGGGGCCACCAGTCCCTTGCGGGACGGCGCGTATCCCGACTCCACCAGCTCCTGAATCATGGCGGTCTTCTGTGCGGCCACCTGCTCCGCGACCAGGCGCGCTACGCGCTGGTCCTCGGTCTCCGTCACGACCGGGGCGGCCGGGGCCTCCACGACGCTTTCGGTGGCGGCAACCGGTGCCGGGGCGGCCATCTTGGACACGAGTCCGGCGATGGCGTCGGTCAGCTTGTCGAACTTCGCGGACAAGGCGTCCATGCCGCTGTTCTCGGTGGTCTCGGTTGCGGCGGCCGGCTTTTCCGACGCCGGGGCGGTTGGCTCGCTCACTGCGGCCTCCTCCTTGTTGTCGTCGGCAACCGGTTCCGGTGCCGCTTCGGTTTCCTTCACCTCGGGGTCCACAGTGGACTCCATGGCGTCGTCGTCCGGCTTGGTTTCGGTGTCCATGTCCGGGTCCTCGGCGGGTGCGCCGGGGACGTCCATGTCTCCGTCCATGTCCGGGTCGATCTTCTCCAGTGCCGCGACTGCGGCTTCCATCGCGGCGTGGCCCAACGCGTCGAGGTCGTGGGGGTCTACGCAGCAGGAAGCGACGGTGACGCATACCATGCCGTTGTCCAGGGAGACATGGAAACTCGCCTGGTTGCCGTCCAACATGGCGTACGCCATGTTCTCGGTGACGGTCTCCGACACCTTCCAGCGGTCGATCAGCCACGACTCATCCGTGACGTCAACCCCGAACTTCTTCAGGGCGGCCTTGATACGGCCCTTGATCCGCTTGAGCTGTGCGGCGGTGTAGTTCTTCGCCTGCTTGGCCTGGTTGATGTAGCCCCACGCGGCTTTCGCGTGCGCCTTCGTGTCGATCGGGTATCGCTTGGCCTTGTCGTCCTGGTATCCCGGGTCCGCGTACGAACCGCTTGGGGCCTTGGTAGGTGCCGCAGCTGGCTTCCCGGACTTCAGGGCCGGAGCGCCCTTCTCTGCCACTGATTCGTTTGCCGCGTTGACGCCACAGTCAGTGCAGCATTCGCCATCGCATCCGGACACCCGGTGGTCGGCGGCGTTCTCCGTGGTTTCCGCAGTCTCCACGTGTCCCTCCATAATGGATTCGTAGATCAGGACACGGTCGTCAGCTTCTCGTGCCTGGTTGCCGGCGCGGCGGTATCCGGTGATCTCGGCTCCGGGTACACCGGGCGTCCCCGTGTAGTCCAGGCCGTAGATGTGAAGGTCTTCGCCTTTCTCGACCGGAATCCCATTGTGCATAACGGTTTGCACCTTGCCGGACCAAGCGCCACGGATGGAGACACCCTTGAGGAAGGGGTCCACGTCGTCCGGGTCGTTCGGGTCTTGCTTGGGGCGAATGAGACTGTCAATGATCTTCGCGTGTGGAGTGTCCGCGATGTCGGCGGTAAACTCCGCTTCCCCGTCCTTGTTCATGGTCAGGGAGGTCAATCGGCCCACGATGCGGGTCGAGTCATCCTCGGCCGCGTGGTGGGTGCGTTGCGACATGAAATCGTTGGACTCTTCCATGTCGTCGTCCAGGTTGCGGAACTTCGCGTCCCCGGATCCGATCCGGGTCTGAGCGTCCGCCACGGCCCGCGCGATCATGTCCTTTGTGTACAGTCGCCCGTTGCGGCTGACACCCGGACGGAGCGCGATGCCGCTCACGGTCGCGATACGTCGGGCCACGGCATCCTCCGATCAGATGAACGAAATCGTCACGGCCGGGTTCGCGGCGTTGCCCTGAACCGTGATGCCGTTGGCGGCCGGAAGGTTGAAGTCGTACGTGGTGCCCACGGCCGGCGACGCGGGAAGCGCGCCAATGATGGTTCCGGTGTGGCCGCTAGCGTTGTCCCAGATGGCCATCGGGTTGGTTCCCGTGGTGGTAACCAGAACACGGCACAGACGACCTGGGGTGGCCTTCACAATGGTGTCCGAGGATGCCCCGGCAGCAACGGCAACCGTCGTGGTTCCACCGGTCGAGGTGAGCCCAGCCCCCTGACGGGACTGCAACCGCTCGTAGGCGGTTCCGTTGTACGTCCAGTTGCCCACGTTCAGCGTGGTGTACGTGGACTGACCGTCACCGGTCGCGCCGGACGAGATCGGCACCGCGTTGTCGTCGTACAGGGTGCCAATGACGTTCTTTGCCATGAGGTTCACTCACTTCCTGACGCGCTGGCCGCGTGCCAGCGTGGTCGTACTGGACTGCTGCGCCCGTCCGACAATGCGAAGGACGGCCATTTTGACCTCCGGCAATTCAAGCGCTTCCAGCAACGCGTTCACAAACGCGTCGGCGTCCGCGTGCGGGTCGGCCGGGTGCCCGGCGACGCGGGTCACGAATAGCTCACGGTGACTGCGGCGGACCCGGCCGCGCCCACGGCGGTGATGCCGTTGACGGCCGGCGCTTCGAACGGCCACCGCGTGCCGGATCCGGCTCCGGATGGCACGACGCCGATCACGGTTCCCGATCCGGTGCTGGCGTTGTCGTAGAACGTCAGCGCGCCCGTGCTGGCCGCTCCCGTGACCACTGCGGCCACCAAGCGTCCCGGCGATGCCTTGACGACGGTTGTTCCGGTGCCGGCGGCCACAGTGGTGTTAGCGGACGCCGAGACGGAGTATCCGTTGGCGTCAACCAGGGTGATGACAGGGTTGAAGGTCACGACGTGGCCCCTTCCGGAAGGTACGGCGTGAAGTCCAACGCCTGAAGTGGTTGTGTGGAAACGAGAGTGCACCGGCAGAACGGATGGATACTCGGATGCGGCGCTTCCACCAGCGCGTACGGGGAGTGCTTCTCGAACGTGTCGCAGATAGCGCACACGCGGGTGTCTCCGGCCGTGAAAAAGTCCACGTCCCGGATGCCTTCGCGGGCGTACAGGGCGAGTGCTCCGCGTGCGAAACTCTGCCCCATGGCCATGTCCACCAGTGTGGTAATGGCCCGAATTTCCTTGTCCGCCAACAACTCCTGAACGGCTGACACCATGTCGTCGTAGCTGGCTCCGGCTTCAGCCAGACGGGACAGCAGCCGGCCGACGTCGGTTGCCGCGCCGTCCAGGATCTTCGACAGCCAGCCCTTCGCGTCGGCCAGGTAGTCACCCAGCGACGCCAACGCTTCCCACGCGTCGCGGAAAGCGATGTCGAAGTCGATGCCGACGATGTGAATCTGTTGCGCGGCAAGGGCAATCGCGCCGGCTTCCCCTTCGGCCATGCCGTCCTTGAGGGCATCGGCGATGGTCTGAACCAGTTCGATGTACTCCGGGTCGTTCGGGTTCTCCGACGCCTGATGCAACAACCACGCGGCCTGTGCGATGGCGTGCGCGGTGCGGTCCTTCGGGTTCTCGTTCGTCTCCCGCAGTCCCAGCGCGAGCCGGAAGCGGCTGACGGCCATGCTGACCGGCAACCGCTTCACCAGCGGACGCCACTTGCCGGCCACGGCCGTGGTGTGCTTGGCGTACAACACTTCTCGCCGGTCGTACACCTTCGCCCACGTGCCTTCGAGGCTTCCGAGCTTCAACGTCACTTCGAACACGGCCGGGTCGTCCGCGTGCTCGCACGCCATCTCAACGGCGACGCGGCACGCTTCCCGGACGCGAGGAGTCATCGGGCCGCCGGAAGCGGCCCATCCGTGCGCGAACGTCTCACGGAACGCGGCTGCGAGCCCATCCATGAGACCCCCTCACGGGCTGGTGATGACGCTCAGCAGACCTACCGGCTGAACCGGGATTTCCGGGTTGCTGGTCACCTTCACCCACACCGTGTAGACCCCGACCGCGAGCACGACACCACCCGGCCCCACCAGACACTTGGCCAGATACGTCGGCCCGGGATCGATTTCCCACGCCGATGTCTGCCAGTCGGTGAGACCGGGAGCGCCGGACGTCATGAACGCGAACTGGACGACGTCCACGGTCGGGTTGAACGGAGTTCCGTTGACCGACGTGGACACCGGAACCACGATGTACTCAGTGGACAGAGCAGGAATGGTAACCATGATCTCCTACTCTCGGGTTGGCTGGCCGAACGTCCACAACAGACGGACACGGCCCCATACCCATGCCACATCGGCCGGGATCCGCGTCACCAGCGTTGCCAGGGCGGAAGTCGTGGTGACCACCGCATTGCCTACCAGGCGGTAGGTGTTGGCGATGCTAGCCGTGGTGGTGACCGTCGCGGCCGGGAACGTGTGCGTGAGCCGGCCAACGCGGGACGCGGTCACGGTGACCACGCCCGGGAACGTCTGCGTGAGCGCCCGCCCCAGATGCACAGGCACAGCGACAGTGACCGGATACAGCGCACCCAACCGACGAACCAGCACACCGGACGTGGTCACCGTGGGATGGAGCGCGAGTCCCGGCCGAAGCGCGTCCGTGGCACTGGTCGTGATCGTCGTCGCGCCGTGCGCGCCGACGGTGCGGGCCAGTGCTGGGCCGGTCGTGACCGTGACAGGTTGCCGGGTCTGGGCGGTGCGGGTCACAGCGCCGATGGTGGACACTGTTGTGAGCAGTGCCCGCACAGCGCGGTTGGCGACCGCGCCGGCCGTGGTGACCGTGCCCGCGCCGGCCGTGGCCAGCGCGCGGCGCACCGTGGCCGTGGTGGTGAGCGTGCCGGCCGTGTTCTGGCCGACGCGGCGGGTCAGCGCCGGGAACAGTCCGAGCGTGGCGACCGGTTCCGTCTGGTTGATCCGGCGCACCAGGGCTTCGAACACGCTGACCGTGGCCCGGTAGCCAGCCGACAAGGCGCGGCCGGCGGCGGCGGTCAGGGTCACGGTCGCGGGCCACGTGCGCAACAGGGCACGCGGCAACGCCACAGTGGCCGTGGCGGTGACGGTGTCGGGGTAGTTCGCGGACACCACGCGGCGCAGCATCGTGAACAGTCCGGCGACGGCCGGGAAGTTCGTCTCCGCCTTGCGGGTGAGCATCGTGAACGTGGACACGGTGCCAGGCAACGGTTTCTGCGCCTGGTTGGTCGCGGTGGCCGTGGTCGTCACGGTGACGGTGCCGATGGTGTGCGTGAATGCGCGGAGCAACGCGGCCGTGATGGTGACGGTGACCCGGTAGGCGGCGGACACGGCCCGGACCAGGACCGGGGTAGCAGTCACGGTGCCGGGGTAGTGCGCGGAGATCGCAAGCTGTCCGTGGCCTGCGGTGCCGACCGTGCCGGCGTAGTGCGTGCCGGCAAGATGTTGCACCGCGCCCGTGGTGGTCATGATGCCGGGGTAGGCGGCGGCGGCGGCCCGGCCGACCGCGCCGGTCAGGGTCGCGGTTCCGGTGATGTGCGTCGACAGGGCGCGGAGCACGGCCGTGGTCGTGGTGGCCGTGCCGGCGTAGTGCGCGCCGACGGCGCGGGCCAGGGTGCCCGTGGTGGTCACGGTGCCGGCCAGGGACCGGTTGACACGGTTGGCGGTGGTCGCCGTGGTGGTGATGGTGGCTGCGTAGTGGAGTTGCGCCTGAAGTTTCAGGGTCGCGGCCGTGGTGACCATGCCGGGCAATGCCTGAACGTCCAGAATGCCCAGCTTGGTCACACGATACAGAACGTGCTTTCCAGGGTAGGCGCGAAAGAAACGAGCCATTTCCGCGCCCCCCTAGAAAGCTGCGCTCACTCTTCCCAAATCACGTAACAGTAGGCGTTGACGGCGGTTCCGGCCGTCACGCGCACGCGAAGGAACTTGGACACGGGGACCTGGAATTCACGTCCGAGCGGCCATTGCTTCACGTACTGATTGGTAGGCGACATCAATTGCACGTCGCCGTACCGGGTGGTGGTGATGGAACCTTCCGCCGACGCGGTGTAGCCGGTTGCGCTGGTTCCCAAGGTGACTGTGGACGCCGGGGCGTTCGGGTCGTCGTAGGGTTGCACGCCGGCCGCCACGTGAGCGGTGACGGTCGCGGCCACGTCCGTTTGAATCAGTTCGCATTCAATCGGGGTCGCGGCGGCGGATCCGTCGAACGAAATGCCCCACTCCACTACCTTGATCGGCCGCGTGGCGGACGGCGCGATTTGCAGTAGCGTCTTGATCGCTGTTCCGGTGGTGACTTTCACCAAAGCGGCCGTGGTTGGCATGGCACCATTGGCCGCAATGTACAGAGTTGCCATGCTGACCCCTCAGGAGTGCTTGACCGTG
>Ga0126371_10002210_pt1 | contig 16708 bp, 14 predicted proteins | sample PanSoiMetaPlot_4_FD_110145 | JGI IMG/M metagenome (GOLD analysis project Ga0126371, IMG submission 110145) | Tropical forest soil microbial communities from Panama - MetaG Plot_4 | ecosystem: Environmental > Terrestrial > Soil > Tropical forest > Bulk soil | place: Panama | collected 2016-02-17 | reverse complement strand
CTGCGTGCCATGGTGTGAAGCTGCGCGTCCTCTTCGGGCGACAACTCGCGGCCGGTGAACACCACGACCGGCAGATCGGCAAGCTGCGGATCGTCGCGGAATTTCTCCAAAAGCTCGAACCCCGACATGTCGGGCAGCCGAAGATCGAGCACGACGCAATCGACCTGCCGCGTGCGCAGAATGGCCAGAGCCCCCTCGCCGGTTCCGACCGAGATGATGGTGACGTCGTCGTGATCCAGCAATTCGGTGATAGTCATGCGCTCGCTGGCATCGTCTTCGATGACAAGCAACGTTTTCTGCCGGGCGCGGGAATAGTCCTTGATCCGCGTCAGCGCTTGCGTGAGCTGGTCGGGCGTCATCGGCTTGTTGAGGAAGGCGAACGCGCCGCGCGCCAAGCCGTTCTGGCGGTCCTCGTCGAGCGTGACAATCTGCACCGGAATATGCCGGGTTTGCGGGTTCTGCTTAAGCTGGCTGAGGACGCTCCACCCCAGCATGTCGGGCAGGAAGACATCAAGCGAGATCGCGCTCGGCCGGTATTCGGTTGCGAGCGCCAACGCGTCGGCGCCGCGGTGTGCGACCAGGACCTTGAACCCCTGATCGTGCGCCAGGTCGAGCAGGATGCGGGCATAATGCGGATCATCTTCGATGATCAGCAAGACGGTATCATCGCCTGCCTCGATCGCTTCGCGGTCGTCGGAAACCGTCTCGATCGCATGGTCGGTCATGCGTGTTGCGACGATCGCCCGCGCCGCCGCCGTGGCGTCGCCATTGGCCGGCGCGCTACGTGGCGCGACGGTCGGACCGACATACTTGGCCGGAAGATAAAGCGTAAACGTGCTGCCGATGCCAGGCGTGCTGCGGAGCTGGATCTCGCCGCCGAGCAGATTGGCGAGCTCGCGACAAATCGCGAGACCGAGGCCGGTGCCGCCGTACTTGCGGTTCGTGCGGGCATCCGCCTGCTGGAAAGCCTCGAAGATGATCTTCTGCTTTTCCGGCGCGATGCCGATGCCTGTATCCGATACCTCGAACATGACCACGGAGGGCGAGTGCACCAGTACCGGATGTTCGGCGGTCCAGCCGCCGGCCGCCGGCGACACTTTCAGCCGGACGCCGCCTTGTTCGGTGAACTTGAACGCGTTGCTCAGCAAGTTCTTGAGCACTTGTTGCAGGCGCTTGGCGTCGGTGACGATGCTGCGGCCCAGATGCGGATCGATCTGGACGTCGAACGAGAGGCGCCGGCTTTCGGCTTCGTGGCGGAATACCCGCGTGAGCATGTCGTGAAGGTTGGTGAGGAAGACTTCCTCGGCCTCGACCGACACCGTGCCGGATTCGATCTTCGACAGGTCGAGGATGTCGCTGATCAAGTTCAACAGGTCAGTACCGGCGGCGTGGATGGTCCGCGAGAATTCCACCTGCTTCGGCGTCAGGTTGGCGTCCGCGTTTTCAGCGAGCTGCTGGCCGAGGATCAGGATGCTGTTCAACGGCGTGCGCAGCTCGTGCGACATGTTCGCCAGGAACTCGGACTTGTACTTCGACGTCAGTGCGAGCTCGGCGGCCTTTTCTTCGATGGCGCGCCGCGCCTGTTCGATTTCCTGGTTCTTGCGTTCGACTTCGACGTTGCGTTCGGCCAACTGCTGGGCCTTGAGTTCGAGCTGCTCGTTGGTCTGTTGCAATTCGCGCTGGCGCGTCTGCAATTCGTTGGCGAGCTGCTGCGATTGCTTCAGCAGCCCTTCCGTCCGCATGCTCGCTTCGATGCTGTTGAGGACGATGCCAATGTTGGCGGTCAACTGCTCGAGGAACGAAACCTGCAAATCGGTGAACGCGCCGATCGACGACAGTTCGATCACCGCCTTGGCCTGGCCCTCGAATAACACGGGCAGAACGATGATGTTCTTAGGCAGCAGCTTCAATGCGCCGACTCCGATCGCTACCGTGTCCTCGGACAAATCGGCGATCAGTTTGCGCCGTGCGTCGGAAGCGCATTGGCCAATCAGGCCCTCGCCTAGCCGCAATCGTTCGGGATGCCCGGTCGGTCCGCTGTCAGCGTAGGCCGAAAGCAGCGTGAGGCGCGGTTCGCCGCTATCGGCGGCATCGACCAGGTAGATGACGCCGTTTTGGGCATCGACCAGCGGTGCCAGCTCGGTCAGCAGCATGCGGCCGACCGCTGTCAAATCGCGCTGGCCTTGGAGCATGTTGGTGAAGCGCGCCAGATTGGTCTTGAGCCAGTCCTGCTCGGTATTGCGCTCGGTGGTGAGACGCAAATTGCCGATCATGGTGTTGATATTGTCCTTGAGCTCGGCCACCTCGCCGCGGGCTTCGACCTGAATGGACCGGGTCAAGTCGCCTTTGGTCACGGCCGTCGCGACTTCCGCGATGGCGCGCACCTGCGTCGTCAGATTGGCCGCCAGCAGATTGACGTTGCCGGTCAAGTCCTTCCACGTGCCGGCGGCGCCCGGCACGTTGGCCTGACCGCCGAGCTCGCCTTCAGTGCCGACCTCGCGCGCGACGCGCGTCACCTCGCCGGCGAAGCCGTTGAGCTGGTCCACCATGGTGTTGATGGTGTCCTTGAGCTCGAGGATTTCGCCCTTCACGTCGACGGTGATCTTGCGCGACAGATCGCCGCGCGCCACGGCCGTGGTCACTTCGGCGATGTTGCGCACCTGACCGGTCAGATTCGACGCCATGAAGTTGACGTTGTCGGTCAGGTCCTTCCACGTACCGGCGACGCCGGGCACGACGGCTTGGCCGCCGAGCTTGCCTTCGGTGCCGACCTCGCGCGCGACACGCGTCACCTCGGCGGCGAACGAGCGAAGTTGATCCACCATCGTGTTGATGGCTTCTTTGAGCTGCAGAATCTCGCCGCGGACGTCGACGGTAATCTTCTTCGACAAGTCGCCGCTGGCGACGGCGATCGTGACCTCGGAAATGTTGCGGACCTGCGCCGTCAGGTTCGACGCCATCGAATTGACGCTCTCGGTCAAATCCTTCCACACGCCGGTCACTTCGCGCACCTGCGCCTGGCCGCCGAGCTTGCCGTCTGTGCCGACTTCGCGCGCGACGCGCGTCACCTCGGACGTGAACACGCTGAGCTGCTGGATCATCGTGTTGACGATGTTGGCGAGCCGGAGGAATTCGCCTTTGAGCGGCCGGCCGTCGATCTCGAGGGGCACGGTTTCGAGCAGGTCGCCACGCGCGACCGCAGAGATCGCGCGTGTCACTGCCACGGTGGGCCACAAAAGATCGTCGATCAGTCCGTTGAGCGAAACTTCCATCTCGCCCCAGGCGCCGAGCGTATGGCCGAATTTGACGCGTTGCCGGGTGCGGCCCTCGCGGCCGACCGTATTACCGACCCGCTCAAGCTGCTCCGCCATCCGCTGATTAGCGGCGGCGATTTCGTTGAAGGTGTCAGCGATCTTGCCGGCAAGGCCGACCTGATCGCGGGATAGCCGCACCGAGAAGTCGCCAACCCGGATCGCTTGAATTGCATCCAGCAGCTGCTGTTGATCAACGATTTCCCGCGCGCGTCGGTTGTCGCCGTTGGCATCGGGTTCGTAAGGGAGCGGGTTCACGACGGCCGTACGGTCGTCCTGCGCTTCAGCTCGCCCAGTGATCGCCATCCAGCCCCCCGTCGCTTGCGTGCGCACGCCTTATGAAATCCGCACCAAGGACATTGCCCGGCTCGCACACGGCCGCCATTTCGCGGTCTCGACGCAATCCGGGCCGCATAGATTCGCGGCATTTGCGCTAGGGTACGATCAGGGAAAACCCGAGTATTGCCGGGAAAACTACTGAGGGAATACCGGCGCCCGCAGGGAACTGATGTCGATGCGCTCGCAATTAAGCCGGCCTTGCAGCAGGCAATCCTCGAGTTTCGTAGTCTGCGCCAAGCCTTCCATGACGTAAAACCCGATGACGCCGATCAGCAGGGTAGCCGCAAAGGCCGCGAGGCTGGTGGTAAAACGCTCCTCATCGTCGCGCTCATTGCGCCGGCGTTCCAACAGGGTCAAGTGCCGATCCATGTCCACATCATGACACGTTTTTCCGCCCCAAGCGAGCCGGGTCGGCGCTGGCTGGGCGCTAATGCGCGAGTTGATGCGGTCAGTGTGTGGTCGGCAAGCGCGCGCGTATAGAGCCGGACCGCCCTGCCCCAATCCTATTTTTGCGCCGCTTGATCGCCGGCGCTGCGGTCGGCCAAGCCGTCTGCGAGCGCTGAAGATACAATCACGGCGAGCAACGCCGCCGTAACGAGCGCACGCCTCATGATGATGACGCCGCTGCCTCGACGTAGCGCGGGAAAATTCCCGCCGGTTTCGGCAACGGCGTTTCCGGCTTGAGCGGGTGCGCTTCGAGCGCGTTGAAGCAACGGTGCGCGAAATCGTCCGGCACCGCGAGCTGTTCGAGCAGTTTCGCCGCCGCCTGCGGCACGAACGGTTGCGCCAAGATCGCGAGATGGCGAATGGTTTCGGCAAGGACATAGAGCACCTGACCGAGCCGCACCGGATCGGTCTTCTTCAATTTCCAAGGTGCCTGCTCGTCGACATACCGGTTCGCCATGGCGACGATCTCCCAGATCCGCTCGAGCGCGAGATGCAGCGCTTGTTTGTCGATCTCGGCGGCGACCACGCGGCGAAGATTGGCGACCTTGCCGATTAATTCGCCGTCGGCACGGCGCTGGTCCGCCGTCGTCGCGTCGGCACCGGCCGGCAGCTTGCCGCCACGATAACTTTGGATCATTGACAGAACGCGCTGCGCCAGGTTGCCGAAATCGTTGGCAAGGTCGCCGTTGATGCGGCCGACGACGGCGCGATGCGAGAAGTCGCCGTCTGCACCGAACGGCAGCTCGCGCAGCATGAAATAGCGCACCGCGTCGACCCCGTATTCGTCGACGAGCTGTTGCGGCGCGATGAAATTGCCGAGCGACTTCGACATCTTCTGGCCTTCGACCGTCCACCAGCCGTGCGCGAAGACGCGCTTGGGCAGGTCAAGGCCGGCGGCCGCCAGGAACGCCGGCCAGTAGACGCAATGGAAGCGCACGATGTCCTTGCCGACGACATGGATGTCGGCCGGCCAGAAGGTCTCGAATTCGGCGGCGGCAACGTCGGGATAACCGACGGCGGTGAGGTAATTGGTCAGCGCGTCGAGCCAGACATACATCACATGCTTCGCGTCGCCTGGCACTGGCACGCCCCAGGCGAAGCTGGTGCGCGACACCGAAAGATCGGTGAGGCCGCCTTTGACGAAGCTCGTGACCTCGTTGCGCCGCGACGCGGGACCGATGAAATCGGGGTTGCGCGCGTAATGGTCGAGCAGCCAATCCTGCCAGTCGGACAGGCGGAAGAAATAGCTCGGCTCCTCGACCCACTCGACCTCGGCGCCGGATGGCGCCCGGAATTTTCCATCTGGGCCCTTGGTGAGCTCGTCCTCGCCATAAAAGGCTTCGTCGCGCACCGCGTACCAGCCGGAATATTTCCCGAGATAGATGTTCTCGCGGCCTTTGGGCGACTTGCTCTTGGCAATCGCTTGCCAGATCGCCTGGCTGGCGGCGATGTGGCGCGGTTCGGTAGTGCGGATGAACTGGTCGTTCGAGATGTTCATCAGCTTGGTCATGGTGCGGAAATTTTCCGACACGCGATCGCAGAACGCCTGCGGCTCGACGCCGGCGTCGCGCGCCGACTTCGCAACCTTCTGGCCGTGCTCGTCTGTGCCGGTGAGGAACAGCACGCGATCGCCGTCGAGCCGCTTGAACCTGGCGAGCGCATCGCACGCGACCGAAGTATAGGCGTGGCCGAGATGCGGCGAATCGTTGACGTAATAGATCGGCGTCGTGAGATAGAACTTAGCGCCCGCCATGATCGTGATCCTCTGCCGATCCTCAGCGCGTTGCGTCGGCAAGCGCGAAAAAGGCGTCGAGCACGACTGCCCGCTTGTCGAGCTCGACACCTTCGGCGGCGCCGAACAGCTGCCCCAGACGGCGCCAAATTTCGGCCCATTGCGCCGGACTGCGGCGCGGCGCCAGCTTCGCGAGAACGGCACGTTCGGCGGGCGATGCGGCGGGTTCGCGACCCAACCCCACCATCGCGATTGCGGCGACGGCGCGCGGTAGCAACTCGGTCAGCAGGCCGAACCCTGTTGCCTCGCCGCGGACCAGTGTTTCGGCAAAGCTATGCAGCGATTCGCCCGGCAGCTTGGGCAGGCCGCCTAACAAGTTGAAAAGGCCACGTTGCACAGTAAGCCCGCCCTCCGCCGCCAGAGTCAGGGCCCGGCCGATCGAGCCGCCCGCCAGTTGCGCCAGGGCATCGGCGTCGGTCGCGTCCAGATCGGGCATGATTCGACAAATTGCTGCAAGAACAGATTCTTGCGGTAAAATATTCATACGCATCGTGCGGCAGCGCGAACGAATCGTCGGCAACAGGCGGCCGGGACTTTCGCTGGTGAGAAACAGCAACGCGCGTTCTGGCGGTTCCTCAAGAACCTTCAGTAACGCATTGGCTGCATTGCGATTCATCTCGTCAACGCCATCGACGACCACCACCCGCCACGCGCCTTGCGATGGCGTCAGGTGGAGGAACGAGGCGATGGCGCGGACATCGTCCACGACGATCTCACGGCGCAGCCGCTTACGCTTCTCGTCCCAGGCGCGTTCGACGACGAGCAGATCGGGATGGGCGCCAGAGGCAACCAGCCGGAACACTGGACTCTCGGGTGGAATTGCCAAGGCAGTGGCCGGTGCGGCGTCGCCAAACAAGCCCGTCCCCGCTTCGGGCTGCGCCAGGAGAAACCGCGCTGCCCGGTAGGCGAAGGTGGCCTTGCCGATTCCTGCCGGTCCCGCCAGCAGCCAGGCATGCGGCAGGCGTTTGGCGTTGTAGGCGCCGAGAAAGGCGGCTTCGGCCTCGGCATGGCCGATCAACGTGGCGTTTTCGCGGGGCGACGGTAGATCCATCGCGCCGCCGGCCTCGTTCTCCGTGATATCGAAATCGTCGTCGCTCATGCGGCCATCATAGCGCAACGCCGAGCCGTTCACGCACCGAAGCGGCAAGCGCCCGGCGCACCGACTCGACGTCGCCACTGGCGTCGATGACCACACAACGGTCGGGCGCCTCGCGTGCGATCGCAAGAAACCCATCGCGCAAGCGCCGGTGGAAGTCCGGTCCCATCTGTTCGAAGCGATTGCGATCCCGCGCTCGCTTGAGCCCGACCTCGACCGGCAGATCGAGAATCAGCGTCAGATCGGGCTGGCGGGCATTGCCGCCGATGAAGCGATGCAGTTCGCGCAGAGCATCAAGCGCTAGGCCGCGGCCGTAACCCTGATACGCGAGAGTCGAATCGGCGTAACGGTCGCAGACGACCCAGCGGCCAGCGGCGAGCGCCGGTTGGATCGTATGCGCCAGATGATCGCGACGCGCCGCCACCATCAGCAGCGCCTCGCTCGGCGCGTCCCAGGCATCGGGGCCACCGGCCAGCAGCAGCTTGCGGATCGCTTCGGCGCCGGGCGATCCGCCGGGCTCGCGCGTTTCCAGCGCATCGATACCGGCGCGATTGAGCGCCTCGACCAGGAGCCCCGCCTGGGTCGATTTACCGGCGCCCTCGCCGCCCTCAAGCGTGATGAAGCGTCCGCGTGCGGGTGCGTCGGCGGTCAGTTGTGTCGTCCGAACAGTAGATAGGCCGCGTTGTACGCCACGCGGCCAAAAATACCGAGCGGCTGCACCGCCTGGGTCGCCACCAGTGGCACCTCGATGGGCGGCGTGTCCGGCGTAGAAATCGTCAGCTTGCCGACCGTCTGTCCGGCCGTCACCGGCGCCGGTACCGGCCCGTCGTAGACCGCGGCGACCTTCAGGGCGGTAAGGTCGCCGCGCGGTAGCGTGATGACGACGTCGTGCGCCACGGCGACAGGCACTTGGCCGGTTTGGCCCATCCAGACCGGCGCACGGTCGATCACCGCGCCCGCCTTGGCGATCGTGTAATCGTCGAATTCGCGGAAGGCCCAATCGAGCACTGTGCGACCCTGACTGGCGCGGTCTTGCATCGAATTCATGCCGGCAAGCACTTCGATGATGCGGCGACCATTGCGCTGCGCCGACGCGGTCAGGCAATAGCCGGCTTCGTCGGTGTGACCGGTCTTGAGCCCGTCGACAGTGCTGTCGGTGTAGAGCAGCGGATTACGATTGCCCTGCTTGATGCCGTTGAAGGTGAATTCCTTCTCGGCATCGTAATGGTAGTACTCCGGAAAATCGGTGATCAGGTGGCGCGCCAAGATCGCCAGATCGTGCGTCGTCATGTATTCGTCGGGATCGGGCAAGCCGTCGACGTTGGCGAAGTGGCTGCCCGTCATGCCGAGTTCCTTCGCCTTGTCGTTCATCAGCTTGACGAATGCGTCGGTGCTGCCGGCAAGACCTTCGGCGAGCACGATGCAGGCGTCGTTGCCTGACTGGACGATCATGCCTTGCAGCAGATCCTCGAGCCGGATCTTGCCGCCGAGCGGCACGAACATCTTCGAGCCCTGCGTACGCCACGCGTTCTCGCTGACAGGGAGCATGTCGTTGAGCGTCGCCCGTCCCTGCTTCAGGTACGAGAAGACGATGTACTCGGTCATCAGCTTGCTCATCGACGCCGGCGGAATGCGCGCGTCGCCGTTCTTGTCGAGCAGCACCGCACCGGTGTTGAAGTCGATGACGTACGCATTGCGGGCGGTGGTATCGATCGTCGGTGCCGCGGCATGCGCGGCCGGCAGCCAGCACGTCAGGCACAGTCCGGCGATCACGGCAGAAAGGCGCATCGGATTCATTGGGGGCTCACGGACGGTTTAATCAGCGGGATCGCGGCCAGCATAACCGGAAATGTGGCAAAATCCACGGTCGCCTGCGCGGCATGGCGCGGCCGCACCGCCTACCAGTCGAAGGCGAGACGGGCTTGCGGCACACTCTTGACGACGTCGCCGAGCAGACGGTCGGCCTCGCTGGGCGTCGCGATCGGACCTATACGCACGCGATAGACGTTTGCGCCATGGACCTGCGCGGTATCGATGTTCACGGTGCCGAACTGCGTCAGCTTGGCTTTCAAGGTTTCGGCGTTCGCGCGGCTGCTGAATGCGCCGGCTTGGATGTACATTCTGGACTTCGCCGCCGTTACGACGGCTTGCGTCTTGGTCGTTGCTGCTTCGGCCGGCGTAACGAGCGCGAGGTGCGATGTTGCCGCGCGCGGCGCGGGCCGTGGCGGTGCGCTCGACGCATCGGCGGCCGATGATGGCTGTACGGCACCGGCGGGTGGTGCCAGCGCCTGCGCATTCACTGTCGCAACCGGCTCAGCCGCAGCGAGTTGCGTCGGTGGCTCGACCTCCGGCCCGCCATTGCGTTGCGCCAGCAGCTCCGCCTGTAACGTCGGCTGTTGCAGCAGCTGAACGCGCACATGCGTGGTGCCGGCATTGGCGAAGCCGAGGAGCTGCGCCGCGCGTCGCGACACGTCGAGAATGCGGTCGCGGGCGTAGGGTCCACGATCGTTGACGCGCAGTTGAATCGAACGGCCGTTGTCGAGATTGGTCACCTCGACGATACTCGGCATCGGCAGCGTGCGATGCGCCGCGGTCAGCGCGTTCATGTCATAACGCTCGCCGTTGGCGGTGTACTTGCCATCGAAGTCGGGCCCATACCACGACGCGACGCCGGTCTCCTCGTACGACCAATTGACGGCCGGGTAGTACCATTTGCCGTCGATTTGATATGGCTGACCGATTTTGTAGAAACCGTTGGCGTTGGGCGCCGCAACGTTGTTGGCGCCGCCGCCGTGGCTGCCGCACGCCGCCAAGGCGAACGCCAACACGCCGAGGAGCACGCTCGTCCGCGCGACGCCAAAAATTTTATCGATACGTAATATCCCCACCGACGCCGGAGAATATGGTCAATCGACCGCATCCGCAAGATAGCCAACTGCTGTCGCGAAGTATGACGAGTTGTTCCAGCGGAGAATGACGCGGAAATTGTTGAAGATCAGCAGCGCTGGTCCCGAATCGCCGCCGGGCTCGATGAGCGACGCGGTTGCCGGCGAATCCTGCAACGCGCCGCCGTTGGTTTGCACCACGCCGAGCGCCGCCCAATCCGCAAGCGGCTTACGATGGCCGAGGCCGATTAGCGTCTGATCGAAGCCGGCCGGCGTCTTCACCGCGATGCCCCAACTCTCGTCCGGGCGCCAGCCGACATGCGCCAGATAGTTGGCGATCGACGCGAAGACGTCGGCCTTGTTGGTCCAGATATTCGGCGGCGCGTCGCCGCGCCAGCTCACCGCATAATTGAGGAAGCTCGACGGCATGAACTGGCTCTGTCCCATCGCGCCGGCCCAGGAGCCGGTCATCGCGGCTGGATCGACATGCATGCGCTGCACGACGACCAGCGCGTTGATCAGTTCCTTGCGAAAGAATGCGCTGCGCCGGCCGTCATAGGCGAGCGTCGCGAGCGCGTCGATCTCGGAGAAATTTCCGGTGAGACGGCCGTAATCGCTCTCGATGCCCCACAGCGCGACGATGAAGCGCGGTGCGACGCCATATTTCCGACTCACCGCGTCGAGCAGCTCGCGGTTCTCGGTCAACATCTCGCGGCCACGCTCGCGTCGCGTCGGCGACACCACGCGGTCGATGTATTCGTCGAAGGTGAGTGTGCTCTCCGGCTGTTGCCGGTCGAGCTCGATCACATGCGGCACGTAGGCGACTTTGGCGAACGCGCGGTCGAGCGTCGCCGGCGTGATGCCCTGGTTCAGCGCGTCGCGGCGGACGTCCTGAATGAACGCGTGGAAGCCGGGTTGCCCCGCCACCGATGCCGGCTGCGCGGGTTCTTGCGCGCTAGCCGCGCCGATGCCGGCGAGCACGGCGGCCACGATTGCGACGAAGCGAATCATCATGGCGCGCATCAATAGTCGAAGCCGGCGGCGAAAGGAAGCCGCCACGCGCGGTGTCAGGTCTTCATCAGTAGGGCCGCCGCCTTCTCGCGCATCGCCTCGGGCATTGGTGTCGCGCGCCGGCGGTCGAGATCGAAATGTGCGCCGGCCAAATAAAGACGCGCGATACGGTCACCGCCTTTGACCTCGATCAGATCGTGAATCATCGCCACCGATGAGCGGCCGATGATCAACAATCCGCTGGTGGCGGCGAGCTCCGCGCCGGCGCCCGGCTGCCATGGCGCCAAGGCGAGCCTGGATTCGAACGTGGCGAAACCGCGGCGTTCGCGTGCGATATAGTCGGCGCTCATGCCAACCGCATTCATCACGTGCGTAACCGCGGTTGAAAACCGTCGCACGTGGCCGATCAGCGACAACCGGCCGGTCTCGTCCAACTCCCAGCTCTTGATGCGGTCGCGCAGGCTCGACAGCGCGCCGTGCGCTGTCGGCAGTTTCACCGGCGCGAACGGTTCGGCATTCCACGCCGTGGCCGCAGCTTCAAGCGCGGTCTGCAGGCCCGAGCGCATTTTCGCGTCGCGCGGCGCCAGGACGTGTTCGGCTTCGGTGGCGACTGCGCCCTCGCCTGCCGTTAATTCGTGGCCGATCCGCACCTGGCGTTCGCGCTTGGCGCCCTCGCCGACGCCGAGCACGGTGCTGCGGATCGCAATCGCCGCACCGGCGCGCAGCTCATGGCGGTAACGGACCAGCAGGCTGACGGTTCGAAAATGGCGCGTCGGCGCCAAGCGGAACAGCAGGCTAGCCGCGGCATCACCGAAACGCTCGCCGTAGAATGCGATGTTCATATGGCCGAAGGCGTCGCATTCCCAAGCCTCGACGTCGCCCCGATATGTCTCGCCGAATCCAGTTGTGGCCGCCGTGTCACGCATGGGGACGACTAGGTAGTAGGTCAGTTTGAATCCGGTCTCTGCGAACTGGGGATTGAGTAGCCTGCCTTAATCGCGGCTCGCGCACAGGCATCCAGAGAGTCATAGGGACCGATCCTTATGCCCCCTTCTTCGTAGTCAATTGCCCACCAACCGACCGAAGAAACGCCCCAAGTGATAAGCGATGCCTCCGGTATCCAGTTGATTTCCAGTTCCTTGGCACTCATTTGTCTCTATTTCCGGCTATACCCCATTGGTCATTCTCCCAAGCCTCGACCATCCGCACAACGTCTGGACTATGGCAGAGCGCTGCTGGACGGCGAAAGCGTGCGCGTGGGTCGGCCCGGCCCTGCCCTGCACCAAAATCAAGAACGTCTGCCACGATGCTGACACAAATGATTTTTTTGTCATAGGGATGGAAAATAATAAGCACGCTTATTACCTCGCATGGAAGCCGCTCATGGGGAGCGGCCACGGCTCGGAAGACAAAACAGGAGGAGCCACCATGCAGACCACGAAATTCACCCGCAGCCTACGCGCTTTGCTGATGGTCGGAGCGGTCGCCGCCGTCACCGCTAGTGCGGTTGCGACGCCGGCCCTGGCCGATAGCGACGATTGGCACGGCCACGGCGGCTGGGGCGACCACGATGGCTGGGGTCACGGCTGGGGCGATCGCGACGATTGGCGTCGTGGCCCAGTCTACGACTACGGCTACAGCTACGGCTACGCGTACCCCGCCTATCCGTACACCTACGCTGCGCCGGCGCCGGTCTATGTCGCGCCGCCGTCGGTCGGTGTTTACTTCGGCATCCGCTAAACGCGGTACGCCGAAACCAGGCCCCGCCCCTCGCTCCCCCGGGGGCGGGGCCATTTTTTTCAGTGGCAACGCTTTCGTCGTCAGAGCAACGGCGCGCGGCTGCGATCTTTCATCAACCAGGCGCCGGCGACCGCGGCGGCGGCGGCCACCATCAGGTAATAGGCGGGCGCCAGGTTCGACCCGGTCGCGGCGACCAAGGCGGTCGCCACCGCCGGCGCGGTGCCGCCGGCAATGCCCAGCCCAAGATTGAAGGCCACCGAATAGGCGCTCATGCGGTATTCGGTGGGAAATTGTTCGGCGAGCATCGCCGGATCGGTGCCCATCACGAATGCCAGCAACGCGCCGAAGCCAATCTGAGCCACGGCGAAGCCGGCGATGCCGCCGTCACGGGCCAGCAGGAATGCCGCCAGCGCGGCAGCGAACTCGGCGGCAAAGGCGACGATCAACAAGGTTCGCCGCCGGATGATGGAGTCATTCGCGATGCCGGCCAGCGGCACGACCGCGAGCGCCAGCGCCTGCGCCAGCGTCGTTGCCTGGAGCGCATGCGCCTCGGATAAGCCGCCGAACGTGCTGGCATAAACCGGAAAGAAAACCATCGTCAGATAGTTGACGGCGCCGTAACCCGACGTGAACAGGACGGCGATGGCCATCAGGCGTCCGTCATGACTCAGCGCCCGTCGCAACGGCATCTCGCGCCGCGGCGCGGCCGGCACGCCGGTGTCGCGCAGGCGGCGGCGCAGCAGCAGCGCGCCCATCGCCAGCACGCCGCCGAACGCAAACGGCAATCGCCACGCCCACGACACGAGCTGTGCGTCGCTGGCAAAGCTGACGGTCGCCGTTGCGACCGCAGCAGCGAGCAATACGCCGCCGGTCGAGCCGATGTTCGCCATGCTCCCGGCAAAGCCGCGCCGGTTCGCTGGTGCGGTCTCGACCAGGTACGCGACCGAACCGGTGTATTCGCCGCCGACCGAGAACCCCTGGAACAACCGCACCGCCAGCAATGTCAGCGGCGCCGCGACCCCGGCTGCTGCATAGGTCGGCAGCAGCGCGATCGCCGTCGTCCCGGCGCCCATTAAGGTCACCGACAGCAGCAGCACAAATCTGCGGCCAAGCCGGTCGCCGAGATGGCCAAGCACGGCGCCACCAATCGGCCGCACGGCGAAGCCGACGGCGAACCCGGCATAGGCGCCGATCAATGACGCCAACGCGTCATGCGACGGGAAAAACAGACGGCCGAGGACCGGCGCAAAATAACCATACAGTCCGAAATCGTACCACTCGAGCAGATTGCCGACGCCGCCAGCAGCGAGCGCACCCGCAGATAACTGGCGGACACTAACCGACGAGGTCCGTGGCGTCGTCGTCACCATCGCGTCATAGCGCGTCGGCGATCGCCTTCCCCATCTCGGCTGTCTTGGTCTTGCCGCCGAGGTCCGGTGTCCTGAGCTTGGTCTCGGCGATCACGGTTTCGATCGCCTTGACGATCGCCGCGCCGGCCTGCGGATGCCCGAGATGGTCGAGCATCATCGCGCCGGACCATATTTGGCCGATCGGATTGGCGATGTTCTTGCCGGCGATGTCAGGCGCCGAGCCGTGCACTGGCTCGAACATCGACGGATAGTCCTTTTCCGGGTTGATATTGGCGCCGGGCGCAATGCCGATGCCCGCCGCCACCGCCGGCGCTAAGTCGGAGAGAATATCCCCAAACAAATTGCTCGCGACGATGACGTCGAACCAATCCGGGTGCCGCACCATGTGGGCGCAGAAGATGTCGATCAGGAACTGGTCGGCTTTGATGCCGGGATAATTTTTCTTCATCGCGGCGAAGCGCTCGTCCCAATACGGCATCGAAATGCTGATGCCGTTCGACTTGGTCGCCGACGTGACGTGCTTCTTCGGACGTTTCTTCGCCAGCTCGAAGGCATAGCGCATGATGCGGTCGCAGCCTTTGCGCGTGAACACCGCTTGCTGGAACGCCGCCTCCTCGTCCATGCCGGCATAGAGCCGGCCGCCGATTTCCGAATACTCGCCTTCGACGTTCTCGCGGATGACAACCATGTCGATGTCTTTCGGCGTGCGGCCCTTGAGTGGACTCTCAAGGCCCTTGAGCAGTCGCACCGGCCGCATGTTGACATATTGGAGAAAGTTGCGGCGGATCGGAATCAGCAGGCCCCACAAGGAAACATGATCGGGCACGCCGGGAAAACCGACGGCGCCGAGGTAGATCGCGTTGAACTTGCGTAACTGATCGAGCCCGTCTTCCGGCATCATGCGGCCGGCCTTGGCGAACTTCTCGCACGACCAGTCGAAATGCTTGAACTGGAGCGCGAAGCCGAATTTGTGGCCGGCTTTCTCCAGGACCCGGATCCCTTCCGGCACGACCTCGTGGCCGATGCCGTCGCCTTCAATGACGGCGATCTTATGGGTTGGGCTTTTGGGCATGGTGTGCGGCGCTCCTGCTGGCGATGGCGGGCGGGCGTGCAACGGGGTGGGTCGGCAGTTCTGGCATAAACCAGGCGGGAGGCCAATCCGTTCGCGCTAACGGCCGGGACCGGCTGGCGGACTTGGCGGCAGGTTGGGTGGTTGCTGTTGCTGTTGCAGATGTTGCTGCAAAAGCAGCTGCTGTTGGAGCTGCTGTTGTTGCTGAAGCTGCTGTTGCTGCTGTTGGATCTGGAGCTGCTGGTTCTGTTGCAAGTCGCGCAGATGATCCTGCGGCGATTGTTGCTGCGCCAAGATCTTCCGCCGGTCTTGCAGGTCCATCCCGCGTAATAAATCGAGCTGGACGAGAAACGCCTGCTGGCGCCGATCTTGCTGCGCCCATAGCGCCTGGCGTTCCTGTTGCAGTCGGTGTGAAACTGCTGGCTGCTGCACCAAGCGCAGCTGCATCTGTGCGTCGGCGGCTTGCGCCGAAACGCTCAACAGAACGACAAGCAGCAACCGCTTGACCATGGGGCGCCGATACGATGGAGCCACCCCTCAACTGTGGTGCTTTAAGCTTGCGTTATCAAGACGTGCGCGGACCGGCGAACCGGCGGGTGCCGCGGAACCTCCGTCACGGACTAGCATTTAACCGCGCAGTCGTTCTGGCTGCCCCGCTCGACGCGATGGAGCCACCTATGACATTGAACGTCGTCTTGCTCACGCCCTTGGTGGCGTTGATTTGCGGTATTTTGATTTTGCTTGTGCCGCGCTTGCTCAACTATATCGTCGCGATCTATCTGATTATCGTCGGTGTCGCGGGACTGTGGCCGCGCGTCCTGCGCTGAACGCTAGGGCGCGATGCCGGAATACGCCACGAACGCGTATGCGGTGACCGCGATGCAGAGGACTCCGGCGCCGATGCCAACGAGAAACGGCGTGCGCCAGCGCACCATCGCGGCGACCGATGCGAGCGCGATCCCGAGTTGCGCCGCGAGGCCGGCGTAACCGAGCAGATCTTTCTCGGCGAGCCATTTGAATCCGGTCTGCAAATGCTGGTCGCGATCGGCCGTCTTGTCGGTGGCGATCTGCTTGATCTTGGGCTGGCGGTCGCGCAGATCTGCCGCTTGCTTGTTCAGCGCCGCACGGCTTTCGGCGCTGAGGTCGGTTGCCGTCGCCAACGCGGTCTCGACGACACGCGCCTTGATGCTGTCGGCCTGGTATTCGTTCCATGCGTCCGACGCTTCGGTCTGCGACAGGATCGCCTGGTTGCTTTCATAGATCGCGTTGTTGGTGACCGTCGTCGAACGCACGACCAGGAAACCGGATATCGCCGCCAACAAGCCGGTCAACAACGCCACCTGCTTGAGCCAGGGCGGATTGTCTGCCGCCGGATTCTGGCTGGCGTCGATGCGTTCTTTGACCTTCGTGACCAGCGTTTTGAGACTTTTCTTTTCCGCCATCGACGCCTCCGATTGTTTCAGCCGATCCGGGCAAAAGGCTCCCGTGGCAGAAGCGCCAAGTCAAGTGATGGGGTTGAGAGCTGGCGTCCCCAGCGGGATTCGAACCCGCGTTACCGCCGTGAAAGGGCGATGTCCTGGGCCTCTAGACGATGGGGACGCGCCGCTTCATCTAACGGTCCGCGCCGGATAAAGCAACCATCGCCGCG
>Ga0126371_10002209_pt1 | contig 16711 bp, 14 predicted proteins | sample PanSoiMetaPlot_4_FD_110145 | JGI IMG/M metagenome (GOLD analysis project Ga0126371, IMG submission 110145) | Tropical forest soil microbial communities from Panama - MetaG Plot_4 | ecosystem: Environmental > Terrestrial > Soil > Tropical forest > Bulk soil | place: Panama | collected 2016-02-17 | reverse complement strand
CGTCACCGTTGCAGCCCCGGCCGACGGCTCGTCGCGGCCGCTGTGCTGCGGCCGCACCTTCCTCTCGGTCGGCGCGGTCGACGAGGCCAGGAAGGAAGCCGAGCGCACGCTGGCGGCGCTCGGTGGCCACGCGGCGCGCGGCGTGCCGGTGATCGGTCTCGAGCCGAGCTGCATCCTCGGCTTCCGCGACGAGATCCCGGCGCTGATCAAGGACGACCGCGCGCGGGCGCTCGCCGTTCAGGCGGTGACATTCGAGGAGTTTCTGGCGCGCGAGCACAAGGCCGGCCGCCTCGACCTGCCGCTCGCGCCGCTCGCGGCGCGCGCGCAGACCCGCGCACTCGTGCACGGCCACTGCCATCAGAAATCCTTCGACGCCTTCGCGCCGGTCGAGGCCGTGCTCAAGCTCGTGCCCGGGCTCGCGGTCGAGACCATCGAGTCGAGCTGCTGCGGCATGGCGGGCGCGTTCGGCTATGGCGCCGAGACGATCGACGCCTCGCGCGCCATGGGCGAGCTCTCCTTGCTGCCAGCCGTGCGCACGGCGGCGGACGATGCCATCATCGTGGCCGACGGCACCTCGTGCCGGCATCAGATCAAGGACGGCGCCGGGCGTGCCGCCCAGCACGTCGCGCGCGTGCTGCAGCAGAGCCTGACCAACGCACGCGCATGATCCCGAAAAAGCCTGCCCCCGGACTTGATCCGGGGGTGGGCACCGGTTTTCGGACAAGATCATGCGCCATGAATGACCGGAGGACATGATGCCGTTGCCGCTGCTGCCGACCTCGCTGGTCGGCTCCTATGCCCAGCCCGAATGGCTGATCGACCGCAAGAAGCTCGCCGGGCGCTTTCCGCCGCGCGTGCGCGCCAAGGAGCTGTGGCGGGTCGCGCCCGATCTTCTCGCGGAGGCGCAGGACGACGCGACCCTGCTCGCCATCCGCGACCAGGAGCGCGCCGGCCTCGACATCATCACCGACGGCGAGATGCGGCGCGAGAGCTATTCCAACCGCTTCGCCACCGCGCTCGATGGCGTCGACATCGACAACCCCGGGACCGCGCTCGACCGCTCCGGCCATCCCAATCCGGTGCCGCGCGTCGCGGGCCCGGTGCGGCGGCGCCATCCGGTCGAGGTGGCCGACGTGAAATTCCTGCGCGCCAACACCGACCGGACCATCAAGATCACGGTGCCGGGCCCGTTCACCATGTCGCAGCAGGCGCAGAACGATTTCTACGACGACGCGGAGGAGATGGCGCTCGACTATGCGGCCGCCGTCAATGCCGAGATCAAGGACCTGTTCGCCGCCGGCGCCGACATCGTGCAGATCGACGAGCCCTACATGCAGGCGCGGCCCGAGAAGGCGCGCCAGTACGGCGTCAAGGCGCTCACCCGCGCGCTCGACGGCGTGCAGGGCACGACCGCGGTGCACATCTGCTTCGGCTATGCGGCGGTCATCCACGTGCGCCCGTCGGCCTACTCGTTCCTGCCCGAGCTCGAGCGCGTGCCGGTGAAGCAGGTGTCGATCGAGACCGCGCAGTCGGGCCTCGATTGCGCGGTGCTGGAGAAGCTGCCCGGCAAGACCATCATCCTCGGCGTGCTCGACCTCTCCGACATGAAGGTCGAGTCGCCGGAGACGGTCGCGGACCGCATCCGCCGCGCGCTGGCGCACGTGCCGGCCGAGCGGATCGTCGTCGCGCCCGACTGCGGGCTCAAGTATCTTCCGCGCGAGGTCGCCTACGGCAAGATCTGCGCCATGGTGGAAGGCGCCCGGATCGTGCGGCGGGAGCTTGGCGCCGGCTAGGCGCTCGCATCGAATCACAACGGCTATGCCCGGCCATGACGGCTTACTGCTCGCCGCGCGTCCTGCTGCCGCGGGTTAAGCGGTTTTCGGCAAAGCACCCTTGCACTGAAGTGGTATTGCGACCTGTGCGCAGATCGCCGTAAGAGGCGCTAACATGCAAGAAACGCGCGGAATCCGGGAGGACCTTGCGATGCAGGAAGCACACCCGACCAGAGCCAGCAAAGGCCGCTGGTACATCCTGGGCCTGATCTCGCTGATGTACCTCATCACCTATCTGGATCGCGTCAACATCTCGGCGGCGGCGCCGGAGATCGCCAAGGAATTCGGCTTCGACAAGATCACGATGGGCTTCATCTTCAGCGCCTTCGTGTGGGCCTATGCGATCTTTCAGGTGCCGGGCGGCTGGCTGAGCGACCGGTTCGGCGCGCGCCGGGTGCTCACCGTGATCGTCGCCTACTGGTCGGTGATGACGGCCGCGACGGCGCTCGCGTTCGGCAAGGTCTCTTTCATCGTCGTACGGTTCCTCTTCGGCATCGGCGAGGCCGGCGCGTTCCCGGGCGCGACCCGGGCGATGCAGCTCTGGTATCCGCGGCAGGAGCGCGGGTTCGTGCAGGGCTTCACCCACAGCGCCAGCCGGTTCGGCGCCGCGATCGCGCCGCCGATCGTGGTCACGATCATCGCGGGCGGCACATTCGGCCTCGGGTCGCTGCATCTGTCGATGCCGGCGCTCGGCTGGCGCGCCGCGTTCTACATCTGCGGCGCCGTCGGCTTTCTCTGGTCGCTGTGGTGGTATGTGAGCTACCGCAACCTGCCGGAAGAGCACCGCATGGTGAATGCCGCGGAGCTCGCGCGCATCCGCGGCGTCGATGCGCAAGGCAACGTCAACAAGCCGGTCATGGAGGAGAAGCGCGCGAGCGTGCCGTGGGAGACACTGCTCAAGTCGCCCAACATGTGGGCGATCATGTGTGCCTACTTCACCTATGTGTATTGCCTCTGGATCTTCCTGACCTGGCTGCCGTCCTATCTGGTCGAGGCGCGGCACTTCACGCTGGTCAAGAGCGGCTGGCTGGCGTCGCTGCCGTTGCTTGCCGGCGTGATCGGCGACACGGTCGGTGGCCTCGCGACCGACTGGCTCCTGCACAAGACGGGCAGCGCCAGGATCGCGCGCCGCTCGGTCGCGATCGTCGGGCTGCTCGGCTGCGCGGCCTTCATCGTTCCGGCCGCGCTCACCCCCAACGCCTATACGGCGGTCGCTTGCCTGGCCGGCGCCATGTTCTTTCTCGAGTGCACTATCGGGCCGGCCTGGGCCGTGCCGATGGACGCGGGTGGCAAGTATTCCGGCACGGTGTCCGGGATGATGAACATGGCCGGCAACATCGGCGGCGCGCTGTCACCCATGGTGTTCGGCTTTCTGGCGCAATACGGCAACTGGCAGGCGCCGTTCATCGTCGCCGCCGTGCTGCTGGTCATCGGCGCCGGCGTCTGGGCCTTCTGGCTCGATCCCGACCGCTCGGTGGTCGGCGAGAACCCGACACCGTGACGGCACTGGCCCGGCTGATCGCCGGGCCAGCGTTCTGGCGAGGCGCGGTATCTCTTCGTCTCTCTTGGACGGCGCCTCGCCCGGTGCTATCCCGGCGCCCATGACGTCGGTGCCGACTCAGAACATCCGCAACTTCTCGATCGTGGCGCATATTGACCACGGCAAATCGACCCTGGCCGACCGCCTGATTCAGACGACGGGCGGGCTGACCGACCGCGAGATGGTCGAGCAGGTGCTCGATTCCATGGACATCGAGCGCGAGCGCGGCATCACCATCAAGGCGCAGACCGTGCGCCTCAACTATCACGCGCGCGATGGTCAGGATTATGTTCTCAACCTGATCGACACGCCCGGGCACGTCGACTTCGCCTACGAGGTCAATAGGTCACTTGCCGCCTGCGAAGGCTCGCTGCTGGTCGTCGACGCCAGCCAGGGCGTCGAGGCGCAGACGCTGGCCAACGTCTACCAGGCGATCGACAACAATCACGAGGTCGTCCCGGTCCTCAACAAGATCGACCTGCCGGCCGCCGAGCCCGCCAAGGTCAAGCAGCAGATCGAGGACGTGATCGGGCTCGACGCCTCGAACGCGATCGAGATCTCCGCCAAGACCGGAATCAACATCGACGGCGTGCTGGAGGCGATCGTCACCCGCCTGCCGCCGCCCAAGGGCGACGCCAAGGCGACGCTCAAGGCATTGCTGGTCGACAGCTGGTACGACGCCTATCTCGGCGTGGTCGTGCTGGTGCGGGTCGTCGACGGCGTGCTCAAGAAGGGCGATCGCATCCGCATGATGGGGACGCATGCGAGCTACGAGGTCGACCGCGTCGGCGTGTTCAAGCCCAAGCTCGAGCTGGTGGACGAGCTCGGCCCCGGCGAGATCGGCATGCTCACGGCCTCGATCAAGGAGGTCGCCGACACCCGCGTCGGCGACACCATCACGGACGACCGCAAGCCCGTGGACAAGCCGCTGCCCGGCTTCCGCCCGTCGATCCCGGTGGTGTTCTGCGGCCTCTTTCCGGTCGACGCCGCCCAGTTCGAGGATCTGCGCGCCGCCATGGGCAAGCTGCGCCTCAACGACGCGAGCTTCACCTACGAGATGGAGACGAGCGCCGCGCTCGGCTTCGGCTTCCGCTGCGGCTTCCTCGGGCTGCTGCACCTCGAGATCATCCAGGAGCGCCTGTCGCGCGAGTTCAACCTCGACCTGATCGCGACCGCGCCCTCCGTTATTTACAAGGTCCGGACTACCGACGGCCGCGAGCTCGAGATCCACAATCCGGTCGACATGCCGGAGCCCAACCACGTCGCCGAGATGCAGGAGCCGTGGATCGAGGCGACCATTCTCACGCCCGACGAATATCTCGGCGCGGTGCTCAAGCTCTGCCAGGATCGCCGCGGCACCCAGAAGGAGCTCACCTACGTCGGCAGCCGCGCCATGGTGAAGTACGACCTGCCGCTCAACGAGGTGGTGTTCGATTTCTACGACCGCCTCAAATCGGTGTCGCGCGGCTACGCGTCGTTCGACTATCACCTGACCGACTACAAGGTCGCGGATCTGGTCAAGCTGCAGATGCTGGTCAACGGCGATCCGGTCGACGCGCTCGCCATGCTGGTGCACCGCACCCGCGCCGAGACCCGTGGCCGCGCCATGGCGGAGAAGCTCAAAGAATTGATTCCGCCGCACATGTTCCAGGTGCCGATCCAGGCCGCGATCGGCGGCAAGATCATCGCCCGCGAGACCGTGCGCGCCTTCCGCAAGGACGTCACCGCCAAGTGCTACGGCGGCGACGCCACCCGCAAGCGCAAGCTGCTCGACAAGCAGAAGGAAGGCAAGAAGCGCATGCGCCAGTTCGGCAAGGTCGACATCCCGCAGGAGGCGTTCATCGCCGCCCTGAAGGTGGATGTGTAGCGGCGCTCTGTTGGTCTCGATTGCTTGATTGAACGTCATGGCCGGGCTTGTCCCGGCCATCCACGTCTTGGAAGCTTGCACAGGGGAGTAAGACGTGGATGCCCGCGACAAGCGCGGGCATGACGTGACTTGGCGTCACCCCCCGATCACCGCGATGCCCTGGATCTCGATCAGCATGCCGGGCCGCGCGAAGTGCGACACGGTGATCAGCGCGCTCGCCGGATATTTTCCCTCGGCGAAGAAGCCGCGCCGCATCTCGACGAAGCGGTCGCCGTTGCGCGGATCGTTGATGAACACCGTCATCGTCACCATATCGGCGAGGCTGCCGCCGACCTTGCGCAGCGTCGCGTCCAGCAATGCGAAGATCGTGTTCACCTGCGCTTCGAAATTGCCCGAGATGTCGCGGCCCTCGGCGTCGCGCGTCGCGGTCTGGCCCGCGAGGTATACGGTGCGCCCGCCTTGCGTGATGACGGCCGGCGAATAGGCGCGCGTCTTCTGGAATTCGCTTTGCTCGAGGTAGTCGGTCATGCGGGGGCGCTCCTTGCCGGGAAAAACACCGCCGGCAAAGCACCACGCCCGTCAGCGGATCACGATCCGAGTATGGGCCGCGCCTTCCCGTTGCACCAGATCGTACAGCGTCGTCGCATTGTCGGGGTGCAGCCGCACGCAGCCGTGCGACGCCGGCTGGCCGAGGCGCGAGACCACGGTGGTGCCGTGGATCGCGAAGGGACCGCGGAAGAAGATCGAATGCGGCATCGGCGCCATGCCGAACGCGTGCGAATACCACATGGGCTCCATCCGCTCGGGGTGGAACGTGCCCCGCGGCGGCCCGCCGTGCAGCCCGGTCGACACAGCCCAGGTGTAGCGCTGCCAACCGTCGACCGCGACGGTCATCCGCTGCGTCGCCTTGTCGATCGTGATGAGCACCTCGGCGGCCGCCGGCGCCGTGCCGGCGCCGAGCACGATGGCGATCGTCGCGGCGCACGCACCGCACGCCCGTAAAACATTCCTGCCGGACATTCGACTTCCCCCGTCCCCGCAAAACCGCCACGATGCCGAACGAAGCAGGCGGTGAAAGAACGTAACCGCGGCCATCCGCGTCATTCAATTGATGCGCGAGATCGGTTAAAAGAGAGTCGATGCCACACAGGATGTCAGTCCAGTCGACTGCCAAGTTGCTCGCCGGCGCCTTGACCGTCCTCGCCATGGCGGTCGCGCCCGCGGCCGCGCAGGATCCCGGCACGCTCCATCCCAAGCCGCTGCCGCCGCTCGCCCATCCGGACGATCCGAAGACGCCCGCCAAGGAGCTGTTCGGCCGCGTCCTCAAGCCGTCCAAGGCGGCGCCGCACTCGATCGGCTTCTATGCGCACGGCTGCCTCGAAGGCGCCGCCGAGCTGCCGATCAACGGGCCGACCTGGCAGGTGATGCGGCTCTCGCGCAACCGCAACTGGGGTAATCCCAAGCTGATCAGGTTTCTCGAGCGCCTGTCGGCCAAGGCCGCCAAGGCCGGCTGGCCCGGCCTCCTGGTCGGCGACATGTCGCAGCCGCGCGGCGGCCCGATGATCACCGGCCACGCCAGCCACCAGGTCGGCCTCGACGCCGATATCTGGCTCACCCCGATGCCCGACCGCACGCTGACGCGCCAGGAGCGCGAGGAGATGTCCGCCACCATGGTGGTGGCGCCGAGCCGGACCGACGTCGATCCGAAGGTGTGGACCCCGGCGCATCTCGCCGTGATCAAGGCCGCCGCCGAGGATCCGGACGTCGAGCGCGTCTTCGTCAACGCGGCGATCAAGAAGGCGCTGTGCCGCGAAGCAGGCCGCGATCGCGCCTGGCTGCACAAGGTGCGGCCGTGGTGGGGCCATGACTATCACTTCCATGTGCGCCTGTTCTGTCCGGCCGACAGCCCCGGGTGCGAGAAGCAGCCGCCATCGGGCACGGAGGAGGGTTGCGGCAAGGACCTCGACTGGTGGTTCCGCGATTCGGTCATCCACCCCAAGCCGCCGCCGCCCAACGCGCCGAAGCCCAAGCCGCGCCCCCCGATGACCATGGCGGGCCTGCCCAAGGCGTGCAAAGCCGTGCTCAAGGCGCCGTAGGGCGATTTCGCTCGATTTCATCCACCGTCATGGCCGGGCATGACGAGTGAAGGAGCGTCGCCATGCCTGTCGACATCTCCAGCCAGGATTTTTTCCGCAACCCGGCCGCCGCGGTGGCGGCGCTGCGCGCCGCCGGCCCGCTGGTCGAGGTGCGCTTTCCGATCATCGGCAACGTATGGGCGACCACGACCCAGGAGCTCGCCGATCGCGTCCTCAAGGACAGCGATACCTTCACGGTGCGGCAGGCGGACGGCGAGGTGGTCGGCATGCGCTGGTGGATGCCGCGCATCATGCGCCCGCTCTCGGAGCACATGCTGTCGATGGACGAGCCGGACCATCGCCGGCTGCGCGACATCGTCGACGAGGCGTTCCGCCGCCGTGCCATCCTCGACATGGCGCCGCGCATCGGCGCGCTCGCCGACGCGCTTGCCGATCGGCTGTTCGCCGCCGGGAGCCCGGCCGACCTGATCGAGCGCTATGCCCGCCAGCTGCCGCTCTCCGTCATCTGCGAGCTGCTCGGCCTGCCGCTCGCCGACCGGGCGATGTTCTCGTCCTGGGCGCACAAGTTCACGCGCTTCACCGGCGCGGTCGGCATCTTCTCGCTGGTGCCCACCATCTATTCGTTGAAGCGATATCTCGAGCGCCGCATCGACGCCGCGCGCGAGCACGGCGGCGAAGGGCTCATCGCGGAGCTCGTCCGCGTCGAGCAGGCGGGCGGCCGCATCACCCGCAACGAGATGGTCGCGATGATGTTTCTCCTGCTGCTCGCCGGCCACGAGACCACCACCCACCTGATCAGCGGCTCTGTGCGCGAGCTGCTGATCGATCCAAAGCTGCGCGACTGGCTCGCGCAGGACTGGAGCCGGGTCAACCTCGCGGTCGAGGAGCTGCTGCGCTTCGTCACGCCGGTGCAGTTCACCAAGCCGCGCTACGTGCGCCGCGACGTCGAGCTCGGCGGCGTGCGGCTGAACAAGGGCGCCAGGATCATGCCCATGCTGGCGGCCGCCAACGCCGATCCGCACGCCAACGCCGATCCGCAGCGCCTCGCGCTCGACCGGCGGCCGAACCGGCATCTCGCGTTCGGCACCGGCATTCATTTCTGCCTCGGCCATCAGCTCGCGCGCATCGAGGGCGCCTGTGCGCTCAAGTCCCTGTTCCGCCGCTGGCCGAAGCTGACGCTCGCGGTGGACGACGCGCGTCTGCGCTGGCGTCCGCGGGCGGGGCTGCGGGCGCTCGTAGAGTTGCCGGTGGTGGCGGGCGAGTAACACGCAACCGCCCGGTCCACCCGCCGCCGTCGCGGCAGGCGTGAGGATATCGGCCCACGACGGACGGGTTCGGATGGTGCCTGCAAACCGGTTCACGGTCGCGGAGGCTCTGTCGCCGGCCAGGCGCTCTTGTCTTTCGCGCTCCTTGGATCGACATGATCTTTGCACCGATCTCACGTGAAGGACGGCCCATGCCTTTTTCATACAGTGAGTTCGATTATTGGGTGGGCACCCTGGTCGACCTGCTCCAGCCGGCCACCGTGCTCGATATCGGTCCGGGCGCGGGCAAGTACGGTCGGATCATTCGCGCCAGAGCATTGCAGAACACGTTCGCCACGCATTTGACGGCGATCGAAATCGACGCGTCCTACGTCGACACGTACAAGCTGCGCGACATCTATGATGAGGTCGTGATCGACGACGCGATAAACATCCTGAAGACGCCGCGCTGTCGCTACGACCTGGTGATGATCGGCGACTGCATCGAGCACATGCGCAAATCGTCCGGGACCGATCTGCTGAACTTTCTGGTCTATCGCGCCGGTTACATCTGCGTGGTCTATCCGGAACGCTTCGTGCAGGACGATGTCGACGGGCATGCCGCCGAGGCACACATCTCAACGTGGTCGCAGGCCGACTTCGTGGCATGGGACGTGATCCACCACGCCTGGCACGGGATGCACATGTTCCTGATCAAAGGCTACCAGCCAAGCCGGATGCGAATCACCGGTTAGGGCGCTCGCAGGCCTGCCGGTGGTCGCAGGTTCGAAGTTCGTAGCCCGCACCAGCGAAGCGAAATGTTGCGCGCGTAGGTGATGATCGCAGCGGGACGTCTTCCTGATACCGATCCGCGGCGCTCCATTAACGTTAAAAATCGATTAACGCATGCAGGGGGCGGTTGCGGTAGCTCCCTGATGCTCACCGGACGTGAGGGCCGGTTAACGTCTAGCCTCGAGGAAATCGAACACGTCGGGTATCGGGTAAGGAGGCCAGCATGCGTGGTTGTTTCGTGGCCCTGGCGGCGGGCCTTGTGAGTGGCGCTATCACCGGCGCGGCGTTCGCGGACGCGCTCAAGCCGGAGGAAGCGAAGCGCTTCGTTGCCGACAAGCTGTTCACCTACACCTGCTTCGACGGCGCCAACGGCACCGGGTGGATTCATTCCGACGGATCGATCGTCGGTACGATACAGCAGGGCGGCGCTCCGGTCCGCCACGTCGCGTTCCCGTCCGGGAGCATCCGGCTCACCTCGGACTCGATCTGTGTCTGGATGCGTGGCGCGCTGCTCCAGCCATGCTTCAACGTCGTACAGACGGGGCCATCGAGCTTCCGCGGGTCGATCAGAGGCTTCGATTTCGCCTACTGCGATTTCGTGCGCAGCAATCCGCGGGTCGGGATCACAGCCAGCAAGCAACCGCGCCCGCGCGTGGATGCGATCCATGCGCCCCTCTCGCTGCGGGCCGCCGACTACTGATCCGGCGACATGATTTTTCGTGAACACGGCCGAGCAACATGGAGCTTGCGCCCGAGACGATGCAGAGGATGATCGATGCACTCGCCACGACGGGCCGAGTGCTGCGGCTCAGCGATCGCCAACCGGGCCTCGCCGCCCTGGCGACCAGGAAAATCATGAAGCTTGCGAAGGCCCGCGAGCGCGAGGCGGAGCGATTCGCGGCGGCCGCGCTCGACGCATTGCGGCATTGACGCTCTACGAAGGAGTTGGGGGGCTCGCGCCTGCCTATCGGGCCGGTGCCGGTCCATCGTAACGGGCGCGCGGGCGTATCAGCTTTTCCTCCGCCTGCTGCTCGAGCGCGTGCGCGATCCAGCCGACGGTTCGGCCGATCGCAAAAATGGCAAGCGCGCTGCCGGGCTTGAGGCGCAATGCGCGACGCAGCGACACCAGCGCAAAATCCAGGTTCGGCTGCTTGCCGCCGATCGCGTCCACGGCATCGCGCAGCGTCTCGCGCATCGGATCAGGCGGCAGCAAGGTCAGGAGCACCCGCGCGCGCGGATCGGCGTCGCGATAGAGCGGATGGCCGAAGCCCGGCAGGATGTCGCCGCGCCGCAGCCGCTCCTGCACGAGCCGCGCGGCGTCGCCGAAATGCTCCGCCTCATCGAACAGGATCTCGATGAGACTTGTCGTGCCGCCGTGCCGTGGGCCCGACAGCGCGGCGAGGCCCGCCGACACGCAGGCGGCCAGCGAGGCGCCGGTCGAAGCGACGACGCGCACCGCGAAAGCCGACGCGTTGAGCTCGTGATCGGCGCACAGCACGAGCGCCACGCGGATCAAGTCCGCGGCGCGCTGGCCCACTCCCCAGGCGCGCGCGACATGAAGATGGATCGGTGCATCGCTCGGCGCGGTTCCGGTCGCGGCGGCCGCCACGAGCCGCAACAGCATGGCGCCGTCGTGCCAGAGTCGTCGCCGGTCGCGCTGCCACGTCATGGCGGTGCCGATGCCGGCCACCGGCAACACCCCCATGCAGCGATCGGTCGGGAAGGCGTCGGCGAGCGAGGCGATCAGCCTGGCGGCCGATCGCGGGAAACGCGGGGCCGCGTCGAACGGGTCCTCGCCGCAATCCCACAACAGCCGCGCCGCCTCCTCCACGCTCGCGCGCGCGGCGAACTCCCCCGCATCGCGCCCGCGGAAAAACGGGCGGTCGCCGTCGATCAGCGTGATGCCGGACGTCAGCACCGGCAAACCCGTGTCGAGCGTCGCTGCCGCAATGTCCGCGGCCTTGCGGCCGCGCGCCTTGTTGCCGGCGAGCCGGGCGATGTCGTCCGCGCTGTAGAGGCGGCGGCGCGGATCGTCGGGCGCCGGATGGGTCCGGATCAGCCCGCGGCTCACATAGGCGTAGAGCGTCGCGCGGCTGACGCCGAGGCGGTCGGCGGCGGATTCGGCGGTGAGCAGGGCCTCGTCGGTCATGGCGGACAGCCTATCACATTATATATTGATCAACTTTATCAATATTGACGATTTAACCGCAAGGCGGAATCCTGCGCGAGACTTGGTGTTTTGCGAGGTCACGCCATGAATCACGGTCTTGATGATGTCGTCGTTGCCGAAACGGCCCTGAGCCATGTCGATGGCGCCGCGGGCCGGCTGATCGTGCGGGGGCATGAGCTCGAGGCGATTGCCGATCGCAGGTTCGAGGCGCTGCTCGCGCTGCTCTGGGACGGTCTCACGCCGCGCCCGTGGACCGAGCAGGCGATCCGCATGGCCCTCGGCGTGGCGCGACTCGTCGCCTTCGGGCGCCTCGCGCCGGCGATCGCGGCGACCGACCGGCTGTCTTCCGTCGAGGCGCTGCGGCTGCTGCTCGCCACGCTCGCCGACGTGGACACCGCCCCGCACCACATCCTCGCGGTCGCGGCCGTGCCGGTGTTCGCCGCCGCGATCGCGCGCCGGCGCGACGGTCACGCGCCGATCATGCCGGACGCGAGGCTGGGGCAGGCGGCGGATTTCCTGCGCATGCTGCACGGCGAAAATGCGCCGGCCGAACATGTGCGCGCGCTCGAAACCTATCTCGTCACCGTCGCCGACCACGGGCTCAATGCGTCGACCTTCACGGCGCGCGTCATCGCGTCGACGCGCGCGGGGCTTCTGTCGTCCGTCGTCGGCGCCTTGTGCGCCCTGAAGGGGCCGCTGCATGGCGGCGCACCCGGGCCCGTGCTCGACATGCTCGACGCCATCGGGGATTTCGACAACATCCGTCCCTGGCTCGAGGGGGCGCTGGCGCACGAGGAGCGCCTGATGGGCTTCGGCCATCGCGTCTATCGCGTGCGCGATCCGCGCGCCGACGTGCTCAAGGCGACCGCGTCGGCGCTGCGCGGCGGATCGAACCGCATCCGCTTTGCCGAAGCCGTCGAGGCGGAGGCGATTGCGCTGCTCGCGCAACATCGGCCGGGGCGGCGTCTCGACACCAATGTCGAGTTCTATACCGCCCTCGTCCTCGAGGCGCTCGCGATTCCGCGCGACAATTTCACCAACGTCTTCGCGATGGGGCGCGTGGCGGGATGGACCGCGCACGTCCTCGAACAGGAGCGGATCGATCGGCTGATCCGGCCGCAGTCCCGCTATGTCGGACCGGCGCCGCGGCGCCCCGTCGCGGCATGACCGCGGGAGCGCTACGCACGCAGGTCGCCATCGTCGGCGGCGGTATCGGCGGCGTTGCGGCCGCACTCAGCCTGCTGCGGGCGGGATTCGACGTCCACGTCTACGAACAGGCACGTGCGTTCCGCGAGGTCGGCGCCGGCATCAACATCAACCCCAATGCCTCGCGCGTTCTGCATGGCCTGGGGCTCGGGGAAAAGATGGCGAAGCTCGGCGTTCGGCCGCTGGCGTTTCATCAGCGCCGATGGGATGACGGCCGCACGTTGCTGCGGACCCCGCTCGGCCGCATCGCTGAAGCGCATTTCGGCTTTCCGCAGTATCAATCGCATCGCGCCAATGTTCTCGCCATGCTGGTCGCCGCGCTGCCGCAGGAGCGCCTTCATGTCGGGCATCGCCTGACGGGCTTCGTCGATGACGGACGAAGGATCGAGGCGCAATTCGACAACGGCGCAACGGCCACGGCGGACGTGCTGATCGGGGCTGACGGCATTCATTCGACGGTCCAGCGAATCCTGTTCGGCGCATCGGCCCCGCGCTATACCGGCTGCACCGCCTATCGCGGGCTCGTGCCGGCGGAAAAGCTCGCCCACCTCGACCTGGAAGTGTCCGCCCAGATCTGGATGGGCCCCGGCAAGCATTGCGTTCACTATTTCGTGGCCAACCAGCGCCTGGTCAATTTCGTCGCCATCATCGAGCAGGACAGCTGGACCAAGGAATCGTGGACCGATCGCGGCGAGGTTCGCGATGCACTCGCCGCTTACGAGGGGTGGCATCCGCAGGTCCGCGAGATCCTCGGCGCGGTGGACGAAACCTTCATCTGGGGATTGTTCGACCGGGCGCCCTTGCGGCGCTGGTCGCTCGGCCGCGTGACGCTGCTCGGCGATGCCTGCCATCCGATGCTGCCTTTCATGGCGCAAGGCGCCGCGCAGGCCATGGAGGACGGCGTGACGCTGGCGGCGTGCCTTCGCGGATCCGGCGACGTTTCGCAGGCGCTCGAGCGCTACCAAGCCTTGCGGCTGCCACGCACCGCGCATATCCAGTCTCTGGCGACCGCCAACAAGATCCGATTCCACTTGCCGGACGGACCCGAACAGGTCGCGCGCGACGCCAAGATGGCGGCGGGCGGCACCGATTGGTCGATCGCGACCATCGGCTGGCTCTATGGCCACGATGCCGCCGCAGCGGTCGAGACCGGGAATCTAGGGTTGCCGCCGCTCTCTCGGTGATGCGTGCGCCCGACCGCATGATGCGCGAGCCATGCACGCTCGCGGTCGCCTTATCCGGCTACACGCGCGTCACACCACCGGCAGCACGTTCGTATACTTCACCTGCTCCAGCGCGAAGCTCGACTCGATCGAGGCCACGCCTTCGAGCCGCGTCAGCTTCTGCTTGAGGAAGCGCTCGTAGGCGGCGAGATCGGGCACCACCACGCGCAGCCAGTAGTCGCGCGGGCCGGTCATCAGGTAGCATTCGAGCACCTCGGGCCAGCGCGCGATGGTCTTGGCGAAGCGATCCAGCGCCTGCTCGCGCTGGCGCTCGAGCTTGACCGAGACGAACACGCTGACCGGCAGGCCCACGGCCTGCTGGTCGAGCACCGCGACATAGCGCGCGATCACGCCGGCGCGCTCCAGCATGCGCACGCGGCGCAGGCAGGGCGAGGGAGAGAGGCCGACTTTTTCCGCGAGGTCGGCGAGGCTCATGCGGCCGTCCTCCTGCAGCAAAGCGAGAATCTTGCGGTCGAGCGTGTCCAATGCGTGCGGCATGAAAGCCGATCCTTTCCGGAAGATTTTGGCAGATCATGCCAAAATCTATCCGCATTGTGATCGAAATTGATGGCCGCTGCCAAGCCGACAGTGCGAGGATGGCGCCATGGCCAAAGCCCGCAAACCCGCCGCACCCGCCTCCGACGACCTCGCGCTGCTCGCCGCGCTCGAGCGCAAGGTGCTGTGGCTCGCGAGCTGGACCATCCATCACGCCAACCATCTGCGCGAAAGCACGGATGGCGTGAAGGTCGGCGGCCACCAGGCCTCCTCGGCCTCGCTCGCCACCATCATGACGGCGCTCTACTTCGCGACGCTGCGGCCGCAGGACCGCGTCGCCGTCAAGCCGCATGCGAGCCCGATCTTCCACGCCATCCAGTACCTGCTCGGCCGCCAGACGCGCGACAAGCTCGCCCGGTTCCGCGGCTACAAGGGCGCGCAGAGCTATCCGTCGCGCACCAAGGACGCCGACGACGTCGACTTCTCCACCGGCTCGGTCGGCCTCGGCGTCGCGCAGACGCTGTTCTCCTCGCTGGTGCAGGACTACGTGCGCGCGCACGGGTGGGCGGCCGACCGCCCGGAAGGCCGCATGGTGGCGCTGGTCGGCGACGCCGAACTCGACGAGGGCAACATCTTCGAATCGATCCTCGACGGCTGGAAGCAGGGCCTCCGCAATTGCTGGTGGATCATCGACTACAACCGCCAGAGCCTCGACGCGGTGGTGCGCGAAGGCCTGTGGGAGCGCTACGAGGCGCTGTTCCGCAATTTCGGCTGGCGCGTCGTGATCCTCAAATACGGCTCGCTGCTGCGCGAGGCCTTCCGGCAGCCCGGCGGCGCGCGGCTCGAGCGGTGGATCGACACCTGCCCGAACCAGCTCTACTCGGCGCTGGTGTTCCAGGGCGGCGCGGCGTGGCGCAAGCGGCTCATGGAAGACCTCGGCGACGATGTCGCGCCGCTGCTCGCGACCCACGACGACGACGCGCTCGCCCGCCTGATGACCAATCTCGCGGGCCACGACCTGCCGACGCTGCTCTCCGCATTCGCGGACGACCAGCCGGACAAGCCGACCTGCTTCATCTGCTACACCATCAAGGGCTACGGGCTGCCCTTCGCGGGTCACAAGGACAATCACGCCGGCCTGATGACGCCGGCGCAGATGGAGACCCTGCGCGCCGCCATGCGCGTGCGCTCCGGGCACGAGTGGGACAGGTTCGAAGGGCTCGATATCGCGGCCGCCGACCTGCAGGCCTTTCTCGATCGCGTGCCTTTCGCGGGCCGCGCGGCCGAGCGCGCGCCGGCGCGCCGGTTCGAGGTGCCGGCAGAGCTCGCCGTCACCATCCAGCCCGAGATGTCGACCCAGACCGGCTTCGGCCTGCTGCTCAACGAGCTCGGCCGCACTACCTCGGAGCTTGCGTCGCGCATCGTCACCACCTCGCCCGACGTGACCGTCTCGACCAATCTCGGTCCCTGGGTCAACCGCCGCGGCCTGTTCGCGCGCGAGAAGCTGGCCGACACCTTCAAGAGCGAGCGCATCCCCTCGACCTTCAACTGGGATTTCTCGCCGACCGGCCAGCACATCGAGCTCGGCATCGCCGAGAACAACCTGTTCATCCTGTTGTCCGCGCTCGGCCTCTCGCATGCGATCAACGGCGAGCGGCTGCTGCCGATCGGCACGCTCTACGATCCGTTCATCCAGCGCGGTCTCGATGCGCTCAACTATGCCTGCTACCAGGATGCGCGCTTCATCCTCGCGGCGACGCCGTCCGGCATCACGCTCGCGCCCGAAGGCGGCGCGCACCAGTCGATCGCGACGCCGCTGATCGGCATGGCGCAGGACGGCCTCGCCGCCTTCGAGCCCGCCTTCGTCGACGAGCTGGCCGTCATCCTCGCCTTCGCGCTCGACTACATCCAGAAGGACGGCGGCGACGCGGCGACCGAGCGCAACTGGCTGCGCGACGAGACCGGCGGCTCGGTCTATCTGCGCCTCTCGACCCGGCCGGTCGAGCAGATCACGCGCACGATGACGCCGGAGCTGCGCCACGCGATCGTCGACGGCGCCTACTGGCTGCGCCCGCCCGGCCCCAACTGCGAGGTGGTGATCGCCTACACGGGCGCGGTGGCGCCGGAGGCGAACGAGGCGGTGTGGCGCATCGCCGAGGACCGCCGCGACGTCGGCCTGCTCGCCGTCACCTCCGCCGACCGGCTCAACGCCGGCTGGGCGGCGGCGCAGCGCGCGCGCGAGCGCG
>Ga0126371_10002208_pt1 | contig 16712 bp, 15 predicted proteins | sample PanSoiMetaPlot_4_FD_110145 | JGI IMG/M metagenome (GOLD analysis project Ga0126371, IMG submission 110145) | Tropical forest soil microbial communities from Panama - MetaG Plot_4 | ecosystem: Environmental > Terrestrial > Soil > Tropical forest > Bulk soil | place: Panama | collected 2016-02-17 | reverse complement strand
GAGAAACTCCAGGCAACTCCACCATCCACGATCGTCTTTCCCAGACCCAACGCAAGGGTCACAACGCCATCTTCGGGACGAGCAGGGTCGAGCGCATAGTAGTTATATGAACGTGCTACGCCTGCGATATCCGGGTAAAAATGGTCCCCTCGTCGAAGTCCCACAATTTCCTGAATGATCACTGCCATCTTCTCGCCGGTTGTCGCCACACCGCTCGTCCGGTATTCTCTCGCCTCTCGGAAGTAAGTCGAGGCGTATACGAACTTGATCGCCTCGACCAGCCGTCGGAATCTGGAATCCGCATCGGGCTGGTTGTTCGGGATCATTTTGGTTGCATACACGCCGGCAAAGGGGCAACCGAGCGCATCTTCGAGCAGGCTGGAGGACCGAATCGCCAAAGGGGTTTTGACTTGCAGTGTCAACGCCCGAAGATCGCCGAGCAGTTCCATGGGCAAATCGGATTTCTGGAATGCGTGCCCGATGCGCGCATCGGGCATCTCGGCGAGAGGAAGATCCGCCAGGCGGTTCTGGACCATGAATTGGTCGAAGCAGTCCGTAGCAATCACTGCCATGGTTGGAACACTGATTTCGATATCCGGGAAGGAAACTGGATTTATCTGGTCGGCGAGGAGATCCTTGATGAACACCAACCCACTGGCTTTGCCCCCCAGGGACCCAGTTCCGATTTGTGTGCAGCAGAACTTTCCGTCCCAGAACTTGCGATCGAATCGCGGTAGTTCCGTTACATGAGGCTTGAGTCCACTCATTCATACCCCACTCGACATTCAGGAACACCAGGAGTTCTGCGATTCGCGTGACGGACTTACACCCAGCCGCGGTCGTGGCAGGCCTTCGCGACACGGCCAATCGCGATCGCATAGGCTGCATCCCGCATGTGGAGATTCTCGCGTCGTGCCAGGTCCGACACCGCGAAATAGGCTGACGTCATCTTTACGTCTAATTTGCCGAGCACCTCATCCTTCTCCCAGAAGTAGTTCATGTTGCTCTGGACCTGCTCGAAGTAGCTGCAGGTAACGCCCCCAGCATTTGCCAGGAAGTCGGGGACCAGAACAATGCCGCGCTGCTGGATGTAGGCGTCGGCTTCCGGAGTGGTCGGCCCATTGGCGCCTTCGGCGATGATGCGAACCCGCTGGCCCATGCGCGTAACGTTATCGCCCGTGATCTGGTTCTCCAGTGCTGCCGGAATCAGGATGTCGACATCTTGTTCCAGCCATGCGTCGCCCGGCAGAACTTCATATCCGAGTTCGACTGCCTTCGTTCGGTTAATGCCTCCGAAATGATCGGTAATAGACGACAGCTGGGCAAGATCGACCCCTGCTTGCCGCCGGTAGGTATAAGAACATTGGTCCGCTTGATCCCAGCAGGCCACGCTAATCACGCGGCCTCCCAGTCTTTGGTACAGTTCAATCGCGTAGTGCGCCACATTGCCGAATCCCTGGATACTGGCCTTCGTGTTTTCTGGACGGATCCCTAGTTCCTTGAGCGCCTCGCGCAAAGCGATGACAACTCCATAGCCGGTTGCTTCCGTACGACCCAGGGAACCGCCGAGTCCAACCGGCTTTCCCGTGATAAATCCGGGAAAGCGTCCGCCATGAATTTTTTCGAATTCATCGAGCATCCACAGCATGTGCTGTGCGTTGGTCATTACATCCGGCGCAGGCACATCGGCGACCGGGCCCACGTCCCGGGCGACTTGCCGTACCCATCCCCGGCAAATCTGCTCCTGTTCCCGCGCACTGAGATTGTGAGGGTCACACACAACCCCACCCTTGGCCCCGCCCAGCGGGATCTCCACCACTGCACACTTCCATGTCATCCACATCGACAACGCGCGCACTGTGTCAATCGTCTCCTGTGGGTGGAAACGGATTCCACCCTTACCCGGACCACGCGCGTCGTTGTGCTGAACGCGAAAGCCGCGAAATACGCGTGCCCTTCCATCGTCCATTCGCACCGGAATGGCAAACTGGTATTCCCGCAACGGATAGCGTAGGAGATCCTTTGTCGGCTGGTCGAGTCCCAGGTACTCCGCCACTTTGTCGAACTGAGCCTGCGCGATCTGGAAGGAATTGAACGCCTTAGTCGATTTCTGGGGCGATGCGGCTGAAGCTGCCTTAGGGCTGTCGGTCTTAATCGTCGTGGGTTTCGTCACTACACTCTCAGCCACGGTTTTCCTCCATTTCACGTACTTCTCCCGATACCACTCTCCGCCTCAAAGCCCCGTGGCGCAAGTGATCTCACGCACACGGTCCTGTGATCTGATACCGCATAAGCGGGTGCAAGACGGAAAGGCCGCAGACTGGAATCGCGGACCGGAAAATCGCTGATCGGATCCGCTCATGCCGAGTCCCGTGATAGAACTCTGCAATTCGCGCTGCTCCTGCCCGCGAATGGTAAGCGTAGTTCGATTCGGCCAGCTGTCCGTGACCAATTACGATGAACCAACTGAACTTTTCAAGGCTCGACATTGTTCCACGGAATGGCTGACCGCTTTTTCGACTACAACCATTCTAGTCCGCAAGATCTTGCAAAATGGGGCTTGGCCGCCCGGTTCAAGGTCTGAGCTCCGATCAACCTTTGGGCGCAGCGTTGCTCCACCCATAGCGTTTGCATACCGACGAGGCTCGACCACTGAGAGGCGCAAACGCTGCTATCTAGATTCGGCTGGGGACTGCGCGAGCCTGATCTTGTTATCGACTTTCGCAGTAAGCTGGGGAGCCTCGAAGCTTCGGTCGGATTCGATGAGGTTGCTGCGGCGGGGATGCGGAAGCCATGGCGCGCGCATCGCATGCGCCAACGGGGCTTTCCATGGGCTCGTTTCACCCCACTTTCGCGCGTGGCCTTGTCGAGCCGTAAGCGGGGTGACAGCTGAGCCATTTACTTGATCTCAGAAAGTCTCATAGTATGCAGAGCGAGCAGTTCTTTGGGGAGAACGGCTCGATTGGACAAAGGGAAGCAGTTCTTGGGTGATTGTTTGTGAGATTTCTTCAGGGTGACGGAACCCCAGCCTGCGCTTGATTCGAGTACGTGCTCTCCGTCCCTGCGCTATCCACTGCTGTCACCACGTAATAGTAAGTCTGTCCCGCACTCACATCATTGTCAGTGTAGGTCAAACCGGCGTCATTGGAGGTCACCTGCGCGTACGGACCACCCGAAGCGCTCCCTCGATATACGTTGTATCCGACCACGCCCGTCGTACTGCTGGCCGCCCACGAGAGGTTCACGCTATGCTGCACAGGAGCGACTCCACTCCCGCTCAGCGCCATCATCGGTGAATTCCCCGCATTGCTCGCGAACGACAACGACGCACTTGCCGTCCCCGACACCTGCGGCAGGAACGTCACCGTAAATGGCATGGATTGACCGGGCGAAAGCGTTGTCGGAAACGAGAGCCCGCCGACGACGAACTCTGTGCTCGTGCTCGTCGCCGACGACACCGTCACCGACGATCCGTTCGCCGTTAGCGTCCCGCTCAACACCGCACTTGAGCCGTCCGTTACGTTGCCGAAATTCAACGCCGTCGGCGTCAGTGTCAGCTGCCCCGCCGTCGTCCCCGTTCCGGTCAGCGCGGTATTCAACTGTGCGTCTGACGCGTTGGAGAAAATCGCCAGCGTCCCTGATACCGACCCCGATGCAGTCGGAGAAAATACTACGCTGAATGTGAGGCTCTGCCCCGGAGCCAGAGTCGCCGGCAACGATAGCCCGCCCACTGCGAACGCTGAACTCGAAACACTGGCTCCCGAAATCGTCACATTCGCGCTGCCCGTATTCGTCAGTGTTTCCGCCAGTGTCTGAGAACTGCCGGGCACAATACTGCCGAAGCTCAAACTGGTCGGCGACGCCGCAATCTGACCCGTCGCCGCGATCCCCGTTCCCGACAGCGCCGCGGATGCCGAGGTAACCGTGCCGCTGTACCTCCACTTCTTGGGGCCTCGGCCGCTCGACATGGACGCGCTCACCGTAACCGATCCACCATCAGTACCCGTGGTGGGCGGCGCAAAGCTTACGTTGACATACATGCTCTGCCCAGGGGACAGCGTGTACGGCAAGCTCACTCCGGTTGCCGCGTAGCCAGTACCGCTAACATTGACTTGCGACACACTGACATTGGAGCTTCCCACGTTGGAGATGCTTACCGGTTGGGTTTGGCTGTTGCCGACCAGAACGCTCCCGAACGCTACGCTGGAGGGGGTAATCGCGATCTGCCCCTCGAGCGGTAGCACCAAAACTGTTAGGGAAATAAGAATCAAAAGAGAAGGAACCCGAATCAGCCCAGAGCCGCTCACAGTTTCACACCTATGCCTGGGCACAACAAGCACCAGGCGGGGGATTGGTGGTGCTTTTGTCCGCGACTGCGCTTCTGCCGCTCAAATCGTGGACACCTGCGACTACGATTCTCGATCGTCTAGAGGAGGACGAACAGATCACTAAGGGGCAGCTTCAGAAGGACAATCCCAGAAGGACATCCGGACGTGCCTTTGGCTCACGTACTGTGTCCGGGTGGACATCGCTCGCTAGCCAGCGAATCAAATGAAAACATGGGGTGTCGAGGGTCTATAAGCGACTGGTCTTTCGGCGCTTTCTTGAACTGGTTGCTTAAGCAGAAGGAGCGCACTGGCGCAGGGACAGGCAGTAGAGCTAGGATTACCGGGCAGCAATAAGCGATGACCGGCGAGGCAGAACTATGAAGACGTGTGGAATCCTCGAAGTCCAGAGCGCAGGAGATGAATGGGGAGAGGTTTGCGGGCGGCTAGCCATCGCGAAGTGTGCCGACTGCGGGGCCCGCATCTGTGCAGAACACGCAAATCGATGTGGCAAGTGCGGCCTCAGGTTCTGCGGAAGTTGTCTCGGATTCCATCTCGCCGACGAGGGGAAGCCCGCGCATGGGGAGGACCTTCCGCGAGCACGTAAAACCGCGTGAAGTCGGGACGACCGCGATCGATTTCTAAAGCTATATCGATACTACGGTACCCTGCCTCCCTGCCTGGCTAGCGATGGTATTAAAAATACCGCATAGGGCTCGACATTTGACCTCCGGCTCTTGTCTGCATCGTGTAGACTTCCTGATGCCGCACCACCGACTTCCTGTGCTCCCTCCAGGCAATTCTTGAGCTGCGCCAACTCCCCGAATCTTCCTCTTATTTCTGATGCCGCCGATGCAAAACCGTCACGCCGGATTGAATCATCGGATTGCCATGTTGCTTTCCCGGCGGATCCAGGGCTGCGACGGCTGAACCATTCGGAGTCACGCCTTCGAGATACAGACCAGTGTCCCAAAAGCTGCCATTCGCATCGCTCGCCTCGCCTACCAGATTCGTGTACCCGTTGTTCTTTCCACCCATCAGGAAGTGAAGCGGAACCACAATGACAATCATTCCGCTCGAGGCTTCGTCAGCGTTGTAACCGCAAAGGTAGTAGGCGACTGAGTTGTTGCTAGTTGGAATGCTGTTGGTGTATCCATTCCCGCAACCGGAGTTAGCCGCCCCGGGTTTAGCAGACGAGTGAACGAAATGTGCAGAGCCAATGGTTATATCCCAATCAGTAATGTCATAACTCGCATACTGCTGGCATGCGACATTAACCGGACTGCCGCCGGAGTACACGACGTTCCCGCTGCTGTCGTACTCGTAACAGATGGGATTCCCGTTGGCGTCTTCGTCATCCTCGTACGGGACCACGTTCGGTCCAGGTGCGAAGGTCACAGTCCCGGTAATCGGAGTGATCTGCCCATTCAAGACCTCAACTGATGTCCCGTATGCGGTGCCCTGTTGCGGCACGAAGTGCGCTGCAATGACGGTACAATACAGGCCGTGGAGCGGGTCCGTCTGCCCACTGTGGCACCATTGGCCGAGCTTTTGACTGCTATCCTGCGCTTGTTGCGCAAACGACGGAATGACAGCCACGAAAACGACGAACAGAAATGCTTTGCGACATCCCATAGGATCTCCCTTTAATTGGGGGAACACGCGAGCATCCTCGCATCGATCCAACCGGGTGTCTATTCCACGTCAGTTAGTCTCTCGTCAGTAATCTTCCGCGATTACTCTGGTCATTTGCGCACCACCGTGCTGTGTGGTCGTAATGACAAATGGGGTCCTCGAGGTCTCGCGATTCTTTCACGCGGAGAACTTGGGACGGCAACCACAGAAATATAAGGGGTTAACAACGAATGGCAATCGCGCTCACGCCATTGCTTATCTGATGGAATCGACCCCGCGCGGCCCCGGGGAATGATTTCGGAGACTCACCCTAATCATTGCGAAATCGCGCTCTTCGAATTCGCTTCATACTTTTGGTCCGTCATGATCGAGCCGAGGAAATCATCGTCAAGAAGCTTGAGAAGCAGCCAACGTTTGCCAGGGCTCGTTTCGAAGCGTAGCTTCTCCCTGCCGTCCTCACGCACAATCTGAACGTCAAGCCCGAACTCTTCGATTGTGCGTCGAATATCGCGAATCGTGACCTTTTCCAGATAGGGTTTCCTGGCGATTTGGGCAAGCTTGGACATCATCTGAACCTGCCCAAGGCCAGCCATGCGAAATGCATCCGCATTGCTGATGGGAATGTGCTTGAGAATGGTCCCCACCGTTTCGTCGGCCTTTGCACGCAACTCATCGAGGTAGTTGAAAATCCGCTGGAATGCCGGAACGTTGTGAACAAACAGATACCCATCCCAGCTGAAGCAGTCCACTCGGCGATCGAAGAGAAACATTTTCGTGTCGACTTTGTCGTACTGGCCGTGGCTGAGCAGTGCTGCAAAGCCCGCTCGACGAGTCAGTTCCTTCTTTGGGCTATACGTTCGGAAAAACACCGCTTGGCGCCTGGCGCTCGCACTCACGACAATGGCATAGAAACGGAGATGATCGATTACCTCGCCTTGCTCTCGAAAAAGCTCCGGCTCTTGTACCTGCGAAACCTCGCGTATGACTTCGGTCATGGCCGGATGCCTCGCAAGCTCCACGAATGTGATTTCATTCCAGTCGGGGGTGTAGCCCGGTTCATAAGGCTTGAGAATCACATCGGAATCCGGTTCGGCTAACCTTGCCGCACTCAGAAATTCTCCAGCAAGCTCCTGACTGAGGTTCAGCCGCTGGACAAGCAGATCGGCCTTCGGTTTTGCCGCCACCAGCACATTCACGGTCGGATTCTCGGACAATACGAGACGGAGCGATTCAAGCGCCTCTCTGGCCAACATAACCTTTCTCCAACAAGACATAGTTCCCGACCGAAATGGCGTCGATCTCTGATCCGGTCCGAATGTAGGAGCGCTTGCATATCAGCGCGCTTCTCTTTCCGCCTGGATCTTCAATTTCGAAGGTGTGATAACCCGCGACGTTGAGCACCGGATTCGTATAGATCATGTTTGAATTTACGTAGAGCAAGGCGATGACAAGAAGGACAACTCCCAGCGACCCAACATCTGCAACATCGTTCAGGTTCACGGCCAGGAACGGCAACAGATAAGAGACGATGTAGCTCATCGCATCGCCGTCGCGAGAGCTGATCGAAGAGACGTGCACTTTATCCGACGCGAGCCGCTGCGCCGTGCGCAAGAATGCGAAGAGGACGACTACAGAAATAACGGCAGCGGTCGCAAGAAAAGCTGCGAGCCCCCGGCTGTGTCGCCAGCCGCGCATCGCAACAATCAGGAACAGAGGTGCATACGAGCTTAGAAAAAGGATCAGCCGGGTTGGAATATTCGGCATACCCGTCTCAACTCCGGGGCTCAGTCGGCCATCGCCGATCAATCGCGGCCATTAACTCTTCAGCCCATCGGATTGCATCCTGGACCGCCGCCAGTGTTGCCGGTACGCGCGGACTTCCTTCGTATATCGACAGCTTTCGGGCAGCTAAAATCGCGGCCGCAATCAACAGCACGCGCTTGCGGCCCTCATCCATCCAACGAGTCTACTATATTCGCCTTTTGTTCGCCAGTCATAGAGGGGGGCAGAGATTTGCTTCAGGGGTGAGGGAGATGCTTCAAATACTCTCTCGCGCTGATGCTGGGAAAAGGTATTTTCTGATAAGGCTTTGGCCTTTGCTGGTATGCGAAATGCTCATCGCGCAAGCCAGCGTACGCCAATGCGAGAGTCGCAGCACAGCTGGCCGGCACCGCTAACGCATTCCAAGTTTTTCCGCGACCTCGCGCTGATAGCGGCTCATCCTCAATTCCTGCCCATTCTTCAGAATGACAACGTGGTGTCCGCGAAACCACGGCTGAATTTCCTTAATGCGGCGGATATTGACGATGGTCGAGCGGTGAATCCGCAAGAATTCGCGCGGATTCAGCTTGGCCTCCAATTCTGTGAGTGTTTGGCGTATCTCATAGGTCCGTCGAAGCGTGTGCAGCAGTGCATAATTCCCCGAAGCGGCGATCCAGTCAATTTCGTCAACGTCAATCAGGAAAATTCTCCCGTTCTCCGCGACTGTGAGCCGATCGACATATTCCGGCGGCGCCAGGTCGCGGTCCATACGGGCAACCAGCGCTCGCAGATCGCTCACGTTGGGGGTTCCGGCGATTCTCTCTTTAGCGCGCTGCAACGCCCTGTCAAAACGAACCTTACGAAATGGCTTCAGAAGATAATCCGTAGCATTCTCGTCAAATGCGCGTAGCGCATATTGATCGTAAGCGGTGACAAAAATGGTGACCGGCATAGCATCTGGACCGATTTCACGAATCACATCGAATCCCGTCATTTCCGGCATTTGCACATCGAGGAACACGACGTCCGGCTTTTGCTCCCGAATGGTCATAACCGCAGAAGCGCCATCAGCACACTCGCCGACTATGTCCACGTCCGAGCGTCGCTCGAGCAAGCGCCGGATGCTGCGCCTCGCCAGCGGTTCGTCATCGACCACCAATGCGCGTAGCGTCACCTGCGCACCTCCGCCACATCGCCGGCGCAGTGTGGTCCCATGACGCGGAATGGGATGGTAATCTCCGCACACACGCCGGTTGGCTGCTGGCTGTTCAGCCGGAATCCTCCATTGCTGCCATAGAGCTGCTCGAGCCTCTCGTGAGTAGTGGAAAGGCCAATCCCGCGGCTTGATTCGCCAGCCGTCGTGAGCGTGCTGGTTACATTGCACACCGTCAGTTTGAGCGAGTCACAACACCGAAAGCAGCGAATCGAAATGGTATCGGGAGTCTTATGCATGCCGATCCCATGCCGGACTGCATTCTCCACAATTGGCTGCAAGACCAGCACCGGCACCGCGCATTCCAGCACATCCTGATCGACCGACAACTCAAAATGCAATCGATCGCCAAATCGGCAGGTTTGGATTGCGATGTAGTGTTCGAGAATCTCCAGTTCCCGTTCCAGCCGGATTTCCTGTTGTTCTGATTCGTCCAACGACAGTCGCAACAGCTCGCTCAGCCGAAGAAGAATCTCTTCCGCGCGATCCGAGTCTTCCTTCACCAAGGTCGTGGCTGCCTGGAGTGTATTAAACAGGAAGTGTGGATGAATCTGCCGGCGCAACATTTCGAGTCGTGCGTCGGATAATTGTGCTTCGAGCCGAGCCGAGCGAGCGCTGCTTGCCAGGGCCTCTTGCTTTGTCTGATAGACCAGGCTTGCGGTGACAACCGACCAATACGCCAGCAAGCTGATTTGCGTATGCTGGCTGAAGTAGTGTCGCAAAGCGCCTCGTGGCGATAATTCGTGGTGGTGCAACAAGCCCAGAAGAGATTCCAGCGTCAATGCCACACCTCCCAGGCCAAGACTCGCCAGGAGATGGAATGGAACACGGGTCTTCCAATTCTTCGAAGTAATCGGAAAGCGCCGGGCAAGCCATATTGCCGCTGGAGTGAGCAGCACAAAGACGTAGCTGGACCACCAAACGTAATCGACGAACGGCTCGCTCCTGCCTCGGCTCGCGTCGTACAAGTACCATTGCGCCGCAAACAGCGCAATGATGCCTAAGCACCCGATGCAAGCTAAGGCCCAGCGTCTGGCGGAGCGATTCTGTTGCGGATAACTCATCCCATGCCCTTGAGGCTCAATCATAAGGCCAACTCAGTGCCGGTGCGACCGTTCCCGGCTTGTCATTGCGATTGGCCACTCCTGGACAACCATTCTTCCCACCTTTGTTTTCCCGGGGGCCGCAATTCTCTATTGTTCAAACTGGTCGGCGAGGAGCGTGTCCATGGCGAATTTCAAGCTCGTGGTCAATGGCAAATCCTGCGAAGTCGACGTCGTCTCAGATACACCTCTGTTATGGGTTCTGCGGGATGCGCTCGGCCTGACAGGCACAAAATACGGTTGCGGCCTTGGACTCTGTGGCGCTTGCACCGTTCACCTGGACGGACAGGCGGTTCGTTCTTGCCAAACACCAGTGTCGTCAATACGTGCTCAGCAAATCACAACCATCGAAGGTCTGGGAAAAGGCGGCTTACATCCTGTGCAAAAGGCATGGGTTGCCGAGCAGGTGCCGCAGTGCGGGTACTGCCAGTCTGGACAAATCATGCAGGCAGTTTCGCTGCTGCGGGATAAGCCACATCCAACCCTTGATGAAATCAACGTTGGGATGGCCGGCAACATCTGCCGTTGCGGCACGTACCAGCGAATTCGACGCGCAATTCTACGAGCTGCCGCGGAGCAAACCGAGTGAGGCTGAGTACGGCCATTGGCCGGCGCCAATTTATCAAGGCAAGCGCAGAACTGGCCGGTGCTCTGGTCCTTGGTTTTTATCTGCCGGGCAACGCCGAAGCAGGTTCCTCGGCAAGCGTTGCTGAGAAATTCAAGCCCAACGCCTGGCTTGTGATCGCTCCGGATGATCAAATCACAGTTTTTGCCGAAAAGCCCGAACTGGGGCAGGGATCGCGCACATATATTCCCATGATGATCGCCGAAGAACTCGAGGCAGACTGGAGCAAGATTCGCGTCGAACAAGCCCCGACCATCCCTTCGATTTACAACGGACTCCGCACCGGCGGGAGCGGCGGTGTAGTGAACTCCTTTGATCCGATGCGCCGTGCCGGGGCGCAAGCCCGCGAGATGTTACGAACCGCTGCCGCTGAGGTATGGAGTGTAAACAGGAGCGATTGTCACGCCCACAATGGTTCAGTCGTACATGTCCCCACCCAGCGTCGCCTCACTTATGGAGAGCTGGCTGGCACAGCGGCGAAACTCCCTCCCCTTGGGCTTGATCATGTCGCTCTCAAACCGGTCCAGGATTTCCAGATCATCGGCACCTCGGTTCCGAGAACCGATACTCCCAGCAAAGTAGATGGCTCCGCAAAGTTCGGTCTCGATGTACGGCTTCCCGGCATGCTGTATGCCGTGATCGCACGATGCCCTTATTTTGGCGGCTCATTGCAAGCCTTCGACGCTTCCGCCGCGAAGCAAATCCCCGGCGTGAAAGCAATCTTTGGGGTGCCGCCGCTTCCACGAAAGTTCAATACAGCGGGGGGAATTGCAATTGTCGCCGATTCCAGTTGGCGGGCGATCCAGGCGCGCAAACAACTCAAAATTCGCTGGAACAAGGGCACGAGAAGCGAAACTAGCGAGGTGCTGCGCCAATCACTCGAGCGCGCAACCAGAGGGAATGCTTCCTACGTTGCAGTAGACCGTGGCAACGCTCTCGATGTTTTAGCAAAGGCAACCACGAAGCTGGAAGCCACTTACGAATCTCCGTTCCAGGCGCATGCAACTATGGAGCCGATGAATACCACGGTTCATGTGCGCGAGGAGCAAATCGAAGTGTGGTCGCCGACGCAATTTGCCGATGAAGTTCAGCGGGAGATTGCCCACCTGTCGGGACTCGCTGCCGATCAAGTCATCGTGCACATGACTCTTTCGGGCGGCTCGTTCGGCCGGCGCTACCAATGGGATTACGCAGCGGAAGCCTGGCAAGTTGCAAAGCAGGTCAAGGCCCCCGTCCAACTGCTGTGGACGCGCGAAGATGATATGCAGCATGACTTTTATCGTCCCTATAATTTTCAGCATCTCTCGGCCGCGCTGGATCCTGAAGGCAAACCTGTAGCCTGGTCCACTCGCGTGGTCACAACTCCGATCGCTGAGACTAATGTTTATACTGGGTACGACGAGTCACCCCACGCATTAAACGACCCGGCGATCGTGGCGTCACTCGAGTCGTATGGCGCAGATGTTGCCCCGTATGACATTTCGAATTTCCGGCTGGATTATGCGCCCGTCATGTCGCCCGTTCCGCGCTCCTGGTGGCGATCGGTGTCATCCTCTTATACGCCATTCGCGAAGGAGTCTTTCGTTGACGAGTTGGCCCACTTCGTCGGGCGTGATCCCTTGCAATTTCGCCTGGACCTGCTTGCCAGTACCTCCCCGGACGCTGCCCGCGTTCGCAACGTGCTGCATGTCGCCGCCGAGGCAGCGGGATGGGGACAAGCTTTGCCAAGCCGTCGCGGACGAGGTATAGCAAGTCTGGCCGGCGACAGTTGTAACGCACAGGTCGTCGAAGTCTCCGTCGACGACGACGGTACGGTTCATGTGCTTCGAGTTACGAGCGCGGTTGACTGCGGTCTGACTATCAACCCGGATGGTGTGCGCGCCATGACTGAAGGCGGCATCAATTTTGCCCTTACCGCCGTGCTCACAGGTCAGATCACGATCAAGAACAGCAGGGTGGAACAAAGCAACTTTCATGATTATCCCGTGCTGCGCATCAATGAATCGCCGGAAATCAATGTTCACATTGTGCGTAGTTCCGAATCCCCATCCGGTGTCGGCGAGCTGGGTGCAAAGCTCGTCCCGCCGGCAGTGGCCAACGCCATTTTTGCCGCAACCGGTGTCCGCATTCGGCGATTGCCGATCGAGGCTGCGCTTTTGCGGAAGGTCCAATCATGAGGCCTATGAGAACCACAAAGTTGGATCGACGCGAATTTCTGAAGAACACCAGCGTCGGCGGAGCCGCTCTGGTCCTTGGCTTTTATCTGCCTCGATTTGGGCTCTCGCGCCCACTCGCCCCGCGAGTTCTCAAGGCAAACGCCTGGATCACGATCGATTCGGATAACACAATTACTCTGCTCACAGAAGTGCCGGAGATGGGCCAGGGGCCTCGCACCGTCGGCGCCATGATGCTCGCTGACGAGCTCGAAGCGGATTGGTCAAAGATCAAGGTGGAGCAAGCCGCCGTGGTTCCGGAAATCTACACACACCTGCACACGGGCGGAAGTGGCGGAACAGGATCCGCATGGGACTACATGCGTAAAGCCGGCGCCCAAGCGCGCGAGCTATTGATTTCGGCCGCTGCCCGCAAATGGAACGTGCCCAACGGCGAGTGCATAGCACGGCAAAGCACGGTCATACATCAGTCCAGCGGCCGCGAGCTCACTTATGGCGAGCTAGTTTCGGTTGCTGCGTCTCTTCCTGTTCCTGACCCACAAAAGATTCCGCTGAAGTCCGCGAAAGATTTTCGCTATATCGGCAAACCCATGCCGCGCGTTGATACAGAGGCGAAGATTACCGGCAGCGGCATCTTCGGAATTGATGTGCGCGTGCCGGGAATGCTCTACGCCCTCATTGCACGATGCCCTCAATTTGGCGGGAAGGCGAAAAGCTTTGATGCCGCACAGGCCCGCGCTGTGCCGGGAGTGCGCGCCGTGTTTCAGGTTCCAGCAATCAGCTTTCTTCCTAAGCTAAACGTCAATGCGAACGTTGCGGGCGGCATCGCGGTGGTTGCCGATTCAACCTGGTCCGCCATGCAGGGCCGAAAAGCACTCAAGATCTCGTGGGATAAAGGGTCCCATGCTGGCGAGAACACTGACGAGTTCAGAAAAGCGCTGCTTAAGGGAGCTTCGGCAGAACCCCGATTCGTGGTCGTCAACCAAGGTAACGCCTTAAGCGCACTCGACGCCGCCGCGCGCAAGATCGAGGCAACGTATGAGTTTCCTTTTCAGGCACACGCAACCATGGAGCCCATGAATACCACGGTGCACGTCCGCGAGAACGAGATCGAGGTCTGGTCGCCAACTCAAATCGGAAGCATCGTACAAGAAGAAATTGCCGCGCTTTCCGGCTTGCCGCCGGAACGAGTTGTCGTGCATATGATGCTTTGCGGCGGCTCATTCGGCCGGCGCTACCAATGGGACTACGCCGCCGAGGCCTGGCTGGTTGCCAAACAGATGCAAGCTCCAGTACAGCTCCTCTGGTCGCGTGAAGATGACATGCAGCACGATTTCTATCTGCAGCACTCCTATCATCGGCTTAGTGGTGCGTTGGATCCGAGTGGAACAATTCTCGCGTGGTCGCACCGCATCGTTTCCCCTCCGATTCGTGCTGTCTTTGATCCGGCAGACAAGCTCACACCGAGGCGTCTTGCCTCGCAGGAAGTGAGCGGCGCCGATGTTGTGGCCTATTCACCCGCAAATCTCTACGTAGACTATGTTCCGGTGCAATCGGGGATTCCACGAGCATGGTGGAGATCGGTCGCACACTCGTTCAATGCATTGGCTATCGAATGCTTCATTGATGAGCTGGCTCATTCCGCGGGTGCGGACCCATTTCAGTTCCGAATGGGCCTGCTACGAGAAGATCGTAAGTTGCCATGGCTGATGTGGCCCGACGATCCGCCAGTTGAGACGCGGCGTTTTCGCAACGTACTCCAACTCGCGGCGGAAAAATCTGGCTGGAGTTCCCCGTTGCCCAAGGGACATGGCCGTGGCATGGCTTGTTGTCCATCGTTCGGCAGTTACATCGCTCATGTGGCTGAGGTCTCGGTTGCATCGGACGGAGCAGTCAGGATTCATCGGATCGTCAGTGCCGTCGATTGCGGCACGGCCGTGAATCCAGATGGAGTCCGGGCAATGACCGAAGGCGGCGTCAACTTTGGCCTGACGCCCGTGCTCAGTGGCGAAATTACGTTTCAGGATGGAGCTGTTGAGCAAAGTAATTTTGATGCCTATCAAGTGCTGCGGATTCCTCAAGCTCCTGAGGTAGAGGTCTACATCGCCGATAGCGGTGAGAAAATCGGGGGCATGGGTGAAACTGCCGTTCCACCCCTCGCTCCCGCTGTACTCAACGCGATTTTTGCTGCGAGCGGCAAACGAGTACGCAAGTTGCCGGTTGATCCTACCTCTTTGACGGCATCACAGAGCTAACATCCGGACACATCGCGCTCGAACTGCCGGCTCCGTAGAATGGTATTTTGTTGGCTTGTATACCTCAGGCCACGTATCCAGTGATACCGCTCCCACCGCACTATTTGAGGACTCGGGCGACGATAAACCGGCGTAGCATCACCCAACAGAAATAACAAAAGTGTGACAACTTCTTGAACTACCCAACCGGTGGTGCAATGCATAGACGAGACCGCTATGCCCGCACACCGCGGTCGCCTGGACGGATGTAAGCGCAACCTCTCACAGGTGGTGCTGTAGGAGACGTTCTGGCTCTCATTACGTCTATTCGAAAGCAGAGAGCGCCCTTCGGCAACGAGCGCTCGAAGGGGACAACCGAGCATGTTTTACCGGGTCGATTACCTGCTCGCAGTGCAGTTCGTAGGACTCTTGGCAGGTTTCCTGTTGGGAAAGCGGGCCGCGGAGTTGCGCTCAGCAGGCCTGGCACGCACCTATTACGCCACGGTCGCAGCGCTCATGGTGTTGCGCGCCTGTGCCTTTGCTGCCGGCTTGCTAGCAACCAACTACCAGCCCTGGGGGTATGTTTCCGGCGCTATCGGCGACATTAGTGCGTTCATCTTCGGGCTGTTGTTCGGCCTGGCTGCTCGCCGCGACGATTCGCGCACTTTGCTTACCGACGGTGTGGTACTCGAAGCCATGCGCATAGTGCTGGCCTTCACTTTCATATTTGCTGCGCTTGGGAAGGCGTTGACGATGTCAGGAATGGGGGAATTCTTTGCCCAGTCGGGCTACTCGCTCGCCTTCTTGAAATTCATCATCCTCGCCGAGGCTCTCGGTGCGCTCGGGCTTCTCCTGTCATGGGCCGTCGTTCCGGCGATGCTCGGGCTTTCGGTGGACATGTTCGGTGCCGTGCTCACCCACATCCGCAACGGTGATCCACTCAACGACAGCACCGGTGCTATCGGATTGCTGATCCGCCTATTGGCTTTGGGCATACTCTGGGCCCTGCGCCCGCAGGCCGGACGCTCGCGAAGCACGGTGCGCAAATCACTTATGGCGGTGACAGCAGCAACGCTCGCCTGCGTGTTGATCGCGGGTGGCGGCAGCGCGGTGCTTCGCCACTTTGGTTCCCCGCCACAGACCCGCGGCACTAGCCTTCATCGTTAGGCCGCCTGTTCCCTTCGGCCGAAAACACAAGCCTGTGAGAAGCCCGCAATCTGTCCTCGACGCAGGTCTGCCCGCGCTTTACTGCCTTATCCCAAGAGTTCTACTTTTCGGGCCGCCGGACAGTTCCGGCAGCCTTCAGGTGCTTTCCATCGCGGCATGGCCGCACCTGATCCAGGAGCTGCAACGCTAGGGCAGAAGGTGATCGAAAAGGAGCACACCGGATTCGGCGTGGCCAGATTACCGTCGTGCCAACTTATTTTCCTGATCCGGACCATCGTGTCCCCGTTGAGTCGAGTCAGAATTTGCAGTCGAATCGTCTCTGTGCAACTCGCCGGGTAGGGTGCGCACATAATTCACCAAATCCCAAATTTGATCTGGGGACTCGACCTTCCCGAAGGCCGGCATCCCAGTGAAGCGAATTCCGTTCTGAATGATCCAAAACAGCTCTTGGTCGGAATAGCTCTGCACTTGACTG
>Ga0126371_10002207_pt1 | contig 16712 bp, 13 predicted proteins | sample PanSoiMetaPlot_4_FD_110145 | JGI IMG/M metagenome (GOLD analysis project Ga0126371, IMG submission 110145) | Tropical forest soil microbial communities from Panama - MetaG Plot_4 | ecosystem: Environmental > Terrestrial > Soil > Tropical forest > Bulk soil | place: Panama | collected 2016-02-17 | reverse complement strand
GGTGGAGCCTTGTGTGATTGTCAACGGGATCGACAGACCGGTTGGAATATTGCTTGGAATTTTCGCGTTGATCTGATACACGCCAACTTCGCCGGGTGTCAAACCGTAATACGAAACGGGAATCTGTACGCCGCCCAGGCTCACCGTCGGCGCCGTCAGAGCGACTGCCAGCGGACTGGAGGGAGCGGGCATGCCGTCAGCCACCGCCGGAGTCGTTTGTCCGAGACCGGTGAGGTAGATCACGATATATTCGTTACCGTTCCTGTGGATCGGATTCGAATCCGTCACCAACTGGCCGTTGTCGCTGCGGACGATGGTGGCCAGATTAGTGGCGGGACCTGCGGTGCCGGACATGAACACCGACGGCGCTGCGGGCAGAACCTGGAAGTTAAGGTTATTGCTGACACCACCAGGTGTGCGCAGCATGATGGTCACATTGCCTACGGCCTCAAACGGCATCTGCGCGTTGATCTGGTTCGGCGAAACGAACAGCATCGGAACCGGAAGCCCGTTGACCGTCAGGCAACTGTTCGCCAGCGCCGTGGGAAGCGGAATCTCCGCGGTCGCCATGTTGACGGGGCTGAGTTGAGATCCATAAACCGAGATCAAACCTCCCGGCGCAACTCTGGCGCTCGAATCGGCGGCGCTCACCATGCTCGAGAGAACCGGTGGCGCCACGGCAGCCGAGTAGTTCCAGGGCAAAACCGTGAAACCGGAAACCGTCAGGTTGATAATTGCTGTTCGGCTGTAGAGCGGCGCGACCGTCCGCGTGAACGCCGCGCCCGTAGAGCCAAGCAGCGGAGCCTCTACCATGCCGGTCGCAAGACCCGCGCCCCCGACCAGGTTCGCCGTGTTGACCTGCAGGATGGTCCCCGGAGCAGTGCTCTGGCCGCCGCCAGCAGGCGCCGGAGCAGTGGTGAAATATCCCATCTGATCGACGAATGCAAATCCGGACGAACTGCCGCCGCTCGTTCCGACGGCGCTCATCGGTACGAGCGAGGAATCAAGCAATTGGTTGCCAACCGCGTACATGTTGAAGTTCGACGCCGCGTAAGCGCCCGACAACGAGGTGAAGTCCTTGCGCGAGGCCGTGAAGGTGTTCGAGTTCGCGTTGTAGAGGAAAACGCTTCCATCCGAGCCGGCCATGAAGATCGAAGAACCATTCGAGGACGATACCATCACCGAATTCAAGGCGACCTTGTTTTGGAAAATCCCCAGTGACGGCAACCGCGAACTGGATTGTGTCGCTATGTCAATCTGATGCACGGTCGGATCTCCGCCCGACGCACTGCGTGTCACCGCAAGAATTGCGTTGGACGAGGCCGCGAGCGATTGAACATAATCACCGTTGAACATTCGCACCGGCAGCATGGGCTGCAACGTGGCCAGGCTGTAGACGTACACATATTGCGAGTTGTCGCAGCCAATCAGCAAGTACTGCTGATCGAAGGTAATTGCCATGCCCTTGGGCGTGTTGCCGGTTCGCAGCGTCGCGAGCAGTGTGTAGTTGGTTCCGTCATAAACCTGAACCTGGTTCTGGTCCTGGCGCAGGACAAAGAAACGATTCTGAGTCGGATCGGGCAGGATGTCCACGAGCGTGCCGGGGGCGTCCACAAAGATTCCGCGCTGAGAAGGCTGCTGTGAGTTGATTAGCACTCGCACCGGTTGAATTGCGTTGACCGCCGCGCCGGATTGGATCGTCAATGCCGCTGCGACCGTGCCCTGCTGGTTCGCAAACACACTCGGATTCACACTGACCGTAATGGTGGCCGGAGTTACGCCGGAGCTAGGGCTTACGTTCAGTCCCGTGGTGTTACTCGAGATCGTAAATGGCGTGTGGTTTCCGCCTGGATCGACGATGGTCAAAGCCTGCGTCGCCACGGCGCGGTTGCAGAAGTTACCGCGGAACACCAGGTCCGCTTGCATGGCGGTGACCTGCGGGTACTTGGTCAGACTTCCAACCGGTAGAACCATGACGCCGCTATCGGAAACGCCATACAGTACTGAGCCGTCTTGCAACAACGTGCTTTTGCCGGCGAAATTCTCGGGCAGGTTCAGTTGACTGAGAACCGTGAGATTGTCGGAAGCCACGATCTGCAAGACCGGAGGCGCGGCCGGCGTCGTCGTGCCGCCCGATCCAGTGCCGCCTGATCCAGTGCCGCCTGATCCAGTGCTGGTGGTGCCGGCGGGAATCTGGGCGTAAATGACACCGTGCGCCGAGTCGATGGCGGTCGTACCGATATTCAGCGCACCCGAAGGATTCGGGAACTGCGAAATGTTGTAAAAGACTTTATCTTTGAGCGCCCACCCGGTTGTGAAATAGGATCCGTCCTGGCTCACGCTGACGGCGCGTGGACCGAGCGGCGGGCTCGCCGTGTACAGACGGGCAGTGAGCCCGCGAGTCGTGACGTCATAACGGAAGATCAGGCTGCTTCCGAAGCCCGCGATCGTAAGGCCATCGCCGGAAGCGGCGACCGATGCCGCTACGATCGTGGCCGGGAAACTGGCCGCCGGCGCCGGCAGCGTATTCGCCGCCAGACCTGCGATGGTGGACAGTTCCGTGGTGGTGCCGGATACCGGATCGAGCAGCAGAAAATCGGTGGAAGTTACCACCAGAGCAAGCCCATCGCTGCCAAACGCTGCGCCGAGCGGCGCGCTGGCTAGCGTGAACACTTGTTGGTTGCCGCTCGTGAGATCAATGATCGTGAGAGCATTCGAGGACGAGGCTGGAGGCGCGGCGTTGCCGTAATGACACACCACCAGCCAGTGATCGTCGGGCGACAGAGCCAGGGCGCTTGGCTGCGCCGCCACGTTGATGGAGGTCTGGATAGTTTTGTTCTGCAACGACATGACGTCGATGCGATTGGCGGTGAAGTTGGAGATATAGAGAACTCCCCGCGGCTCATCGAGCGCGATGTCGGAGGCCTGGCCGCCGATCGGGACCACGATCCCGAAAGTTGCGCCCCAGGCGGCCACCGTGAACGAGACGGCCAGAGCGATCTTCCAGCAAAATGACTTCGTCAACATAAACGTGTACCCCCAACGAACAAAATTCTTCCGGCTCTCTCTCAAGCCGTAGTCTTGGGACGAGGCGCGGCGCCTAACCGCGCCTCCTCCCGGCTTCCACTCCACCCACTCGCCGGCCCCCGTCCGTTTCGCCGGATCGCCACGAGCTTCGTCGCCGCAGCGGCCCTCAAGCCCGTGCGGCAGCCAACAACTACTCAGCGCTTTTCTTGCGTCGCAGAACGATCAGCCCCAAGAACAGGACCGCCAGCACTGCGCAAACGATGCGAATCATCGAGCTATCCATCGTTTTTTCTCCTTTCCTGCGAAAATGATTCCGCTATATGTTCTTCATCATCGGGAGCAGCTCCCGGACGATTTTCACCACCATCGGCCCCACCGTCACTACGAACAAGGAGGGCAAAATACAAAAAAAGATCGGAAAAACCAGCTTCACGCCGAGTTTGGCTGCCTTCTCTTCGGCCACCTGGCGGGCCTGGACGCGCATATAGTCGGAGTGGGCTCGCAAACTCTGAGCGACGCCGGTACCGAAGCGGTCGGCCTGGATCAGCACGGCCACCAGCTTCTTCAAGTCCTCGACCGCGGTGCGATCGGCCAGATTCCTCAAAGCCTCGGCGCGGCGCTTGCCGGCCTTTAATTCCAGATTGACGAGCGCGAATTCTTCGCTGATCTCAGCGTGGGCGTGCTCCAGATCCTTGGAGACCTGCATCATCGCCTGATCGAGGCCAAGTCCCGATTCCACGCAGACCACCATCAGGTCGAGTGAGTTCGCGAGACCGCGATGAATCTGCTTCTGCCGCCGCTTGGCGACCATGCGGACGTATTCGTTCGGACCAAAAAATCCCAGAGCCACCGAAGCCAGCACAGTGCCGAACTTGTTGCTCGGCTCCCAGGAGGCGTTCAACAGCGCTAGCGCCGTGAGAGCAGGCAGCAGAACTGCAAACAACGCCTTCGCACCGTAGAGGATCTTAAGAGCGTTCTGGTTCCGGAATCCGGCGCGGATCAGCCGGCGCTGCATCACCGTGACATCTTTGGGAGATGCGGGGACCAGATTCCCAAGCCGTTTCACGATGTCGTGAAAGATCAGGCTAGGATGAACCGGCGCCTGCTCCTGCCGCGAATTGGCTCCGGCAATGCGCTCGATCGCTTCCTTGGGTTTAACCCACAGCTTCGTCAAGCCGTAAGTGGTGCCTACCGCGCACAGAACAAAGACCGCGAATGCTATGAATATCGGCATGACTAGACCTCGATCTTCACGATCTGCTTGATAATGGCGTAGCCCAGGATCTGCATCCCCGCGGCGCAACCCATCAGGATGTGCCCGACATCGTCGAAAAAAAAGAACTTGACGTAATCCGGATTGACGTAGAACATGATGATCGCGACACCGATTGGAATACAGGTCAGCGCACCGCCGGTCATGCGGCCGTGCGCGCTGATGGCGCGAATTCGTCCGCGCAGCTTGAAGCGCTCGCGGATCACGTAGGCCAGTTTGTCGAGGATCTCGGACAGGTTGCCGCCGGTACGTTTCTGCAGCAGCACCGCTGACACGAAGAAGTGTACGTCGAGCGATGGCACGCGCTCACCCAGTTTTTGAAGCGCCACATCCAGCGGCAGACCGAGGTTGTGCTCTTCAAACGTCCGCCGGAATTCGCCCGCCAGCGGCTCCTGAAACTCGCGCTGGATCATTTCGAGCGAAACCGAGAAAGCATGACCGGCACGCATCGAGCGGGCCACGAATTCGAGGCTGTCGGGAAACAGCTCTTCGAAACGCCGCATGCGCGCGTTGCGTTTCCGGATGACGTACATGATCGGCAGCGCGCCTGCGGCGATGCCGAGGAAATACGAAGCACGCCGGAATTCGGCAGGCAGGATTAGCCAGGCCAGCGCCCACATGCCTACTATCATTCCCAGACTGATGTTCACCAGTTTCTGCGTGGACCACTTCATGCCGCCCTGCTCGAGCAGATCCTGCAGCTTGGTCTGGAGCTGGAAGCGGCGCAAAAACTTGAGCCCCAACAACGTGTTGGTCTCGTCGGTCTGAATCAGGGAACCGGTGACGCTCGTTTTCACGTTCTTCGGCTTGTTGCTTCCGAGCAGACGGCTCTTCAGCTTGTCCATATCCGAATGGCGGAAAGCATTCGAGCACGCCCACCACACCAGCAGAGCGCACAGCCAAACGACGATGGCGATCACAATGAACATGCGCTTGTCAGACCTCCACCACTTCGTCAAACAGATCGGGCCGCAGCCGGATGCCGGCCGCAAGCAGCTTCTCGTAGAATTTGGGCCGGATTCCGGTGGCGGCAAAGCGGCCCACCACGCGCCCATCCGGATTCAGGCCGCGCTTTTCGAATACGAAGATGTCCTGGAGCGTGACGACTTCGCCTTCCATGCCGGTGACTTCGGTGAGCGAAATCACACGGCGCGAGCCGTCGCTCAAGCGCGCCGCCTGCACCAAAAGGTGCACGGCGCTCGCGATCTGCTGGCGAATCGAGGTCAACTGCATGTTCGAGTTGGCCAGCGCCACCATGACTTCGAGGCGCGAGATACCGTCGCGCGGGCTGTTGGCGTGAATCGTGGTAAGCGATCCGTCGTGGCCCGTGTTCATGGCCTGCAACATGTCGAGCGCTTCTTCGCCGCGGACTTCGCCGACCACAATGCGGTCCGGACGCATACGCAACGAGTTCACTAGCAACTCGCGCTGCCGCACCGCGCCAGTGCCTTCGAGATTAGGAGGCCGTGTTTCGAGCCGCGCCACGTGCGGCTGCTTCAATTGCAATTCGGCCGCGTCTTCGATGGTCACAATGCGCTCTTTCGGTGCAATAAAGGCGGAAAGCGCGTTGAGCAGTGTTGTCTTACCGGCGCCCGTACCGCCGGCGATGATGATGTTCAGATGAGCCCGGACACACGCTTCGAGCAGTTCCATCATGCCCTGCGTCATCGCCACGCGTTCTACCAGGTCCGGCGGCATCAGTTTGTCCTGGCTGAACCGGCGGATGGAGAGGAGGGGCCCGTCGACCGCCAGCGGCGGAATGATGGCGTTGACGCGCGAGCCGTCGCTCAGACGGGCGTCCACCATGGGCGTCGACGTGTCCACGCGGCGGCCCACTTGAGAGACGATTTTGTCGATGATCCGCAACAGGTGCTGCGAGTCCCGGAAGCTTACGTTGGTCAGCTCGAGCAAACCTTTGCGCTCGATGTAAACCTGTTTGTGGGTGTTGACAAGAATATCGGAGATCGAAGGATCCTGAAGGAGCGGCTCGAGCGGCCCCAAGCCGAATACTTCGTCCAGTACTTCGTCGCAAATTTGCTGCTTTTCGAGCGAGCTCAGCAGCGTGGGTTCAGAATCGATCAGCGAGATCAGGGCTTGGCGCACTTCGCTGCGCACGCGCTGGTTGTCAATAGCCGCCAGCGCCTCCAGGTTGATCTTGTCCACCAGCTTGCGGTGCAGGGTGAACTTCAGTTCCTGATATTCCGGCTTTAGGGCGCTTTTGGTTTTGCCGCCGCCGCTGTTCTTCAGCAGCCGTTGCTCCCAGCTCACCTGGGGCGCGGTCTTGGTCTCTAGATTCGGAAACATAATCTCTACCTAACCCTCATCGCCGAAACCCTTCAGCCCTGCACCTCGGATGGCACAGCCCTCCAGTCGCTGACTTCGGGCTTCTTCTTTTCTCCGCCACCCTTGCCGGTCAAGCTCGCGGCCAAGGTGTGAATCGCTTTCCCAAGATCGGAGTGTCCTTCCACAGGCTGGCCGAGCGTTACCGCCCGGTGCAGCGAGAAATGATCGTTCGGAAAGCGCGCGCTGACGCTGCAATTGAATAAACGCTCGAAATCCGAGCCGGTGATCTCATCGCTCCGCTGGATGCGGTTAATCATGATCTGGAAGCGCTCGCGTGGAAAACCCAGCTGCTCGAGCAAGGTCACAGCCTTGCGAGCCAGGTGCAGGCTGGGCAGCTCGGAGGTCGAGACCAGGAACGCGCGATCGGACTCGGAGATCGCCATCAGGCTGATCCGTTGGAACACAACAGGAAGGTCAAGAACCACCCAGTCGTAGTTCAGCCGCGCGTGCTCGAGTACCGCATGCAGCCGGCCCGCGTCCACGGGACCAACATAAGGCGTCTCAGGCGCCGCCAGAATGTCGACTCCATCCGAAGCAGCGACGAACGATGGCCACTGCGCGTCTTGCAGTTGATGGGCCGACTGGAGCGCGTCGAGCACCGATTTGTTGTTGCTCAGCTTCAGATAAAACCCGATCATCCCGCCCATGAGATCGAAGTCTGCCAGCAGCACGCGCGACGCGGTGCAGCGGCGTAACGCAAACGCCGTCTGCGCTGCCAGCGTCGAAGCCCCAGAGCCTGGTTTAGCGCTCGAAAAAGCTACGATCGTCCCCGGTTGAACTTCTTCGTTCGCGGCCGGCTCGAGAATCCGGTGCAGCCGTGCGATCGCTTCGTTTTGAATCTCCAGCTCGAATGGCGCATACAGGAACTCGCAAGCCCCCATGCGCAAGCTGCGCAGAATAGCGTCGGAATCGTTGCGAACGTGCAGGCCTACAATTTGCGTCTGCAGGCTCAGTGTCCCGATCAGCCGGATCAATTCGCAGGCGGTGTCAAGGCTGGTGGCGAGATCGAGGAGCACCACGTCCGGGCGAGTCTGGCGCAGCCGGACTTCGAGGGCTTGGTGCGACGGATAAGAATCGAATTCCGAGAGGATCTGAAAGGCGCGCGAAGCCGTCATCGCGTGCGCGAACTGGCTGGCCAGTTCGCGGTCCGGCACGATCGACAAAGCCGTCAGAATCGGCGATCGCCGCGTCATCGGCCCGCTCCTTGCGCCTTCAATCTCACCACCTGCCGCATTGGACTTACTTGGACCTCTTGGTTGTGTTGGGCGTGATGGGCGTCAGGAAGTCGCGCGGCATCGCCGGGCCAGGTTTCGATTCCCCAGGCTGAAGCGGCATCGTGATCTCGGGCGTCACGATCACAATCAACTCCGTTTTGTTCTTACTCAGGTCCCTGCTCTTGAAAAGATTCCCTAAGACCGGCAGCGCCGATAATCCAGGAATCTTGGCAACCGTCTCAGTGACGCGGTTGTCGATCAATCCCGAGATGACAAAGCTCTGGCCGTCGCCCAGTTCGATGGTGGTCTCGGTCCGCCGCGTCGAAAGAGCGGGGATCGTAAATCCGTTGAACGAGACTGCGTTGGCAAAATCAAGTGAAGAGACTTCCGGCTTGACGTAAAGCCTGAGCGTGTTGTTGGGCGTAATGAGGGGATTAAACGTAAGCCGGATGCCGAACTCGCGGAACTGGACCGTTACCGCACCCGCATTCGCACCGCCTTGCAAAATCGGTACGGGAAACTCGCCGCCCTCGAGAAAACTGGCCTCCTTGCCGTTGGATGTAACCAGGTTCGGCTCAGTCAAGATCTGCAACAGGTTCTGCTGTTGCAGCGCTTTGATCAGGATGCCCATGTTTATGTTTGGATTGAACGCGAAAATGTTCAAAGCATCGGAAATAGTGAACGTCGAGTTAGCCGCCGTACCGCCGACGCCCGTGATCGTGTTAATGCCCGGAGCCGGGAATCCGCCCGTTGTGATCCGTCCCACCGTGTTGCCGGCGCCAGTGCTCACGAAGTTGACGGCAAACTGACTCGCGGTCGAACGATCCAGCTCAGCGAACTTGACACGCAAGAGAATCTGTTTTTCGACCGGAGCGTTCGGGATCTGCAAATTGTTGACGATGGTCTTGCCATAAGATCCCGCGAGCGCGCTAGCGCGGTCTGCGACGTCTTTACTCGAAGCGCGGCCCGTCAGCGTTACCGAGTCGCGGGAAGACTGAACATGAATGTCTTCGTTCGGGAAGGTTTCTCTTAGCAGCAGCCGCAACGGCTCCAGATTCGTCTCGACATCGATGTTGTAGAAGTTGCGCTGGCCGGTCTTGCTCCATACCACCAACGTCGCCGTGCCGAGCGACTTGCCGTGCAGTAGCACTTCGCGCGCCGTTACCGGCGAGGCGTCAACAACGTCGGGATTGCTGGTCGAAATGCGCGCGATGTCGGCCGGATAATCGATGACGATGCTCTTTCCTACCGTCAGCCTGACTTCCTCGGGACCGGCCTGCGCACCGAGAAACGCGGCGCTCCCCGCAGCGAGAACCGCTCCCAAGCAGATCTGTTTGCCGATGTTCATGACTTACTTCCCCCCCAGTCCGACAACTTCCACCGACTTTTGCGTCCCGCGAATCACGATGATCTGATCGGGCGGAGGCGGTGGCGGAGGCGGCGGTGCCACGGGAGCGGCTACCGTTTCCACCGGACGCTTTCGGGGACGAGCTTCCGAGTTGCCTGAGGATGGTTTGGGAGCCTGCGCTGCGGCACCATACAGCTCAGCCACATGACTGCCGCGGATCTTTTCGATGCTCTGATCGCTGCCGTTGCGCAGTACCAGTTGGATTCGGCCTTCACCATTGGCGAGCGTCAGCATCTCGGACTGTTCGGGAGTCGCCAGCAACGTTACCGTTGCGGCTTGAATTGCCTGTCCTCGCGCATCGGCTTGAATAGCCGTTCCCGCCGAGAGAACCAACATGTTCTGCAGCGGGGTCACCGTAACCGTTCCATTACCCGAAGGCGGATTGCCGGTCACCAGCACGTCCACGCGCATGCCCGGCAAGACGAAACCCGAGATGCCACTCACGTCGTTGACGCGCACTGTCACGGCTCGCATGCCTACTGGAATAATCGGAGCCAGCCCCAGGCCGCTGCCGCGCGCCGCCAGGCGTCCGTCGAGCACCGCTTCGTCCATCAAAATGTTGCTGATCACCGGGCGATCGATGACTTCCTCCGGCTTTGAAAATCCGCCCTTGGGAAACACCGACACAGGGATCTTCCCGACCCTGACATCGGTGGGCTTCACGTTCATGCCAACCGAAAGCGGCTTGGCAGCCAGGACGATGTCGCGCATCTCCTGCGGCGGCTCGGCCTTCTTGGCGTTGCCAGCCCGCGCCGTCATCTGATAAAAGACGCTGGAGATCACGAGCGCGAATAACAGGCTCACTCCCAGCACGGTGATAAATCTACGATCCATAGCTCTCTCTCCCGCTCAGCCGCGACATCCGGCCGCGCATATTCGTTCTGCGGCTTTATCCCTTGGGAACCAGCGCCAGCCATACTCCGGCCGTGATCGCCGGAGCGTAGGGAATGGCCTCCACCCGCTTCGTCTTCGACTGCTCCTCTTCTTTCGACCCGTCCTCTTCGGCCATTCCAGCGGCTGTCTTTGCCGGGCGCAACGCGTTACGCACCGAATTCCATCCGAGCACCAGCGCGGCCATCAAACCGCCGCACCCGCCCGTCCACAAAGCAGCCTCAAGCAAAAGCTTTGGCCCCAGCAGGGCACCGAACCCGGCCATCAACTTCACGTCTCCCCCGCCCATGCCGCCGAGCAGATAAAAAATCAAAAACACCCCTGCGCCCGCAAGCGTGCCGAGCAACGACGAACCCGCGCCGCGCCACCCACCCTGGGCGCACTTCAATATCAAACCGGCAGTAAACGCCAGTGCCGGAATCCAATTGGCGATATGCCGGCGCTTCAAATCGTCCACTACCGCAGCGATCCCCACTACGGCTGCAATCGAAAACTGCGCCGTCAACGTGGCTCTCCTTTACGTAGAGTCTTGGCCCGCAGCGCCGCCCCATCCAGTGCCGTGCCACTACTTCGAGGCGCATCCGTTCGAAAAAGTAATGGAGCCAGAAAGCCGGTCTGCAAGGCGAACTCTGCCAGCGCTTTTCCCGACGGCAACTGCCAGCTACGCGCGTCCAGCCATTCGAGCGGCATCCCCGGCATTCCGGACACGCTGAACGTGCTTCCGACACGCCGGCTGTTCGAACCTGCCAGGTTCTGGTTGCTTCTCATCCCAGTTCCTCTCCTGCCTTATAAGTTCGGCTAACTGGGAGGTTTTCATTAGCTCGACCTGACGTTTTCTCTAGTACGGTCCACTGCCTTACTCGCATGGCGATCTACTTAGTTCGCAGACCTTTGGCGACCTATTCGTTCTAAAATCACTGCCCGCTGATCGTCCTTCACCACGCGCCAGCCCTGATCCTGCTTGAGCAGGGTAGTGATTGGTAAGTCCACTGGCAGCAAGGCGACTTGGAACCCATAGCGGTCGAGTATTTCCCGCCAGTCATAGTTACCCCGTACTAAGTGGAGATAGTCGGTGCCGATTTGCTGACCATAGAAGTCGCTGCGTCCGTCCACGAACACTCTCTGCCGCGGGTAGAAGCGGTAAATGATGTAATCCCCCCACTGATCGGTCGTAAGCAGCCGTCCCGATTCGAGCAGGCTCGCGTTCTTCAGAATCAGCCCGGTCGGAAACAGCTCGCTCGGAAAATCGCGCGGCCATTGGAGGGGGGCTTCAAGAAATGCCAACGCAAGAACCAGCAGCGCGGGCCAAACCGTACTCCTGCAAAAGACCGGCGTCACGTCCGTACCCATCTGCGCGAGAATCCGAATCACCGATTTCTTCGGCAAACGCTCGGCCCAAGCCTTCCAGGCCGTGCTCACTCCAGCCGCAATCAGCGGCATTGTGACAGCCGCATAAAGTGGCGCATGACGAACGCTCAGCAACGACGAATGTGCCAGAAACAAGATGCACAAGGCATCGCTGACTCGCCGCTTCCGCAGCAAAACCGCGCTCAGGATCAGCCCTGCGATCAGCAACACCTCGAACTGAAGCTGTTCTTCAGAGCGGAAGGTCGGCGCTTGAAACTCCTGAATGGTGTTGCGAATCCAGTCCGACCGCAAATACTCGACCACGTGCAGGTGGAGCCGCGAGCCATACGGATTCGCCAGCGTCGCAAAGCAACATCCGGCAAGCAAAACGGCAGATCGAACCACCGCCGCCCAGCTCGTGCAACCGAGATACGCCTCCACCGCTCTTCCCAATGTCATAACGACAAGGCACGCAAGGAATATAAAGACTCCGCCGTGCAGATTGGTCCAGAGCGCAGTGAAGGGGATCAAAGCCCACAGCCAACTCGTACGCTTTCGCGAATCCGAGTGCACCAGCCACATGCACGCGGGAAGAAACAGCAGCGTAAACAAATGCGGCCGCGCGAGAAAGTGTATAGATGCGGCGCGGACTGCGACAAAGGTAAGAAGCATGGCGATCAATCCGTCGGCGCCTAGCCACAGTGCGTAGCGCAGCAACACCGCCGCGAACAGCGCGATGATCACCGCAGCGGACAACGCAATCGCCTTGAGCCCACCCAAGTGAAACAGCCCCGCCAGCACTACGTCGCTCAGCCATTCCCAGGCAAACCAAGAAGCACCGGATTTCGAGAAGGAGAACAGATCCTGCTCGGGCACGGCGTGGTGCGAGAGGATGTATTCGCCGGTGCGAATGTGCCAGCCAGTGTCGCCGTCGGCAAGCAGCGATTTCCATCCGTTCGGCCCGCACAAAAACAACCACGCCAGCAGCGCCACCACAACACAGTCGGCGAACGATGGAACAAGAGCGCGCGTCCACCACGCACCAGCGGCGGCGCGTTCCGCGCCGGCCGGCCGGGATGAAGCCTCGGACGGCCAAAGCGGCGGCGTAGTTGTAGCCAACGGAGTGGGGCTTCCCAATGAAACGCGACCTGCCAGGCGCGCGAGACTTCAGCGTCTGTTTTCTCTGATCGGCCCTGCGCCCCGGCCGCTTTAGTGATGAATCTGTCCAGGGGGCGTTACGCGCCGCTCGCCTGCTCTTCGGCTAATCCCTCGTTGCCAATCAGCTCGCGTCCTCGAACCGCCAGCGCCAGCCGATCCTTGAGGCCAGTCTTCTCGAAGATGTGCATGAGATGAACTTTTACGGTTCCCGGCGTGATGTGCAGATTCTCGGCGATCTGCTTGTTGCGCAGTCCACGGCAGATCAGCGCCACGATCTGTTTTTCCCGTGGCGTCAAGCGAGACGATTCACGGTTGCGCAAAACCTCGACATCCGGTTGCGGCTCGTCCATCCAGATCCGGCCCTTGGCCACTTCGCGCAGCCCTTCGAGCATCTTCGCGAGCGGCAGTGTCTTCTTGATGATCCCGCGCACGCCCATCTGCAATGCGCGGAAAGCTTCGCCTTCGGGCAGGTCCACCACCCAGAGCACCGCGAGCGATTGTGGTGAAACCGCGCGCAGACCCGCCACCAATCGCAGCGCCGGCGCCAAGCCCCCCGAGAGGTCGATCAGCGCCACATTGGGACGCACGCGTCCCAATGCGTCCAAAGCCTCCGCCGCTCGTGGCACTGAGCCGGCAAACTCCAGGTCCTCACACTCTGCCAGCACTTTGCGCAGGCCCTCCACCACAATCGGTTGCGATTCGCACGCAAATATAGAAATAGCTGGCACCCGTTCCTCTCCCCTACCATCGGCAGCGCGGGAAGCACAAGTTTAGGTACTAAGGCGATTCAGATAACCGGCTTACGGCCCGATCCTAAGTGACAGACTTCCCCACGGACGACTCCCGCCGGGTCATCATACTATCAGCACCATTAAACCTGTAGCTCATTGGACCGTCCTCAGGTCGAACAAGTTTCGTCCGATATCCAAGGTTAGATGATTGTCCAGATGCTACCTCGAAAGGGGCCTCCCAGCATTCCTGGACTATTCATTGAAAATACAAAGGTTCGGTGGGTTCGTTTTCCAATGAGACATTGAATCTCTCCTCGTGGAGCGGGATGCGTCACCTTTTTCGGACTCGCCTCCGGGCCATAAGAACTGCTATGCTGGTCCTGTCCTCGTAGAGGAGCGGAAGCCATCAGTAGTAGGCCGCGCAGTTCCGGGAAGCTCCGGGCGGCTTGCGAAAGGGGCGCAATATCTTCCGCCGAAATCGGCGCTGGCAGCTTCGCTGGGCGCGGTTGGGGGGTCGGGCTAATACCCACCCACTGTCATCGCGATCTCGTGGATATTGAGATCGGATGGAGCGCTACCGGGAAGCACGCGGTTATTTCGCGTCGACCCTCCTCCGTCCGTTCTCCCTTACATATATGAATGCCTTCGAGCTAACACGCGCCCTGGTGGACATCGAGTCGATCACCGAAAACGAAGAAGCGATCGGCAATTTTCTTTTCGCTCAATTGTCCGATCTCGCATCCCAATACGGCGGACGCGTTGAGCGAATGCTTGTAGCACCGCATCGCTTCAACGTGCTGGCCTGGTTCGGTGACCCAGTCGTGACGCTCTCCACCCACATGGACACGGTCCCTCCGTTCTACCCTTCGCGCGAGGATGACGAACACATCTGGGGCCGCGGGTCCTGCGACACCAAAGGCATCATCGCGTCCATGATCTTCGCCGTGCGCGAGCTTTTGGAAGAGGGTCATACGAACATGGCGCTGCTGTTCGTCGTCGGCGAGGAGCGTAACAGCCAGGGTGCGATCACGGCCTCGCATCATCCGCGCGGCTCGAAATTTCTGATCAACGGCGAGCCTACGGAAAACAAGCTCGCGATCGGATCGAAAGGCGCACTGCGATTTAAGCTCATCGCGCGCGGCCGAATGGCGCACTCAGCCTATCCGGAACTCGGCGAGTCGGCTATCGCGAAGCTTCTGGACGCGCTCGACACGATTCGACGGCTGCCGCTGCCGAACGACAAGATCCTGGGTCAGAGCACGGTGAACATCGGAACGATCTCCGGCGGACGCGCCCCGAACGTGATCCCCGATCATGCGGAGTCGGAGATTTTCTTCCGGCTGGTCGACGACGGCGAGTCGACACGCGACGCGGTGAAGCGCGCCTGCGCCGGGAAAGTCGAATACGCAGAGCCGCTCTACATCGCGGCCGCTTACTTGGGCGCGCTCGAAGGCTTCGAGACCACCGTGGTCGCCTTCACGACTGATATCCCCACCTTCAACGGCGCCTGGGGCAAGCCGTATTTGTTGGGACCCGGCTCGATTCACGTCGCGCACACCGCCGAAGAGCGCATCCCGAAACGGCAGATTCCAGACGCTATCCAAATTTACAAACGAATGATTCGTCAACTGAGCAATTCATAAATAGAGGAAGCAATCGATGAATGGACAAAAAGTGGAAGTAGGAATTCTAGGCGCAACCGGCATGGTCGGCCAGAGTTTCGCGAAATTTCTGCAAGGCCACCCGTGGTTCGAGATCACCTGGCTTGGAGCAAGCGACCGCTCGGCCGGCAAACCTCTCGCCGAAGCCACAAATTGGCGTCTCGACGGCGCGATGCCGGAAGCTTTACGAGCGATTCAGGTGGAAGAATGCAAGCCCGGCAATGCGCCGCGCCTCGTTTTCTCCGCCACCGACTCGTCCGTGGCCACCGAGATCGAACAGGCCTTCGCCAGCGCGGGCCACATCGTCGTTTCCAACTCGAAGAACCACCGCATGGAAGCCGACGTGCCTCTGCTGATTCCTGAAATCAACGCCGAGCATCTGAAGATCGTTCCCCTGCAGCAGCGCAAGCGCGGCTGGAGCGGCATGATCGTGACGAATCCCAACTGCGCAACCATGGTGCTCGCGATGGCACTCGCGCCTTTGAAGCAGTTCGGCATCTCGACCGTCGTCGCCACCACCATGCAAGCCATCTCCGGCGCAGGCTACCCCGGTGTCGCCTCCATGGACATCAACGCCAACGTGATCCCGTTCATTGGGGGCGAAGAGGAGAAGATGCAGCAGGAGACGCAGAAAATCCTGGGCGATTTTACGGGCGACGCCATACGCTCGCTCACAGCTAAGGTCAGCGCGCAGTGCAATCGCGTGCCGGTTGTCGATGGCCACATGGTCGCCGCCAGCTTCGCCCTGGACCGCAAACCAGCCATCGAAGACGTCATCCAGGCTCTCACCGAATTTTCTAGTGTGCCGCAGCAGCGCAAGCTGCCGAGCGCACCGCCGCAAGCCATCACCTATATGCCGCAGCAAGATCGCCCGCAGCCCCGCCGCGATGCCGAACGCGACAACGGCATGGGGACGTTTGTCGGCCGAGTGCGCGAATGCCCTGCGCTCGGCTACAAGTTCATCGCGCTTCAGCACAACACGATTCGCGGCGCAGCGGGTGCAGCGGTGCTGAACGCCGAGCTGATGTACTCGGAAGGCCTGTTGGATTAAGGCAACCTGGACTCAACCCATGATCGTAATGAAATTCGGCGGGACCTCCGTCGAGTCCGCCGAAGCTATCGAACGCGTTACGGGCATCGTCAAATCGCGATTGAACCGAAAACCTGTGGTGGTCGTCTCGGCCATGGGCAAGACCACCAATCGTCTGCTCAAAATCGCCGATCTCGCCGTCTCCGGCCAGCGAGAAGAGGCTTTGCGCGAGCTATTCGCGCTGCGCGATTTTCACCTGCGCGAGTCGAACATGGAGCGCACGATCGACGAGCACTTCCAGGAATTGTCGGAGCTGGTGAAAGGTCTAGCCGCGCTCGGCGAGCTAACTCCGCGCTCCATCGATGCGATCTCCAGCTTCGGCGAGCGCCTCTCCAGCCTGATCGTCACGAATTATTTTAAGCATCACGGCTTGAGCGCCGTGCATCTCGACTCGCGGAAAGTGATCGTCACCGACCGGCGCCATACGCAGGCCGCGCCGATCTTTCCGGAAACCTACAGGCGGCTCGCCGAGGTCGTCCCGCCGCTGGCCGAATCGAAGGTAGTCGTCATGGGCGGGTTCATTGCGTCTACGGAGGACGGCGTCACCAGCACCCTGGGCCGGGGCGGCT
>Ga0126371_10002206_pt1 | contig 16713 bp, 12 predicted proteins | sample PanSoiMetaPlot_4_FD_110145 | JGI IMG/M metagenome (GOLD analysis project Ga0126371, IMG submission 110145) | Tropical forest soil microbial communities from Panama - MetaG Plot_4 | ecosystem: Environmental > Terrestrial > Soil > Tropical forest > Bulk soil | place: Panama | collected 2016-02-17 | reverse complement strand
TGCGGCAAACACTTAGCCATCGGAGCGGGCATTCTTGGCGATGTGCTTCCGAGTACCTTGAGGGCCGGACTTTCTAGCCCTGGTCCAGGCGGTGGAAGCGGCGAGCCTTCATCTCAAACCGCGTGAGGGCGCCAGGCGCTGCCACCGTCACCGTGGGGCGCAGCGAGAGCGCGCCATAGATGGCCTGCTCGACCTGCGCGCGCACCTCCTCGGCTTCATTCCCGGAATGCACTTCGATTTGCACTTCGAGGTGTCGCATTTCTTGTCGCCGGTTCACGGTAACCTGGAATTCGTCAACGGCCGAAAACTGCCGGATGACGTTTTCAATGGCTGTGGGGTACACATTCACACCGCGAATCGTAAACATGTCGTCGGTGCGCCCCAGCAAGCCGCCATCAAAGCGCGCAAACGTTCGGCCACAGGCGCAGGCCTTCAGATTCAAGCGCACCAGGTCGCCGGTGCGGTAACGAATCACCGGGAATCCCGGTCGCCCGAGATTGGTGATGACCAACTCCCCGGTTTCACCGGGCGGCATTTCTTCCTCGGTCTGCGGATCGATCACTTCGGGGATAAACTCGCTCTCGATGATGTGAATTCCGTTGGGCTGAAGCTCGCATTCAAAGCTATGCGCACCCACTTCGGAAGCGCCTGCGTGGTCGAAGCACTTCGCACCCCAGGCTGCCTCAATGCGCGCCTTTGTTTGCGGCACGTTCGCACCGGGCTCGCCGGCGTGGATTAACACTCGCACCGGGATAGATCGCAGATCAAATTTGTGCTCGCGGGCCACCTCCGCTAAGCGCAGCGCGTAGGTGGGCGTACAGCAAACCACTGTGGCTCCAAGGTCCCGCATCATGTGCAGCCGTTCGAGGGAACCCCATCCGCCTCCGGGGATCATCATCGCGCCGAGTTGCCTCGCGCCTTCGACCGCCGCCCAGAAGCCAATGAAGGGGCCAAACGAGAAGGGCAAAAACACGCGGTCGCTCCGGGTTACGCCGGCGCCGCGCAAAACGAGCCTCCAGCATTGGCCCCACCATTCCCAGCTCTCGGGAGTGTCCACCACGCGCAAGGGAATGCCGGCCGTCCCGGAAGTCTGATGCACGCGCGAGTAAGCTTCGGCTGGAAAAGTCGCGTTTGTCCCGAAGGGAGGCGCCTCGTCCTGCGCACGCGCGAGCTCGGATTTGTGAGTGAAAGGGAGCTTGCGAAGGTCCGTCAGCGACTTCAGCTCCTCGGGCGCGATACCTGCCTTACGCCACTTCTCGGTGTAAAAGCGGTTGCCGTCGGAAACCAGGCGAAGCAACTCCTGGAGCTTTTGCCACTGCACATCGCGCAGTTTCTCGCGCGGCGCGTTCTCTACGAGCTCGCCGATGGGCGTCATGAGGTGTTCCGATTCTCGCGATCTTTCCTCTGGTTCAAATTAGCTAACTAATCTAGACCCGGTTTCCGAGTCCTGCGGAATTGCATAAGCAGAATCGGGCGAAATCCGCTTCACTTGGGGAACAACCGCGTCGCATTGTCATAAAGAATTTTCCTCTTGGCGGCTTCCGCCATCGGCAGGGCCTTGAATTTCTCGATGTTCCCTTTCATCTCGGGAACTCCGGGGCCCGGCCAGTCCGTGCCCCACAAAACCTTGTCGGCGATATCCTCGAGCCGCGGAAAATATTCCAACAATTTTTGCGGCGGGATGCCGGAAATGTCCATGTGCATGTTTTTGTGACGGCGGACGAGAAAAAACGCCTCGTTCATCCACAGCGGCCGTCCACCGTGCGCCAGAATGACCACCAAATTCGGATAATCGACGCAAACGTCGTCGCACAGCATCGGCTGGGCATGGAGATTTCGCGCTCCCGGGAAGATCGACGTCCCGGTGTGGATCATGATCGGCAACCCGTTCGCTTGGGCCCGCTCGTAGAGCGCTGCCAGTCCGCGATTGCCGTCCAGGTAATCGTTCGGCGAGAGCGCCTGGTGAGACGGGTGCATCTTGATGGCGCGAATTCCGAGCTTCGAAAGACGGTCGACTTCGGCTCCGGGGTCGGGAACCGTTCCGGGGAGAACTCCGCCGAACGCGATGAGACGATCCGGCGCCACACTGCAGTACTTCGCGCTCCAGTCGTTCACCTCGGGGGTGAACCCGATAATTCTCGGAGCCACGTAGTTGATGAGCCCAGCGCGCTCCACGCCGAGCGTATCGAGCAATGCCAGGAAGGCTTTGGGATCGGCGCAATAGCGCTCGATGTCCGCGTAGTCCTTGCGGCCCTGCTTCATCAACGTCATCGCGGAGGGCTTCATCATGCTATACGGCATGATATGCACGTGAATATCGATGATCGGCTGCACGAAATTCCGCCTTGGCCGGGAGACCGCGCCAGCTTACTGACCATCAGTTGAAACGGACATATTCGAAATTCAGGGGCTTATTGTTGATGCCGCGGAGCGGGGGGGCAATCCAGTTCGCAAACTTTCCGGGCTCGGTCACCCTGCCGCTCATGAGCGATTGCACGAAGGCGTAGTCTTTCGGAGTTGGCAGCCATTCAAATTCATGCTTCTTCCAAGCCTCTGCGTTTAGCACTTCGCCTTCGGGACTGATGAAATGGCCCGCAAAGTTCCCAATTTCGCGATGAAAGCCCTTGTGCGGCAGGGTCAAGCGGAAGGGGATGCCGGCCTGATCGATCACTCTTTGCCAGCGGCTGACGCCGTCTCGAATCTCATCGATGTAGTCGTCGCGCAAGCGTTCGTTCAGTGCCGTCAGCGAGGGAACATTCTTGGTCGCGATCTTGTCGCCCACCACTTCCGAGACCGGATAAGAAGCATCGATAAGCACATGATCGTCCTCGAGCTTGGTCTCGCGGAAGCGGCCTTTCAAGCCACTGGTGAAATAGTTCGCCGCGTTAGAGGAGATGTCGGAGCCGTAAAGGTCCAAGGTCACGCTGTAGTGGAAGTTCAGGTATTTTTGGATGGTCGGCAAGTCGATCACTCCAAGCGCGCGCACGTCGGAGGGATCTTCGACTTTACTCTCTTTCATGGCTTCGCAGGCGCGCTGAATAATCCGGCTCACGCCGGTTTCGCCCACGAACATGTGGTGCGCTTCCTCGGTCAGCATGAAGCGGCAGGTGCGTGCGAGCGGGTCGAACCCGGACTCCGCCAGCGCGCAAAGCTGGAATTTTCCGTCGCGGTCGGTAAAAAACGTAAACATGTAAAAGGCCAGCCAGTCCGGTGTCGGCTCATTGAAGGCGCCGAGGATGCGTGGGTTGTCGGTGTCGCCGGAGCGCCGCGCCAGCAGCGCTTCCGCCTCTTCGCGGCCATCGCGTCCAAAGTAGCGATGCAGCAGGTACACCATGGCCCACAAATGGCGCCCTTCTTCGACGTTGACCTGAAAAATGTTCCGTAGGTCATATAAAGACGGGCAGGAGAGCCCGAGCATCTTCTGCTGTTCGACCGAAGCGGGCTCCGTGTCGCCTTGCGTCACGACGATCCGCCGCAGCGTCGAGCGATATTCCCCAGGCACTTCTTGCCATGCGGGCTGGCCCTGGTGCGTCCCGAAATTCACCTGGCGCTTCTCATCGCGCGGCTGTAGAAAAATTCCCCAGCGGTAGTCCGGCATTTTCACGTAATCGAATTGCGCCCATCCGTCCGGCTCCACGCTGACGGCGGTGCGCAGGTAGACGTCGTATTCGCGGCTCTCGGTCGGCCCCATGTCGTACCACCAGCCGAGAAACGCCGGCTGCCAGTGTTCCAGGGCGCGCTGCAGGACGCGGTCTCGTCCTAAATCCACATTGTTTGGAATTTTTTCCGTGTAATTGATCATGACGGCCCTCAGTCTTTCCGGAATCGGCCCGCTAAACTTTTTCCCAGTCGAATTTCACCGGTGCGCCCGAGCCATAGACTTTTAAAGCTCCGCTGGGGCCAACCGCGTTCGGCCGGATGAAGATCCAATTCTGCCAGGCTGTCAGCCGCCCGAAGATCCGAGTCTCCGGCGTTTCCTGGGGCCCAAACCGCAGGTTCGCCTCAAGGCCCGTCAGCGCATCGGGGGATTGCGCCACGCGCGACTCCAAGGCCTGGCGGATTTCATCCTCCCAGTCGAGATCGTCCGGCGCAGCGGTAACCAGGCCGGCTGCGAGCGCCTCGCGTGCCGAGAGCTTTCTTCCGGTCTGCTGGCGAAGCGACTCGACAGGACCTGCGTCTCCGTAGAAGCGCGCCGCCAGCCGCGAAAGGTGATTGACCATCGGCAGCGGCCCGAAGTTCATCTCCGAAAGCGTCATGCTGGCCCCGCTCCCGCTCTCCTCGGTATCCCGTATGTACATGCGGTCCGCCGCCAGAGCCAGCTCAAGCAAGGTACCCGCGAAACAGGAGCCCGGCTCGGCGATGGCGTAAATCGAGCGCGACGTCACTTCCAGCCGCGCGAAGGTGCGCCTCACCATTCCCAGCACTTCGCGCACGAACCAGTTGTCGTGCTGGCCGAGGATAAATTTGTCGATCGCCAGGACGGCATCCGGGTTCCCGGCCGTTTTCATCAACCACAGCCCCAATTCGAGCTCGTTCGTGCGCAGGCTGAGGATGGCGTCATCCAGTTCGCGCGCCATTTGCAGCGGCCACCAGTTCGCCCCTGCCCCAAGGGCCTTTTCAAGCGTCTGCTCGCTGTCCAATTCCGGCGCGCGCACGGTGATGGTCGCGGTACGCCCCGACCGGTTGAATTGCACATCCACGTATTGGTAGTGCAGGCCGGTGTCGTCCGTCACTTTCTTCAACGCCGTCAGCGACACGCCTTTTGCGCCCACCGGGCGATCGGAGAATTCGGCAAGCTTCAGGGCACGCTGCTTGACGTGCTCGGCGAATTGTTGCGGCTTGACGATCTCATCCACCAAGCCCCAATCCTTGGCTCGCTGCCCGCGCGCGCCGTCCTGATTGGTGGAAAACATGTCGGCAAGGTCTTTGCGAACTTTCCTCTTGTCGGTTAGCCGGGTCAGCCCGCCCGTTCCCGGAAGCACTCCCAACAGCGGCAGCTCCGGGAGGCTCACGGCGGAGGAACGGTCGTCGATCAGGATGATTTCGTCGCAGGCCAGCGCCAGTTCATACCCGCCGCCCGCGGTGGTTCCATTGCACGCGGCGAGAAACTTCAGTCCCGAATTCCGGCTCGAATCTTCGATGCCAATCCGCGTTTCATTGGTGAATTTGCAGAAATTTACCTTCCAGGCGTGCGAGGAAAGACCCAGCATGTAGATGTTGGCGCCAGAACAAAAAATGCGGTTCTTGGCGCTCGAAAAAACCACCGAACGGATCTCCGGATGCTCAAACCGCACTCTCTGCAGTGCATCATGGAGTTCGATGTCCACGCCCAAATCGTAGGAATTCAGCTTCAGCTTGTAGCCCGGACGAATCCCGCCGTCTTCAGCCACATCCATGGTGAGCGTCGCCACGGGACCGTCGAAGGAAAGCCTCCAGTGCTTGTAGCGCGAAGGCTCGGTCTGATAGTCGACCCGAGCATGTTTTGTCCTCGTCTCTTGCCCTACCGCTACGTCCACGCCAACCTCCTAGTGCAAATTTGCCTGCAACATGGCTCTTAGTTTCGCAAAGCTCTCTTCCACGGACGCTCCAGAACTATCCAGCAGCAAGTCCGCCTTCCGGTAGAGCGGTTCGCGGGCCTCCAAGATGCCGCGCAAATCTTCCATGGCCTGATCGTTCGCGGCCATCGGACGAAAATCGCCCTGGGCCATCACCCGCGACATGTGCTCTTCCGGCCGAGCTTTGATCCACACCGTGTAACAGTGGGAGAGGAGATAGTCAAAAGTCTCCTTCTCGGAAACGATCCCGCCTCCCACGGAAATCACCGCGCGCACGTTCTCTTTCAGCACCTTTTCCAGTGTGCGCTTCTCCATGGCGCGAAAACCGGACTGCCCGTAGAGAGAGAAAATCTCGCCGAGGGGCATTCCTGTATCTTTCTCGATTTCGCTGTCCAGCTCGACGAAGCGCTTGCTGGTTTCCGCGGCCAGCCTTGCTCCCAGAGTAGATTTGCCCGCTCCGCGCATCCCAATCAGGGCGATGCGCATCCGGCGCATCTTTTCTTCGTGGCCAAAGTCGCGCATCAGCCGAAATACGACGTCCTCAAGGCGGTGCTGCGGCAGGCGTTCCAGAAATCTTTGGATTAGTTTCTTTTCCGCGGGCTCCTCGGTTTCGGGCGCAAACATGCCGGCGATGGGCACATCGAGCGCCTCGGCGATCCTCTCGAGCAACACGACCGAGATGTTTCCTTCGCCGGCCTCCAGTTGCGCGAGGTGCCGCTCGGATACGTCCGCTTCTTGGGACACTTGCTTGCGGGTCAAGCCTCGGCGGTTTCGCAATTCGCGCACCCGGCGGCCCAGGGAGCTGAGAAAATCGTCGTTCGCACTGCCCCCCGGTCGATGTAGAGTGGAAGCGTTCGGCGGTGTGGTTGTACGGGGCGCCATATGAGAGGAATCGGACAGCTGCATTATAATACAAGGTCGCGGATGCACGTCAATGCCAGAATCGGAATCTTCCTGCAAAAAACTGCAGGGATAGGTAATCAACGTAAGCCCTGTCGCAGCAATGCCATAAGCTGTGTCTGCGACGCGCAGGGTAAGCGTTGAAGTGGAATTTTGTTCAAGCAAGCATGCAGTATCGTGCTGGCATAGCTGCCATCGCAAGGAAGGTCTTTCGATGAAACTCTCGAACTATCTCGCCGAGCAATGGGTCGAAGGGTCCGGCCCCGGCATACCGCTGGTCGACCCGGTAACGGGCGACGAGCTGGCTCGCATTTCCTCGGAGGGCGCAGACCTCCAATCCGCGCTCGATTTCGCCAGGACCGAGGGCGGACCGGCCTTACGCCGGCTCAGTTATGGGCAGCGTGCGGAACTGCTCGCCAAGATTGGCGATCTGCTCACGGCCAACCGTGATGAGTACTTTCGCCTTTCCCTTTTGAACCTCGGCGCCACGCAGGCGGATGCCTCCTTCGACGTCGACGGCGCGCTTTATACCATGAAGTATTACGCCAAAATTGGCCGCGCCCTGGCCGACGGGCAGATGCTCCAGGAAGGCGCGTCCTTGTCTCTTTCAAAGACCGGCGTCTTCGGGGCCCAGCACTTTCTCACGCCCGCCAAGGGCGTGGCGGTCTTCATCAATGCTTTTAATTTTCCCGCCTGGGGCTTTTGCGAAAAGGCCGCACCCGCGCTTCTCTCGGGTGTTCCTATCTGCGTGAAGCCTGCTTCGCCGACCGCATGGCTGGCCCATAGGATGGTGGAGGATGTGGTGAAGGCCGGCATTCTGCCCGCGGGCGCCGTTTCCCTGGTGTGCGGCTCGGCTCGCGAACTACTCGACCACCTTCGCGAAGAGGACATCATTGCCTTCACCGGCTCCGCGGACACCGCCGCGCGCGTGCGCGCTCATGCCAATGTCCTGCACCGTTCGGTACGGGTGAACATCGAAGCCGATAGCATCAATTCCGCCATCCTCGGGCCGGATTGCGCTCCGGGGACAGAACTCTTCGACCTTCTGGTAAAGGAGGTCCTCAAGGAAATGACCCTCAAGGCCGGGCAGAAATGCACAACCATCCGGCGGGTCTTTGCGCCAAGGCAGACTCTCCAAGTTTTGGGCGATGCCGTTGCTTCGCGCCTGAGCACCATGAAAGTGGGGAACCCTCGCAATGCCGAAGTAAGGGTCGGCCCGGTGGTGAACAAAGCGCAGCAATCCGCCTGCCTCGAAGGGCTCAAGAAACTGCAATCGGAATGCTCGGTCATATTTGGGGGTGACCCACAGTTCCAGCCGGTCGACGCCGATGCGCAAAAGTCCTCGTTTGTTCAACCCACGCTTCTCGCGAGCGACAACGGGCTCAGGTTGAAATATGTGCACGACGTCGAGGTATTCGGACCGGTGGCAACTGTGATTGCTTACGACAGCTCGAAGGATCTCATCCCCATGGTTCGTCGTGGGAGCGGTTCGCTGGTGGCGTCCATCTTTTCCAACGATGCCGCCTTTCTCCAGGAAGTTGTGCTCGGCATCGGCGATCTTCACGGAAGAATTATGGCTGTCGATTCTTCGGTTGGCAGCCAGTACACGGGCCATGGCAATGTCGTTCCCAGTTGCCTGCATGGCGGGCCGGGGAGAGCGGGCGGGGGCGAGGAACTCGCCGGTTTGCGCGCGCTGCTGCTCTACCATCGTCGCTTTGTAGTGCAGGGCCCGGTCAACTGCATCAAGGATCTGTCGGGACGGTGTGCTGACGCGAATCTGCTCTACTCCTAGAGTGACTGGCCGTCTGGCAGTTGCGTCGGTCCCCCCGGGTTCGCGACGTTCAATCCAGCGTAAAGGTGAGGAAGAGCAACTTCTGATCCCTTTGAATTTGCAAGGCAACGGGCGCCCCCGGCGAGAGCGACTTCAGCGCGCTGCGAAGGCGGTCCAGCGTGGTCATGGGCTGTCCGTTCAGAGTTCGAATCACGTCGCCGGCAAGCAAAGGCACTTCCACGGTTGCCCCGGTCGAGCGCGCCGCTACAAAAACTCCAAACGGATCGCGGAGATCCGGGACCATGGCGGCAATCCTTTGATCAATTTGCACCCCAAGGATTCCCAGCGTCGGCACCAGACTTTTTTCCGGATCCGCCAGTGCGGCGACCTGGTCCGTGTCACGCGGTGGCTGAGCCACCGGCACATCAAACGACAGGTGTTCCTTCCCGCGAAGTACGTCCAAAAGGACCTTTTGACCGTACTCGAGGGCAAAAAAGTGAAATGCGACGAAGGGAAGGTTTTCCGCGGGTCTCCCATCGAGAGCCGCCAGCACGTCACCAATCTGCAATCCGGCAGCTGCCGCCGGGCTGCCCGGCAATACGTCAGAGATGACCACTCCGTAATTCCTCGGCAGGCCCAAGGCGAGGGCCAATGTCGGCGTGATGGTCTGCAGCCCGATGCCAATCTGCGCGCGGTGCAAGTGGCCGAACTTGCGCAACTCCCGGTAGGCCACCCCGACCACTCCGCTCGGGATCGCAAAGCCGAGCCCTTCGTTTCCTCCCGACTGCGAGAGGATGAAGGTGTTCACCCCGACCACCTGGCCCTCGGCATTGACCAGCGGACCTCCTGAGTTTCCAGGGTTGATGGCCGCGTCGGTCTGGATGTATACCATCGGCGAATCGGGATCGGTCTGCCGGGCGACCGCGGAAACCACCCCCATGGTGACCGAATTTCGCAGTCCCTCCGGGCTCCCGAAGGCAAAGACCATCTCGCCCTGGCCCAGCTTGCGGTAGTCCGCCAGGGAAAGAGCCGGCAGTTTTCCCGCGTCCACCTTGATTACCGCAAGATCGAGGTCTTTCGATACGCCAACAATTTGTGCGCTAACAATGCGGGTACGCGTGGAAAGCGCCGCCTCAAGAGAGCTCTCGACATTGGGATTCGGCAACACCACTTGCACGCGCTGCGCTCCGCTGACCACATGCGCATTCGTCACGATGTACCCGCTCTCGTCGAGCACAAAACCGGATCCGATGGCCCGCTGTCTGCCAACAATCGAGTTCGCGTTGCCGCGCTCACCTTCTTCGAGCGGGCCGTATCCGGTGACCAGGATCTGCACCACGCTCGGCGAAACTCTCTTGATCAGCGCATCCACGGACTGGTTTAGCCTGCGCAGATCCTCTGACGGACGATCCTGCGCTCGCGCATTCGGAGCGGCGTAGCCCAAGGGGACAAGAACCACTACCGCCAGAATGAGGCAGAAGCGTCGCCCGGCTCCAGAATTTCTCGAGCTCCGGTAGTTTGGGCATGGCAGCATGGCCGTGACCTCCTGTAGGTGAGCACCAGGGGTGCCCTAGAGTACAACGCCTAGCCTTCGCCGGCGGGTTCTTTGTCGGCAACGCTGGCCTCCGACTGCTTTTCTTGAGTTGCCAGCGCATCGCAAAATCTGCAACTCTGAAGTCGCGTCAAATCGCCGGTAGAAACGAAGGGGCGGCCGCCCCGGGGGCCGGAGCCAGCGTGCGTTTCGGACGCTCTGCGTTTTCCGCAAGAAAAATGCGACCATAGCAAGTGCTTCTCCCTTAAGGAACATCGCTCTATGCCAAGAATCCCAACTATCGAAGATCGCCGCCTCGAACAAAGCCGCACGCACGAGAAGCATTGGAAGCGCTGGGGACCCTACCTTTCCGAGCGCCAGTGGGGCACGGTTAGGGAAGACTACAGCCGCGACGGCACCGCGTGGGAATATTTCCCCCACGACCATGCGCGCTCGCGCGCGTATCGCTGGGGCGAAGACGGCATCGGCGGAATCAGCGACCGCCACCAGATGATGTGTTTCGGCCTCGCGCTCTGGAACGGCCGCGATCCGATCCTCAAGGAACGCCTCTTTGGCGTGACCGGGAACCAGGGCAACCACGGCGAGGATGTGAAAGAGTGCTATTTCTATCTCGATTCGACTCCCACACACAGCTACATGCGCATGCTGTACAAGTACCCGCAAGCCGAATTCCCCTACCAGCGATTGCTCGAAGAAAACGCCCGACGCGGCCGAGGCCAGCGGGAATTTGAATTGCTCGATACGGGAATTTTTTCCGACCACCGCTATTTCGATGTCTTTGTCGAATATGCCAAAGCGGATGTGGAAGACATCCTCATTCGAATCACCGCCTTCAATCGCGGCCCGGAGGCCGTCCCACTCCATGTCCTACCGCAGTTCTGGTTTCGCAATACCTGGTCTTGGGGAAAAGATCTGCGCCGCCCGATCGCTCGAATTGCGGCCGGCTCCTCCGGAGCCGCTTGCGTGGAACTCCAGCACTGGCAGTATGGCAAACGCTGGCTCCTCAGTGCCGGCAGTCCCGACCTGCTCTTCACGGAAAACGAAACAAATTGGGCCCGGCTCTTCAACGGCGCAAATCGCAGCCCCTACGTCAAAGACGCGTTTCACGAATACCTCATTCGCGGCAACAAGGCCGCGGTCAATCCCGATCTCATGGGAACAAAAGTGGCCTCGCACTATCCGCTGTATCTTGAAGCCGGGGCCTCCGCTACCGTGAAGCTTCGCCTCACCGACATTGCGCCGCTCGCTGGCTTGGATACGGATTCGCCGCGCAGCGGCATCATCACCTCACCCGCTCATGCCGAGCGCGCTGAAGGCGTTCCTGGCACCGACGATTTTGGCTCCGGATTTGACGCGCTCTTCGCGACACGCCAGGCGGAAGCCGAAGAGTTCTACAAATCGCGCATCCCGAAAAATCTGTCCGCCGACGCGAAAGCCGTCATGCGCCAGTCCTTTGCCGGCATGTTTTGGTCCAAGCAGTTTTATCACTACGATGTTCGTACCTGGCTCGAAGGCGATCCTGCCGGGCCCAAGCCCCCCGTCGAGCGCTGGCGCGGCCGCAACAAAGACTGGACGCACCTCTACAACGAGGACGTCGTCTCCATGCCGGACAAGTGGGAGTACCCCTGGTACGCCGCCTGGGACCTCGCGTTCCATTGCATTCCTATTGCCCTCGTAGATCCGGACTTCGCCAAGGAGCAGCTCATTCTTCTCCTCCGCGAATGGTATATGCATCCCAACGGGCAGTTTCCCGCCTACGAATGGGCTTTCGGCGACGTAAATCCTCCGGTGCATGCCTGGGCCGCCTGGCGCGTTTACAAAATCGAGCGGCGCGTCCGTGGCGTTGCCGACCGCAGGTTTCTCGAAAGAGTCTTTCACAAGCAGCTGCTCAATTTCACCTGGTGGGTCAATCGCAAGGATCCTGACGGCGCCAACATTTTCCAGGGGGGCTTTCTTGGCCTCGACAACATCGGTGTTTTCGACCGTTCTGCACCTCTTCCCACCGGCGGACATCTTGAACAATCCGACGGCACCAGTTGGATGGGCATGTACTGCTTGAATATGCTGGCCATCGCGCTGGAACTCGCGAAAGAAGACGTAGCCTACGAAGACGTCGCCAGCAAATTCTTTGAGCATTTCGTTCACATCGCCCACGCCATGAACGACATCGGCATCGACGGCATGGCTTTGTGGGACAACGAAGATGGCTTCTACTACGACGTCCTTCGCTTGCCCGACGGAAGCCAGCATTTTCTGAAGATTCGCTCCATAGTTGGCCTTATTCCGCTTTTCGCCGTGGAAACGCTCGAGCCGGAAATCGTGGATCGCCTGCCGGGCTTCAAGCGCCGCATGCAATGGTTCGTCGACAATCATCCTGACATTCCCGAGCACATCGAAATGACCCAGCGGTCGGCGCGGGGCGTGCGCCGCCTGCTCTCGCTGGTGAATCGCAAGCAGCTAAAGCGCGTGCTTGCCCATATGCTCGATGAAAACGAATTCCTTTCTCCCTACGGTGTGCGCGCGCTGTCCCGCTTTCATCAAGACCATCCCTACGAGGTACAGGTCAACGGAGGTATCAGCCGTGTGCAGTACGAACCGGCGGAGTCCACCACGGGCCTGTTCGGAGGCAATTCGAATTGGCGCGGACCCATCTGGTTTCCCGTAAACTATCTCCTTGTCGAATCACTGCAGAAGTTTCACCACTACTACGGCGAGGACTTCAAGGTCGAATTCCCCACCCATTCCCGCCGCGAATTCGACCTCTGGCGGGTGGCCGCGGAGATTTCACGCCGGCTGGTGCACATCTTCCTGCGGGACCGCACCGGTCGCCGTCCCGTCGCCGGTGGAACCGAAATATTCGAAAGCGATCCTCATTGGCGCGACCTGATTCTGTTTCACGAATACTTTCACGGCGATAGCGGAGCCGGGCTGGGCGCCAGCCATCAAACCGGGTGGACCGGACTGGTCGCAAAACTCCTCGAGCAAAGTGGAGAATGAACGTGCCGGTGTTGGAATTTCGTGAGGCCATCGCTAGAGACGAAACCGTACTGTTTCCCATGATGAGGGCGCTCGCGGAACAAGAGCCGGGCGCCATCCCGTTTGACGAATCCGCAACGCGCCTGGCCTTTCGCCAATTCCTGTCGCTCCCCGCCTTCGGACGCATCTGGCTTATCTACGACGGTGCGGCGCCGATCGGCTACATCATCTTGACCGTGGGCTTCAGCTTTGAATTCCGCGGGCACGACGCCTTTGTCGACGAGTTGTACATCGTTCCCGCCGGCCGTCGTCGCGGCTGTGGCCGCGAGGCCATGGCTTTCGTCGAGCAAGCGGCCCGGGAAATGGGTGTCCATGCCATTCATCTCGAAGTGGAGAGCGGCAACCATGGGGCCCTCGAACTCTATCGCCACACCGGCTACAAAGATCACCAGCGTTTGTTGATGACCAAATGGTTGAACCGTGTTATCCAATGAGCCTCGAGGTGTGTTTATGAGCGCGAGGTTTGAGGGGCGCGTCGTTCTGGTTGCCGGCGGCACCGGCGGGTTGGGCCGCGCGGCCAGCTCCGCGTTTCTCGACGAAGGCGCCGAGGTGACGATTACCTATCGCAATCAGCCGGATTGGGAGACGTTCAAAAACTCGGTCGCAGCAAACGCTGTCCGGCTGCAAGGTCATGAAGTCGACGTTACCGATGAAGGGGCCGTGAACCAACTCATGGAGAAAATTCTTCTCAAGCATGGCCGCCTGGACGCCATGGTAAACGCCGTTGGAGGATATGCGGGCGGCCTCAAATTGTGGGAGATGGAAACGAAGGTGTTCGAGCAGATGTTGAACTTGAATCTTCGTTCCGGTTATGCGCTGTCGAGCGCCGCGGTTCGCGCGATGTTGCGGCAAGGGCGGGGCGCCATCGTGAACGTGGCCGCCAAAGCGGCCGTCGACCACGCCGCCGGCGCCTCCGCTTACGCCGCATCCAAAGCCGCGGCTGTCGCGATGCTGGATGCTCTGGCCGCGGACGTAAAGGGTACCGGCGTGCGAGTGAACACCATTCTCCCCAGCATCATCGACACGGAAGCCAACCGCAAGGCCATGCCAAAGGCGGACTTCTCGCAATGGCCAAAACCCCAGGACATCGCGCGCGTTATCTTGTTCTTGTGTAGCGACGACGCCAAAGTCATTCACGGCGCCGCCATTCCTGTCTATGGGGCGAGTTGATTGGAGAAGGGATTTCGGCCGGCCATTCGCCCCTTTTAAGACGGCGCTTTCGATGCTGCTTCGCAGAGTTCGATCAACACCTTGCCGCCATCGGGCGACGCCACCAAAAAGAAGTTAACGCGCGTGCCGTCTGCTCCTGGGTGCGTCTCGGTATAGACCGGTGTGATCTTAAATCTCTCCTGCAAGATTTCTGCGGCGCGGTCCACATTTGCGCACCGAAACTCCACTTGCTGCACGCCCTCACCAAGTTTGGCAAGGTACTTGGCAATGGCGCCCGAGCCGCCTGGCTCGCGTGTGGTGAGAATATCGAGAAGCGTCTCAGGAGGAAAATGAAGCTCGAACTCCTCGGCGTCTTGATCCGGGGGAACTTCCGCGAGTCTAGGCGTGCCATTGGCGATACGGATCCGGTTGAAGGTCTCGCGTTGTACCGCTACCCCCACGGTAATCGTCGGTTTGGGCCCGTGCAACAGGGCTGAAAGTTCTTCGTCGGCCCACCACTCGGCAACCGCAATTCCCGCGGCCGCCCGTCCCAATCGGTAGACCTCTTCCGCCGCGGCCTGACGGACAGGCGGTTCCGCCGAGGAAAGCCCTGCGATCGCTTGAGCCAGAGGACTAGACATGGCACCCCCAGGAATTGTAGCGTGAGGGTCGGCGCAATTGAAGCGCTCCGGCCGGGCCATCGGGGACGCAACGAAATCTGTTCTCGATTCATCTGTAGGGGTATGGCGAAACCAGTTTTGCTCACGGTCGACGACGACCCGGAAGTGCTTCGTGCCATCGAGCGCGATTTGCGCAGCCGTTATGCGGACCGCTACCGCGTCATGCGCGCGAACTCCGGCGGTGCGGCCATAACCACGCTGCGCGAACTAAAAGCCCGCAACAATCCTGTCGCCCTCCTGCTTGCCGACCAACGCATGCCGCAGATGGACGGCGTCGGCTTCCTCTCCGAAGCTATGGAACTTCATCCGCTCGCCAAGCGAGCGCTCCTTACCGCATACGCTGACACCAGTGCCGCCATCGACGCCATCAACGAAGCCCGCGTCCACTACTACTTCATGAAGCCTTGGGATCCTCCCGAAGAAAAGTTGTATCCCGCTCTAGACGACCTACTCCACGACTGGACCTCCACATTTCGTCCGCCATACGAAGGCATCCGCATTCTCGGCACGCGCTGGTCTAACCGCTCTTACGAGCTGCGCGATTTTCTTGCGCGCAATCAGGTTCCTTATCAATGGCTTGACGTGGAGCTTGCCGAAAGCGACCCCGAAGTGCGGGGGCTCGTGAACTCCCTCGGCCCGGAAGCGCAAACTCTTCCGCTGATCCTGTTTCCCGATGGCGCGCGACTCGCCGAGCCGCCGCTCCCCACCGTTGCCGACAAAATTGGCCTGCGTACGCATGCGCAAACTAATTTCTACGACCTCGCCATCGTGGGCGGTGGTCCCGCGGGACTCGCCGCCGCCGTCTACGGCGCCAGCGAGGGTTTGCACACTGTCATCATCGAGCGCGAAGCCCCAGGCGGCCAGGCAGGCCTCAGCTCTCGCATCGAAAATTACCTCGGCTTTCCTTCCGGCCTTACCGGCGGCGACTTGGCCCGCCGCGCCGTCGCCCAGGCCAAGCGCTTCGGCGTCGAGATCCTTTCTCCCCAGGAAGTGGTCGGCCTTCGAACAGAAGGCCCGTATCGCTATTTGAAGCTGGCCGACGCCTCCGAAATCTCCTGTCATGTCCTTCTGCTCGCCATGGGCGTCCAGTGGCGCACTCTCGATGTGCCTGGCATCGACCGGTTTCAGGGCGCAGGCGTTTATTATGGCGGCGGCACTTCCGAAGCCATCGCCTGCAAGGGCGAAACGGTCTATGTCATCGGCGGTGCGAACTCCGCTGGCCAGGCTGCCATGCATTTTTCGAAATTCGCTGAAAAAGTCGTCATGCTGGTCCGTGGCAATTCGCTTGCAGCTACAATGTCCCACTATTTGATCGAGCAAATCGAAAAGACTCCCAAGATCGAAGTGTGGACGCAAACCAGCGTCGTTGGCGTCCACGGGGAAGGTCGCCTCACTGGCATCACCGTTCTCTCCTCGCCCTCGGGCGACACCAAAGAGCTGCCCGCCAGCAGCCTCTTTATTTTCATCGGCGCCCTGCCTCGCACCGAATGGCTCGGCGACGTCGTTGAGCGCGACGACCGCGGCTTCATCCTTTCCGGTCCGGACCTCATCCGCGATGGCAAGAAACCCGCCTCATGGACGCTTAGTCGCGACCCCAGTTTGCTCGAAACCAGCGTTCCCGGTATTTTTGTGGTGGGCGACGTGCGCCACGGCTCGGTCAAACGCGTCGCCTCCGGCGTAGGCGAAGGCGCCGTCGTCGTCCAGTTCATGCACCAATACTTGGCCAAAGTTCAATGAGGCCTGCGGTCAAAAAAGCATATCGACTATGACCGAACTGTTAACTACTCCTCCCGAACAACTCGCTGAGCAGTTGCGCAAGATCGCCGTCTTCTCGGATCTCCCACAGGAGGACCTGCTCTGGTTTGTTTCTCGATGCCAAGAGCTGCGCATCGCCCCGGGCGACATCATGATGTGCGAAGGAGACAAGCCCGAGTTCATGATTATCATGCTCGAAGGCGAGATTCGCGCCAGAGCAGAACGTGGTCCGGCTGACGGCCCCGTATTCACCATGAATAGTGGGGAAGTCAGCGGCATGCTTCCTTTTTCCCGCCTCAAAATCGTCTCCGTAAC
>Ga0126371_10002205_pt1 | contig 16713 bp, 16 predicted proteins | sample PanSoiMetaPlot_4_FD_110145 | JGI IMG/M metagenome (GOLD analysis project Ga0126371, IMG submission 110145) | Tropical forest soil microbial communities from Panama - MetaG Plot_4 | ecosystem: Environmental > Terrestrial > Soil > Tropical forest > Bulk soil | place: Panama | collected 2016-02-17 | reverse complement strand
GCCGCCAAGGGCGCGGCGCTGCTCGGCATCCGCGCCGTGATCTGCCAGTCGTTCGAGCGCATCCACCGCTCCAACCTGATCGGCATGGGCGTCGTGCCGCTGTGCTTCGAGGAAGGCACCTCATGGCAGATGCTCGGCCTCAAGGGCTCGGAGCAGGTGACCATCCGCGGGCTGCACGGCGAGCTCAAGCCCCGGCAGCGGCTGATCGCCGAGATCGTCGCGGCCGACGGCGGCTTGAAGCGTATCCCGCTGGTCTCGCGCATCGATACGCTCGACGAGCTCGAGTACTTCAAGAACGGCGGCATCCTGCAATACGTGCTGCGCCATCTCGCGGCGTGAGCCGGGGTTCCGGCAGCACGACACTCAACCACGCGAAGACCGCCGGGCCCGCCGGCGGTCTTTTCTTTTGTTTGCGCGCCAAGCATCTTCGGTTAACCTCACCTCGAAGTGAGTGGCGAGTGATCTTGCGGCCGCCTATGAGAATTCGGAGACGGGGTGGGTGGGCGTTGCAAGGGAGATCGGCATGAGGGGCCGGCGCTACCTGGCTTTTGCCGCCATCGCGACGGCCGCGACCGTCGCCGCAGCGACAGGCCCCGGGGCCGCCGCGGAGCGAATGCGCGCCGTGATCGAGCTCTTCACCAGCCAGGGTTGCTCGTCCTGTCCTCCGGCCGACCGCCTGCTCGGCGAGATGGCGAAGGATCCGACGCTCATCCCGCTCAGTCTGCCGATCGACTACTGGGACTATCTCGGCTGGAAGGACACGCTGGCGCTGGCCGGACATGCCAACCGGCAGAGAGCCTATTCGCGTACGCTCGGCTCCAGCGGCATCTACACGCCGCAGGCGATCATCAACGGCTCGGCGCAGGCGCTGGGCAGCGACCACGCCGCCATCGAGCAGGCGATCGCGAAGAGCCGCGCCAGTGCGGCGGCGCTCTCGCTGCCGCTGACGCTGACGATCGCGGACGGCCGAGTCACGGTCTCGGCCCCGGCCGCCACAAGCAATGCCGCGCCGGCCGAGGTGTGACTCTGCCCGCTGACGAAATCGGTCGAGGTCGCGATCGGCCGCGGCGAAAACAGCGGACACACCTTCACGTACCACAACGTGGTGCGGCGCTGGGTCAAGCTCGGTGACTGGAATGGTCAGCCCGCTGTCTGGAGCATTCCGGTGGCGGATATCGATGCAGGCGGCGTCGATGCCGTCGCGGTGGTGCTGCAGAGCGGCGCCGCATCGGCGCCGGGCACCATCCTGGGCGCCGCCATGACGTCGCTCGACGCGCCGCACCACACAAACGCAACGACGGCGCACCAGTAGCGCGCGAAGCGTAGAGGCGCCAAGGCGCGTCCCTTCAAAAATGAAAGCGCTCGACCCTGTCGGCTGCGGACCACCGCAACCGTCGCCCGCTGGCGACGGCGGAGATCAACGACTGCCCGCTGTCGCGGCAAGCCTGGTCGACACAAAAAAAACGGGCCGACTTGCGTCGGCCCAAAGCGTAGGGGGATTGAACCTTACACGGAACAAAACCAGAGAGTCGGCCGGCACAAGCTCCGGGGGGCTGGGGGGCTGAGGAATCCGGAGCCCGCACCGAGCCGAACCCTATGACGGCGTTTATCCCAGGCTAGGTTGACCCCCACGGGGCCGAATTCGGGCAGCATTATGAATTGTTTAACGAACACGTGATCGCCGCGACGGTCGTGCGAGAGCAGCGCGAATCGCCCATGCTTGCCGCGTCGGCGTTGCTGCGGCGATGGCGACGCGAGCGAAGCCCTTGCCGCCGCACGCGTTCGGCGCGATCATGAAAGACCCATGACAGATGACCTGACAAGGGAGGCGCCGCATGACCTTCGGGCCCGGCGAAACTGACCCCAGCCAGACTCACCGGGGCGACGGCATGGCGGCCGTCGCCCCGCCATCGGCCTGCGTCACCTTCGACCGGCGCGAGCTCGATCGCATTCTCGGGCTCTACGGACGGATGGTGGCGGCGGGGGAGTGGCGCGACTACGCCATCGACTTCCTGCGCGACCGCGCCGTGTTCTCGGTGTTTCGCCACGCCGCCGAAGTGCCGATCTACCGCATCGAGAAGAATCCCAAGCTCGCCCGCCGCCAGGGCGCCTACAGCGTGATCACGGCGACCGGCCTGATCATGCGGCGCGGCCACGAGCTCGAGCGCGTGCTGCGCGTGCTCGACAAGCCCGAAAAGCAGATCCGGCTGGTGGTGAATTGAGGCCTATCCAGCAGCCCGCATGAGCCCTCGGGTCTTGCCTTCGGCAAGCCCAAGGACAGGACAGGTGATATGCGGGGACACCGATTCCCGGATTTCGCTGCGCTCATCCGGGCTACGGCTCCTCACTACGGCGGCGCCGTCGCCCCCTCCCCCAGCGCCCGTTGCATCAGCACGGTGTCGAGCCAGCGGCCGAGCTTGAAGCCGACATTCTCCACTGCGCCGATTCGCCGGAAACCCAACGCGGCGTGCAGCTCGATCGACGCCGTCTGCGCCGAATCGCCGATCACGGCGACCATCTGGCGAAAGCCGCGCTGCTCGGCCTCGGCGATGAGGCCGCCGAGCAAAGCGGCGCCGATGCCACGCCGGTGCATGGCCGGCGCCACATAGACCGAATCCTCGACGCTCCAGCGGTAGGCCGGGCGCGGCCGATAGGCGCCTGCGTAGGCGTAGCCGGCGACGGCGCCATCGGCCTCGGCCACGAGATAGGGATAGCCGCCGTCGAGCAGCGCCTGCCGGCGCCGTGCCATCTCGGCCGCATCGGGCGGCTCGAGCTCGAAGGAGGCGGTGCCGTGGCGCACCGCGTGGTCGTAGATCGCCGTGATGGCGGGAATGTCGGCCGCCGTCACGGCCCGGATCAAGAGACGCATGAGCTGACGCGATACCGCCACCGCACGCTTGCCGCCACAAAAAAAGCGCCCCGGCGGACCGGGGCGCTTGGCTGGCGAATTGCGATGCGGTTTGGTTCAGCGGCGGTCGCCGAACAGCCGCAGCAGGAACAGGAACATGTTGATGAAGTCGAGGTAGAGCGCGAGCGCGCCCATCACGGCCTTGCGGCCCGCGACCGTCCCGTCATCCATCGGGCTGTACATCTCCTTGATCTTCTGCGTGTCCCAGGCGGTCAGGCCGGCGAAGATCAGCACGCCCAGCACGGAGATCGCCCAATTGAGACCGCTCGACGCCAGGAAGATGTTGACGAGGCTCGCGATGATCAGGCCGAACAGGCCCATGATCATGAACGAGCCCATCGCATCCAGATTACGCTGGGTGGTGTAGCCCCACATCGAGAGGGCGCCGAACGACGCCGCGGTGATGAAGAACACGCGGGCGAGCGAGGTATGAGTGTAGACGAGGAAGATGCTCGCGAGCGAAAGACCGAGCAGTGCGGCATAGACGAAGAACAGGAGGCGGGCCGTCGTTGCCTGCAGGTGCGAGATCCGGAAGCTCAGGAAGAACACCAGGCCGAGCGGGGCGAACAGCAGGATCCACATCAGCGGACCCTGGAAGATCGCCACGCCGAACGGCGTAAGACCGCTGACCACGCGGCCCGACACCTGGATCGCGTCGCCGCCGGCCGCCTGATAGGCGAGCCACGCCACGATACCGGTCAACGCGACGCCACCGGCCATGTAGTTGTAGACGCGGATCATGTGGGCGCGCAGGCCCGCATCGATCGCGACAGCACGGTCGGCGCCGAACCCGCGCGCGGCCGCATAATTACGGTCGAAGTCCGACATCGAAGATTCCTTTCTGTCGCCCGGCCGACGGGCGGGGACTTGGAGGCGTCGGGGGGTTTACGGCCCGACGCCCGACTGGGGCGAATCTAGTGATTGTTCAAGGCAAGTGGAAGACACCTGCGACGCTATCTTTGGCACATCGGCCCACCCTGCCGGCCAAAAGTTACCAAAGCTTAAGATCGGACCGGACGGCACCGTCTGCCGGGGCCGGCCTGCTTCAATCGCTCATTCCTCCCGCTGCCCGAACAGCTGCAGCAGCAGGGTGAACAGGTTGATGAAGTCGAGGTAGAGCGAGAGGGCGCCGAGGATCGCCGAGCGCTCAGCCGCCTCGCCGTTCATGGCGCCGTAGAGATACTCGCTCTTGAGCCGCTGGGTATCCCAGGCGGTGAGTCCGGAAAACACCGCGACACCCACGATCGATACCGCCCATTGCAGCGCGGTGCTCGCGAACGCGAGATTGATCAGGCTGGCGATTATCACGCCGAACAGACCCATGACCGCGAAGGCGCCAAGGCCGGCGAGGTCGCGGCGCGTCGTGTAGCCCCACAGCGACAGCGCGAGAAACGCCGCGGCGGTGATGAAGAAGACGCGAGCGATCGAAGTGTGGGTGTAGAGCAGGAAGATCGACGCGAGCGACAGGCCGACCAGCACCGCATAGAGCCAGAACAGCAGCTGCGCCATGGCGGGGCGCATCCGCCCGACCGTGAAGCTCAGGGCGAATACGAGCGCGAGCGGCGCGAGGATGATCGCCCATTTCAGCGGGCTCACGAACACCGCGTAACCGAAGCCGGTGAGCAGGATATCGCTGCTCTGCACCGCCACGCCGGCGGGAATCGGAATCACGCGACCGGCGCGCACCAGATAGGAGGCATCCGCGACATTGTTGCTCACCGCCAGCAGGTAGATGCCGATCGCCGAAAGCCCGGTGAGTGCAAGCCCGACGCTCATGTAGTTGTAGACGCGCAACATGTGGGCGCGCAGCCCAGCGTCGATCACCGCCGTCTCGGACGGCGTCATCGCGGCGGGAAAGCCGCTGAACCGGTGATCGACGTGCGACATGTCGAATGCCCGCGTGCACGGGTGAAACGGATGGCAAAGCCATCATACGATGCCTTCTTATTTTGCCGCGAATCCGGGCGGGGACAAGGCCGCGGGCCTGTCATAAGTGTTTGTACTGGCGGCAAAAAGTCGCGATTTCACGGGTTGGAAGATTGATTCGTCCTGAGCGCCGGACCTGGTCTCGAATCGCCATCACGCACTAGCTATTTGTCTGATCATGATCTTTTCCGAAAACCGGCATCCACATTCCGGAATGATGCACTAGAGATTGCGCAACACTGCCGCAGGCTTGCGACCAAGCGCCGCAAAGGTACCGATCAACCCAAAGGCGAGCGTGATCGCAAGCGCCGTCAGCGAGGCCGCGACCGCCGGCCCGCCCTCCCAGGCGAAATGCAAGCTCATGATGTCGGCGACGACGCGCCAAGCGGCGATCGAGCCGGCCGCAACGCCGAACAGCACGGTCGCGAGCCCGAGCAGCAGGTACTCGAGCGCATAGGCGGTGATGAGCTGGCGGCGCGTCGCGCCGAGCGTCTTGAGAATGACCGCGTCGTAGACGCGGTGGCGGTGCCCGGCCGCGAGCGCGCCGCCGAGCACAAGCACGGCGGCGACGAGCGTGATGCTGCTGGCGACGCGAATCGCCAGTACGAGGTTGGTGACGATCTGCCCGACCGCATCGAGCGCGTCCTTCACGGGCACGGCCGTCACGGACGGGAATTCGCTGCCCACCGACTTCAACAGCGCTGCCTCCTCGGCCGGCGTGCCGCCACCCGGATAGGTCACGGTGGCAATGTCGGTCACCGGCGCGCCCGCGAAGGCGCCGGGCGAGAACACGAGCACGAAGTTGATGCCGAGGGATTCCCAATCGACCGCCCGCAGATTGGCGATCCTGGCCGTGACGTTGCGCCCCAGCACATTGACGGTCACGTCGTCGCCGATCTTGAGGCCGAGCCCATCGGCGAGCTTCTTCTCAAAGGAGAGCAGCGGCGGCCCGTTGTAGTCCCTGCCCCACCACGCGCCCGCGACCACACGCGAGCCCTGCGGGACCTCGCCCGTGAACGTGACGCCGCGATCGCCGTGCAGCACCCACTGGGCATCGGGCCGGGGTTTGAGCTCCTCCGCCTGGAGGCCGCGCGCCGCGACGATGCGGCCGCGCAGCATAGGCACGCGGTCGAGGCTCGCGCGCGGCGCCTGCGCGCGCACGAAGGCGTCGAAGCGGTCGGCGTCGGCGCCCCGGATGTCGAGGAAGAAGAACGACGGCGCCTTCTCGGGCAGCGCCTGCATGAACTCCCGGCGCAGGTTGGCGTCGATCTCGAGCACGGTGACGAGCAGCGCGAGGCCGAGTCCGAGCGAGAGCACGACGGTCGGCGTGAGCGCGCCCGGGCGATGGATATTGGCGATGGCGAGCCGCCAGATGGTCGAGCGGATCCGCGGCGTGCGGCGCGCGAGCGCCATGAGGGCGGCGGCGACGAAGCGCAGCAGTACGAACACCGCGGCCGCCGCGGCGACGAAGATCATCGCCATCTTGCGGTCGTAGGCCGCCGTGACGGCGAGCGTCGTCAGCGCCAGCGCGGCCAGCGCGGCCGCCGCCGCGTAGCGTAGGCGCGGCAGGCCCCGCAGCGGCGCGATCTCGTCGCGGAAGAGGGCCGAGACCGGCACGTCGTGCGCACGCCCGAGCGGCCACAGCGAGAACGCGGCTGCGGTGAGCAGGCCGTAGGCGAGCGCGGCGAGAAGCTCGCCCGCATGCAGCGCCGGCGCGAGCGGCAGCGGTAGCAGACTGCGCAACGCTGCCGCGACCGCGAAGGGCAGGCAGGCACCTACCGCGAGCCCGATGGCGGCGCCGACGAGCGCGAGCAGCATCACCTGGGTGAAGTAGATGGCGAAGACCCGCGGGCCGGTCGCGCCGAGCGCCTTCATGGTGGCGATCACGTCGCGCTTGCGATCGAGGAAATGCCGCGCCGAGTTGGCGACGCCGACGCCGCCGACGAGCAGCGCCGTGAGGCCCACGAGCGTGAGGTACTGGGTGAAGCGCTCGACATTGCGTGCGATCTGTGGCGTCGCATTGGTGCGGGTGCGGATATCCCAGCCGGCGTCGGGCAACCGCGCCGCCGCCGCGTCGACGACGCGCTTGACCGCGCTCTCGTCGGCATCGGGCGCGAGGCGAACGTGGTAGCGCCAGCGCACGAGGCTGCCGGGCTCGAGCAAGCCGGTAGCGCGCAGCGCGGCCTCGCTCATGATCAGGCGCGGGCCGAAACCGATGCCTCCTGCGAGCTTGTCGGGCTCGCTGTCGAGCGTCGCACGCAGCTCGAACGTCGCCTGCCCGACCGTGATGCGCGCTCCGGGCTTGAGATCGAGGCGGGCGAGCAAGGCTGGATCGACCACGGCGCCGAAAACGTCGCCGCGCCGCGCCAGAAGATCGGCAAGCGGCGCCGCCGGTTGGGTCACGACATTGCCGTAGAGCGGATAGGCGTCGTCGACGGCCTTGGCCTCGACGAGGGCGGCGCGGCCATCGGCGGTGCGCGCCATGGCGCGCAGCGTGGCGGCGACCGAGACCTGGCCCTGGGTGGCGAGGAACGCGCGCTCGGGCGCCGTCGCCTCCCGCTGGATCAGGTTAAACGCCAGATCGCCGCCGAGGATGGCGCGGCCCTCGCGCGCGAGCCCGTCCACGAGACTCTGGGCGAACGAGCCGACGCCCGCGATCGCCGCAACGCCGAGCGCGATGCAGGCGATGAATACGCCGAAGCCGCGCACGCCGCCGCGCAGCTCGCGCAGCGCCAGCCGCAGCGCGAGCGCGCGGCCGCGCATCGCCGGCTGGCCGGCCGCGATGGAGGTCATGCGATTGCGACCTTGGCGGCGGCCGCCTCGACCCGACCCGAGCGCAGCCGCACCACCCGGTCGCAGCGCGCCGCCAGGCTGGCATCGTGGGTGACGAGCACGAGCGTCGTAGCACGCTCGGCGTGGCCCTTGAACATCAGGTCGACGACCTCGCGCCCGGTGGACTCGTCGAGATTGCCGGTCGGCTCGTCGGCCACCAGAATCGCCGGAGCCGGCGCCAACGCGCGCGCCAAGGCGACGCGCTGCTGCTCGCCGCCGGAGAGCTGCGCCGGATAGTGCGAGAGGCGATCGCCGAGGCCGACCGCGGCGAGTTCGCGCTCGGCGCGCTCGAACGCATCCCGCGCACCGGCGAGCTCGAGGGGCACCGCGACGTTCTCCAGCGCCGTCATGGTCGGGATGAGATGGAACGACTGAAACACGATGCCCACCTCGCGGCCGCGGAAGCGCGCCAGCGCATCCTCGTCCAGCCCGCCGATGTCCTCGCCCGCCACCGTGACGGAGCCGGTATCGGCGCGCTCCAAACCGGCCATCACCATCAGCAGCGTCGATTTGCCCGAGCCGGACGGGCCGACGAGGCCAACCGCCTCGCCACGCGCGATGTCGAGCGTCACGTCCTTGAGGATATGCACCCGCGCGGCGCCGCTGCCGAGCGACAGGTTGACGCCCGCAAGCGTGATGGCGGGCGCAAGAGCGGGCTTGACCGAGGCGTCATTCATGCGGCTGGTGGATCCCCTGCGGTGCGCGATGGCGGCCGTATCGGCTTCGCTCATATGGGAATGACACCATGCGGGTCCAGATGGTTCTGCGGCTGATCGCGCTCGCGGTCGGGTGCATGGCGGCCCTCGGCTTGACGGCTACCGGTGCCGACAAGCGGCTGCAGATCGTGGCGCTCGGCGACTCGCTCACAGCCGGCCTCGGCCTGGCCAGCCAGGACGCGTTCCCAGCCAAGCTGCAGAAGGCGCTCGCCGCCAAGGGCGTCGTCGTCACGATCAGCAATGCGGGCGTTTCGGGCGATACGATGTCGGGTGGGCTGGCGCGGCTCGACTGGTCGGTACCGCCCGGGACCGACGCCGTCATCCTCGAACTCGGCGCCAACGACGCGCTGCGCGGCACCGATCCGGCGGTGACGCGGGGCGCGCTCGACAGCATCCTGAGCGCGCTCGCCAAGCGCAAGATTCCGGTGCTTCTGTGCGGCATGCTGGCGCCGCGCAATCTCGGCGCCGACTATGCGCGCACTTTCGACCCGATTTTTCCGGATGCCGCCAAGATCTACGGCACCGTCTTCTATCCCTTCTTCCTCGACGGCGTCGTCGCCGATCGAAAGCTCAACCAGGGCGACGGCCTGCACCCGACCGCCGCCGGCGTCGACGTCATCGTCGGGAAGATGCTGCCCAAGGTCGAGGAGCTGATCGCGCGCGCGAAAGCGCCGCGCTGAGTCTGAGACAGAATGATGACAAGAAGCGAGGACAACCTTGCCGCGACCAATGGCGCAGGCATCAAGAGTGTTGCGTCCCGCGCGCGAATCTCCACATTTAGGAAGTACTAACCAGACCGGCGCATGGTCTTGTGTATCGATGCGCTTGCGACCGCCCGTGGAACGCCTGCCCCATGCCCCGGCTGTTCACCGCGCTTGAGATTCCGGCCACCGCCGGGCAATCGCTCTCGCTCCTGCGCGGCGGCCTGCCGGGCGCGCGCTGGATCGACCCCGAGAATTATCACCTCACCCTGCGGTTCATCGGCGACATCGACGACGTGATGGCGCGCGAGATCGCGTTCATGCTCGGAAACGTGCGCAGGCTGAGCTTCGAGCTGCGGCTCGACGGCCTCACCGCCTTCGGCGGGCGCCGGCCGCGCGCGGTGGTCGCTACGGCCGCGCCGACGCAGCAGCTTTTCGAGCTGCAGGCCGAGCACGAGCGGTTGATGCAGCGCGTCGGCCTCGAGCCGGAAGGGCGCAAATACACGCCGCACGTGACGCTGGCGCGCCTGCGCGATGCGTCGAGCCACGACGTTGCCGACTATCTCGCGACGCGCCATCCCTTTCGTCCGCCGCCGTTCCGCGTCTCGCGCTTCGTGCTCTACTCCTCGCGCGCCTCGATCGGCGGCGGCCCCTATGTGGTCGAAGCCGCCTATCCGCTGGCGGCCTGAAAGCGCAACGGCCGGTCACGCGACCGGCCGTTGCGGGATCTTTTTCACCGGACCTTTGCCACGACGTCAGTCGTCGTCATCCGGTGCGGCATATGGCGGTCCGTACGGGACCGCATCGTGAGCCGGCGCATAATTGCCATAAGCGCCGTAGTAACCGCTGTCCGGTTCATACCAGGCCACGGAATCGGGCGCCTTCGGGCCGCCGTGGTAAACCCATTCGCCCGCCATTGCGGGCGTGGCGATGGCCCCCAGCGCCAGCGCCGCGATCACGCTTCTCGCGACAAGTTTCATCAGGTTCCTCCTGTTACGGTCGGACTTGCGCGTCCTCAGTGGGTCGACGCATCGACGGCGCGAAGGTTTCGTTAATTTTCGAGCCCCGGCAGTCGGAAATTTTGCAACCGAGCGAGCCGACGGCGCCTGCAAATCCCTGCAAAATCGAAGTGGCCGGTCTCGCGACCGGCCACTTGCGCGCCAAATCCGTTTGGGGGAAGACGGTCAGCGCATTTGAATCAGGGCGCGAGTCAGCGCGAGCCCTGCGCCTGGAAGTCGGTGATCGACATGTGCGTCGACGCGTGCACCGAAGCGTGAGCCGGGGCATGGTGCCGCGCGGACCAGGTCGCCGATGCGTAGGCGTTCGCCGGGATCATGACCGCCTGCTCGCTGCCCTGGTCGGCGGCGAAAGCGGGGGAAGCGAGGCCTGAGAAGAGCGCGGCCACGAGCGCGAGCTTGGTCTTCGTGTTCATGTTCAGTCTCCTGTGAGGGTTCAATGCGTTCATCGTCCAGTGCCCGGTGATACGGGCCGCTCCGGCCGGAGTTTCACTTTGATGCTCGCAGGGGCGTCCGCGTTACAGCAAACGATTCACTTGCGCGTGAGCGCGGCGTGATCGGTGACGGTCGTTTTTGGCGCGTGTCCTGGTCGGCGAACCGGTACTACTTCGCCGGGACATGCGCCGCTCTTGTGGGATCGGCCGAAAAGCGGCTATGGCGAGACGCCGCCAAGTCTCAGCAGCCATCCACAGATGCCAGCCTCCATCAGCGCCCGATATGCCGCCCTGGTCGCGGCGGGCGAAATCGAGCGCGACGCCGCCCAGGCGGCGCTGACCGCGCACCTCGACCAGCTCAACGAGCGGCTGGAGAGCCACCGGCTGGCGCGCAAATCTTCGGCCCTCGGCTGGCTGTTCGCCCGGCGCGAGAAGGAGCAACCGCCGCTCAAGGGCCTCTACGTCCACGGCGACGTCGGGCGCGGCAAGACCATGCTGATGGACCTGTTCTTCGCGGCCTGCACGGCGCGGCGCAAGCGACGCGCGCACTTCCACGAATTCATGGCCGACGTGCACGATCGCATCCATGCGTATCGGCAGAAGACCAAGGCGGGCGAGATCGCCGACGGCGATCCGATCACGCGCACCGCGGCCGAAATCGCCGGCGAATCCTGGGTGCTGTGCTTCGACGAGTTTCACGTCACAGACATCGCCGACGCGATGATCCTCGGCCGGCTGTTCACGCGACTGTTCGAGCTCGGCGTCGTGGTGGTAGCGACCTCGAACGTCGAGCCGGACGAGCTCTACCGGGACGGCCTCAACCGTGCGCTGTTTCTGCCATTCATCGCGCTCTTGCATCGCTACATGGATGTGGTGCGGCTGGCGGCGCGCGCGGATTTCCGGCTGGAGAAGCTCGGAAGCGTCAAGGTCTGGCACGTGCCGGACGACGCCACGGCCGATCGCGCGCTCGATACGGCATGGCGGCGGCTCGCGCTCGGCCACGCCGGCGCGCCGCTCGAGCTCACGGTCAAGGGCCACGTCGTGCATGTGCCGCGCGCCGCCATGGGCGTTGCGCGCTTCAGCTTCGGGGAACTATGCGAGCGCCCGCTCGGCGCGATCGACTACCTGCGGCTCGCTCGCGAATTCCACGCCATCGTGATCGATCATGTGCCTGTCATGGACTACGCGCAACGCAACGAGGCCAAGCGCTTCATCGCCCTGATCGACACGCTCTACGACAACGCCGTGAAGATCGTCGCCTCGGCGGCGGCCGAACCGGCCGATCTCTATCGCGCCGACGAGGGCTACGAGGCGCTCGAATTCCAGCGCACCGCCTCGCGCCTGATCGAGATGGGCTCGCGGGACTATCTCGCCCTGCCGCACGGGCGCCGCGCCACCGTCACGGGCTCGACGGAGGGGATTGTGGAGACATGAGGCCGGGACGTCGCCCTCTTAGGGAACTGTCCGATTGGGGGCTTGGCGGCACCCCGATCTCTGGCATAATGTATAACAAGAGACCTGACGCACCAGGGTGCGGACAAGCTGCTGTCATGGACTGCGCTGCAGACTGATGCCTGCGGCGGCGACTTGAACGGGCCTGTTGAAGGGTTTAACCACCGCGCGCGGCGCCGGCAGGGCGCAGCATTGTTCCGAAGGATTTCCCTCCCATGGCACGTCCAAAGATTGCCCTCATCGGGGCCGGCCAGATCGGCGGCACGCTCGCGCACCTGATCGGCATCAAGGAGCTCGGCGATGTGGTGATGTTCGACATCGCCGAAGGCATTCCCCAGGGCAAATCGCTCGACATCGCCCAGTCCTCGCCGGTCGACGGCTATGACGCGAGCTTCACCGGCGTGAACGCCTACGAGGCGATCGAGGGCGCCGCAGTCTGCATCGTCACGGCGGGCGTGCCGCGCAAGCCGGGCATGAGCCGCGACGATCTGCTCAGCATCAATCTCAAAGTGATGGAGCAGGTCGGCACCGGCATCAAGAAATACGCGCCGAATGCCTTCGTGATCTGCATCACCAACCCGCTCGACGCCATGGTGTGGGCGCTGCAGAAGGCATGCGGCTTGCCCAAGCCGAAGGTGGTCGGCATGGCGGGCGTGCTCGACTCGTCGCGCTTCCGCTACTTCCTCGCCGACGAGTTCAATGTCTCGGTCAAGGACGTCTCGGCGATGACGCTCGGCGGCCACGGCGACGACATGGTCCCGCTGGTGCGCTACTCGACGGTCGCGGGCATCCCGCTCCCCGATCTGATCAAGATGGGCTGGACCACCCAGGAGCGCATCGACGCCATCGTCGATCGCACGCGCAAGGGCGGCGGCGAGATCGTCAACCTGCTCAAGACCGGCTCGGCCTTCTACGCGCCGGCCGCTTCCGCGATCGCGATGGCGGAAAGCTACCTCAAGGACAAGAAGCGCGTGCTGCCCTGTGCCGCCTATCTCAACGGCGAGTACGGCGTGAAGGACCTCTATGTCGGCGTGCCGGTGGTGCTCGGGGCCAAAGGCGTCGAGCGCATCGTCGAGGTCGACCTCAACGGCGCCGAGAAGGCGATGTTCGAGAAGTCGGCGAGCGCCGTGCGCGGCCTGGTCGATGCCTGCATGAAGATCGCGCCGAACCTCGGCAAATAAGCTTATCCCTCGCGGCCCGGCGACGCTTTCCGTTATGCCGGCACTCGCGGCCAACCTGGCTGAGACGATCGCATGAACATTCACGAGTATCAGGCGAAAGCGGTGCTGCGCGACTTCGGCGTGCCGGTCCCGCGCGGCGTGCCGGCCTTCACGGCCGAGGACGCGGTGGCGGCGGCGCGTCAGCTCGGCGGGCCGGTCTGGGTCGTCAAGGCGCAGATCCACGCGGGCGGCCGCGGCAAGGCCGGCGGCGTCAAGGTGGTCAAATCGGTCGACGACGTGCAGCGCGAGGCGACGCGGCTCCTCGGCTCGACCCTCGTCACCCACCAGACCGGGCCGAAGGGTAAGCAGGTCAACCGGCTCTACATCGAGGAAGGCTCGGCGATCGACAAGGAGTTCTACCTCTCGGCGCTGGTCGATCGCGCGACCTCGCGCGTCGCCTTCGTGGTCTCGACCGAAGGCGGCATGGACATCGAGGAGGTCGCGCACAAGACGCCGGAGAAGATCGTGACCTTCTCGGTCGATCCCGCGACCGGCGTCATGCCGCATCACGGCCGCCGCGTCGCCAAGGCGCTCGGCCTTACCGGCGATCTCGCCAAGCAGGCCGAAGCGACGGTAGCGAAGCTTTACGCCGCCTTCGTCGCCAAGGACATGGCGCTGCTCGAGATCAACCCGCTGGTCATCACCAAGCAGGGCCAGGTCGTCTGCCTCGACGCCAAGGTCGGCTTCGACGACAACGCGCTCTATCGCCACTCCGATATCGTGGCGCTGCGCGACCTCACCGAGGAGGACGCCAAGGAGATCGAGGCGTCGAAATACGATCTCAACTATGTCGCGCTCGACGGCACCATCGGCTGCATGGTCAACGGCGCCGGGCTCGCCATGGCGACCATGGACATCATCAAGCTCTACGGCGAGGCGCCGGCGAACTTCCTCGACGTCGGCGGCAGCGCCACCAAGGACAAGGTCGCGGCCGCGTTCAAGATCATCACGTCGGACCACAACGTGAAGGGAATCCTGGTCAACATCTTCGGCGGCATCATGAAGTGCGACGTCATCGCCGAGGGCGTGGTCGCGGCCGTGAAGGAGACGGGCCTCAAGGTGCCGCTGGTGGTGCGGCTCGAAGGCACCAATGTCGACCTCGGCAAGAAGATCATCGCCGACTCCAAGCTCAACGTCACTTCGGCCGACGATCTCGACGATGCCGCGCAGAAGATCGTGAAAGCCGTCAAAGGGACCGCGTGATGTCCGTTCTCATCGACAAGAATACCAAGGTCATCTGCCAGGGCTTCACCGGCAAGAACGGCACCTTCCATTCGGAAGCCGCGCTTGCCTACGGCACCAAGATGGTCGGCGGCACCTCGCCGGGCAAAGGCGGCCAGACGCATCTCAATCTGCCGGTGTTCGACACCGTCGCCGAGGCGAAGGACAAGACCGGCGCCGACGCGAGCGTGATCTACGTGCCGCCGGCGGGTGCCGGCGACGCGATCTGCGAGGCGATCCAGGCCGAGATCCCGCTCATCGTATGCATCACCGAAGGCATCCCGGTCGCCGACATGGTGAAGGTGAAGCGCGCGCTCTCGGGCTCGAGGTCGCGCCTGATCGGGCCGAACTGCCCCGGCGTGATGACGGCGGGCGAGTGCAAGATCGGCATCATGCCGGGCAATATCTTCAAGCAGGGCTCGGTCGGGATCGTGTCGCGCTCCGGCACGCTGACCTACGAAGCCGTGTTTCAGACGACGCGCGAGAACCTCGGCCAGACCACCGCGGTCGGCATCGGTGGCGATCCGGTCAAGGGCACCGAGTTCATCGACGTGCTGGAGATGTTCCTGGCCGACCCGCAGACCAAGTCGATCGTCATGATCGGCGAGATCGGCGGCGCCGCCGAGGAGGACGCCGCCCAGTTCCTCAAGGACGAGGCCAAGCGCGGGCGCAAGAAGCCGATGGTCGGCTTCATCGCAGGCCGCACCGCTCCGCCCGGCCGCCGCATGGGCCACGCCGGCGCGATCATCGCGGGCGGCAAGGGCGACGCCGAGTCGAAGATCGCCGCGATGGAGTCGGCCGGCATCAAGGTCTCGCCCTCGCCGGCGCGGCTGGGCAAGACGCTGGTCGAGGTGCTCAAGGCGTGAGCAGACGTAGACTGTAGCCGGATGGGCGCAGCGAAATCCGGGGCGGCCGTTGCCGGATTTCGCTGCGCGCATCCGGGCTAGATGACCAAATGCCCATCCGGGCTACATCTGAACCCGAATTCAATCTTTTCGTTATTTTCAGGTCATACAAGCCGTTTAGCCGATTGTTCGGCGCGTTAGGCCGGCTTACATGAAGGGCAGTGCAGATTCGCCTGCCCGGGCCGGGCGTGTCTCGGCCATTTTCCATCTGGGGCGTTTCGCCCTCAGCCAGGATCGAATCAGGACCACCTCATGTCCCGCCAAGACGCCAACGCGGCCCTTGCCCTTACGTCCTTTCTGTACGGCGGCAACGCGGCCTATATCGAGGACCTGCATGCGCGCTACGAGGCCGACCCGAATGCGGTCGACGCCGAGTGGCGCGACTTCTTCGCGAGCCTCAAGGACAATGCTGCCGACGTGACCCGCGAGGCGCGCGGGCCGTCGTGGCGCCGGCGCAACTGGCCGCTGCGCGAGCGCAGCGAGCTCGTCTCGGCGCTCGACGGCGACTGGGCCGAGGTCGAGAAGGCGGTCGGCGACAAGATCAAGGCCAAGGCGCAGACGAGCGGCCACGAGATTTCGCCGCTCGAGGTGCAGCAGGCGACGCACGACTCGATCCGCGCCATCATGCTGATTCGCGCCTTCCGCATGCGCGGCCACCTGCACGCCAATCTCGACCCGCTCGGCCTCGAGCCGCCGCGCGACCACGAGGAGCTCGACCCGCGCTCCTACGGCTTCGGCGACGGCGATCTCGATCGGCCTATCTTCATCGATCACGTGCTCGGCCTCGACTTCGGCACCATCCGCGAGATCGTCGGCATTCTGCGGCGCACCTACTGCCAGACCCTGGGCGTCGAGTTCATGCACATCTCCGATCCGGCGCAGAAGGCGTGGATCCAGGAGCGCATCGAGGGGCCGCACAAGGAGATCAGCTTCACCCGCGAGGGCAAGCGCGCCATCCTCAACAAGCTGGTCGAGGCCGAGGGCTTCGAAAAATTCTGCGACCTCAAGTTCACCGGCACCAAGCGCTTCGGCCTCGACGGCGGCGAGGCGATGATTCCGGCGCTGGAGCAGATCATCAAGCGCGGCGGCGCGCTCGGCGTGAAGGAGATCGCGGTCGGCATGGCGCATCGCGGCCGGCTCAACGTGCTCTCGCAGGTGATGGCGAAGCCGCACCGCGCCATCTTCCACGAGTTCAAGGGCGGCTCGTCGAGCCCCGACGACGTCGAGGGCTCGGGTGACGTGAAGTACCACCTCGGCGCCTCCTCGGACCGCGAGTTCGACGGCAACAAGGTGCACCTCTCGCTCACCGCCAACCCGTCGCATCTCGAGATCGTCAACCCGGTGGTGCTCGGCAAGGTGCGCGCCAAGCAGGACCAGCGCGG
>Ga0126371_10002203_pt1 | contig 16726 bp, 11 predicted proteins | sample PanSoiMetaPlot_4_FD_110145 | JGI IMG/M metagenome (GOLD analysis project Ga0126371, IMG submission 110145) | Tropical forest soil microbial communities from Panama - MetaG Plot_4 | ecosystem: Environmental > Terrestrial > Soil > Tropical forest > Bulk soil | place: Panama | collected 2016-02-17 | reverse complement strand
GAAGCAAGAATCTCGCCGGTATTCACGTCAACCAGGCGCGCGGTGATCTGCACGACGGCCTTGGCTTCCTTTGTATTCACGCCACCGCCGCCAAAACCAAAACGTCGTCCGATGGCGCCCGCGCCGATGGTCTTGCTCTTGTCGTCGCGCCCGAACTGGGTAATGGAACCAACGATAATTGCCTGGACGCCGAGCAGCTTGCCGATTTTGGCTGCACTGGTCGGATCGGCGCGATTGCTGTTGGAGAAGTTCTGCTCGGCCAGGATCTTGTCCAGCGCTTTGCGCTCGATTACCGAATAAGTGCCGTCATTCACCAGGCGGTCGACCAGCATATCGGCGATACCTTTTCCTACGTCCTGATCTGACCCGTAGATGGCGGCGACGTCAGTCCTGACCGTCCCGTAGTCGAAATTCATGATTGCGATTCGTTTCTTTTTTTGGGCCGAGGCTAGAGAAGTCAGCAGCAGTGCCGCCACAAGCACACGAACGATTCCGCGACGCATAATCAGGCAATCCCCCTCAAAAGTACTCTGGATTTTTGAAAGATTCTACACCGACTTAGAGCTCTGGCTTTCAGCTTATTTGCGCATGAGTGCACGGATGGGCTCGTTATCGGCGAAGACCTGCCAGACCGCGATCTTTCCGTCGCGAACCACGGCGCGCCAGGCGGCGGGCGTCTTCCAGAAATTCTCCTTTTTCAGGTCGCCGCGCCTGGCAAATGTGCCTTGCGCATAACCAAACATGGCTACAGTTTCTGCGTTGGCGAAGATCTCGCTATGCGAGATGGAATAGTCCGGCACCATTTTGAAATACGCCTGCCACGCGGAGAGCAGCTTTTCCGGTCCGGTGATCCTGTTTTCCAGGGAATCGATGAAAACGGAATCGTGAGTCAACAGCGTGCAGACCGAATCGGCAGACCGGCTGTTAATGAGCTGCTCGAATTTGAGGACAACCTCGATGGGATTTGCAGCCATTCAAACGCGCTCCTGTGGGGAATTCCGCTCAAATTCTAGGCCAGTTCTCACGGTGAAATCACATTTAGGAGTCAAAGGGGCATCAGGGAAGTCTCTTGCGCCGGGGTTGCGCCGAGAGGAGAATGGGCGCGTGTTCACCTACAAGGGCGTGGACCTTATCGCCCTGGTCACACGCAATCTCGAGCGCATGAAAAAGTTCTACGCTGAAAGCCTTGGCCTATCCGTGGAGCAGGAGGGCAAAGCCAAAGCCGGATACAGCGTAGTGACTCTTCGCGCCGGCGACGCCGTGCTTGATTTGCTCGAAGCCGGGCCCATGAACCCGGCGCCCTCACCCAACTTGAGCGAAGAGCACTTCTGCCTATGTGCCACAGGCTCAAGCATTTACGACGTGATCGCCACACTCAAGCGGCGCGGCCTTGATCCCACCCAGGCGGAAGTAAACAGTGGCGCCGGCGGAAAAGGCCTCTCGACTTTTGTTCGCGACCCGGACGGCAACAAGGTCGAAATCAAAGTCGATTAGCTCCACTCAAATGGGCAGCGAATGCCGGATTGATGCTCCGAGCAAGGGAGTGCAATTGACGTAGTAAATCTGCGGGTACATGTACCAAATCCACCTTGCCTTGTACTAAGCAAAAGGCTTTAATCACAGAGCCTAAGTAGGATTCAAAGCGTAGGCGAGTTCCCTCGCTCCCCCGTAATCGCCGACCGCTCTTTTCTCTGGCCCTGGAGAACAGTATGCAGATAGGTGTCTATGGCTGTGGATATCTGGGCACTGTGGTTGCCGCATGCCTGGCGGACTTCGGTGTACCTGTGACGGCGTACGGGAGCGATTCGGTGAATACCACGCTCCTGGCCAGCGGAATTCTACCCTTCCACGAGAAGAACTTAAGTGACATCGTACGGCGCGGCGTCCGCTCGGGAAGACTCATGTATTCCACCCATCTTCAGTCCATGGTGCAACGCGCCGAGATCATCTATCTTGCCGAAGACGCGAACAAGGACATTGAAGCCATCTCCATGGAGGTGGCCAATTACTGCGACCACCAGCAGATTCTGGTCCTGATTACGCCTGTACCGGTGGGCACAGCGCGCAGGATAGAAGCACGACTGCAGTCCGCTGGCCGGAAGATCACTGTGGTTTCGCATCCGGTCTTCCTCTCTGAAGGCTGCGCAGTTGAGGACTTCAACTGGCCTGACCGAATCGTGCTTGGGACGAACTCGAACGCGGCGGTCAATGCGTTGAAAGCTCTCTACCGTCCGCTGGTGATGCGCGGAGTTCCCGTGATTGTGACCACGCACGAAACGGCCGAACTGGTGCGCGAAGCCTCTACCGCCTTCCTGGCGACAAAAGTTTCTTTCATCAACGAGCTTTCGAGCTTGTGCGAGCGCATCAGCGCGGATGCGGTTGATCTGGCGCTGGCGCTTGGCCTGGACAAACGCATCGCGCCACGGTGCCTGCAGCCTGGGTCTCTGGGCGGCAGCTTCACCGAGTCCGACATGGATTCGCTGGCCAATCTGGCCGCTGGGTCCGGCGTTTCGCTCAAGATCCTTTCTGCCGCGCGCGAGGTCAATCACGAGTTCTGCAACCGCATCATGCAGAAGATCAACAACGTGCTGGAGACGGTCGCGGGCAAACAGGTGGGATTGCTGGGACTCGCGTTTAAGCCCAACACCAATTCGGTTGCCAGCTCAGGATCGATCCGCCTGGCGCGTGCACTGATGGAAAGCGGAGCGCACGTAAAGGCCTACGATCCCATCGCCATGCCGGATGCACAGCAGGAGCTGACGGGCAACGTCCGCTACTGCGATTCGGCGTACTCGGTTGCCGAAGGCGCCGACGCGCTGGTACTAGGCACCGGCTGGCCTGAGTTCCGCACGCTCGACTTCGATCGCATCCGCAAGGTCATCCGCCGGCCGTTCGTGGTGGATACCAAGAACCTGCTCGATGGTCCTCGGATGAAAGCGCTGGGGTTTGAGTACTTTGGGGTTGGCCGGGCGTAAGAAAGATCGCCGTGATCGGAAAAATCAAAAGAAATCTGGGGCGCGCTGAATTTGTGGCGCGCCCTGCGTTTCTTGAAACACTCACGCGGCGAAAGCGTTCGCTCCTGTCGCGATCAGCCAATTCTGGCCCGTTTCTTGGCCCTGGCCCGAGCGCCATGGGCAGGTTTTCTGGCTCTTGCCGCTTGAGCAGGCTTCCACTCATCTCCCGGCATTGGGGGCCTCCCTTTGCCGGCCTTTTCCAGAATCCCCAGGGTCCCAGCGCGGTTGGCACGCCCGGCTCGCTTGCGAAAATACTCCTCAGTACGCAGAGCGGATAATTTTTCCGCCACCGCCACGTTGATGAGCTGGTTCAAAGCCACGCCTTCCGATTCCGCGGTCTTGCGCAGTTCCTCCAATAGCGAAGGCTGCAGCCGCAATGCGAAATTACTTTTTCTCATAGGACGAACTCCTCAACTGCTCAAGCGCCTGAGCCGGAAGCAGGATAGCGCAGGCAAATTCCTTACCCGCAGCGGCAAAGTCGCGCTGGTTGAACGTGACAATTGCATTGGCGCTTCCGTTGACTGCTGTCTCCAGCACCATGTCGTCATTGGGGTCAGGCAATTGTGGCCGCCAGCGGAATGCGAGCCGTACCGGTGTTGCGATTGCCGCCAACTCATCCAGGACCTGTTCAATTTCGGCACTGCTCAACCCTGACGCCGCCAGATGTTCCGGTCGCGTCAGCACCGCCTCGTACTCAAGCATCAGCGGCACGGAAAGCAACAACTCAAAACGCCGATCCAAGGCTGCGAGCAAAAGCTGGCGTGAAGCACCTTGATCGCTTCGAAGTGCCGCTACCAGGACGTCAGTGTCGAGCACGTAGGAAGGCGCCACCCGATGTATGATATCGCATGCAATATCACCAGGCAATAGTTATTTCAGAGAGTTGGCAAGAACCAGCATTTCAGGGGCGGCATCAGCGCGCACCACATGAATCAGCGGTAGAATTCTTCGGCAGCCATGACTACTTCCGGAAAATCCTATTCCTGCGGTTCCGGCTCGCCTGCCCTGCTGGGTCTGACCATCGGCGAGATGCTGGACCAGAGCGCGCACGCTCACCCTGAGCGCGACTGCCTGATTGTTCGTCATCAGAACAACCGCTATACCTACCGGCAATTTCACGCGGAAGTTGAGCAGGCCGCGCGCGGGCTGTTGAAGATGGGCGTGGCTAAAGGCGATCGCGTGGGCATCTGGTCGACCAACTGCGCGGAATGGGTAGTGCTCCAGTTTGCCAGCGCCAAAGTGGGCGCGATCCTGGTGAACATTAATCCCGCGAACCGCACGTTTGAACTGGAGTACGTGCTGCGCCAGTCAGAATGCCAGACTCTGTTTCTCGGGGAAGGCTTTCGCGATTGCGATTATGCCGAGACGGTGCGCGGCATCTGCCCGGAGTTCCCTCACAGCCGGCGCGGCAATCTGCATTCGAAGGCACTGCCCCAGTTGCGCAATCTGGTCTTCATCGCTGGGGAGAAGGCTCCGGCGGGAATGTACCACTGGCACGAGCTGTTGGCGATGGCAGACGATGTCACTGAACAAAAGCTGCGCAGCCGTGAGAGCATTCTCGGATTTGACGATCCCATCAACATCCAGTACACGTCCGGCACTACCGGCATGCCCAAAGGCGCAACGCTCAGCCATCACAACATCGTCAACAACGCCTGGTTCATCGCCCAGGCGATGAAGTTCACACACGAAGACCGGCTTTGCATTCCAGTGCCGTTCTATCACTGCTTCGGCATGGTGCTGGGCAACATGGTGTGCGTGGCATCCGGTGCGGCGATGGTCATTCCCGCGGCTTTCTTCGATCCGCTGGCCACGTTGCGGGCTGCCGCGGAGTATCGCTGCACCGCCCTGCATGGAGTTCCGACCATGTTCATCGCCGAGCTGGAGCATCCTGAGTTTTCGAAGTTCGATCTGAGCAGTCTGCGGACGGGAATCATGGCGGGCTCGCCGTGTCCCATCGAAGTGATGAAGCGCGTGGTGAAGCAGATGAACCTGCGCGAGATGACGATCGCCTACGGCCTGACCGAGGCCTCACCAGTGATCACGCAGACCACCACCTCAGATCCAATCGAGCTGAGGGTAGCGACGGTGGGCAAGCCGCTCCCGCAGACGGAAGTGAAGATCGTCGATCCCGCGATAGGTGAAATCGTCCCTCTCGGCCAGCAAGGCGAGTTGTGCACGCGCGGCTACCTGGTGATGAAAGGCTACTATCGCAACGCCGAAGCGACGCGCGCCGCCATCAGCGGCGATGGCTGGCTGCACACCGGCGACCTGGCCACCATGGACAGCAACGGATATTGCAAGATCACCGGCCGCGCCAAGGACATGATTATCCGCGGCGGCGAGAATATCTACCCGCGCGAGGTGGAAGAGTTTCTCTACACCTGTCCGGGCATAAGCGACGTACAAGTTATCGGAGTGCCGGACGCAAAGTACGGCGAACAGGTGGTTGCATGGGTGAAGCTGGAGGAGAAATCAACGCTTACCGTCGAGGACATCCAGCAGTTCTGTTCGGGCAGAATCGCCTCGTTCAAGATTCCGAAACATATAAAGATCGTCGATAGCTTCCCCATGACGGTGACGGGCAAGATCCAAAAGTTTCGCATGCGCGAGCTGGCGATTGAGGAAATGAAACTGGAGACCGCCGCTAAGATTGAGACAGCGTGACCAGCGCGACGAGAGGGAATGAGAATGAGCGAACAACGAGTTAACCTCATCAGCGGGCGAGCGCTGATCGTCCTTTCTGTTATTGCGTTGCTCTCTGTGATCAGCGGCTATTTTCAAGCGCCGCAACCGGACGAAGGAACGGCTGCACACATCTTTCAGATTTCGGTCGTGTTAGTGTTGCCGGCGATCTTGCTTTTCCTTCTCACTGCCGACTGGGAGCAACGCTGGCGGAGCCTGCGGCCATTGCTCTTGTCCGCTACTGCTCTGGCTGTCGCTTTTGCCGCACTCTATTATCTCGAGCATGTGTTTTACCTCGAACATTATCGATAGCCTTCTATTTGACCTCACCCTGAAACCGCATCTATAGTCCACTTCAGGAGCAGTTCATCCGTCAGATTTCTCATTATCGTGTGCTGGAGCGGGTCGGCTCAGGAGGCATGGGGACGGTCTGGGTCGCAGAAGACCTTAACCTCGGCCGGAAAGTCGCGCTTAAGTTCATTTCCGAGAATCTCGCTCGCAATCAGCAGGCCTTAGAGCGGTTCAAACTCGAAGCGCGCACGGCATCCTCGCTGAACCACCCCAACATCTGCACGATCTACGAAGTCGGCGAAGCCGACGGTGAAGCGTTCATCGCCATGGAGTACATTGAAGGCGAGTCGCTGGACCTGTATTTGCAGCGCCATCGTCCCGACCTGCAGGAGTTGCTCGACCTGGCGATTCAGGTTGCCGACGCGCTGGACGCGGCACACTCGCGCGGAATCATTCATCGCGACATCAAGCCTGCGAACATCCTGGTTACTACGCGGGGCCAGGCAAAGATTCTGGACTTTGGGCTGGCCAAGCTGGTGGCCGAGCGCAGCCCGATGGAGCGCGTGGGTGCGGGCGCGACGATGTCTGGTGAACTGCTGACTTCACCGGGCAGCGCCGTGGGCACCACGGCATTCATGTCGCCGGAGCAGGCGCGCGGCAAGGAACTCGACGCTCGTTCCGACCTTTTTTCCTTCGGCGCGGTTCTTTACGTAATGGCGACAGGCAAGCTGCCTTTTGAAGGCGATACCGCGGCGGTGATCTTCGACGGCATTCTCAATCGCGATCCGCAGCCGCCAATCGCCCTGAATCCTGAGCTTCCGCCGAAGCTGGATGAAATTATCCGCACGGCACTGGAGAAAGATCGCGATCTCCGCTACCAGAGCGCAGCTGAGATGCGAGCCGAGTTGAAGCGGCTTAAGCGCGATACCAGCTCCGGCCGCGTGCAGCTTCCCACAGGAGTTCGCCCATCAGCATCAAGCTCAGCTTGGGCGCGCGTCGCGACCGTGTCGCCTGGGGAACCAGCCGCCGAAGCGCGCAGGAAGAAAGTCATTTTCGGCGTGCTGGCTGCCATCGTTGTGATTGCGGTCGCTGGACTCGGCCTGTTTTTCTTGACCAACCGCAGCCACGGCTTCAACCTGCAAAATATGAAGGTCTCGCAGGTCACCCTGAGCGGCAACGCCGTAGCGGCAGCGCTGTCCCCTGATCGTCGCTACATCGTTTATCCGTTGCGCGACGGCGCCCAGGAGAGCTTGTGGGTGCAACAAATGGCGACAGGCAGCAACATACAGGTGCTGCCTCCTGACCAAGCCCACTTTGTGGCGGTGAACTTCACCCCTGACGGCAACTACCTTATGTTCGTGCGGTCAGACAAATCCACCACGAACTTTCGCTATCTTTATCGCATGCCGGTACTGGGCGGAACTCCCCAGCAGGTGGTTCGAGATGTGGACTCAGCGCCGGTTTTTTCGCCCGACGGCCGGCAGATTGCTTACGTGCGTGGAATCCTTAATCCGCCGGCAAACGATATCCTGGTGGCGAACTCCGACGGCAGCGGGGAGCGCGTTCTGGCTCACCGCAGTGTGTTCGGCCCCGGCAATGCGAGGGTGTCATGGTCGGCCGATGGCAAATGGCTGGCAACGGTTTTTCCGGAAATACGCGACGACAAAACCCAGTGGGTCCTGCACATCATCTCCGCGCAGAGCGGAGAGGTGCGCGACCTGTACACGTTTCCCATAGCGGCGGGGGCCCTGGCTTGGCTTCCGGATTCCAGCGGTCTGCTGGTGGTGGCGTTTGACATCAACACCGCCCGCAGCCAGATCTCGTTCGTTAGCTACCCGGGAGGTAAACTCTCACACTTCACCAACGACCTCTCGGATTACGATCTTTGCTGCCTTGACGTCACCAGTGACGGTGATTCCCTGGTCGCCTTACAGGACACCACCATGAGCGATGTCTGGGTTGCCAATGGAGACGGATCGAACGCGCGTCAGGTCAGCTCCGGGGAGGCACTCGGACTGGGACTCGACTGGCTGGGGAACCGCATTGTGACGGTCAATCCACAGTTCCAGTGGTTTGTGATGAATTCTGATGGAAGCGGCCGCGCTCCGCTGAGCGGCGATCGCAGTCCGCACATCCAGCTTAACGCCTGCAACGATGGAAAGCATCTGGTCTACACCACGTTTCACAACGGTCAGCTGGAACTATGGCGGAGTGAGGCAGATGGATCGAACGCCATTCAACTGGCGCCCCGCCCGGCCCTCGCCGGCGGGCTCTGTGCACCAGATTCGAAGTCAGTGCTCTACGCGACCAATGAAGGGATATGGCGAGTCCCCATCGACGGCGGAAAATCGGAAAAGACCGATCTGCCGCTTAACCTGGTCGGGTATTCTCAAGACGGCAAGCTGATGTTCAACACCTCGCAAAAAGTCGAAAACGGCCACTATGTCAGCAAGGTGATTGTGTCCCCCGCTGGCGGAGGGGAGCCGTTGCACGAATTCGATGCCCCCTTCGGAATGCAGGCGACACGCTTCACCCCGGACGGCAAAGCCCTCGCCTACATGCTGACGCGAAATCACGCTACGAACATCTGGGAGCAGCCGCTGGCCGGAGGCGATCCGATTCAGCTCACGAAATTCGACCAGGGCGAGATGTTCGCCTTCGCATGGTCGCCCGGCGGCAAGCAACTGGCCTTCTCCCGCGGCGCGCGGAAATCCGATGTGGTGATGATGAGCGGGTTTAGATAGATCTCAAACCCGCTTCAACTCCGCCAAAGAGGTAGCCGGCAGATAGGTATCAATCAGCTCGCGCTTCCACCAGTTACCTGACTCTCGTTTTTCGCGCCAACTCGTGTAGCGATATTGATAGAACAGAGCGCGCACGAATCGGGGCGGGCCGTCGTTGAACGGATTCTCACGCAGCAGCTTCAGAGTTGCGCGATCGTCTTCCAGCAGTTTCCTCATCAACCGCAGAAACCAGGCTTCATAACCCGGGATGTGGATTCCGTGGCCGTAGACATGCACGGTAAAAGGCAGGAACCACACCAGCCAGTCCAGCCGCAGATGATAAGGCGCCCATTGCGGAGGCATGCGCGCGGGATCGCCGGGTTTGGCCCTGAATCCGTATTCCCGCCATTCGGTGTCCGGCAGGATGACCGCGTCGTTTGTGCCTTCGATCACAATTTCATAGCGCTCCCGGGTTACGCTGCCGAACGCTCCGTAGGTATTCACCAGGTGGAAGCGATTGTAGCTGTGGTTCATCTTCTGGTGTTTCGAGAACAGATTCAGCGCCGGCTGGATGCTGAGCGCGACCGCTCCTGCGCCGATTGCATAGAGCAGCCCGTGGAAGACCAGGGGAATTGAGGCGGTCTGCGGGATGCTCATCGGCACAACGATTTTCAAAGCAAAATCGTTGAAAGCGGTAATGCCCAGCGCAACGGTCAACCAGTTAAGCCAGGAGTAATTCCCGCTCACGATCAGCCAGAGCTGATGAAAGATGATCAGGCCTCCAGCAAGGGAGGCATACGGCTGTGGCGCAAAAAGTCCGAACGGCACCACTACCTGCACGAAGTGGCTGAATAGCACGGCGAAGCGGTGCATCCATTTCGGCAAGCGATGAAAATACCAGCTCAGCGGATTGGGCAGAGGCTGCGTTTCGTAGTGGTAATAGAGGCAGGTCAGCTCGCGCCAGCAGCGGTCATGGCGCAGCTTGATCAGCCCGGCGCCAAGTTCGGTGCGGAAGAGCATCCAGCGCAGGACCAGAACGGGAATGCGCGAAGGCTCCATCCACGCAGGGCCCAGGAAAGCGGTGAAGAAGCCGGCTTCGAGCAGCATCGATTCCCAGCCGAAGCCATAGAACCTCTGCCCGACGTTGACGATCGATAAATAGAAGATCCAAAGCAAGAGCCAGCATGAGACTGACACCCAAATCGGCCCGCGTTCGGTGAAACCGCAGAGCGCAGCCGTGGATATGGCGACGCCGCTCCATCCCACGATTTCGAGGAGACGATCGGAATAACGCCAGAGGAATATGCTGGGTGCATCTCGGAAACCAACCTGCCCGGTGAATACCGGAACCGGCAGCAGACCTCGCTCTCCCAGAAGCGGCTTGAACTGCCGCAGCACCACGATGAAGGCGATGAGATAGATCGCGGCCATCGCGCGCTGAAAGAGCAGGCGCACCAGCCAGACGTCGCCGAAGTAGGATTCCATCGTCATCGCGGCTCAGGCTTCCGTCCTATTATCCGATGGCAAACAAGTAATCCGGGACTACGAGGAAAGATGGCCGGTCTCAGGTACAACCCTTCCGCAACTCACAAACACCCAAGTGTTTAATACTCATATGCGAACCTCATTTCTGGTTTTTGTCCTGTTGGCAGTTGCGGCGTTGCAGTCAGTCATAGCGGCAAAGGATCGCAGAGACCGCGACGATCAGCCGATCCGGTCACTGCTCTATCCCGGAGCGACCACCAAAATCTATGCCCGCTACATGCCCTGGTTTGGCGATTCCAAGCACATCAATGTGGGGTATTACTCGGATGATCCGCAGCAGATCGCCGGGCAGGTTTCAGAAATGATGCGGCGCGGCATCGACGGCGCGATCGTCGACTGGTACGGGCCCGACCATGGCATGAGCAGCCGCTCCACCGAACTCCTGGTCAAAGAAAGCGAGCGGCAGGGTTTTCAGTTCGGTATATCCGTTGACGGCGGCCCGCTCAAAGACTGCCAGAAGAAAGGCTGCGACCTGACCGGCTTTCTGCTCTCGGAATTGAAATATGCCGAGAACCATTTCGAGCGCTCGCCCAGCTACATTCGCTTCCAGGGGCGGCCCGTAGTCTGCTTTTTCGACAATGACAAGTATCCGGTGGACTGGAACCGTATCCGCTCAACTCTTTCGCTCGATCCCATCTTTTTGTTCCGCAACTCGGTTGGCTTCGACAATCCTCATGCCGATGGAGCTTTCTCGTGGCTGGCGCCGGAGACCGCCAAGGGCAATGATCCTGAGGCACTGCAGTATCTGGACAACTTCTACGACAAGGCGCTGAGACACCCGGACAAATTTGCGATGGGGTCCGTCTACAAAGGCTTTGATGATTCGCGCGCAAGTTGGGGCTCGGGGCGGCGTATCCGGGAGGGCTGCCAGACATGGCGCGACACGTTCAAGGTGATTGATCGTCATTATTCGGCGAAACATCAGCTTCCGGCGCTGCTGATTGTGACCTGGAACGACTACGAAGAGGGAACGGCGATCGAGAATGGTACGGGCTGCAACGATCGCGATTGAGATTAGCGTTTAGCTCTTTCCTTTGACAACAAAACGCGTGCCGCTCCTCCATTTGGGCGCCAATTTCAGCCAGGTTTTTGCGCTGTCGCCATACTCCCATGGCGAAACGTTTTGCTGCTCGACGTCACTATTACGGCAAGGGAGTGTTTGCGTGGATGAATCAGCGGCCTGATGGTATGCCTGGTTCTGCTTGACACTCCACGATTGCTGGCCGATACTCTCACCCAGCAACCTTCAGCTTTAAAGGCCTATTCTCGGAGTCCCATCCTTGTGCCCGGCTCCGCGCTAGGCTCGCAGGTCTCCAGACGTTCAGTAAAAAAGAAGTGAAAAAGGAGAGGGTATGCCATTGGCCAGAAACCCCCGACTGGTCGTCACCAGACCATTGTCCTCGAGGATCGCAGTAAGCCTGGTTTTAGTGATTGCATTTGTCGCGACAGGGTTCGCACAAAATGGGACCCCGCCATTAAATTATTTCAAAAACTACATCGTCACTGGCGACTATGTCGTCGGTGGCGTAGGTCTCCGCGGACTCGGAGATGCGAGTGGTTTTGCGACCGGGACCATTAATATTCCCGACACGTCGCAAGCCGCGGCAGCAAACCAGAGCGCTACAAGCGTGCCGCCCGGGGCGACGATCGTAGCGGCGTTCCTCTACTGGCAAACAGTGGAGAAGTCAAAATCGGCATTCGCCGGTCAGAACGGATTCTTCAACGGTTTTCCGATCACCGCTACGGTACTTGGCAATCCCAATGCCCCGGTCTCGTGGAGTGCTGGAGGGTGTGCGGGCAATTCCAACGGCACTACGACGCTCAGGACGTATCGCGCGGACGTCCGTCCATTTCTGAACTTTGCGAACGGAGCCACCCAGGGGAACGGATCTTATCAGGTCAAACTCGTCGACAGCGGAAGCAACGGAGGCGGAGCGCCACTCACCCTGGGAGCTACGCTGGTAATCGTATATCGAGTAATGGCGCCATCAGTTCCGTTAAATGCTGTCGTGCTCTACGACGGCGCGTTTGCGCCGAGCAACGGCGGTCAAAGCATGAGCCAGACGCTGCAGGGCTTTTACCAGGCGGCTGTCACCGCAACCCCGATCGTTAAGCTCACCCATATCGTCGGGAATGGCCAAGCGAACAAAGGTGAACAGGTGTTCCTGAACACGACGCCCCTTCCGTCGCTCTACGCTGGCTTGCCCGCATTTCCCGGGTTTTACAACAGCTCCTGGGACAATCCCACGTGGATTAATGTGAACCAGATCGGGGCTGGGGGAACAGTGAAGGGCAATGATTCGTCTGCGGCCACTTCGGTTCAGCCGTCGGCGACCAACAGCGGCTGCGTTTCCTGGGGTGCAATTGTGTTCAGCACCACGGTGCAGAATAGCGACAATGACGGCCTGCTGGATCTGTGGAAACAAAACCAGGGCTATTTCGAGTTTCCGAGCGGAGCGTTTGTGGCCCTGCCGGGAGCCGTCAATGGACAAAAGGATGTCTTTGTCCAGATCGATTACATGTGCAGCTCCGTCAATAGCGACGGGACTTGCAGCTCAAGCGGTCACGTGCATCTGCCGAAACAGGCTGCGCTGGATATGGTGGGTAACGCTTATTCGGCGCAGGGTATCCATGTGCATTTCGATGTAGGGAACAATTACCAGGGCGATCCCTTCATCGTGCCGTTCACGCCGCCGCCCGCAGGAAGTCCGCCAGCGCCGAGTGGCGGCAACATTATCAGCGAGAGCGCGATTGCGTGCACCGACTCGAGCGTAACGCCGCCCAAGGTCTGCGCTTTTCCGAACCAGCCGGGAATCGTGGCGTGGAAAGGTGGTTTTGACGGAATCAAGGGGCAGTTTTTCCAACATGGCCGGAAGGACAGCTATCACTATCTCCTGATGGGCCACAATCTGGGCTTTGCGAATACTTCCTGGAGCGTCGCGTTGGGAAGTCTGAGCAGCGTCGTTAATAACGGCACCACCGCCACAGTGACTACAGCTACGCCGCATGGCCTTTGTCTTACGGTGAATTGCGTCTCTGGCGGTGCTCCAACCCGAGTGACCATTTCAGGGGCATTGACTGACTTTGGTCTCAACGGAACCTACACGCTGAGCGCAATACCATCAGCAACAACGTTTCAGGTCATCACGGCAAACGTAGCCAACGCTACTTTCAGCAATTACGGGCTAGCGGTCGCAACGGGATCGAGCAAGAGCACCTCAGGATGGTCTGACTTGGGAGGCGGCGACAGCATCGTCACGCTGGGCCAGTGGCGCGCGGATGATCCTGCGGGTTGCCAGCCCAATCCGGCACTTGCGCTGGCGCCCGGCCAGACCTATTGCACAGATCAAACCGGCAGCGTGCAGGTACAGGCCGGAACCATCATGCATGAAATGGGACATCCCTTGGGCCTCACGCATGGCGGCACTTATGTCGATGCGTCGGGCGCGCCGGTCTACGGGTCGAACTGCAAGCCCAATTTCCAGAGTGTGATGAACTACCAGTTCCAGATTCGCGGCCTGCCGGGTTTCGATGGGATTGCCCACGTCGACTACTCAAGTCAAATCCTGCCGAATCTGTTCGAAGGGAGTTTGCTCGAATCAGCCGGCCTCGGCGCAGTCACTCCATTTCGCACTCGCTGGTATGCGCCGCAGACCAACAACTTCATCGACAACCTGCTCTCAAGCGTGGGAACACATGCAGCCAGCAGGCATTGCGATGGATCACCCTTGCTGGCCACAGATCCGCCAACGGTGCGCCTTGAAGGACCATTCGCTCCAGGTGCGATCGATTGGAACAACAACGGCGTCATCGATTCCTCCGCCATTTCCCAGGACATCAATTTCAGCGGAGTTATTGGTTCAAACTTCCTCGGGTTCAATGATTGGGCCAACATCGATCTGCGCCAGATGGGCTCTCGCAGAAACGGGTTTGGCTTCTCAGGCGACGTCAGCTCCGGCGATTTAATAGGAGGAGCGGGAGGCGACCTGATTGGAGGAGCCGGAGGCGATTTGATCGGAGGGGCCGGTGGTGATCTGATCGGCGGCGGTGGAGGTGATTTGATTGGAGGAGCCGGCGGCGACCTGATCGGCGGCGCGGGCGGCGATCTGATCGGAGGAGCCGGAGGCGAGGAACTCAGCGATTTCGATCTGGCAAACTCGGTTGTCGATTCGCCTACGAACCTAAGCTGCGCGAACTGCACGATCGTCTCGGGATCGTTTCAGGAAGCCAACAAAACTGTCACACTGAGCTGGACATCTCCGGGCTTTGGACAGATCCGAACCTACTTCATCTGGCGTGCGGCTGGACCGATCTCGGCGACGAACCCGCCGGTCAATATCGGAAAAGTCACCGGAGCACCGCCGCAGACAACATTCATTGATAAGAATGTGAAAAACAATGTGACCTACACTTACTTCGTGACGGCGGCGCTCGGCGGTGATAGCGGAACGAATGCTGGAAATGAGAGCGGGCCGTCAAACATCATCAGTGTGGCGGTCAAGTTTTAAGCAGGAAGACAAGCGAGCCATCGGTCCGCAAACCGCTGGCTCGCATTTTTTTGGGTGGCTGGACGATTCGCGCGCTGTTTCCCTGCGGAATTCCTGAGCCCTATTGCCCGAGCCGGCTGTGAATCTGGCTGAGAATCGGGTCCTCGCCTGCCTTTCCGCGGATCTTCAGATAATCCTGGTAGGGATCGACAAATCCTGCTTTGAGCCCTTCTCGTGTACGCGCCTGATAGTAATAGGTCGGAGGGAAGTAACCGTAGGTCGGTATCTCATCCAGAAAAAGCGCGAGGGATTCTCCGCGGCGCTTGATGCAACGATCGATTTCAGAATCTGCTTCTGCGAAAGCGCCGGCCTCAAGATAGGCCTGCCCGAGATCAAAGCGCCCAATCCAGCTGTCGAGTAATGCGTTCGCATCCGTAAAAAGCTGAATCGCCTTGCGGGAGTCTTTTGCGTTCAGCGCGACTTCGCCGGCGATGATCTTCCCGTAAGCCTGCGATTCCGCCTGCAGCTCGGATGTAAGTCCATTCGCAAGGCTTTGAGCTTTGGTCGCTTCGCCGGCTTCCGCAAAGATCCTGCCGGCAAGGAATCGTGTTCTCACCGATTGGCTGTTGGCCAGGGCCTGGTCAGCAGCCGAAATTGCGGCTTGTTTATCGTGTGTCCAGAGCATGAGGTAGCCCAAAGCGGTCTGCTTCTGTGCCGCCGCTTCACCATGTTTCGCTTCGAGATCTGCGCTGGCGCCCTGCTCATACAGTGTCTTCGCGTCGTGAAAACGGCCTTCATAAAGAGCCAGATCAGCCAGACCCATGGCGGCAAGCGACGCACCCCGCGGGCTCACTTTTTCGAGTTGGTGATAGGTGTCTGCGGCCTGTGAGAGCTGTCCTTGCCCGAGCTGTGCGAATGCCAAAGCGACATAGCCTTTTTCATACGCAGGATTGAGCTCCTGAACCTTGCGGGCTTCCTGCTCGCCGGTTTTGAAATCACCCGAGTAGGATGCAAAGACGGAAAGATTCATGTGCTGGATGGCGCCTTTGGGAGAAATTTCAACTGCGTGCTTCATCTCCTCAACCGCCCTGGGAAGCTGGCGAAGTTCACTGGCACAGTTGGCAAGATTATTGTGGCCTGCCCTGTCGGCGGGGTACTGGCTTACCAAAGTGCCGTATTCATCTACGCATTTCTGATAGTCGCCGATCATCACGTAGTAGAAAGCGCGCGTGTGATAGCGTTCGCGCTCGGTCATCCTGTCGACGTGTTCCATTGCCAGCTTGATATATTTTTCCGCGTCTTGCCGCCGGCCAAGATTCGCAGCGGTGGCGGACATACCGGAATAGGCACGGGCGAAATTCGGATCGAGCTCGGCAGCTTTGGAGAAGGCGCGGAAGGCATCCTCCATTTTGCCGGCAAACTGTAAATCCATCGCCGTGCCGTACTGATGCACGACTTCAACAGATGCGGCGGTAAACGGACCGTAGGCCGCGAGTTGGACAGAGGCTGGGGTGGCATCGCCCAATGCTTTACGAATAGGAGCTACCAGCTTGGGCACTGCAACCAGGACCTCGTCTTTGCTGGACGCAGTCGCGCTTGCGCTGGCCACAGTCTTCCCGGTCAGCGCGTTAACAGCTCGCAATGACAGCTTATAACTCCCGCCTTCATTGCTGAGCGAACCCACCGCCACCGTCGTGATGCCCTGACTCACCGCCACGAGCCGCGCCGATTGCTCATCAAGCTTGTCGGATGGCGTTGGGAGCTTTGCTGCCAACCTGCGCGCTTCCCCGCGATTGTAGGCGTTTATGAAGCGCGCGCCTTCGAGGGCGAGGTTCAACATGGGTTCCAGCGTGCCATCAAATGCCGAGTCGCCGGTCTGGTTGGTAACATCGGCTACAAGCACAGTCAGCGGCGCGTGTGAAGTCAAATCTGGAGCTGTAAACTTCCTCCAGCCAGCATACCCTCCGGCTATCACAACAAG
>Ga0126371_10002202_pt1 | contig 16733 bp, 11 predicted proteins | sample PanSoiMetaPlot_4_FD_110145 | JGI IMG/M metagenome (GOLD analysis project Ga0126371, IMG submission 110145) | Tropical forest soil microbial communities from Panama - MetaG Plot_4 | ecosystem: Environmental > Terrestrial > Soil > Tropical forest > Bulk soil | place: Panama | collected 2016-02-17 | reverse complement strand
GAAGCGTAAGCGTGACCGCATCTGCAATCAGCGCTGGCGAACCGAGACGGATGCGGCGAAAAAGAACTTGACTTCAAACCAATTACGGACGTAGCTTCCCACCGCCCCCATCCGTTTGCCCGCCCGCGAATTTTTGTTGGCGAGTTTTGCAACTCTTCAATGACAGAGGAGCGAAATATGAAACAGATACGCTATGTTGCAGTGCTTACTTATTTGGCGCTACTGGCGCCGGGCTGGTCTTCGAACACCCGTGCACAAGAACCATCCGTGACGGTGACTCGTTTTGCAACGGGATTAGTCAATCCTCGCGGTCTGAAGTTCGGCCCGGACGGCAATCTCTATGTCGCCGAAGCCGGATTTCCGACTGGTGACATCAGGCATGCTCCTGTCGGCTTAGGCGGAGATTGCTCGGTCGGAAGGGATGTTCCGGGCGTTGAATATATCGGCGGTACGACCGGATCGCGCATTTCAAGGATCGATGCCAACGGCGTCGTTACAACCTTCGTCGACAACCTGCCCTCCGACGAGGTCGGCGGTCTCGACAGCGGAGTTGCCGACGTCGCGTTCATTGGAAACACGATGTACGCCATCCTCGCAGGTTCCGGATGTTCACACGGTGTGCCCACCCCAAACGCGGTCATCCGCATCAACCCTGACCGCAGCCCGACCATCATTGCCGATCTTGGGGCTTTTCTGCGGAGTCATCCGGTGGCCAACCCCACCGATCCAATCACCGGCGATTTTGAGCCAGACGGCACCTGGTACAGCATGATCGCAGTGCGCGGTGCTCTCTACGCCGTTGAGCCCAATCATGGCGAACTGGACAAGATCACCACCGACGGCAAGATCACGCGGGTAATCGACATCTCCGCCTCCCAGGGTCATGTGGTACCGACGGTTGTCGCCGATCATGGTGTCTTCTATGTCAGCAACTTGGGCGAGTTCGATCCGGATCAGCTCAACACGCAAGACGTGTTCCATATCACTCCGAGCGGTCAGCTCAGGGTCGTGGCTACCGGATTGAGCAAGGTGCTGGGCCTGGCTTTTGACGGGCGCGCTCGTCTGTATGCGCTGGAAACCTCTACGGGTTCCCCAGGTCCCTTACCGGGAACGGGCCGTCTGATTCGCATACTGCCCAACGGTCAGCAGCAGGTCCTGATCGACAGCACGCCCGACGATCGCCTCTTCTTCCCCACCGGCATGACCTTTGGACCCGACGGCTCGCTGTACATATCGAACCATGGTTTCGGTCCTCCTGGCGGCGAGATTCTCAGGGTCGAGGTCAAAGACTGAGATGCCATAGCCGCGGTGCCGCGCTACCGCCGCCATCCCGGCTTGGGTGGCGGCAAGGTAGCGACCAAGGCGCTCCAGCAGACCGGAAAGTACCTCATAGTACCGAAGTCGACGAGGAACCTCGAGGAGGTGGTTCCCTCCCGGATTTCACGGCAAATTACCGTTTCAAATTTGCGGCGTTCGGCGCATCATGGTGGCTGCCCGGTCCCAGGAAGGGCTGGGATGAAGAGAATCGCTTTGCTGCTGCCGCTGGTTTTGGGGTTTGCAGCAGGTCCTGCTGTCGCCCAGGACGTAATCTACAACTTCGACCAAGACACGGATTTCTCCAAATTCAAGAGCTATAAGTGGGTAGACATCAAGAGCGTGCAGCAGGTCGACTACGCCACCACGCGGCAAATCACCTTCGTGATTGACGCCGAGCTGGCCAAAAAAGGCCTGCTCAAAACGGATTCGGACTACGCCGACCTTTACATCGGTTACCAGACGGCCCTCAGCAGACAGACCGCGTGGATGGCGTACCGCGACGGCTGGGGCTACGGCCCGGGGTGGGGCGGCGGACTGGCCGCGATAGCCGAGGCGTCTATCCACGTCGGTGAGCTTGACCTGGACATGTATGCGGCAACAGAGAAAAAACTGGTTTGGCGCGGCGCCGTGTCAGAAACGGTCGAGCTCAATCTAAATCTCGAAGAAAGCGAGAAGAAGATCGAGAAGTTCGTGGAGAAGCTCCTGAAGAATTATCCGCCGAACGCCTCAAGTGCCGACCGCCAGGGCGAACTAAACGACAAGCGACGCCTCTCCGGTAATCGCAACCGTCATGCTGCTGCTCATTGCTTTTCCTGTCCTCTTGGAAACATGGGCGTGTTTCTTCGCGTGCTACCGCGAAATCGGGGGCGACCTGATTAGCTGGCCGATGTTAGGGGCGCTGACGCAAGTTGCGGTGTTTGGAACCTGGGCTCGGGTTTTCTTCTCTTCGCTTTTGTTGTGGCGCTCCGCCACATCTCGTTTTGTCAAACCGAGGACTCAGTGAGCGCTTGTGCGATAAGGTGCGCTACTTTTGAATCCGTTCCTACAGGTTCTACGAAAAGAAGCTGATTCGGATTCAAATACATCCGATCCGGCTCGGGCAACCTCTTTACCGCGTTTCACAAGGATTTACCAGCGCTGTCTATTATGCGACCGGCGTACGCATTCGCGAACTGCCGGTCCGCATCGAAAACCTTACCGCCCGATGAGAGCTGTATCCCTCTGACTGATTAAACGCCTCGATGATTAAGAATACATTCCCGCATCCTGTAGAAGAAATACCGGCCCAGAAGATTTCCGAAGGTTGTCAATGCGCTGCGCCCGAAGCCACGCCAGACTTTGGCGCCAGTGACGGCGGCCAGGCCGGAATAACCGAACCTAACTCTGGCCAGCGCGGCGAAGGGTGACAGACATGCAAAGCGTTGTGCTAAATCCGCCCTAAAAGTACCAATATGACGACGATCAGAAGAAGGAGGCCGAGACCTCCGGACGGATAATAACCCCAACCGCGATTGTAGCCCCAGCGGGGAAAAGCTCCGATGAGGGCCAAGATCAACAAGACTATAAGTATCGTTCCAAGCATACGCAAACCTCATGCGCGCGACTAAAGCGCGATGATGCCGGTTCCGGATGCGACCAAACATCGGGCATTCCGGGTAGCTGACGGGGGGTTCATCGCCTAGAGAGGCTTGGACGGTTCGGCGGGACGCCACCGGGTTGGTCTCGGCAGGATGACCAGCAGAAAGATCCTATCGGGAGCTAGAACAACTTATGCAGTCGCCTGAGCATTGTTCCCCGAAAAATGCAGGACTTCCGGTATTCGGGAAACAGAGTTGAGTCCTTATGATCTTGGAACGGCCCATTTCGAGTCGAACAAGGGGCTCTGATTCCACGCATTCTCATCGTCGACGACCACGGTGTTGTGCGGCATGGTGTTCGCCACGTCCTGGAAACACAAGATGACTGGAAAGTCGTTGGTGAAGCTTCCGATGGCCGGGAAGCCATTCAGCTGAACCGACAGTTAAAGCCAGACGCCATCGTCATGGACATAACTATGCCCGTAATGAATGGCCTCGATGCCACAATCGAAATTGTGAAGACTAACCCGGATTGCAAAGTGCTCATCCTTACCATGCACGAGGGGCCCGCGTTTTGTGAGTCCATTGAACGTTCGGGAGCGAAGGGGATGGTAACCAAATCGCGGGCGATGGACGAACTCACTCCTGCTCTTAAGACGATCATCGCGGGAAAGACGTATTTCCGTTAGTTACGTCTGGCAATTGTCAGCGGGATTGGACAAGTCCGGCATCGAGTCCTTCAATACACTCCAACCACAGGGTGTCGTTTAGGCCAGAGCCTAGAAATATATCGAATGAGCGATTCATAGGAACCTCTAGGGCTTGCTCAGACACGCGCGCAATATGTTGTGTTCCAAACTGCCGCCTGGACTTGCCTTTAGCGATCCGACGCCAGGGTTAGAGAGGCCAGACGCTGAGCAAGTTGACTGTTTACAAGTTTTGCTTCGCATCGCCATTTCCAATTGTTTTCGGCGCGCCCTGGCTGGTTCATTCTTGCGATTGAAGACAGACCCAGCAAGTCCTGCATCGGAATGATAGCGATCTGAGCGACCGATGTCAGGACTGCGCGAATGAAATCCCAGTGAATCTGCTTTCCGTCGGACTGTAAATACGAGCAAGCCCGTTCGCTGGCGGCGCGATCTGCTTCGGACGCGCTGCGCCGGAGTGAACGACACCAACCGACCGTCGTGTCGTTATCGTGTGTGCAAGAAAAGGCGGCTAGGTTTCGCACATAATTGTTTGGTCGATGCGTGCCGTCTTCGCCGAAGGCGAACTGCAAGACAGCCATACCCGGAAAGGAAAAGTGTTCGCGGAGTGCTTCAACTTTTGGCGTGATCAGTCCAAGGTTCTCCGCGATGATTGGCCGATCGCCTAGTTCCTTTCGTGCTTTCGAGAAGAGTTTTTCACCCGGGCCGATAACCCACCGCCCTTTTTTCGCAGTGTGACACCTAGCAGGGACGCTCCAAAATGCCTGGAAACCGCGGAAATGATCAAGTCGGAGGAGATCGACCGTTTCGAAGGCAAAGCGCAGCCGATCGATCCACCAGCGGAACCCCGTTCCAGCGAGTCGTTTCCAATGGTAAGTCGGCGTTCCCCAGCGTTGCCCGTTTCGACTGAAGTAGTCGGGAGGGACACCGCCTACTGTTTTGGGGCAACCCTGACGGTCCAGATCAAAGAGTTCGGGATGGGCCCAGACATCGGCGCTTTCTTGCTCGACGTAAAACGGGAGATCGCCTAAGACGGCGATTCCTCGCGTCCTACAAAGTTCGTGAAGGAGAGACCACTGACGGAAGAACTCATACTGCAGGAATTTGTGGTAGCGGACGGAGTCGGAGTTGGGTTTGATTCGCTTGTCAAATTTGGTCCATGGCGCGCCGCCGTTACCTTCCCGTAAGCTCATGAATGCTGCGAAGTCCTCAATCCACCAGCTGTTTTTATTCACGAAGGCATGGAAGTCTCTTGTCTCTGAAAATCCGGCGTAGGCTTTCTTCAAAATGGATTGTTTGTAGCGACGCACAGAGGAGAATTGGACGCTGCGAAGAGAAAAGGCCGGTATCGATTGCAGTTCCTTGCTGCTGACATACCCCTGCTCGGCGAGTAACTCTGTGCTAATTAGGAGAGGATTACCGGCGAACGCGGAACGAGTATCGTAGGGTGAGTTTAACCGACCGGTCGGACCAAGTGGGAGTATGCACCAGATTCGTTGTTTGGCTTCGCAGAGAAAATCGACGAACCATCGGCTTCCAGGGCCGAAATCGCCAATCCCAAAGCGGCTCGGCAACGACGTGATATGCAAGAGAATGCCGCTGCGCCGGCCAATATCGGAAAACGCGCTCATAGAGTCATCCAGCCGAATGCACTTTGCTATTCTTTTTCAACGCTTCTATCTTCGCCAAGCAACGCAAGACTTCGGAGACGCTCCAGGCCTGCGCTACACATCCACGGGGAGCGTAAGGCGGCTCAGCGTCGAAGATTTCGGCAATCGATCCGATCGCACTTTCGCCTAAATGCAGCTTGAAGTTCCCAAGAAATTGCTCTGCTGCGACAAAGTCGGACGGATGCACCTTCAGCCACACGTCGATAAAAGGACCGATCAACCAAGGCCACACCGTGCCTTGATGATAGGCAGCATCACGATCGCGGAGGCTTCCTTCATATTTAGGTTTGAAGTTTTTGTCGCTGGGAGCCAGCGAGCGCAAACCGAACGGGGTTAGCAACTCGGCCTGCACCCGTTGTAGCACCGTGCCCCACTTCTCCTCGTTTAGGATTGGATGGTCGAGGGAAATCGCGAACAATTGGTTCGGACGCAGCGACGCGTCGTCACCATCTTCACCATCAACTACGTCGTAGAGATAGCCCGCCTTACACCAGAAACGACTCTGAAAAGATTCACGGCAGAGACTGGCCTGCTTTTCGATTTCGCTTGCTTTTTGATCCCGACCGGCCTGGCGCAGCCATTTTCCTACATGGCATAACGCGTTGTACCACAGGGCGTTGATCTCCACAGCCTTGCCACGCCGAGGCGTCACCACCCAGTCATCAACCTTTGCATCCATCCATGTGAGTTGACGGCCAGGCGCCCCCTGGCGAAGCAGGGAGTCCTGCGGATCGACACCAATGCCGAAATCGGTTCCTTTCAGATGCCAGTCCACGATCAGCTCCAGTTGAGGCAACAGGTGCTCCAGCAGTAGGCGGTCCCCTGAAGTTTCGACGTACCGAGCGATGGCATGGAAAAGCCAGAGAGTCGCGTCGGCGGTGTGATACAAGCCCTCAGAATGGCCTTCTGGAAACATGTTTGGTATCAGGCCTCGACGGATATAGTGCGTAAACGTGCGAAGGACGTAACCGGCTTCCGTGAAGCGCCCCGTCGTTAGCGCCAAGCCTTCGAGCGTAATCATTGTGTCGCGACCCCAATCGGTAAACCAAGGATAGCCGGCGATGATGGATCGAACGTCGTCACCTGCAGCTCTGGCTCGGACCGAGTCCTCGCCGCGGCCTTCCGGCACGATGATGAACTGGTCCGCAGCTAACACAAGCTCCGCTGCTGGACTGCCGGGTGGCACTTGGGTCGCCTGCCGGAGCAATTTCCTTCGCCTGATATGTTCCGCGTTCTGTGCGAAATCAGGCGGAACCGCACGTACCGAATCCCACGACTCGGTCGACGCGACAAAAGTGACCGGTTCAGTTGACGTCAGGACGACAGAGAAATATCCCGGGCTCCATAGGTCGCCATGGGCTGCGTATCCCCGAGTCTCTTCGAGGCGATACACGACCTGCCGATATTGGGTACGATCCACGGTAAGAGCTTTGTCGCATCCATAGAGCATCATCCGCAATGGCGGGATGTTTGTTTGAGACCTTACTTCAAAAACGTCTTCAAAGACGGTAAGCGCATAGTTCCCTGCCAACGGTGTACTGACGGCAGCTTCGTGGGGGCGGAAGTTGAGGCAGGGCCGCAGCATCATTCTGATGTCCGGGCCACCACGAAGACGGTAGTTTATGTGCACCGTGTTTTGGCGGTGGATCATCAACACACGCTTTTCGAGGACAGTCTCATGGAACTGGAAGCTCCAGACCGGATTGCCTTGTTCCAGAGCAAATTCCTGTAAATACTCTACTGCAGGAGCTTTCAGCGGTACGTTGGCGCGCTCTTCTCCACTGAGGTGCAAGGGAGCGGAACCGTTCGGCAATTCGAGTTCCTCAATCAAGTCATTCAGCATCGTCATGCGCCCTAGTGGAGTCGGCAGCGCGGCGATGAGGTAGCCGTGAAAACCGCGCGTAATGACACCGGCAAGCGTGCCCGAGGCGTAACCGCCCAGGCCGTTGGTGACGAGCCATTCTTTGTCAACTAGTGCCTGGTAGTCTGGGCAATCGCCTCTTCGATAGCCGACGCGGCGCAGCAATTTAACTCCCATGCTTACTTTTTTCATTGCTGTTGTTCCCGGTGTTTGGTTTCAGGACGGCAGCTGCATGTGCGGGAATGATCCAATATGATTCATCCTGAACCAGAGGCGGCACACCGTTGCCTCCGTATCGGGGATCTTCAGAGGACCACTGCACGACCCAGGGCCTTTCGCGATCGACTGGAGCTAGAAGCGGCGCGGGTGACGAGTAAAGACGGAGTTCGGTTCCAAGGTTCACTACGAGCAGCCTATCGTCGGAGTAGTCGTCCGAGAAGAACCGCAATACGAAAGCTTCTGGCCCAAGGACCTCGCCATCTATCCTGACTGTCTCGCAGGAAAACAGTGGTTCGGCCTTTCTTAGTCTCAGGAGATCGCGATAAAGCTCGTAGACCTCGCCATGCTTCGCGCGCTCTGAGTAATCGAGCTTGCACTTTTCAAAGGTCTCGCGGGCAGACGGATCGTCATAACGCAGGTCTCCATGAGCGAAACTGCGCCATTGTTTTAAGAACTCGGCTCTCCCCTTGCGGATTGGGCCCGCTAGCTCGGCTCTGTGATCCGCAAAAAATAGAAACGGAGCGGAAGAGGCAAATTCTTGCCCTTGGAAAAGCATCGGCGTACTGGGCCCAAGCAGCAACAGAGCCGTTAACGCTTTCAAGCGACCAAATGTAGTCAGCCTGTCAATACGAAGGCCGCGCGCGGAATTTGCCACTTGATCGTGGTTTTGAAGAAACGTCACAAAAGCGGCTGGCCTTAGGGCAAGAGCTGAGGTGCCGCGCCTTTGTTTCTGCCACGAATGCCACTGACCTTGATAGAGAAATCCGTATTTCGTCGAAGACAGCAGTTCTTGGGGGGAACCAAGATAGTCGGCGTAATAGCTCTCGCGATTGCCGGTAGCGGCTACCATCGCCGTGTGGTGAAAGTCGTCGTTCCAGAGGGCATCGAGACCGTATCCACCCTGCGCCATGCAGCGAACAAGCCGCGTATCTTGAGTTTCGTTTTCGCCGACGATTAGGATCCCGCGATCGCCAGCCGCTGCTCGAGCCGAACGGACAATCGCCGCCAGAATATGCTCTTCGGATGAATCATAAATGTTTTGCGTCGCATCGAGGCGCAGACCATCGAGATGGAATTCCTTGATCCAATACGCGGCGTTCCACGAGTAGAAGTTGCGGACCGGCCCCGAATTCTCGTCGTCGAAATTGATCGCCTCGCCCCAGTCAGTTTTGTGCTTCGTCGCAAAATAATGTGCGGAAAACATCGGCAGGAAATTTCCGTCCGGACCAACGTGGTTGTAAACGACATCGAGAATAACGGCCAGACCCTGAGCATGGGCTGCGTCTACAAAAGCTCGGAAATCATCGGGAGAACCGTAATTTCGCGTTGGGGCGAAAAGATTCACGCCGTCATAGCCCCATCCAAACGAGCCGGCGAAATCTGCAACCGGCATTACTTCTAGAACGGTCACGCCTAGCTCGGCCAGTTCTCTGAGGTGCGGGATCGCTGCTTGCCAGGTGCCCTCGGCGGTGAATGTGCCGATGTGCATTTCATAAATCACCTGGCCGTACGGCGTAATGCCGCGCCAATTGCTGTCTTGCCACCGAAAACGCGCAGGATCTATGATTTGCGAAGGGCCGTGCGGACCGTACGGCTGGAAGCGCGACGCCGGGTCGGCAAATGGACCCCGCCCATCCACAAAGAACGAATACGAATCGAACTCGCGAGCCGGTGCCAAGCCCGAAAAATATCCGTTACCTTCTTCGGCTAATACGTATTCGGCTTCCTGTATTCGAACCGACACTGTGCGGTGCTCATGCGCCCACACCCGGAAGCCGACTCCTTCAGGAGAGATATGGGCACCGACCGAATTTGGCCATGAGAAGAGGTTCTGCATCGCTGACTGGGTTTACCACTTGCTAGAGTAGTGATCATCCCGCCTGCGCACGTTTGGCGCTTACGCTCAAAAGGCCCTCTTTGATGTAAGCGCTAGCAGTAGAAGCGTCAACCGCGGTCGGCCAACGCACCGTGAGGTAAAGACCGCCCTGTGGAAGGACCGACCTCGTCAAATCTCCTCGGGGCGACGCAAGTTCCGCTACTACCCAGGCGGACTCCGGTTCGACGGAGACCAGAATTTCCTCAGGGCGATAGCCATCGAGTGGATAGTTAAAGGTGTACCAGGAGGCCGATTCTTGAATGTCGGTAATATCTCTCGCCACCTGCGATTTCGCCCGGAACCAGTGAGCCTGGTCGTGCCCGTCCTGTCGGCCACCGTGTTCGTAGAGTTCGTATGCTGTTTGAGAAATCTGCTTATGCAGCCGCTCTTTTGCCTGGGCGTCTTTGCACGGTATCGCTGAAGTCGTCTCCTTCTGCCTAGCTGCGCTTGCGCTGGTAACGCTCGTCATAAACTTCCTACTTTCTCAAAAATGACACACCCTAAACTTCTATGTGAAAGAACACGAAACGACAATACAGAGTAGTCTGTACATTTTGTGAGCCGTCGTTGCCGGCACGCTACGAAGGCGTTAGCAAAGCCACCGGAAGCACTTCAAAAACTTCAGAAAGGTTTAGTTGCCCTCGCCGTGACCGTATCCGCCTGTCTGTTATTACCTCGAGCCAGGTGTTTACCGACTCGAGTGGGGAAACAAATCGTTTTGTGAAATTTGCAGCGCGGAGCCGGCCGTCAAGCAATGCAACGGATACGAACATCGAGCCATTTCCGGCTCGAACAAAGGCACATACGGGTGAGTTTCCCTGGTCTTCAACGAAGAGCGGCTCATAGGAGCCGGTCTCGAACAAGAACGCTTTATTCCGCCGAAATTCAAGAAGAACCGCGGTCAAAGCTAACTTAACGCTGCCATCTTCCCAGTTTACAAAGAACCGTTTGAATGCAGCTGCGCGGCCCCGCTTCAGCCGTCTCTGGACCTTGACAAGCATGCTTTGCCTGCGATCGTAGTCGACCGGGCCGCGGTTATCCGGATCTTGAAGGTGAAGATCCCACAGTTCACTGCCTTGGTAGAAATCCGGTTGGCCTGGAGAACAGATTTTTAGCAGGGTCTGTACCAGGGAGTTGTGCATTCCCAACCGGGCAATTCGTCTTTGAAACAGAATAAACTTTCGGAGAAACACGTCCGACTTTTCGGGATTTAGAGCGTCCGCAATAAAGTCGGTCACTCGAGCCTCGTAGGCCGTGTCAGGAGAAGTCCAGTTCGTTCGAGTGCGAGCCTCGCGTAGAGACTTTAAAATTCCGTTCTGGATCCGCTCTGTGTAAACAGACCATGCTGCATGGTCGAGTGACTCGCACGAGGTAAACTCTGGGGGCCAAGTGGCGATCAGGTTCTGGTAAAAAAGATATTCGTCGCTGCGTGTGGGGGGAGCGATTCCTTCAATATCGCCTCGCCTTGCGCGCAAAAGCCGACTCCAAGCCGTAACTTGTGCAATCCACTGTGCCGGGTACAAGGAGATGGCCGCCAGCCGGGCACGAGCATCTTCGCCGTGTTTTGTATCGTGCGTCGAGGTGGCAAGCATGGTATGCGGCCAAGCTTCAGCGTGGTGCCGATTTTCTTTGTGAAAGCGGGAAAGCGAGCAGCCGAATTGTTCAGGGGCCCCCCCGACTTCGTTCAGCGCAATGAAGCGGTTGTATCGATATAAAGCCGTGTCTTCCGAACCCTTCGCCATTACCGGTCCGCTCAGTTGTTGAACTTTCATTGCAAAGATGATCGTCTGTTGGCCCAGTCGCGAGTCTGCGTTTTCCGCGCAGCGGCCGTTAAGAAGAATTTCGAGAAACTGGAACACGCTTTTGTCGACTTCGGGTTCATCTTTGCAGCCTTGTGAGATCGCCCAGTGAATGTAACGAGCATCTATGTCGCTGTGAGATCCACCATCAATGTAGGTCCGATAAACAGGGAAGCGCGCGACGATGCTGCGCAGCGCGCGACGCAGAATGTGTCGTGTGAAGTCCGCAGTCTCGCAATTTTGCCTTGCTATTGAAGCGGCGGCAAAGGATAACGTCTCTAATTCCCCGGCCAGCTCGTTGTCCAGGATAGTTAGCTTCGATGCCCGGACGGTTTCGGAAAAGGAAATGTCTTCGGAGCAGAAAGCGTGATAGAACTCGGTCAAAGCGTGTTCCGACTCCCGGTCAATCAGCAACCCAAGCACCTGGTTGCAGAATTCGTAGCCAGTTGTCCCCTGCACAGGCCAGTCTTCTCGGAGCTTCTCAGACCCGGTTAGAATCTTTTCGACGATGATGTAGGCAGAGGTGCCCGCGCCCTTGCGAAGGCGTTCTAAATATTGCTTCGGATCAAATAAGCCGTCGAGGTGATCGATTCGCAGGCCTTGTAATTGTTCTTTTCGAAGTAGGTCGAGTATGAAACGATGGGCACGTTCGAAGACAGCCGGTAATTCCATCCGGACGCCAGCCAATTCGTTGATGTTGAAAAAGCGACGATAGTTAATCGTGTCGGCGGCTACACGATAATAAGCTGGGCGCCAGTTTTGTCTGGCAATCAATTCCGCGAGCGGTTTCCAGGATCTGGCTTCCTGCATAGTCCCGGCAAATTTGTCGACGGCCTCTTCGATGACGCGCCGCAATTGCGGATTCGTCTGCGCCGTGCGCGATAAACGCTCCTTGACAGCGTCCGCTCGTCGCCACTTTTCCGGCCGAGATAGTCCGGAAAGAGCGCATTGCTCGGTTAGCCAAGCAAAGTGTTCATGGTTCCCGCAGATCTGGGGGTAGGTTTGCGGCGCGACCGGCAGTTTATGAGTTTCGTAAAGCCAAACTGCGAAATCGCCTTTCTCCGCGTCGAACGTCAACCGCAGTTTGCCTCCAGCCAATTCTATGCCGTATTGGTCGGCGAGGAACGGCACCAATACCTTCCCTTGGAGTTGGTCCAACGGTGACTGCCAGTCGATATCGAACCAATCGCCATACCGCGATTCCGGCCCCCACTCGAGAACGTCGAGCCAGAAGGGGTTGTCAGCTCCGCCTACTCCCATGTGGTTTGGTACAAAGTCAACGATATGCTCCAAGCCACTTCTTCGGAATGCGTGAGTCATCCCGACAAAAGATCGCTGGTCGCCGAGCTCGGGATTAAACTGACAGTAGTCTGTGACGTCATAGCCATGCTGGCTTCCCGGGCGTGCGCGAAGGTACGGCGACGCATAAACGTGGCTGATGCCGAGCGAGGCCAGATAAGGAGCGATGCTCGCCACTTCATGAAAACCGAATTGCTTTGACAACTGAACTCGATAGGTGGCGCGAGGGATCATCAATTAGAACCCATGCTTATGGCCGCATCACGAAAATACACAGAGAACGATCGAGCAGCTCAAACGTCTCGCGCGAAGCCAAAAGACGATCCGAGTACGCGCCCGAGGTTGCGAGCAGAAGGGCCCACCCTTCGCCCTCGATGGCCTGAGGCAAAACGAAGGGAATTGGCACATGGTCAGAGTTGAATAGAAGAAGCAACGTCGCGTCGCTGCCATTTTTCGGATCGGCCGCGGCCTGCGACCGGCCGTCAATCAGCATACCCACGGTGCGAAGGGAACCGTCTTGCCAAGCATCGTCGTTCATTTCCACGCCGCTTGGGTGGAGCCACGTTACGTCCTTAACTTTCAAAAATTTGTTGTAGACGCCGGTAAAAAAGCGGTTGTGGCGCAATACGCCATATCGGCTTCGGAGCGCAATCAGTGCTCGCAGAAAATCTGTGGTGTCCCGGTGTTTGTCCGCAAGCGACCAGTCACACCAACTAATATCGTTGTCTTGACAATAAGCGTTGTTATTACCTTTCTGTGTCCTATGAAATTCGTCCCCAGCCACAAACATGGGCACGCCATGTGCCAAAGCTAGAGTAGCGAGGAAGTTCCGGATTTGCCTTTCGCGTAGAGCGGTGATACCGGGATCGTCTGTGGGGCCCTCGGTGCCGCAATTCCATGATCGGTTGTCTGAAGTTCCGTCCTGCCCGTTTTCTCCGTTTGCTTCATTGTGCTTTTCGTTAAAGCTGACCAGGTCGTTCAGTGTGAAGCCATCATGGGCCGTCACGAAATTCACCGACGCCCATGGTTTCCGCCCTTGGCTATTATAAATGTCGCCGGATGCGCAGAGACGCTTTGCAAGCTCAGCCACCGAAGAGTCGCCTTTCCAGAAATCGCGCACCGTGTCACGGAACTTGTCGTTCCATTCCGACCAGCCCGGCGGAAATTCACCAACTTGGTAGCCGCCGGGACCGCAGTCCCAGGGCTCCGCGATTCGCTTCACTCCCTGAAGTACGGGATCTTGTCCGCAAGCCTTCAGGAAGCCACTACGCTGATCGAATCCACCATATTCCCGGGCGAGAATCGTACCAAGATCAAAACGAAAGCCATCGACCTGAGTTTCTTGGCGCCAGTACCGCAGGCTATCCATCACCATTTGAATGACGCGGGGGTGAGAAAGATTTAGGGTATTGCCGGTGCCAGTGTCGTTGACGTAGTAGCGTTTGTTGTCGGAAACAAGACGATAGTAACTTGCGTTATCGATGCCTTTAAAACTAAGCGTAGGACCAAGCTCATTGCCTTCTGCCGTGTGGTTGTACACGACATCGAGTATGACTTCGATTCCCGCGTCATGGAATCGGGCAATCATTTGCTTGAATTCGCGAAGGGCCTCCTCAGGTTCCGAAGCATAACGCGGATCCGGTGCGAAAAAGCCGATGGTGTTATACCCCCAATAGTTCCTTAGGTCTTTCTTCTCTAGCGCGTCCTCGCTCACAAATGTGTAGACTGGCATCAATTCAATTGCGGTCATACCAAGCGATTTCACATAGTCGACAACCGACTTCTGGCCAAGCCCGGCAAAGGTTCCTCGGCGCCTCCGAGGAACAGCGGGGTGGCGCTTCGTGAATCCCCGCACGTGCAATTCGTAGATCAGTGTCTCAGCCCAGGGTCTCGCTAGACGGCTCGTGGTGGTCTGACGCCAGCGGTACTCTGGATCGACAACCACGCACTTCGGAACGAATGGCGCGCTGTCCCTTTCGTCGAACGAGAGATCTCCTTTTTCATCTCCCATGCGATAACCAAAACAGGCGTCATCCCAGTTAAGCGAACCCATATGCTGACGCGCGTAGGGATCCATAAGCAACTTATTGGGATTGAAACGATGACCTTCCTCCGGCGCGTACGGGCCGTGGACCCGAAATCCATAGATCGTTCCAGGTAGCGCCCCAGGAACATAACCGTGCCACACTTCGTCGGTAAATTCCGGTAGCTCACGTCTCTGCACTTCCTGTCCGCTCGTTGAATCAAACAGACACAGCTCAACTTTCGTCGCATGCCCAGTGAACACCGCGAAATTGACGCCTCGGCCATCCCATGTTGCGCCGAGTGGATACGGAAGCCCTGCTCGGATTTCAAGGCTTGGCGGGCTATAAGGTTGGTGAGGGCGCGTGGAGGACACGGCGGTCCAATGGTCTTGTTTTTCGAGTGCAGTACCGAGGTTCATGGCTGGGCACACATTCACGACGGGGATCTTCGCAAATTCGCCGCAGCAAACACATGCAGTAAATACTGCACTAGGCGCCAGGCTTTCCGTCATATTGAGATGGTTGCTCATAAGGAAGCGAGCATCCTCTACACCGGGGCTTTCAGAGCAGCAGAACTTACGTGCGCGACTGGCAAGGGCAACGTCTTCGCGTGGCCTGAAGATTGCGACATACTCTGCCAGTGAAGGCCTCTATATGTGGAAAAGAACGAAGAGAACGGAACGAAGTAAGGCTTGCTCAAGAGTGCAACGCTTCACCTAGTACCGAATTGACAGCTTCAATTAGAGGAGATAATCCGTCTGGTTTAGGCAAGATAATATCGACGCCAGCCGCCTGAGCAAGTGTTCTTACGCTCTCACCATACATCGTGAACAAAATTACCTTTGTGTCGGGAAGGCTTTGTTTGACTACTGAAACGGCTTCGATTCCATTCAACTCAGGCATGATCACATCAACAATAACCAGATCAGGCTTCAGCCTTAACGCGGAATCAATGGTATCGCGCCCGTTGGCAGCTTCGGCGCAGACTTCAACGTCTGCGAATCGTTCTAAGAGGGAACGGATTAGTCCCCTCACGATGTCGCTGTCGTCCGCGATGAGGATCCGTCTCGACATTTTCGATTACGCTTAAAGTCTAGTGGCCACGCCGAATTGGTTACATACAGACAACACTGTACGACCGCCACGGTTCTCGCCACCCTCGCAACGGGCCACTCACTCTATGTCCAAACGGATAGAACCGCGCTCGCGATTGAGAGCCAACCGCCATCACCACGGTCAAATCCTACCCAGACCAGATTATTGCTTTGTCATGGTCGAAAACAGCGCGGTTCTCGTCGAACACCACTGCAGGCTTATAGGGTCGGTGACCTGAAATACACCCTTAGAAGGGGCAGATTACGGCAGTTGGCATGTATGCCGGCATCCGTGTCCAAGACCAATCGGGTCACTCTTACATAAGGGCCTGAAATCATCTCTAAGGAACAATTCAAGCTGGGTATACAGTGACCGGGACGGGTTTAGCCTGCGATGCGTTGACAATTGGGAGACCAACGATTTCATGCAGTTGAGCGTGCGAGCTATGGGCAAGAAAATTAGCTCACGCGAGATTCGCTACTATCGTTGGCGGTGGCCCCAGCATTATGGAAGCAGCCAATCGCGGAGAATCCGCGCTTTACGGCTGCTTCTTCGCAAACTCCACAGCCGTCCAGCATTGCGGTAGATGCGTGTCATAGACTCCATGCTTGTTCATCGCCCACCCGGGATGCGGCTGTACTTCCTGCCCAGCGATGCGCAGCAACTCGAATCGCCCGAAAAAAATCTTCCAAACGTCGCCTTCTTTGGGCGGCAATTGCCGGTTCCCGGCAAGCCACTTAGCCCCTTTCCACGGAAACACCAGCTCTACAGTCCAGCCCTTGTCAATGTCCGAGTTGTTGTTCAGTGTCCCTTCCACATGAGTCGCGCTCTGTATTCCCGGAAACTCCCACCCGAAATAGGCCCAACGCAAGCCGCGTGGATTCGTTCCTTTCCAAAAAGTCGGCGCTTGTCGATCGTAGTCTCCTCCAAATACCAACGCGTCGTTCTTGACCGGATCAAATTCCGGCACGTCAAACTTCCCGCCTTTCTTGAACGCGTCGCGCCAAATGTAAAACATCTGATAAGTGGTCCCGCGCGCGTTGGTCTCGAATTCGTAGTAAGTGTCCCCGCCATCAATGAAAACCTCCACGTCGTTCTCATTGAAGATGAGCGAGTTTTTTTCCGTGATCTTCGCCTGCACAAGAGGCTCGTCCACCCAAAATGCGATATATAAGTTTTCGTCGTCCCAGAGTGCTGCTGCGCGCGTCCCAAAGAAAGCAGGCTCCCCCGTCGCCATATCCACAAACCTTGGCGATTTCTCCGCTCTCTGCCAGTCCGGCTCGTCCAGT
>Ga0126371_10002201_pt1 | contig 16736 bp, 15 predicted proteins | sample PanSoiMetaPlot_4_FD_110145 | JGI IMG/M metagenome (GOLD analysis project Ga0126371, IMG submission 110145) | Tropical forest soil microbial communities from Panama - MetaG Plot_4 | ecosystem: Environmental > Terrestrial > Soil > Tropical forest > Bulk soil | place: Panama | collected 2016-02-17 | reverse complement strand
TTTACCCACGGATGTGGATTGATCTGCGGCAGCACGGAAAGCGGAACCCATACATCGTAAACGCGTCCCGGACTCAGGCTGTCGAATCGCGGATCGGCCACGCCGATGACCGTGAAAGGCACGTTGTTTAGGCGAACCGTTTTTCCAATCGCCGAGGGCGACCCGCCGAACTGGCGTTTCCAGTAGCCGTAATTCAAGACGACCACCGGTTGCTCGGAAATCGAATCGTCGCCGGGCGCAATCAGGCGTCCTGCAGCGGCACGAATGCCGAGCAGTGGGAAGAATCCGCCGGAAACCGCCTGTCCCCTAAGCACGCTCGCCGTTCCGTTGCCGCTCAGGTCAATTTGACCGGCGTAGGCGAATGCCGCGACGCTGGAGAAAGCACTCACATGCGAGGCTACATCGTTGAAGAAGGGCATGGAAAGGGAGCAGCCGGAAGATTCGCCTTTCCGCGATCCACAGTCCCCGTAACTGCTTTGGCCATGAATATCGGGGGCTTTGCGGGCGCTCCATCTAAGGACCACGAGGTGCTGCGCATCCTGCACCGGCAGCCCGCGCATGAGGATGCCATCAATCAGGCTGAAAATCGCCGTGTTGGCACCGATACCCATCGCCAGCGTGAGGATGGCCACGAGGGTGAAGCCGGGGGATTTGAGCAACGTCCGCAAGCCATAGCGCAAGTCTTGAATCAGCGTCCGCATACTGCCTCTTGTCTCTGCGCCAAGGAGCACGAGGGAGTAATCGTATCGCAAGAAACACGCATCGCTCCAGCTCTTCCGAAAGTTCCGGACGAATGGTCGCTAGGTCGGCAAAACGGAAAGTAATCCGAGCGGTCAACTGGTAGGCGCTCACCTCAGATCGTGAAACATGCTTGTCACACCCATCGATACGTTCAAAACCCGCGATTGGACGGCGAGACTCGGTCATCCGGCGAAAGGGCTCGAACCGCTGCGGCCCGATAAGTCCGGGTCGTTGGACGGCCAGGGGCGGCTGTCCCACATGATTCATTTACAACTTTGGCAGGACGATTCCCTTTTGCGCCTGATACTTGCCTTTTCGGTCGGCATAGCTGGTTTCGCAGACTTCGTCGGACTCGAAGAAGATGATCTGGCAGAGGCCTTCGTTCGCGTAGATACGCGCTGGAAGCGGCGTGGTGTTCGAGATTTCAAGCGTGACGAACCCTTCCCACTCAGGCTCGAACGGAGTGACGTTGACAATGATGCCGCAGCGGGCATAGGTGCTCTTTCCGACGCAGATCGTCAGTACGCTGCGCGGAATCTTGAAATATTCGACCGAGCGCGCCAGAGCGAAGGAGTTTGGCGGGACGATGCAGATGTCCGTTTGTATTGTGACGAAGGATTTTTCGTCGAATTTCTTAGGATCGACTAACGCATTGTTGACGTTGGTAAAGATCTTGAATTCGTCGGCCACTCGCAGGTCATAGCCGTAAGACGACAAGCCGTAGGAGATCACGCTCTCGCGAACCTGCTTCTCGGAGAAAGGGTTGATCATGTCGTGTTCCAGGGACATCTTGCGGATCCAGCGGTCGCTCTTCAGCATGAAACTCCTTGGGAATTTGGTAATTGGGAAATTTTGTAGTTGAGTAATTGGAACGGTGAGTGCCCGGAAGCGGCGGATTTCGGCACACTCAAATTACACAATTGCCAAATTACACAATTACTCAATTCTTTTAGCTGGGTTGCTGGCTAGTTTACGGGATTGGTGCTCCGGTTGACAATCTTACTTATCTTCCTTAGCATCAATGACTTGAAAGACCACTTTGACCCTGCAGACCGGAGCCCAGCGTGATTAAGCTCGATATCATCAACGAAGTAGTGGCGAAGACCGGCATCACCAAGACCAAAGCCGAATTGGCCGTGGAAACCGTGTTTGAGAGCATGAAGAAGGCGCTGGCCGCCGGGAATCGCATTGAATTACGGGGATTTGGAGTGTTCAACGTACGTCCGCGCAAGACGGGCATTGGGCGCAATCCGCGCACAGGAGCAGAGGTTTCCATTCCGCCCGGAAGGGCTGTCCGCTTCAAGCCTGGCAAAGAGCTGCAGTCGATCGATTAGAAATCACTACGTGCCTGTGTCTTTGTTGCGCCGCGGATTTGAGCAGCGCCCGGGTATCCCTGACTCGTAGTAGCATCAAAGAACAGCCCGTTTTTGTGCGGGACCGAACAATCACATGTCGGAACCGAGTTCGCCGATTTCCAGTTCAACGCTTCAGTACTATCACCCTCTGCCGTTGCCGGAAGCAGCACCTCCGCGTCCGCGCTACTGGATTCATGTTTTGCTGCTCGTTGCCACTTGCTTTACGACTCTCGTAGTCGGGGCACGTCTCGAGTTCAATTTTCTTCACGATCTTCCGCCGTTTGCAGCGGGGAACGAATTCCTTCCGTTTTTCCCGATCGGATGGGTGTTGGCGCACCCGTCGCGGCTGCTACTGGGGATTCCCTTCTCCGCGGCGCTGCTGGCGATTCTGCTGTCGCATGAGATGGGTCATTATCTGCTCTGCCGATACTATGGCGTACGGGCAACGCTGCCCTTTTTTATTCCTGCGCCGACTTTGATTGGGACATTAGGCGCGGTGATCCGAATCAGGGGACAGATTCGTTCGAGGGCGGCATTATTTGATATCGGGATCGCGGGTCCGATTGCCGGGTTTGTGGTGGCGATTCTTACGCTGGCGGTTGCTATGACGCTCTCGAAGCCGGTGGCTGTCGGCATGGGTGCTTCAGAGCTGAGATTGGGGTTTCCGGCGATTTTCTTTCTCATGCACCATGCCTTGCGCAGCCTCGCTCCCGAACATGCGGTGTCGGTGGTACCACTCGCGAGAGTGTATCTGCACCCAACGGCGATCGCCGCGTGGGTCGGGATGTTTGCTACGGCACTGAATCTGCTGCCCAGCAGTCAATTAGATGGCGGTCACATCGTTTATGCACTGGCGCCGCACGCCCATCGCGTAATTTCATGGCTGACCGTGATCGCGCTGGTCTATCTGGGACGCGTACATATGAGTTGGAGAGTATGGGCTGGGCTGATCATCGTAATGAATGTGGTGACATATCGGCAGCAGCAGGCGCCAGAGTATCCCGAACTCCCCGCGAATCGATGGGCGTTGGCAGTGTTCGCAGCGATCATGCTGGTTTTGACCTTCACGATTTCTCCGTTTCAGATCAACTGGTGATCGTCACCCCGGTTACTTGCTGCCGCCAAGGGCGTCTCGGTTGAGTGTCGGGATTTTTTGTTTGCGGGCCGAACAATCCATCAGAATGGCAAGTCGCTTCAGGCGCGTTTCCTCTTTCTTCGCGTTGACCACCCAATAAGTGGACGTTCTCTGATACCAGGGTGGCTGGGTCTGAAAGAATGACCAAGCTTCGGTTTTCGCCCGGAATTGCTCCTCGAATTCGGGAGGAAGTTTTGCAGTCTTTCGCTGTTCGTAGGCGTAGATCGCCGATCGGTCGCCGTCACGCTTTTCGAAGGCGGACAGACCAGCCGCGTGCATCAGTCCTTGCTTTGCGAGTTCCTTCGCGCGCTTTATGTTGATGGCGCTCCAGATGCTCCGGGCTTTACGAGGAGTGAAACGGATCTTGTAGCTGGTCGCGTCGATGGTTTTGCGGACGCCATCGATCCAGCCGAAGCAGAGCGCGCCATCGACAGACTCGGGCCATGTGATGCTCGGACGCCCCGAATCGCGCTTGTAGAATCCGACCCAAAATTCTTGGGTATCGGCATGATGCTTTTCGAGCCAGGAGCGCCAGTCTGCGAGCGTGGGAAAGAATTGCGGCTTGGGCTCTTTTGATGGTTTGGGCGATGTCTTGGGCATTGCGAGAAATTATTCCGCGATTACGTCTTTACATCAACCAGAGGGCGTCGACGTCAACGATCACCTGGGTGCGAGGAATCTTCTGTTGCACCGCCTGCGTGAGCATGGCACGCAAAGTTGTATTTAGCTTCTCGCGACTCGACGACCTTAGTATGAAGTGGTAGCGGTAGTCGCGCTTGAGGCGCATGATGGGTGCGGCGGCTGGACCGAGCACACGGACTCCTTCATGTCGAGTACTGTCGAACCATCTTCCGAGCGTGCCTGACCATTTCAATGCGTCGTCTAAGTTGTCACTGCGGATGACTACATTGGCGAGGGCCGAATAAGGTGGGTAGTGCATCCAACTGCGGAAGCGAAGCTCTTTTTCGTAGAAGCCGATGAAGTCGTGGCGTGCGGCGTATTGGACGGCGTAGTGATCCTGAAAGTACGTTTGCAGAATGACTTTGCCCGGGGATTGGCCGCGTCCGGCGCGCCCGGCAACTTGAGTCAGGAGTTGGAAAGTACGTTCTGCGGCGCGAAAGTCTGGCATACCGAGCGCGGCGTCTGCGCCAACTACACCCACCAATGTGACGCCGTGGATGTCGTGGCCTTTGGCGATCATCTGCGTGCCCACGATCAGGTCGAGTTTGCCTTCATTGAGGGCGTTGAGGGTGCGCTCGAAGTCTTCGTGGCCGCGGACGGTGTCGCGATCGAGACGCGCAATACGCGCTTGCGGGAACATGCCGTGTAGGAGTTCTTCGAGCTTTTCTGATCCGGTGCCGAGGAAGTAGACGTACTCGCTGCCACAGTGCACGCAGGCCTGGGGAACTGGAGCGGTGTATCCGCAGTAGTGGCAGACCATTTTGTGTTCGCGCTTGTGGTGTGTCAGCGCGATGGCGCAGTTCTTGCATTCGAGTTTCTTGCCGCACGTACGGCACAGGACGACCGGGGAGTATCCGCGGCGATTGAGCAGAACCATGACCTGCTCTTTGCGCTCGAGACGCTGCCGGATTTCATCCGCGAGTTTGCGCGAGATGACTTGGTCGTGTCCGGTCTCCTGAAATTCCACGCGCATATCGACGATTTCGACTTCAGGAAGAGGGCGCTTCTCGACGCGATCGGGAAGTTCAATCAGCGCATATTTGTTCTTTTTCGCGTTGAAGTAGGACTCGAGCGCAGGCGTGGCCGAGCCCAGGACGACGGCCGCGTTGGACATCTTGGCACGCATCACCGCGACGTCGCGCGCGTGATAGCGGGGCGTTTCTTCCTGCTTGTAAGAGCCGTCGTGCTCTTCGTCAACGATGATGAGGGCAAGATCGGATACTGGGGCGAAAACGGCGGAGCGCGTGCCGACAACCATGCGAGCTTCGCCGCGCTTGATGCGGTGCCACTGCTCGGCCCGTTCCTTGTCGGAGAGCGCGGAGTGAAGGATGGCGACTTCGTCTCCGAAGATTTGGTGCAGATCGGCCGCAACCGCAGGAGTCAGGCCGATTTCGGGGACGAGGAGGATGGCGGACCGTCCAGCCTCGAGGACGGAGCGCATTCCGGCGAGATACACCGCAGTCTTACCCGAGCCAGTGACGCCGTGCAGCAGCATTCCAGAGAACTTGCGCTGCTCGACTCTTTCACGAAGGCGGGTGAGTGCGGATTTTTGCGCGGGGGTGAAATCGAACTCGAAGGGCTGAGGGCGTGGCTTCGTGCGCGACATCGTAAAGTCAGCAGGCTCTTCGATGAGTTGGATCAGGCCTCGACGAACCAGTGTGCTCAGAGCTGACCTCGGGACTTCGAGTGCATTGAGGGACTCCACTGGAATCTTGCCTCCGGCGGCGGCGAGAGTATCAACGATCGTTCGCTGGTTGGAGTTCAGCTTGCCGTCGGCGGACGTGAGCACGGCGACCTTGATGTTGCGCTTGGCTTGCTGCTGCGCAGAGATGTCTTGGCAAGTAATCCATTTCTTGCGGATCATGCCATCGAGGAGTTTGCGGGATGCTCCTGTCGCGGAGCGGAGCGTTTGCTCTCGGACGAGAGCCGCGCCCTCTGCGGCTAAAGCCACCTCATCGCCTGCAGTTAACGGTGCGGCTGAAGCCGTGCCCTTCCCGTCCGAGGTGTCGTTACGATTCAGGATGTCGCTAGAGCCTGTGATGCTCTTGGGTGCACCCTGTGGAGCGACAGAAATCCGGGCATCAGGGAAAATCCCCACTTCTCCCAAATTCGGGGAGGAGTGGGGCACCCATCTCGTTTCAAGTTCTTGAATTACAGCGGCGAGATAGTCGAGGACGCGGAATTCTGTCGCCTGCTCTTCCGGCGTTCTTTGAGAACGTGCGGATGAACCCGACATTCCTGCCTGGTGCAATGCATTTTGACCTTGCTCGGTGATGCGGTATCCGACGATGCGTTTGAACTCGGCAGTGAGTGGGAGCATGGTGCGGAAGACTTCGCCGATGGGCGCGAGATAGTAGTCGGCGATCCAGCGGCCGAGGCGGAGCAGGCGATCATCGAGAACGGGCGTTGGATCGACGACGCTGAGGACATTCTTGGCGGTGACGCTCGGCTGGCGATCGTGAAGATCGACTACGATGCCCATGCTGCGCTGCTGCCGGAAGGGAACGAGAACGCGACCACCGACGACCGGTGTCATTTCCGGGGGGACGCGGTAGGTGAATGCCATGTCCAGCGGCACGGGAAGAGCGACGTCGCAGAAGTCAGGCATCGCATGGAAGGATAAACTAACTGGCGATGTGTGGCGCGGTAGGGATCCTTCGACTACGCTCAGGATGACAGAGTGTTTGGGTTCATCACGTAGTCAAGAATGACACGCGGGCTGCGCCCCTGGGACGGACGCATGCATCCGTTCCTACACGGTCTCTTTTGGCGGTGGCTTGAGGCCCAGGTATTTCATCACCATCTGGAGGTCTTTCCAGGCTTCGCCTTTCTGACGCGGATCGCGCAGGAGGTAGGCCGGGTGATAAGTAACGGCGAGTTTCGCTCCTTGCCAATTCGGGTCGCTGCTGCGCGTGCCCGAGGGCATGAAATCGTAGAAGCGCCCACGTAGTTCCGCCATGGGCGCGTTAATCGCCAAGAGGTTCTTGGCAGCGACGGCGCCTAGAGCAACGATGACCTTCGGCTTGATAACAGCGATTTGGCGCATCAAGAATGGCGAGCAGGTGTCGCATTCGTCGCGCTCGGGCGTGCGATTTCCGGGTGGGCGGCACTTGACCACATTCGCGATGTAGACCTCTTCGCGACGCAGTCCCATGGCTTTGATCATGTTGTTGAGGAGTTGGCCGGCGCGGCCCACGAAGGGTTCGCCTTGAGTGTCTTCGTCAGCGCCTGGGCCTTCACCGACAAACATAAGATCCGCCGTCGGATTTCCGACGCCGAAGACAATCTGCTTGCGTCCCTGCTTGTGCAGCTTGCAGCGCGTGCAGTCGCCGAGATCTTCGCGGATCAGCTTTAGGGCGGCGATGGGATCGGTGACGTTGTATTCCGGCTTTGGGTTAACTACTTCGAAAATGTTCTCGTCGACTGGCTTGGCTACGACGGGGGATTTCCTTGGGGACATTTCCTCTCGCAGTTCCGGCTGGGAACTTGATTCCTTTTGTGACACGGCTTCGCTTGGTGCGGATTCCGTTGGCGCTACGTTCTCTTCGCGGCGGTAGAAATCGTAAATGCCGAGTTCGTTATAGTAACGGACTCGATCAGCCAAGGCACGGCGTTGATCGGGATTCAGAGTAATCGACACTATTCCGTGAGGCGATTATACGTTGGAGTGGTGCGGTGGAAAATCCCCACTTCTCCCAAAAGACGGGAGAAGTGGGCACCCATCTCTGGACAGTTTCGGAAAGAGGGTAGGGATCCCTTCGGCTTCGTTCAGGGGCAGGCTTTTCGACCGCGCGCCAGCACTTCGCTCAGGATGGCAACGTTTAGGAATCTAGGCCTTGACTGGAGATTTGCGGGATTGCCGGAGCTTCACGACCTGGTCTAGGACTCGCTGGGCTACTTCCCCCTTGGTGGTTTCGGGTACTTCCACGACTTCGTGGTGAGTGATGATGGTGACGGCATTGCGATCGGAGTCGAAGCCGACGCCTTCGCGGGAGACGTCGTTCACGACAATGGCGTCGAGGTTCTTCGAGACCAGCTTCTGGCGGGCGTTCTCTAGGGCGTTTTCCGTTTCTGCAGCGAAGCCCACCACGATCTGTGATGCTTTCTTTTGTGACAGCTCCTTCAGGATATCCGCAGTAGCTTCAAGTTCCAGAGTCATCGGACCTTTACGCTTGATCTTTTGGCCTGCGGCGGATTTTGGCCGGTAGTCCGATACTGCTGCAGTCTTGATCACGATGCTAGCTTGCGGAAGCAGGTTCATGACCGCATCGCGCATTTGCTCCGTCGATTCAACTCGCGTTAGTTCGGCAGCTCCAGGCGGCGTGAGATTTGTGGGGCCAGTGACCAGAAAAACACGCGCTCCGCGACGGAGAGCGGATTCGGCGAGGGCATTTCCCATGCGTCCGCTGGAGCGGTTCGTGAGATAGCGTACGGGATCGATTTTTTCGCGGGTCGGCCCAGCGGTGATCAGGACAGTTTCGCCGGCTAGATCTTGCGTTGCGCCTAGCGTTTCAAGGACCGCTGCGACTACAGCGTCGTTTTCGGCCAGACGTCCCTGTCCCACCATGCCGCAGGCTAGATAACCGGCGCCAGGCTCGACAATCTTCACTCCGCGCTTGCGAAGGATTTCCAGATTCGCCTGCGTGGCGGGATGGCTCCACATGTTGACATTCATTGCGGGAGCGACCACAACGGGGGCGGTCGTCGCGAGATAGAGCGTGGTCAGGAAGTCCGTCGCCATGCCCTGCGCGAAGTGCGCGAGTACATCGGCAGTAGCGGGAACAACAACCAGAGCATCGATTGCTTGCGCGACGGCGATGTGCTCAATGGCGGAATCGATGTTGGGCTCATGCTCCTCACTGGAGGAGAACATGCTAGTGATGACTTTTTCTCCGGAGAGGGCGGCGAACGTGAGGGGTCGAACAAATTCCTGGGCGGCGCAGGTCATGATGACCTGTACGCGGATGCCGCGATCCTGCAGAAGACGCAAGATCTCGGCTGCCTTATACGCTGCGATTCCGCCGCTGACCCCGAGGGCGATCTTCATTTTGTTGATTGATGATTTTTGATTGTTGATTGATTCACAACCAAGAGCAATCAACTACCAATGACCACTGGAATCAACAATCTCTAGTCTTGACCGAGAGCTTTGTCGAGAGTCTCAGAAGCCTGTTCCGCGGCGCTGCGGGTTTCGGTCATCTCCCATTTGACCTTGCCGGCGCGGATCTCATCTTGCGCAATACGGCAGGGCTTGCGAGAGGAGGTATCAACCACGGGAGGCGCGCCGGACTGCAGTTGCCGTGCACGTCGCGCTGCCACCAAGATGTACCGGTAGTTGCTGTCAAAGCCATCGATCAACTTCATTGGGACGTCCCCCTTGAAAACCAAGTTGAAGTCTAATCAGTGCCGAACGTCGATCCAAACGTTGCCGCAGAACAGAGCGACCATCGGGCTGTCCCGCTTCTAGCTATTTCCGGTCAATGCCCCTTGAAGGGCATCCCAACAATCATACCTCGAAACCTACGAGCGTGCTGAGGGGGCAGGGGTACGAAAGGACGCAAGGATGGGCTGCACCTTCTCCTTCAAATTGGCCAAACGCAGACGTTCGGCTCGGTCGCGGATAGCCTGCTCCTCAGAGGAGAGCAGGTGCTCCTGGCGCCGCAAGCGCTCGGACAGCACGATGGCCTGAAGCCTTTCGATCGACTTCTCGAGCCTGTCATTGATCAGAATGTAATCGTACTTGTCGTACTCTTCGATCTCGCGCTTTGCTGTGAGCAGTCGGCGTTCAATCTCGGGCTCCGAATCCTCGCTCCGGTTGCGGAGACGCCACTCCAATGTCGCGCGGTCGGGGGGGAGTATGAAAATGCTGATGGCGTCGGTGAGATTAAGTTTGACCTGAGCAGCTCCTTGCACGTCGATGTCGAGCAACAAGTCGTGGCCAGTTCTGCCCGCCTGTCTCAGGTATTCACGCGCAGTCCCATAGCACTTGCCGTACACCTCGGCGTATTCGAGAAACTCCCCGGCGGCAATCATGCGATGAAACTCATCCATCGACACATAATGGTAGTGTTTTCCGTTCTGCTCGCTACCGCGCGGAGCGCGCGTCGTGTAAGAGATGGAAAACTCGAGATTGGGGACGAGCTTGAGCAGTTCGTTCGTCAGAGTCGATTTTCCGGATCCCGAAGGAGCGGAGATAATGTAGACCAGCGGTTTGGAAGATGAGCTCATTCCAGGTTCTGCACCTGCTCGCGCGATTTTTCGATCTCCGCCTTCATCGCAAGGCCAGCTTCTGTAATGTTGAGCGCTTCACCGGCAAGTCCGGAAGTCTTCGAAAGTAGAGTGTTGGCCTCGCGGTTCATTTCCTGTAACAGGAAGTCTAGTTTCTTTCCGACTTCTCCGCCCTGATCGAGCAACCCGAGGAAGTGCTGGACATGGGTTTCGAGACGGACGATTTCTTCCTGAATATCGCTGCGGTCGACTAGCAGGGCGGCCTCTTGCATGACTCGTTCGCGATCGAGGCTCGATCCCAGCAATTCCTGCAGGCGCGACTGCAATCGCTCCATGTAGTTCTGCAGAACGGCACGACGATGGTTCTGCACACTCTTACCGGCTTCTTGCAGATGAGCCATCCGCTCGCGAAGTTCGTGCACAATGCCGCGACCTTCCTCTTCGCGCATCTGGTTCAATCGGTCGAGAACTTCTTCGACCTTGGCCATCACTGCGGCTTCAATCGCACCATCAGCACTGTCGGCCGCGGAATCGAGAGCTCCGGGGATGCGCAGGATTGCATTGAGATCAGGTTCGGTGGCAATCGAGAACTCGGCGGCGGCAGAGCGGAAGGCCGAGATGTATCCGCTGATCAGCTCGCGGTTGAGAGAGAAGCTCTCACTGGTGGAGCGATCAAGGCTGAGAAAGATTTCGAGGTGTCCGCGCGCCACCTTTTCTTTCAGAAGGCGGCGAAGCTGCAGCTCAAGCGAATCGGTGCCTGAAGGCAGGCGGAAGTGAAGGTCCAAAAAACGATGGTTCACCGATTTCAAAGACAACGTGAAGCCAAGCCGTGTGCTGGGTTGAGCAGAGGCGGGGCTTCCACCGTTCTGCTGTATCTCACCTTTTACCTGCGCAAAACCTGTCATCGAGCGTATGGGCATAGGGGCCGGGTTCTTACCGTTCTGCTACCGTTTTTGGGACTTCCAAATTCGTAAATTGCAGTTCGTACAATCGGCGGTACGTGCCGACCTGTCTCATCAACTCGTCGTGCGGTCCGGTTTCGGCGATGCGGCCGTTATCAATCACCACGATGCGGTCCGCACGGCGTACTGTGGAGAGTCGATGCGCGATCACGAAGACGGTGCGTCCACTCATCAGATTGTGCAGAGCGGACTGTACCAGCGCTTCGGACTCGCTGTCGAGAGCTGAGGTTGCTTCGTCCAAAATCAGGATGGGCGCGTTCTTCAGCAGCGCGCGAGCGATCGCCAGACGCTGACGCTCGCCACCGGAAAGCCGCACACCCCGCTCACCGATCACGGTATCGTAACCCGCGGGTAGGGCGAGAATGAAATCGTGGGCTAAAGCCGCGCGCGCTGCGGCCTCAACGTCTTTCATGTGCATGTGGGGCTGACCGTAGGCGATGTTGTTGCGGACCGTATCGTTGAAGAGGACCGTCTCCTGGGTCACGATGCCGACCTGCGTACGAAGCGAGGAGAGGGTGACGTCGCGGACGTCGTGGCCATCCACTAGGATCCGGCCTGAGGTGACGTCGAAGAACCTTGGGATCAGATGAACCAGAGTGCTCTTCCCTGCTCCGCTAGAGCCAACGATGGCGAGGACTTCACCCCGTCGAACTTCGAGATCGATGCCGTGGAGGATTTCGCGCGATTCTTCACCGTCGGACTGGTACGAGAAGGAAACGTCCTCAAAACTGATGTTGTTGGTAAAGCGTGGGAGCGGTTTCGCACCCGGCTTCTCAGTCACGACATCTTCGGTGTCCATGAACTTGAACAACTGCGAGGAAGCGCCCAGCGCCTGCTGGAAGCTGTTGTTGAAGACAGCAAACTTGCGGACCGGATTGTACATGCTCAGCACGGCGGCCACAAAAGCGATGAATGCGCCAAGTGTCAGTTCATTGCGAGCGATTTGTTCGCGACCCAACAGGAGCAGGAGGGCCACCGCTACGGCGCCGAAGACATCCATGAGCGGCGAGCTGATGGCTGCGGCGGCTACGGAACGAAGATTGGCGCGGAACAGACGCTGGGCGGCCTTGCGAAAGCGGTCGACTTCCCAGGTCTCCATGCCGAAGGCTTTGACGATGCGGTTGCCTGTGATGGTCTCGTGCAGGATGTTTTGCACGTCGGCGAGCTGATCCTGGCCGGTTCGGGTGGTGGAGCGGACGCGGCGTCCGATGCGGACCGCTGAGAAAATGATGATCGGGATGAAAATGAGCAGTACCCATGCGAGTTGCCTGCCCAGCACGATCACCAGGCCAGCTGTGAAAAGGAAGGTGAAGAATTGCTGTAGCCCTTCGGCCAACACGCTGGACATAGCGAACTGCACACGCTCGATGTCGTTGATGATGGTCGAGATCAAAGTACCGGTCGTGTGCTGCTGGAAAAACGCAGCCGAGCGGCGAAGGACGGAATTGTAGAGATCGTTGCGAAGGTTGGTGATCATTCCGAACCCGGCGTGATTCACCAGATACGTTCCTGCGTAGTCGAAGAGTCCCTTCAACACCGTCGAAGCAACGAGGGCATAAGCAACGATCGTCCAGGCATTGTGAAAATGAGTAGGGACGAAGCGTTGAAGATAGACGGGCGCGCCAGTCTGCGCATTGGTAAACAGAATGATGTTTTCGGAACCTGAAGCGGGATTCAGAACCCGATCAAGGACCGGTTTCAGCAGCATGAGGCGGAAAGCTTCAAGGAAACCGACTCCGGCCAACAGGAAAACACCGGGCAAAAGCTGGATTAGAAATGGAAGCACGTAACGAACAAGGCGCATCAGTTGCCGCATGGGGCTCCTGCGCGGTTGAAGCCGCAATGGCGAGCTGTCGCCGAGATGAAAAGGAGGTGCAAGGCTCTATTTTACTTGAGCCTGGGCTGGTAAGAATGGCGTTTCGGTGCCTCGGTCGCGCTGTATGACTCACATTGTACAGCTACGACTAAAAGAACAGCCTTGGCATCATGCAGGGATGCTTCGACTGCGCCGCGACTCCGCTTGGCTTTCATCACGGCTTCGCTCAGCATGACAATTACTGAATGTATATAAGTTTAGAGGCTGCTCACCGATCCGGGATGGAGCGGATACGGTGCCGTCGGCATGTGTGGCTATCGGGAACTATCGCGATGGACGACCTTGACGCGATATCCGGCGCGGCGCAGTTTCTTGCCCACTTCTTCGGCGATCATGACCGAGCGATGCTGGCCGCCGGTGCAACCGAATCCGATTGTCAGATAGCTTTTTCCCTCGTGGATGTAGTGCGGAAGCAGGTAAACAAGCAGATCTGAGATGCGGGAGATGAACTCCTGCGTCTGGGGAAAAGAGCGAATGTACTTGGCGACGCGGGGATGGCGTCCGGTGAGCGGTCGAAACTCAGGCACGAAGTGTGGATTAGGCAGGAAGCGAACGTCGAAAATGAGATCGGCGTCTTCGGGAACTCCTTGGCGAAAACCGAAGCTGACGGAGGAAACCAGAATGCTTTTCTCACGGGAATGCTCGTGAAAGCGTTCGTTAATGTGCGCGCGCAACTCGTGCACATTAAATTTGGAAGTGTCGATGACCAAGTCGGCAACCTTGCGAATCACGCCGAGGTGGCGGCGCTCTTCCTTTAATGCGGATTTCACCGGCGCGTCTGTGCCGAGAGGATGCGGACGGCGCGTCTCGCTGAATCGGCGCAGGAGCACGGCATCGGAGGCTTCGAGAAAGACGACCTTGGTTGGGATCATCCGCCGGACCGATTTCAGAATTTTCGGCAGCTTACCGAGCGCGGACCCCTCGCGCACATCCACAACGAGAGCGGTACGACGGATATCCCGCGATTGTGTGGCCAATTCCGCGAATCGTTGAATCAGTTCGACGGGGAGATTGTCGACACAGTAGTAGCCCAGATCCTCGAAGGCCTTGAGGACTGAAGCTTTGCCGGATCCACTCATGCCCGTGATGATGACCAGTTCCGGGGAGCGGCGCGTTTGCCGCGGGTGGTCGGTCGAGCGTCTGCGCAAAACACGAGGGGGCTTGCGACCCTTCATGAAATGGATAGTAGCATCTACGGGTTGATGCTGCGGGTGCGACGATTGCCGAGTGAGATACCGCCGGCAACCGACACCTCGCATGGGAGAGTGAAATCTGGATTTGTGTCTAAAAGCTCTGGCCTGTAATCTATGGCCTCATGAAAAAGTTCGAAGAGCTCACAGAACGCGAAGTGCTGGCCCTGGCGATTGCGCTGGAGGAAGAGGATGAGCGTGTATATGCCGATTTTGCGGAGGGATTGCGGCAGGATTACCCGGCGACGGCCTCGATGTTTCTGGGAATGCGGGAGGAGGAATCCGGCCACCGGCGGCGTCTGTTGGAGCTCTATCGGAAAAAGTTTGGAGAGCACATTCCGCTGATCCGTCGGCAAGATGTACGCGGATTTGTAGAGCGTCCGGCGCTGTGGCTGGTGCGGCCGTTGCGGATCGATGCGGTACGGAAAGAAGCATCAACGATGGAGGTGGAGACGCGGCGCTTTTATGAGAAAGCCGCAGCCCGCACACAGGATGCCAGCATCCGCCAGCTGCTCGACGATTTGGCGAACGAGGAGCGCGAGCACGAAAACCGCGCGCAGGAGCTCGATAAGCAAAAACTGCCGGACAGCGTGAAAGCTGACGAGGAAGTGGCGCAACGGCGGTTGTTTGTCCTGCAGATTGTGCAACCGGGGCTGGCCGGGTTGATGGACGGGTCTGTTTCGACGCTCGCACCTGTATTTGCGGCCGCCCTGGCCACTCAGGATAGCGGGAAAACCTTCCTGGTCGGTCTTGCGGCATCGATTGGCGCGGGCATCAGTATGGGGTTTGCGGAGGCTTTGTCCGACGATGGGAGCCTGACGGGACGCGGGCATCCCTGGATACGCGGTTTGATCTGTGGTGCGATGACTGCCGTGGGCGGCATCGGTCATACGTTGCCATTTCTGGTACGTAATTTTCGTCTCGCATTCTGGGCTGCTGGAGCGGTCGTAGTTGCCGAGCTGGCTGCCATTACCTGGATTCGCAGGCGCTACATGGACACACCGTGGTTCTCCGCGGCCGTGCAGGTTGGGGTCGGCGGAGCGCTGGTCTTCCTCACCGGTGTGCTGATTGGAAGCTCATAACTCAGCTGTCAGCGGTCAGCTATGAAGCCTTCAGCCAAGCAAATAAATTGGCCGAGTGCTGGACGGCTGAGCGCTGAATGCTCAGGGTTGCGTATCCAGCGGGTGCGTGCTCTTTTCGTAGAATTCCTTCTGCAGTTTTGGACTGACGTCGTCGGCTTTCACCTGCTGGATCGCTTTCACCATGGAATCGACCCACCAATTCATCTGGTATTCACCGAGCTCCTTCGTTGCGGCAGCGCCTTCGCCAGAGTAGTGGAACGGGAAGCGGGTGTACCACCAGATGCCGGTGTAGATATCTTCGGAAATTTTCTGTCGAGCTTGATCAGCACCCGATTCGCCGGTGGCGCGATCGGGATGCACGAGTTCAGGGTGGGAGATCATCATCTTTGAAGTTTCGCTCTCGCCAGCATGCATGTCGATCTTCGTCTTCTTCTGCGGACCGCCATTCTCTGGAGTCCGTTCGTCAAACACGTACACAACATAGTCATGCGGCTTGTCGAGCTGCGTCTGTGCAAAGTACGGAAGCAGGCTGCTGTTGCCTCCGTGGCCGTTGACGATCAAAATTTTCTTGCAGCCGTTACGCGCCATCTCGTCGGTGGTTTCCTGGAGGAGTGCGAGCTGGAGTCCGCGGCTGTAGGCCATGCTGCCCGGCTCGTGTTTGGCCTCGGCAATCTGTCCGAAATAGTACTCGGGGAAGACGATAGCGTATTCCCGATCGGCTGCGTGCAGCGCGGCGTAGCGGACATCGAGGAGATCGGTTCCGAGCGGAAGATGCGGTCCGTGTTTCTCCAGGATGCCGAACGGGAGCAGGCAGACTCCCTGCGCGCGGTGAATGCCTTCGCGGAAGTCGGAGGCCGTGAGTTCTTCCCAGTGGACGGAAAGCTTCGCTTGAGAAGAGGCCGCTTGTCCGTGGATAAGGGCTGTTGCGCAAAGAACGAAGGCTAACAAGATACATAGAGAAAAGCTGCGGAGAATGCGCGTCATCATGGCAGAAAAATCCCTCGGCGGCGGATTGTAGCACGTGGAATGGCTCTATTAAAACGTATCAATAAGCTATTCTCGAATCCCTGTAAGACGCTGTGGGCTGGTGGAACCGAAGTCAAGAGAGTAGAGCTCCAAAGTCAAAAATCCCCACTTCTCGCGCAAGATGCGCGCGAGAAATGGGGCACCGATCGGTTTTCAGATTTAAGTTTAGGGGACTTCGATCAACTGCATTTTGCCGTCTTTGGCGCGGTGCAGGACCATCACCTTACCCTTGGGATCGCGGAAGACGAACACGTCGCGGTCTTTGAAATGCGCCTCTTTAATCGCCTCTTCGAGTGTCATGGGGCGCATGGCGACGGAGTCGTCGGAACGAACCAGGTGCACCTCAGTCGTTTTGGCCACAGCGGGATACTTGTGAACCAGGACAGGCACAGCCGTTTTTTCTGATAATCCAACGGCCGCTGTGATCTCTTCCTGTTCCGAGTGGCCGTTCCATTTCTTG
>Ga0126371_10002200_pt1 | contig 16740 bp, 13 predicted proteins | sample PanSoiMetaPlot_4_FD_110145 | JGI IMG/M metagenome (GOLD analysis project Ga0126371, IMG submission 110145) | Tropical forest soil microbial communities from Panama - MetaG Plot_4 | ecosystem: Environmental > Terrestrial > Soil > Tropical forest > Bulk soil | place: Panama | collected 2016-02-17 | reverse complement strand
TGCCTGGCCGTTCTTGCCCGCCTTCAAGAGCCGCGCAATCTCGTGAGCGCCAGCGGCGCTCCGGGCGCGGGCCGCGACGATCATGTGCACGAGGAAGCCATTGTTAGCGAACCTGACCAATTCGCCGTCGTGCAGGATCGCGGGGCCGCGGAACGCGAACTCGATAGAGGCAATCGTTGCCTGCGGCTTGGGCAGCGACGCCGGGGACTGGGATTGGGTTACCGCGAAAGTGGTCATCGGCGGTGCGCCGGAGGGCGCGAGGTCTAGAGCGACGTACTGCCCGGCCTCCAGGGTGGTCTGGACCGAGCTCGTCCCCTTGTTGGCCTGGGGAGTGAAGACGATGGAACCAATGCCATCGATGTTGTTAGGGTCGGCCGCTAGCTTCGGGAGAGCGGCGACGAACTGCGAGACCGTGACGCCAGGGTCCAGGCGAACTAGCGCTGGGGATGCCTGCGCCTCGTTGGTGACCTTGGAAACAATCCGCACTCCGCCGGACTGCAGTTCGCCACCCACCGTAATCTGCTTGCCGGTCATCGTCAGCGTGATTGTCGGCAGATTGGCCGTGGGTCTGGCCGAGTTTCCGGAGGCAGGTCGTACCGACGTGGCGCTCGCGACGCTGCTGGACAACGCCACAGGGAAGCTCGCTCCGCTCAAAAGGGCCGCGATGGCCGCGTATCTTGTCAGATTAGATCGCATGGTGATCCCTCCGCCTTACAGGACTCGTCGTGACACCGGATGTCCGGCTCCTTCGACCTTGAGCGGCAGGCTGAACTCCAGACCACACGCGCCGGCCCACACAAGCGCTCACATATTGGTGTTGATCACAGTTCGGAGCTTCTCGCGCCGAATGCCCGGCTGCCCTAAGCTCAATCACAGACCGTGTCCTTGCCCCGGCCTTAATGCACTGGGACGGCAGCTGGTGAAGGGACGATGAGGCGGTGGGTCAGCCTGCCCAGAGCTTCGCCTTGCTGCTGCGGCAGATGCGGGCTGAGGCCCGGCTCACGCAGGAGGAGCTGGCCTATGCGGCCGGCCTGTCCCCTCGGTCGGTCAGCGATCTGGAACGGGGCGTTCACCTGACCGCTCGCAAGGACACCGCCGGCCTGCTGGCCGATGTCCTTGGCCTGGTGGGTACGGTGCGGGTCTTGTTCGTCGCAGCGGCGCGCGGGCGGGCGGCCGCGGAGGAGGTGCTGGCGGCCTGGAAATCCGCGTCGCCTGGGCTGTTCGCTGCTTCCGCGACGCGGGCGCTGCCGCGGGATATTTCGAGTTTCACCGGCCGTCAAGCCGAGCTCGGGCAGCTGCTTCGCCGAGTTGGGGCTCTCGCCGCAGCGGGCGGGGTTGTGGGCATTCATTCCGTGGACGGGATGGCCGGGATCGGCAAGACCACCTTCGCCGTGCATGCCGCGCACCGGCTGGCTGAGATGTTCCCGGATGGGCAGTTCTTCTTGCCACTGCACGCGCACACCGTCGGGCAGCGGCCGGTGGACCCTGCTGACGGGCTTGCCAGCCTGCTACTGATAGCCGGTGTCGCCGCGGCGCAGATTCCGCCCAGCCTGGAGGCGCGCGCCAGCCGGTGGCGTGATCACGTAGCGGGCAAGAAGATGTTGCTGCTACTGGATGACGCGGCTGGGCATGAGCAGATCAGGCCGCTGCTGCCGAGCAGCGCTGGGAGCCTAGTCCTCATCACCAGCCGCCGGCGACTGACCGCTCTGGAGGATGCCGCAGTGGTTAGCCTCGACACCATGCCTCCCGGGGAGGCGGCGACGTTGCTGGCCCGGCTCGCTGATCGCCCGGAACTGGGCTCCGGTGCCGGTCCAGGTGGTGAGCTGACTAGGCTCTGCGGGTATCTGCCGCTCGCCATCGGGATGGTCGCCCGGCAACTGCGTCACCACCCCGCCCGTACCGCCGCAGGGCTGGCCTCCGACCTCTCGTCAGCCAGCGATCGGCTGGCCGAGTTGCGAGCAGAAAACCTGTCGGTAGCAGCGGCGTTTGACCTGTCCTACCAAGACCTGAGCCCGGGCACCCAGCGGCTATTCCGCTGCCTCGGCCTGGTCCCAGGCTCAAGCGTCGACGCTTATGGCGCCGCCGCATTGCTCGGCTTGACACTCGCCGATGCTCGCCGCCAGCTCGATGAGCTATATGACCACCACCTGATCACCGAGCCCGAATCCGGGCGCTACCTTCTGCACGACCTGCTGCGCGAGCACGCCCGGGCCCTAGCCGCTGGCGACGACCCCGCGCAGTCCAGAGCCGCCGAGAGCCGGCTGCTGGACTACTACGCGCATACAGCGACGGATGCCGGACGTCACATCCCAGACTGGGCGACGATCCAGGGTCGCCGACCGCCAGGCAGCCCGCCTGCCTGTATGCCTGACCTGTCCGCCCCTGGGTCGGCAGCCGCGTGGTTGGACTCCGAGCGAGCCAACCTGCAGGCCGCGGCCGACCAAGCGGCCGCCAGCGGGCAGCACCTGCACGCGGTCGCCATCTCCGCCGCGACTGGCGGCTTCCTCCGCAACCAAGGGCACTGGGATCAGGCCGCCATCCTGCACCGGACCGCGCTGGCTGCCGCGCAGAGTGCTGACGACCGCTCCGGCCGGGCCAGCGCACTGGATGAACTCGGCCTCCTGGCGTGGCTGACCGGGGATTACCCGGCTGCGGCCGCCAACCTGGGCCGCGCTGCGGCGCTGCACCGTGACCTGGATGACCGGCAGCGCCAGGCCCACACCCTGAACAACCTGGGCTCCGTACAAGGGCTGAGCGGGGACTACCGGGCCGCCGCCGAGAGCCACCAGCAAGCGCAGGCACTCTCCAGCGACCTCCGCGATCAGCACGGCCAGGCTGCCTCGCTCACAACTGTGGCCAATGCGCAGCAGATAACCGGAAGCCTCGCCAGGGCGCTGGAGCTGTCCCGTCAACTGCGCGACCTGCTGGCCGAGGCTAACGCCAGCAACGTCCGCGGCACACCGCAAGCGCTGACCGCCGAATACCACGCCTACGCCGCCAGCCTGAAGCGCGCCCTCGACTTGTTCCGCGACCAAGGCGCCCGGCCCATGCAGGCCTGGGCCCTCAACGATCTCGGCATGGTGCAGCAGCTGACCGGCGACTATACCGCCGCGGCCGCCAGTCATGCGCACGCCCTCGACATCTACCGTGACCTCGGTGCGCGGCTCGCCGAGGCCGAGGTGCTGAATAGTCTCGGCCAGCTCGACAGCCGGACTGGTGCGACGCAGGAGGCTCGCGAGCACCACATCCAGGCCCTGGCTATTGCCCGAGGCCTCGGCGTTCCTGTGGAGGAAGCACGCGCGCTTGAAGGAATTGGCGACAGCTACCGGCAGGACGGGAACCCTGCTAAAGCAGCCTCTCACCTGAGGCAGGCACTGACGATCTACGAGCGCATCGGAACCAGCGGCGCCAAGCGTGTGCGCAAATTGCTCGCCGACACGAGCCGAGACCCCAACTAGGAGCCCGGCCCCTCTGGCCCACGTACCGGGCAGCCCATGAGCCGAACAAGTACACGGCATCGACCTGAGCCACCCCAGCCTCCTCGGCCCGGGCCATCTCCCGTTGGGCCGACGACACCGATCCCCCGGCGCGACCGGCGAGTTCGGTCAGCGACCACTCGCGCCCTGGCGACAACAGCACCAGCATCAGCAGCTCAGCCTGGAGCCGTGACCGCATCAGCGGCAGGAGCGGCGGCGCAGGAGCTTGCATAACATGCAATATGCATCCCGTGATACGCAAACACCCGCAACGGCGCACCGGCGGCTCGCCGCCTACCTCAGCCTAGAAGCGCCGGCTGTCCAAGAATCGAGCACTCCCAGCCAGCGACCAGCACGCTACGGCCAGCGCGCCTCCCCTAAAGGCTGACCAGCACCAACGCCCAAGGAGTGCAGATGCGCCTGGCAGCCACGAGAGTAACGCGAGGGAAATTCACGCTGCAGCGACGGAGTACTCGCGTTTCCGCAGGTCATTCGCTGTGCGGCGGCTGGCTGCCTCCTTCGCGGCATTCGATGAATCCCGTTAGCGCAGCGCCTCATGGGTCGCTGCGGTAGCACTGTCTCCGAGCTCGCGGGCGATCATGCGAGTGCAGATGTCGAGCATGCGGTCACGGGTCATCCAGTCGTCGCCAAGGACAACGGATTTGCCAAGGCCGTCAACAATCGCCCCGAGGCGGATCGCGAAGTCTTGGGGGTCGGCGTCCGGGCTGAACTCCCCGGTCTTCTGGCCGAGTTCGACTAGGTCGGCGTATGTGTCGATCCATCTCTTCTCCAGCCGTCGCCGGTCCGCGTCCACCGTAGGGTCGCGCGGTGACCGCGCCCATACATCAAGCCACAGCAGCCACTGACTGTGCGGCTCCTGGCTTGGGTCGGACGGCATGCCGAGCTCGATCAGGCGGAGCAGCTGCTGGCGGGCTTGCGGCAGCCGGCGTGCCTCCCGGACGGCATCATCGAGGAACCGTTCATTCGCCATCCGAAGGGCGTGCATGAGGATCTGCTCAAGCGTGTCGAAGTAGTACATGACATGGCCAGGGCTCATTTCAGCACGCTGTGCGATGTCGGCTACCCGCGTGCCCGAGAGCCCACGCTCGCAGATCGCGCCGATGGCCGCGTTGAGGATGCGCTCACGGCCGCTGCGGCGAGAGCGGGCCCTAGGCCCTCCCGCTGCTGACTGGCCGGGTATCTCGCCGGCCTCCCCATCCGGCTGGGTGCCCGCTGTCATAGATCATCACCTTCGCCCCTTGACCACCCGAGATGCCAGATTTAGAATGCCGATTCTAAAATAACTATTCAAGTCACTTCGAGGGAACTCCATCGCCGGCAGCGCAGGAGCCAAGGGATGCAGGCACGGAGCCGGCATCCCTCGGCCGAACCGGCTCGCAAGTGACCGGCGGACGCCTCGTCCTGCAGATCAGTCAGGCGGTCTGGCCATCTGAGGTATTGGGGTGAACAGAATGAGGGCAAGGCACGCCCTATCGGTAGTTGGCGCGGTGGCAGCGCTAGCCCTGCTGACTTCGGCATGTTCGGGATCAGGCGGCCGGGCCATTGCGCAGGGCGGGGTCTTGCGCATCGGGACCTCGTACCCGATTGACTCGCTCAACCCGTTCGTCGGTCAGTCCGACTACACCTACATGACGTTTGAGTACATCTATCCGGCGCTGGTGCAATACAACCAGCAACTGCAGATCGTGCCGGAGTTCGCGCGTAGCTGGACCGAGTCGCCGGATGGCCTGACCTGGACCTTCCACACTCAGCCGGGGGCGAGGTGGTCGGACGGCAAGCCGCTGACCGCCGCGGATGCGGCGTGGACCATCAATACCGAGAAGAAGTTCGATACCGGTGCCACCGCTTCGGCCGCCGGCGGCCTTGCATATGTGACCGGCGCTGCGGCCAGCGGCCCGAACACCCTGCTGGTCCACTACTCCAAGCCGGTCGCCAACGTACTGTCTAACTTTCAGTCGCTTTACATCCTGCCCGAGCACATCTGGGCGAGATACGCCACCGGCAACGGCTCGGCGATGAAGACGTTCGCAAACCCGGCGCCAGTCGTATCTGGCGGCCCGTTCGAGCTGACCAAGTACGTGCCGAACCAGATCGCCTTGTTTTCGCGGAACCCGCACTGGTGGGGACCCAAGCCGCACATCGATGGGTTCGGGCTGCAGTTCTTTTCCAACGACGACGCGATGATCTCCGCTTTTGAGCAGGGCCAGCTGGACTTCATGGGCGAGTACACACCGCCGACGGTGGTCACCAAGCTCCGTCAGAAGGGCTTCGTCGTGACCACCGCACCGAGCCTGTCGTTTAAGGACTTCATCGTCAACACCAACCCCCGCAAGACGACGCACCGCGAGTTGCTCAACCCGCTGGTCCGGGAGGCTCTTGAGTACGCCACCGACCGGGAGCAGATCATCAAGACTGCCTGGCTGGGGTTTGCCAGCCCGGGCAGCACGATCGTCTCTCCCGCGGATCAGGGCTGGCACGACCTGAATATCAAGCCGCTTCCTTTTAACCTGGCGAAAGCTAACCAGCTGCTAAATCAGGCCGGATACAAGATGGGTCCCAACGGGATAAGGATCGCCGACGGGCACCCGATGTCCTATAACGTGATCTTCCCGCCTGATGAACGGGGTGCGGGTGACCGAACGTTCGCGATCCTGCAGACAGATTGGCGGAAGATCGGCATCGCGATAACACAGGAGAACCTTGATGACGCCGCAGCGACCGCGGCGATCACCGCGCCCAACAACAAGTACCTGACGTTCGACATGGCGATGTGGGACTGGGTCCCGCCAGTTGATCCGGACTTCATATTGTCGGTGCTGACCTGCGGTCAATACGGGGGCTGGAGCGACTCGGGTTACTGCGCCCAGGCCTACGACAAGATGTACGCCGAGCAGTCGACGCTCACGAATGCCGCGCAGCGTAGGTCGCTGGTGGCGCGGATGCAGCAGTACGCCTACAACGCAAGGCCGTACCTTGTACTCGACTACCCGGACGTGATCGAAGCGCACACAAAGCAGTGGACCGGCTTCGTGCCCTCGCCGGTGATGGGCTCGGTGAACTCGCTATCCGTGCAGACCCTGCTCCAGGTCCACCGGGTCTGAGGTCGTGAGCTGGTGCACCGCGCGGACTATGTGATCAAGCGGGGATTCTTCGCCCTGGTGACGATCTTCGTGGCGATCACCATCAACTTCTTCCTGTTCCGCGTGCTGCCCGGCAGCGCCGTCACTGACCTATCGCGGGTCCCGCATGCCACTCCTGCGCTGCGGCACGCGCTGACGGTGGAATTCGGGCTCGATAAGCCGAAATGGGAGCAGTACATTCTCTACCTGCGCAACCTGCTGCACGGGAACATGGGCATCTCGTTCGCCTACCAGCAGCCGGTGAGCCATCTGCTGATCGCCGACCTCAAGAACACGATCCCGATGGTGACGGTCGGCACATTCGCCTCGATCGTGGTCGGGGTTGTGTCTGGCGTGCTGTCGGCGCGGCGGCGCGGCTCCGTGCCCGACCACATCAGCACCAATATCGCGATCTTCGCGTACGCGTTTCCGACGCAATGGCTCGGGCTGATGCTGCTGATCCTCTTCGCCGGGATCTTGCCGGCGGGCGGGATGGAAAACCAGTTCCTGCTGACGCCGGAGCCGTTCTTGCAGCATCTGGGCGACATCGCGACGCACATGATCCTGCCCGCGGCGACGCTGATGCTGACCGCGTACGGGAGCTTCACGCTTGTGGTCCGGTCCTCGATGCTCGAGACGATGGGCGAGGACTACGTGCTCACCGCTCGGGCGAAGGGGCTGTCCGACCGGCGGATCGTGTGGCAGCACGCCGTCCGCAACGCGCTGCTGCCGATGGTCACGCTCATCGCCTTGTCCCTCGGCTACATCGTCGGCGGAGCGCTGCTGATCGAGGTGATCTTCAGCTGGCCAGGCATCGGCCTGGGCATGTACACCGCGATCGGCCAGCGGGACTACCCGATGCTGCAGGGCGGCTTCCTGATCCTGACCATCTCGGTGATCCTGCTGAACTTCGCTGCCGACCTGGTGTACTTCCGCCTGGACCCGAGGATCACCGAATGAGCTTGCAAGCAGCGGATCCGCAGGCGGCAGAGGCGGGCGCCAGCCCGCGCGGTGGCTTCCTGCTTGACGTCCTGCGCCAGCGGAAAGCCGCTGTCATCGGCCTGTCGATCATCGGATTCTTCATCGTCTTGTCGATCATCGCGCCCTACGTCTCGCCGTACAGCGCCACCGCGCAGACCTGCGCTGTGTACGCACCGCCGTCGATACACCACTGGCTCGGATGCGACGACGGCGGCATCGACATGCTCAGCGAGATCATGCAGGGCGGCCGGATCTCCCTGCTCGTCGGCTTCGCGGCCACGCTGGTTGCGATGATCATCGGCGGTGGCGTCGGCATCCTGTCCGGCTACTTCGGCGGGTGGCTTGACATCCTGCTGATGCGGATCACCGACTATCTGCTGGTCATCCCTGACCTGGTGTTCATGTTGGTGATAGCCGATGTGTGGGGCGCCAGCCTGTTCCACGTCATCATGGTGATCGGCATCCTGGAGTGGACAACCACCGCCAGGATCATCCGCGCCCAGGTGCTCAGCCTGCGCGAACGGGTCTACATCAAGCGCACAAAGAGCCTCGGCGCCAGCGATGCCCGGATCATCGCGCGGCACATCCTGCCGCAGGTCGGGCCGCTGCTGATCGCGAACACCGTGCTCACGGTCGCGATCGCGATCTACCTGGAGACAGCGCTGGCCTTCCTGGGACTGGAAGATCCTAGCGTGACGACCTGGGGCACAATCCTGGAGCATGCGTTCGACCGGACAGCGATCAGCTCCGGTGCCTGGTGGGCCATCGTGCCTGACGGCTTCGTCATCGCCCTGGTGATCGTCGGTTGCTTTCTGTTCGGCCAGGCCATCGAGGATGCCCTGAACCCGCGGCTGAAGGTGTCCCACTTCTCGATGCGCCGCTGGCGGCTGCGCCCACTGGTCGGACGAGGGCCGGACGCGATATGAGCCTGCTAGAGGTGAACGACCTGCATGTCTGGTTCGACCTGCCAGGCGGCGGGCAGGTGCACGCGGTAAACGGAGTCAGCTTCACCCTGGACGCCGGCCAGCGGCTCGGCCTCGTCGGCGAGTCGGGCTGCGGCAAGACGACGACGATCCTGGCCATGATGGGACTGCTGCCACCAACGGCGTCAGTGGCAGGCGAGGTGTTGATCGACGGCCAGAGCGTCCTGGCAGGCGGTGAGGACACGGTCCGGCGCTACCGCTGGCGGGACGTCGCGATGGTGTTCCAGAGCGCCATGAACGCCCTCAACCCACTTAAGCGCGTCGGTTGGCAGATCGCTGAGCCGATGGCCTACCACGGCATCGCCAAAGGAACTGAGGCCCGCAAGCGCGCCGGAGAACTTTTGGAGATGGTGGGAATCCCGGCCGCCGCCAGCGAACGGTATCCGCATGAATTCTCCGGCGGTATGCGCCAGCGAGCAGCGATCGCGATGGCGCTGGCGTGCCGGCCGAAGATCTTGCTCGCCGACGAGCCTACGACGGCACTGGATGTGATGGTGCAGGCGCAGATCCTCGAACTGCTCACCGGGCTGTGCGATGAATTGGGCCTGGCCCTGATCCTGGTCACCCACGACCTGCCGGTGGTCGCCCACATATGCGAGCGGGCCGCGGTGATGTACGCGGGTGAGATCGCGGAGATCGGCCCGGTCGCCGAGCTCTACCACGCCTCCCGGCATCCCTACACCCGGCTGCTGTTCTCGGCCACCCCTGACTTGTACGGCGAGGAGCGAGTGATGTCGATCCCAGGGGCGCCTCCCCGCCTGGACCGCCAGATCGAAGGTTGCCCGTTCCGGCCGCGCTGCGACGTGTGGCTGAACCGGTGCGACGGCGAGCACCCAGCCATGCGAACGGTTGGACCTGACCACGAGGCCGCGTGCCATCGCAACGAAGCCGTGAGCGTTCTGTGAGCACAGTAGCGCCCGGTGTTGCGCCTGCCGCGGATCCCGGCCAGCCGACCTCCGACTGTCCGCTGCTGGAGGTCACCGATCTCAAGGCGTACTACCCCGTGCGCCGTGGCCTGACTGAGACGGCGACCGGCAAGCGCCGACGCTGGGTGCATGCCGTCGATGGGATCAGCATCAGCCTCAATCAGGGCGAGATGCTTGCCTTGGTCGGCGAGTCAGGCTGCGGAAAGTCCACTACCGCCCAGGCCGTCCTTGGCATGATCACACCGACTGCCGGCTCGATCCGCGTGCATGGCACAGACATCGCAGGGCTGTCCGAACGCGGCCTGCGGCAGATGCGGCGCCGGGTGCAGATGATTTACCAGGATCCGTATGAGTCGCTTGACCCGCGATTCCGGGTGCGCGTGACGATGGACGAGCCAATGCACGTGCACGGTATCGGCTCGTCCCGGGCAGAACGACTGAGGCTCGCAGCCGACGCGCTAGAGCGAGCTGGCCTGTCCCCAGCCGAGGCCTACCTGGACCGGTACCCGCACGAGCTTTCAGGCGGGCAGCGGCAGCGGGTCGCGATCGCCGCCTCTTTGGTCCTTGGCCCTGACCTGCTACTGGCGGACGAGCCAGTGTCGATGCTGGACGTCTCGGTCCGAGCGGGCGTCCTTTCGCTGCTGGACACTCTGCGCCGGGACGGCAAGATGGGGATCCTGATGATCACCCACGACCTGTCGACAGCGGCCCATTTCGCCGATCGGATCGCCGTTATGTATCTCGGGCGAATTGTCGAGCAGGGCCCTGCCAGGCAGGTAGTTCGCAACCCTCAGCATCCCTACACCAAGGCGCTGCTCTCGGTGGTGCCCAAACGCGACCCACGCGAACGGACCCGGCCGCAGATCCTCACCGGCGAGACCCCCAACCCGATCGACATCCCGCCAGGCTGCCGGTTCCGGCCCCGTTGCCCGGTCGCCGAGGACCGATGCGCGCACACCGACCCGCCGCTGCAAATCTCTACCGGGAGCTCCGATCCGGCCAGCACAGTCGCCTGCCTGCTCGCATAACTTCGTGGCCGGAACTCCCGTCGCGCGGCGCTCCAGGAAGCGGATCAGCGTTCGGACGGGTGAACCCGTAGCCCCTTCCGGCCACAGCCCACTCTCGTACTCCAGCCAGGCAGTGGAGCCGTTGTCGATGTGCACCCACGGCGTCTCGCCGGTGAACTCCCGCAGAAACGTCGCCGCCATCACGGTCGAGTCCGGCCCACGCGTCGGGGTATTACGCAGGTCGGCCGCAGAGGATGACAGCAGTTGCCGGTAGGCCTCGGGCAACGGTAGCGGCCAGCCCGGCTCCCCTGCGCGGTCACCCGCTAGCAGGATCTCGTCCAGCAGCGTGCGGTCAGTACCCATCGCCGCCCACAATGCGGGACCTAGCCCGGCCGCGTCGGTCAGCGTCGCCACGTCGATGAGCGCAGCCGGATTTCTTTCCGCCAGGTAGGCAAGCGCGTCGGCGACAACCAAACGCCCTTCGGAGTCAGTGTCTATGACCTCGCTCGTCCGCCCGCCCCGGTGCGTCAGCACATCACCAGGTCGTAGAGCCCCGCCGCCCGGCAGGTTCTCCGCGAGCGGCACCACCGCCGTCGCGGTGAGCGGAAGCGCCAGCCGCGCCGCCGCGATCACCGCGCCCGCCACGGCGGCACCGCCCGCCATATCGGCACGCATCCAGGAGATCTCGCCCGGATCTCGCTTGAGATTCAGTCCGCCGGAGTCGAACGTGATCCCCTTCCCGGCCAGCCCGACCAGACCGCCGGGGTCGCCAGGCCCGGCGTAGGTGATCTCCAGCATGCGCGGCGTGTTCCGGCTCCCCTGGCCAACTCCGATGACACCGCCGAAGCCCTCCTCGGCGAGTTCATCAGCTGTCCAGATACGGGCAGCAGCGCCATGCGCGACGGCCGCAGCGGCGATCACCTCGGCCAACATATCCGGGGTGGCCTCGGCGGCCGGGGCATGCACCAAGTCCCGGACCCAGTTGACGATCTGCCCCGTCACAACCGCCCGCGCGAGAGCGTCCGCCAGCCTCCCATCGCGATCTCCATCGCTGCCGGACCGAACGACGTCGCCGACCAGCAGCGTCAGCTTGCTCGGAAAAGCGGGCGGCTCACCAACGATCGGATGACTCCCCGCCCTTGGCACCCGGTAGCCGCCGAGCAGAAATCCCTCGGCCAACGCCCGGACGGACTCCGCGCGGTCCGGGCCAACCACAGCGAGCGTCGTCGCGACTGTCGCCGATCCGGCGGCTATCGATGCCAGCCGCTGCGCTCCATGCCGAACGGTCGCCGCGTTAGCTCCCGCCAATGGCCCGATGCCCATGACGGCAATTCGCCGTGGCCCCGGATCCCCTGGGCTCCAGCCGGGAACCAGGTATACCGCAGACTCACCTGCCCCACCCCTAAACCCATCCCGAGCAAGCGCCTCAGCCAGATCCACGCCGACTGCCTGGCCGGCCGCAACTGCGCCAGGTCCCGGTTCCGGGCCCGTGGCCCCTTCATAGAAAGGGATGACCAGTAGCTCATCTCCGGTCGTCCCGGCCGGAGCTCGAGAGACTCCGATGTTGGTTGCATGCACCACGACTCGCAAAGGTTGCTCATTTCTTGCCTCGATGAGGAGCGCGCCTCCCGGTCGCGGTCCCGCCGTACCTTGACGCAGGTCAGCATAGGCGTACCCGAATGGCCGCACCTGGTCTCCGGAGCCGTGTACGCAGGTTTGAATCCTGCTAAAGAGATTTTTTCGAATACTTAATCGAAGGACGCCGTGCCATCGTCGGATGTCATGCACGATTTGGGCACGGGACACGCCTCCGGCCGCCGGGGCCTGGCTCGAGGCGCAGCCGCGGGCGCTGCCCGAGCTCGTGCCCTTCCTCGCAGGTCACCGCCACCTTGATCTGCGCGTCGCAGTCCGCGTGCCGGACGACGGTCGGCGGCCCCTCGGGCCAGCCGAGGTTGCGGTCGCCCCAGTCCATGATCGCCAGCAGGATCGGGATCAGCTCGCGGCCCGGCCCGGTGAGCCGGTACTCGTGCCGCGCGCGCTCGCCGGGTTCGTGGTAAGGCCTGCGTTCGACGAGCCCGGCCTCGGTCAGCGCCGCGAGCCTGCCGGACAGAACGTTCCTGGCGATGCCCATGTGGTCCGCCAGCCCGTCGAAGCAGCGGACCCCGTTGGTCACGTCGCGCAGCACCAGCAGTGTCCAGCGATCACCGATGAGGTCCAGCGTCCTGGCTATCGAGCAGGTGCCGCTGTCGTACGCGCGGTACTCGTCGCCCCCGTATTGATGGGCACCGTGCGCGTGGTCGCTGGCCGGAGTCATGACCGCCAGCGTACGCTTCTGGGTTGCTTTTTAAAACCCAGATGGACTAGCGTGGCATCATGACGACAGCGCCGGACGCGCAGCAGCGGCAGCGGACGTTCTCCTGGTCCGATCCCGCCGAGATCGCGGCTGCCGCGGCCGGCCTGAGCGGGGCGGAGTTCTTCGCCGCGATCGAGGCGGGCACGATCCCGCCGCCCCCGCTCATGCGGGCGCTGGACTTCGACGGCGTTTCCTTCGGCGAGGGGCGGACCGCGTTCCGGCTGACCCCACGGGAATTCCACTACAACCCGCTCGGCACCGTGCACGGCGGCGTCTTCGCGACCATGCTCGACTCAGCGTGCGGCTGTGCGGTGCACACGATGCTGCCGGCGGGCGTGTTCTACACCAGCCTGGATCTGTCGGTGAAGTACCTGCGGCCGGTCAGGGTCGACACCGGCCCGATCACCGCCGAGGCGACGGTGGTCCACCTCGGCCGCCGCACCGCGCTGGCTGCGGGCCAGATCACCGACGCGGCCGGCAAGGTCTACGTCACCGCCACCAGCAGCTGCCTGGTGATGCGCCCGGACTAGCGGTCCCCCGCTGACCGAGCGCCGGCAGGCGGAAGGCACACAGCCGTGGCGGCATGGCCTAAGGTCGGCAATCGCCCACATTAGGATGCAGTCATGCGCTTCGGACTGTTCATCCCTCAGGGCTGGCGCCTCGACCTTGCCGATATCCCGGTGGCCGACCACTGGACAACGATGCGGGACCTCGCCCAGGCCGCCGACGATTCGCCGTTCGAGTCAATCTGGGTGTACGACCACTTCCACACCGTCCCTGTCCCTACCGGCGAGGTTACATACGAGACGTGGTCGCTGATGGCGGCGTTCGCTGCCGCGACTACTCGGGTTCGGCTCGGCCAGATGTGCACGTGCATGGGCTACCGGAACCCGGCCTACCTCGCCAAAGTCGCGGCCACCGTCGACGTGGTCTCTAGAGGCCGGGTCGAGATGGGGATCGGCGGCGGCTGGTACGAGCACGAGTGGCGGGCATACGGCTACGGCTTCCCCCGCGCCGGCGACCGGCTCGGCATGCTCGATGAGGGCGTGCAGATCATGCGGCAGCTCTGGACCGCCGGCACGGCGACCCTGGATGGCGAGTATTACCAGGTGGACGGCGCGATCGGCCGGCCGCTCCCGCTCCAGGACGGCGGCATCCCGCTATGGATCGCCGGCGGCGGGGAGCGCAAGACCCTGCGGATCGCGGCGAAGTACGCGCAGTACACGAACTTCGACAGCGAGCCTGACGCGTTCCGCCGCAAGTCCGAGATCCTCGCCCGGCACTGCGCTGAGGTCGGGACGGACTTCAGCGCGATCACCCGCTCCGCCAGCTTTAACGTGATCACCGCCGAGACTGAACGGGAGGTTGCCGACAAATTGGCCTGGCTCCGGGCGCACTACGAGCCGCTGGTTCCCGCGCAGGCGGTAGAAGAGGAGTTGGCCGAGTTCGAGTCCGAGGGCATGGTCGGCACGCCCGAGCAGATAACCGAGCGGCTCGGGCGGATGCACGACTCCGGCCTGGGTTACGCGATCTGCTACTTCGCTGACGCCGCCTACGACCGGTCGAGCCTGGACCTGTTCGCCGAGAAGGTTATCCCCGAACTCGCACGCTGAATCTGACTTCTCCTGACGCAGGCGCTCGCCGACAGCGCCAGTTCCGGCCGGTGAGGGCCGGATTTCACTGTCTGGCGTCCGGGGCAAGGCGAAGCACCGACAATGCACAGCCGCTTCCTTCGGCCAGCTTTGATGATCTTGGATCGGGGTCACCGCCGCGGGTAGCCGCCGATCCAAGATCATCGATATGGGCTCAGCTAGTGACCGGGCATGGCAACTAGTCGGGCTGCTGCTGCCATGTCACCAGATCGAACTCGTTGCCGTCCGGGTCGGCGAACGTGGTCTGGCGGACAGACGCCACGCCAGGCGGAAGCGCCTCAGGCGGGAGCTTGATCTCGCTGATCGGCCTGGCGCCCAGGCCGGTCAGCCGTTCGATCTCCTCGTCGTGGTGGTCGGTGACCAGGACAGGATGGACGCTGTTCTTGGCCGTCCCGGGCCCGGGGGGATTGTGGAGGATCATCCGGGGGCCGCTTTCTGGGCCGGTGGCGTCGACCGCCATGTCCCCCGCGACTGCACCCGGGCTGACCGGGCGGCCGAGGGCCTTCCCCCAGAAGTCCGCCAGGGCGGATGGATCGGCGGAGTCGATGGTCAGGGCAGCGAAACTCAAGGTGACGGTGGTGGTCATGGCTCCTCCTGGTGCGAATAATCGGTTGATGCATCAACCATATTGCACTCTTGGTTGATGTGTCAACCAAGGAGTAGGATGGACGAGTGCCGACCGAACCGGACTGGCTCGACCCCAGCGAAGACCGCGCCTGGCGGGCATTCATGCACGTGCATCACCAGCTCACCCTGCGCCTGCGCCAGCACCTGCTGCAGGACTCCGGACTGACCGAGGCCGACTACGAGATCCTGGCAGTACTCTCGGGACACCCCACAGGCCATATGCCGGCACAGGAACTGGGTGCCCTCGTGCAGTGGGAGAAAAGCCGGCTCTCCCACCAGGTCCGCCGCATGCAGGAACGAGGGCTGATCATCCGCGAACCCAACCCCGCCGACGGCCGCAGCGCCATGATCTGCCTGCTGCCCGCCGGACGCCGCGCCGTCGAGGACGCAGCACCCCAGCACGTGCACAACGTCCGCCGGCATTTCATCGACCTATTCACCCCCGCCGAACTCGACACCTTCGCCGCCCTCAACGAACGAGTCCTGCGTCACCTTGCCGAGGAATCCTTGCCTCAGGAATCCACTCCCGACGAGCCCGCGCTCCCGCAATGAGCGGCCTTGATCGAAACACGAAACGGAACCGGGGAACGGTCACGCAGCTGCGGCGACGCCAGACGCATCTGGACCAGGCCAATACCCCCAACTCGCAGTTGTGATCGGCAGCTGGCATGACTTGTTGACGACGGCCACATGCGTGCTGTTCGAACTTCTCTCGGCGGACAGTCCTTGCCTGCCGGGTCAGCGGGTCAGGAACTGAGCGGATATGAGACACCTGCTAGCGAGGTGAATAGCTGCGCGTTGGACGCGGGCACGCTCTCGACGTAGAGCGAGGGCTTGGTCACCTGTATCTGACCGTAGGTGGCGCCGCTGGTGTACACCTCGATGTTGAGCTCGTGCCTGGGCCTGACCGACGCGGGCGTGGCAGCGAAGATTATGGAGCCGGTAGTTGTCGCCATCGAGCCGCCCAAGTAGACGATCGGTCCGACCACGCCGTACGCAGGGTCGCCCGTGCCATATGCGCCCTGAGCGGATTTCCAGCCACTGAGCGCGATCGTGTGCCACTTGAACTTCGAGTTCGGGAACGAGATCCCGGCGAGTGACAGAAACGCCCGTGAGTTCCCGCCGAATGCGAGGATCGCACTGCCGTAGTGGACGCCGCCGACATCACGGCGACGGGAAGAAAACGACGCATAATTCGCTCCTGTTCGGCGACCAGCGCCGCCGGGACTGCCTGCCCCGCTCACCCGGGCAGGGGCGGCGGTGGTTGCTCACCCAGATCGGGTTCATGCACGCGGACGGCGTAGGTCTTCCTGCCGCGCGCAGCTCCTGCCGAGCCAACTGGACGCCTGCCGCCAGCAGTAACGATTCGCACGCGGGGATAGTGCGCCCAGGGACTCTGGGTGCGCTTAAGGCCGACTGTGGGTGCCCAGGCGACGTCTCTTCGCTGGGCAGCCGTTGAGACCTTCACGGGTGAGGGCCTTGAAGGCCAATGGCAGGTCACCTGGCACGCGGGCGAATACTTCCGAGAGGATCCGCTGGGAGTTGAGCTGAGGCAGCGTTTCAGGAGCGTATTCGGCGCGGTTCCGGGAGCAACC
>Ga0126371_10002199_pt1 | contig 16744 bp, 13 predicted proteins | sample PanSoiMetaPlot_4_FD_110145 | JGI IMG/M metagenome (GOLD analysis project Ga0126371, IMG submission 110145) | Tropical forest soil microbial communities from Panama - MetaG Plot_4 | ecosystem: Environmental > Terrestrial > Soil > Tropical forest > Bulk soil | place: Panama | collected 2016-02-17 | reverse complement strand
GTTGGAAGCGCTCGGGATTGAGCGCAATGTGATTCTTGTAGTTCACGATTGGGGTTCGGCGCTGGGGTTTTCATGGGCACAAAACCATCCAGACAGCGTGAAGGCCATCGTTTATATGGAATCGATTGTGCGCTCGTTCAAGTCGTGGGATGAGTGGCCTGCGGCAACCAAGGCGTTCTTTCAGGCGCAGCGCACGGCGGCGGGCGAAAACCTAATCCTGGACAAAAATCTGTTCATTGAATACCTCCTTCCACTGCGAAACATCTCGGAGGAGGCAATGGAAACTTATCGTCGAGCGTACCGCATTCCGGGTCCATCGCGTCAACCGATGCTTTCCTGGACGCGAGACCTCCCGATTGCTGGGGAACCTGAGGATGTGGTGCGGGTGGTCGACTCGTATGCACAGTGGCTCTCCGCTTCGCCAATCCCAAAGCTTTTTATCGATGCCGAGCCCGCCGGATTCCTGATCGGCGCCCAGCGAGAATTCTGCCGTGCATGGCCAAATCAGACCATCGTCAAAGTCAATGGCTCTCACTTTCTTCAGGAAGAATCTCCCGAGGCGGTGGGCAGCGCGACTGCCAGCTTTGTGGCCAAAGTCCTTGCCGGCCAGATTGCCTAACACCATGACCAGAGAACTGCATTACCTGGGCCTGCTGGAAGTGGCGGAGAGCCTGCGCACCCGCAGGCTCTCCAGTATGGCGATAACCACGGCGCAACTGGAGAGGATCGCGCAGCTCGATCCTCAACTATCGAGCTACGCTTTGGTAATGAGCGATGAAGCTCTCGCATCCGCGGCAGCGGCTGATCGTGAAATCGCGGCTGGCGCTTACCGCGGAGCACTGCATGGGATTCCGATTGGCGTCAAGGATCTCTTCTACACAAAAGGGGTCAGAACGGCGTGCGGTATGCCTCTGCATCACGACTTCTATCCGCATGAAGATGCGACCGCTGTGGCGCGCCTCAGAAACGCTGGCGCTGTAATTCTTGGAAAGCTCCAGATGACAGAGGGAGCCTACTCGGATCATCACCCGTCCGTGATTCCGCCGAAGAATCCCTGGAATCCGGGGTATTGGACGGGGATTTCTTCAAGCGGCGCCGCGGTCGCAACCGCGGCCGGACTTTGCTACGGGTCGCTTGCTTCCGATACGGGAGGATCGATTCGCTGGCCGTCGGCTGCCACCGGCCTCACTGGCATCAAGCCGACTTGGGGACGGGTCAGCTGCTTTGGAACATTTCCTCTTGCCCCGAGTCTCGACCACGTTGGGACAATGGCGCGCAGTGCTGGGGACGCAGCCGTCCTGCTCGGCGCTATCGCAGGCCACGATTCGAAAGACCCGACGACTCTTCTCGATCCAGTGTCGGACTATCTCTCCTCAGATGACGTTCGCGGTATGCGAATGGGAGTCGACGCCTGCTGGAACTATGAAGACGTCGACGAGTCCGTCGAGCGTGCTTTAAAACACGTGACTCAAGTTTTTACCGGGCTTGGAGCAATTCTCATCGATGTGACCGTTCCCAATGTGGAGCAATCTGTGATGGACTGGACACCGCTCTGTGCAGTGGAAGCGGCTGTCGCTCATGAGAATACATATCCAAGCCGAAAAGCCGAATACGGGCCCGTACTGGCGTCGGTCCTGCAGGCTGGTCATGAAATCTCTGCCACAGAGTTTCACAAGATCCTGCGTCGCCGGACAGAGTTACGCGGCCGCTTTGCTGAGTTGCTCAGGCAAGTCGACGTTCTCCTCGCCCCGGCGCAGCCCTTTGCGCCCCTCACGCTAGACACAATTCGGAGCTTGGGAGAGCAGCCGGAATTGATTTTGAAGCTGCAACGCTTCACGGCTCCATTCGATATGACCGGGCAGCCGACGATTACACTACCTGCCGGACTTAGCGAAGAGAATTTGCCCATCGGTTTCCAACTGATCGCGGGTCATCTGTCCGAGCCGAGACTGGTTCGGGCGGCGAGGGCATTCCAGAAGGCCACAAGCTGGCATCGGGATCACCCTCAGCTTCAAGACAATATCCTTCTTAGGCAACCAGCATGAATGTTGCGTGCGTGGGGCGACTCGGAGGCTCAGGCGAACAAGAATTCTTTCGTTCTTAATTCTTTGATGGTGTCCCTCAGCTTCGCAGCTTTTTCGAACTCGAAGCGTTTGGCGGCTTCGCGCATGTCGCTTTCCAGCTTTGCGATGTGGGCATCGACGTCCTCTTGCGACTTGAAATCGGGCATGCCATCGGATTCGGGTGTGGCCAGGTCTGCGTAGTCGGCGGCGACGATCGCGGCGAGGGTCATATCCAGCGGGCGGACGATGGATTCCGGCGTGATGCCGTGTTCTTCGTTGTAGGCGCTCTGGATGGCGCGGCGGCGGCTCGTCTCGTCGATGGCGCGCTTCATCGAGTCGGTCATGCGGTCGGCGTAGAGAATCGCGCGGCCATTCAGGTGGCGGGCGCAGCGGCCTATGGTCTGGATCAACGATCCGCTGGAGCGGAGGAATCCCTCTTTATCCGCATCGAGAATGGCTACCAGAGAGACCTCAGGGAGATCAAGCCCCTCCCGCAGTAGATTGATTCCGATCAATACGTCGAATTCACCTTTGCGCAGGTCACGCAAGATCTTCACACGCTCTAGCGTTTCGATCTCGGAGTGCATATAGCGGCACTTCACGCCGACTTCGGCGTAATACTCGGCAAGGTCCTCCGCCATGCGCTTGGTCAAGGTGGTGACGAGCACGCGTTCGCCGCGCTCGACCCGGGCGCGGATTTCGTGGAGCAAGTCGTCGATCTGACCCTTGACGGGGCGAATTTCTACTTGCGGGTCGATCAGGCCCGTCGGCCGGATGATCTGCTCGACGACGACTCCAGCGGACTTGGTCAGTTCATACGGGCCCGGTGTCGCCGAGACATACATAAGCTGATTCGTGCGGTGCTCGAACTCCTCGAAGGTCAGGGGACGATTGTCGAGCGCCGAAGGCATGCGGAAGCCGTACTCCACCAGCACTTCCTTGCGCGAGCGGTCGCCTGCGTACATGCCTCGAAGCTGTGGTACCGTCTGGTGCGATTCGTCGATGAACATCAGGTAATCGCGCGGAAAGTAGTCGAGAAGAGTTGGCGGAGGCTCGCCCGGCAGGCGTCCGGTGAAGTGGCGGGAGTAATTCTCAATGCCGTGGCAGTAGCCCATGGCCTTGATCATTTCCAGATCGAACATCGTGCGCTGGTGAATGCGCTGGGATTCGACGAGGCGTCCCTGCTTTTCGAGTTCGACTTCCCACCAGGCCAATTCCTTCTTGATCGACTCGACAGCTGAGGCGCGGGTCTCGTCTTTCATCACGTAATGTGTTTTCGGATAGATCGGCAGGCGCATGTACTTTTGCTTGACCGTGCCGAAGAGGGGATCGATCTGCGAGAGCGATTCGATCTGGTCTCCCCACATTTCGATGCGGTAGGCCATATCGTCATAGGTGGGGAAGACCTCGATGACGTCGCCGCGCACGCGGAATGTGCCGCGACGGAACTCGCCATTCGTGCGCTCGTACAAAATATCGACTAGCTTGCGGGTGATATCTTCGCGTTTTACCTTTTGGCCTTTCTCTACGAAGAGCATCATTCCGTAGTAGGCCTCGGGCGATCCCAAGCCGTAGATGCAGCTTACAGATGCAACGATCAAAGCATCGCGGCGCTCGAAAAGCGAACGCGTCGCCGAGAGGCGGAGCTTGTCCAGTTCATCGTTGATCGTCGCTTCCTTTTCGATGTAGAGGTCGGCAGCTGGGACGTAAGCCTCGGGCTGGTAGTAGTCGTAGTACGAGACGAAGTATTCGACTGCATTGTGGGGAAAGAAACTCTTGAACTCGTGGTAGAGCTGGGCAGCGAGAGTCTTGTTGTGAGCCATCACCAGGGTCGGGCGATTCACGGCCTCAATCACCTTGGCCATGGTGAACGTCTTCCCGGATCCCGTGACGCCCAGCAGCACCTGGTGCTGCTCGCGATCGAACACACCTCGAGTGAGCGCCTGGATTGCGGCGGCTTGATCGCCTTGCGGCTTGTAACTGGAGACTAGTTTGAAGTCCATGAAAGAAGCTCTTAGCTTCCAGCCTCTAGCTGCTAGCAAAATACCTTAGCTGTGATTCAGGACACTTTTGGTCCTAAATGCTGCAATGCTTACCGAGAAACGCGGCTTGCCCTTGCATTCCGGGCGCGACACTACAGAATCGCATTGCGCCGGCAGTGAATCTTTCTATTATAACGTCCAAGTCAGAGGTGGGCTTTTCGCGGTTAGCTCTTACTTGTGAAGCTCGACCGAGATGATTTGCGCTGCAATAGAGGGATTGGCAGATTCGACATATTCCACCTTTGCCGGCCTGTTTTCAAGATCGGTGCAGGGGTTCAATTCCTTCGAAGGTTCGAATCCTAAAACGGAGAATGCGACTTCGTAATAGTTGTCGACATGAAGGGGGAGATCCTTTCCCTTGCTGGAAACGGTCAGATCGAGGCCTGGGTTGCTGCAGGTCACGCTTTTGAGAACCCCGGTGGCGAACCGGTGTGGGCCCTTGGGCACGAACTCAACGCGGCGTTTGAGTGTCGGAATCGGCCCGTTTACCTTCTCGCTCACGTTTACGCTGGCATTTCCATCCTGCGCGGCAGCGTATTGCTTTTGGCGTTCCGCGAATTTGGCTTGCGCATCGGCGTACTCCTGCGCGTGGGTCAGCGCGTCGGTGGCCATTTGGCTTTCCTCTGGAGTCTTCGCCAATTTCGCGGCGACGCGCAGAACCTGAACGGCGTCGTCGCTCTTTTCCATCGTCATCAGGACGTTCGCTACGTTGATGCGATAACGAATATTGTCGGGATCGAGCGAAACTGCGCTCAGCGCCAGCATTCGGGCCTCGTCAAGGTTTTTGTGCTGCATGCCGAGGAAAACCGCGAGCGTGTCATACGGCGGCGCGAAGCTGGGATTCAGCTTGATCGCCGTGCGCAGGCTGCTCTCGATCTGATCCTGTTGAGATTGACCTCCACCGCTATCCATCGACATCACGGCAAAGTAGTAGTGCGCCAGGTAGCTTTGGGAATCCAGTTGAACGGCTTCTGCATACCATCTCTTTGCTTCGTCGAGATGTTGCTGCCGGAACGCGATGTAACCTTTGGTCTCATGAGCCGAGACGTTCTTTGAGTCCTCCTGCAGCACGCGATCGAGAAGAGCCTGGGCATCCGGGATACGATCCTCATAAGCCAGAAAATCTGCTCGCAAAGCTTCAGAGTCGACAGGCGACAGGGGCTGTGCCTTGAATGCAGAGTCGTCCACCTCTGTAGTCGTATGCATCTTGAGGTAATGAAAACCGCCTTGATGGACGTAATCTTCCAGTTGCGATTGCAGTTGCTTCAAATCCCCGAACACGCGTGTGGCAGCGGTGACGGGGTCGATATTCTGAGCGACTAGAGCCGAGTAGTCGCTCAGCCGGTGCGCTTTCTCGGGGAAATCGGTCATCTGGATGAAATGCGTCAAAGCCCACGATTCGGAGTAGAAGATCGATCCCTTTTTCTCTTCGTGGTAATAGGGAGATTTCTCGTCCACAGCGAAGATGGTTTCCAAAGGTAGCAGGCGGTTTTGACGCAGCCAAAGTAGATCCTCCGCGCTGGGCTCTCCCAGCCAGGCCTCCTTTTCGTGAATTTCCGTGTTCTGGTAAAACTCAGCCAATCCTTCGTTCAGCCACAGAGGCATCGATGCGCTGGATTTGCTGATGAGGAAGTGTGTGTACTCGTGGTAGATGACCGAGTAAGGGTGATCGCCCTCGGCATCCAGGCGCATCAGGACATAATTCTTGTCCTGTGTTCGCATGAACAAGCCGCCGAGTTTGAGCGATCCTTTTGCGAGGTAGGCTTCCGGTTCGAGGGCGCGGAAATCTTTATCGCCTTTGACTGCGATCACGATGATCGGGCCGCCGGAATCCATGTTTAATTTTGGAAAGGCTGCGTGGAAGACGGAGCGCATGCGTTCGAACTGATCGACGATCTGGCGGCCCTGTTTTTCGCTCCCGTCGGTAGCCACAACGAAATGTGGACTGGTGACCTGAATCCAATTCTCCTGCTTCGCGTGTGCGACGCCGAGCAGGGTCGTGATGAGAAGCAGGGCGGGTACAACCTGGCGTGGAATCATGGCAGAGCGCCGGAGGGGAGCGAACACGGCGCCGGAATTATAACCGCAGCGTTTCTCGGCGTGAAGAACGTTCTAGAGGCGAGTGTTGAGGTGAGGCTAAGAGCCGGGCGGCCTCTCGCTCGCCACCCCGAACGCCTGCTCTAGCGCGATTCCGGCTGTGCCGAGTTTGCCCTCGTCGAACAGGCGGCCGATTAGCGTGATTCCGTGGGGAACGCGGCGAGGCGTCGCGAAGGTAGGTAGAGGATGGTTGGGGTCGGGGGCCCAGTCGCTGCGGGCTTCACTGACTTCGACGAATCCGGCGCGTAGTGTGAGGGAAGGGTGTCCGGTGAAATTGGTGATGACCAGCATCTCGTCGCGCAGTGAGGGTACTAGCAGCAGGTCGACCTCGGAAAATACGCGTGCCATTTCGCTGGAGACCTTCCGGCGCATGCGGTCGGCTTGCACGAAATCTACGGCTGAGAGAAATCTGGCTTGCCGGAAGATGTTCGGCCATGCGTCCGGCACTTGAGCTTTGAGCTCGCGCAGCCCGCCGCTCAGCGTCAACTCTTCAAACGCAGCCGCGCCCTCCGCAAACAGAATGATGTTCAGCGAGTCGTACGGCCAATCTGGGATGGAGACTTCGACCAAGTCAAATCCCACTTTCCTGGCCGTCTTGAGTGCGGCGCGATCGACTTCCGTTGCCGGACGCTCTTTCATCCAGGCAGGGAAGTAACCGACGCGCAATCCCTTCACAGCTGCCGCGGCGTTGAAGTCGAGGTGGCTAGGCACGCTTGCCGTGTCGCCGGGGTCGGGCCCGGAAATGGCTTGCAAGACGAGGAGCGCATCTTCTACTCCGCGCGTCATCGGGCCGAGCTTGTCGAGGGACCAGCAGAGCGTCATTGCTCCGGTACGTGGAACTCGTCCGTAGGTTGGACGGAGTCCGGTGACTCCGCAGCGCATGGATGGGCTGACGATGCTGCCACCGGTTTCGCTGCCGATGGAAAATCCTACAAGACCCGCAGCCGTGGCGGCGCCGGGGCCGGCGCTGGATCCGGAGGAACCTTCTTCCGGTAGCCACGGATTCATCGTCTGGCCGCCGAACCAGATGTCGTTCAGTGCGAGGGCGCCGAGGCTGAGCTTCGCGACCAGGACCGCACCGGCTTGGTACAGCCGTTTCACTACTACGGAATCTTCTGTCGGCACGCGGTTGCGATAGGGTTCCGCTCCGTAGGTGGTTGGAATAGCCGCCGTATCGAGGAGGTCTTTTACGCCAAAGGGGATGCCATGCAGCGGGCCGCGGTATTTTCCTTGTGCGATCTCCGCGTCGGCCTGGCCCGCCTGCTTGAGCGCCTGTTGGTCCGTGATTGTAATTGCGCAGCGTAGTTGTGGATTGAATCGCTTGAGCCGCTCGAGATAGATCTTGGTCAGGCGCTGGGAGGTGAGTTGGCGGGTTTCGATCCAGCGAGAGAGTTTTGTTACGGGTGCGTATGCGATGTCTTCATCTTTGGCGGGCAGGGAACCGGGATTCGCTGTGCTCCTGACGAAGCGGTCTTGCTCGGCCGCGGCGTGGAGGTTGGGTAAGAGGGGGTTCCATTGTGTGGCGGGCACCAGAGTGGATTCTAGTGCGAGCTTCCGCGGGCCGACACGGCGTTCGTAAACCGAAGCCAACGTGCGACGCCAGGTCCCGGCGGCCATGGCGCGTTCTGAGTCGGTCATTGGAAACTGCACTACTTTCTCCGCCTCGGCGAATGTATTGATGGACACCTCGGGCCCAAATGGCGGGCCGGCACCGAAGGCAGGAGGCGCTCCAGGCGGCAGCTTGGAAAGGTCCTGTGCGTGAATGCGCGCTGCGGCTGCGCCCAGTACTCCCAGCGAGGTCAGAGTGAGAAATTCCCTGCGTGATTTGGACATATTTAGCACTTCCTGTGTAGGGGCGGACGCCTCGTCCGCCCGGCGAGCAAAGCTCGCCTTTCTAGGTCTTGCGCGAGCAGATCGTCACCATCGGCCGTGATCATTGCGCTTCGCGCAACCCCGGACGAGGGCGTCCGGGGCTACATTGGCAACGCTACGCTCGGCCTCAGATCCGCTTTCTTCGTCGTAATGGTCACCTGTGTTGGTGGCAGTTTTGGCGGCGGCCATTCGCCTGTGTACGCCTCTACTGTAATCGTGCCCGGGGTGCGTGTGGACTGCACGATTGCCTGCGCCAGTCCGTTGAATAAACTTCGTTTCGGCTCCTTGTCGGATTCCTGGCAGTTGGGATCGCCGTTGCCTACGCCGATCAGAGCGCCTTCTCCGGTGACTTTGAAGAGAATCGGAACATCGGCGGTCGGAACGGTTCGTCCTTCTTTATCGAGGACTTCCACGCGAAGAACGCAAACGTCTTCGCCGTCGGCGTTGATCTCGGTGCGATCCGGCGTCAAGCGGATCGATTCGGGCTCACACGTGGTCTCGCGCTTTTCAGTGAGAACTACCTTCCCGTCTTTCGTGCCACGAGCCTCGAGCACGCCGGGCTCGTACTTTACGCTCCATTCCAGGTGCGTAAGCGGCTCCACTTTCTTTGAGCCCTGGCTCTTTCCGTTGAGGAACAATTCGACCGAATCCAGATTGGAGTGCACCCAGACGGAGATTGGCTCACCGTCGCGCTGCTCCCAATTCCAGTGAGGAAATAGATGCAGGACTGGCTCGGATCCCCACCAGGCTTTGTAGTAATAGAAGTTGTCCTTGGGGAAGCCGCACATGTCAACTATGCCGAATTGTGAATTGATCGAGGGCCATCCGTAGGGAGTGGGCTCGCCGCGATAATCGAAGCCCGTCCAGGCGAAGCCTCCCGACAGCCACTCGCGCGCGGCATAGAATTTCCACCATTCTTCGGTGAGTTGTGACCATGCGGTGTGGTTCAGATCGTAGGCGCTGACCCAGTTACGCAGCTTGTCGGTCTTATAGATGCCGCGCGTCGAGACGGTGCTGGCAGTTTCAGAGCCCACGCTTGGCTGTTTGGGATGGTCCTTGTGATATTTGTCGTGCACTTTCAGGTTGTAATTGAAACCCATGACATCGAGTTGTTCGGGAAAGTGCGTCTCGAAGGATGCGTTTACCGCGGCTGAGCACATACGGGTGGGATCCAGTTCGTGCGAGCGCTTGATCATGTCAGCGACCACAACAGGGCCCTGCGGTTGCGGCATCATCGTCCACTCTTCGTTTCCCATCGACCAGAGAATGATCGACGGCGAGTTGCGGTAGCGCTTGATCATGGTTTCCAGTTGCGCCATGCCTTCCGGATTCGAACTCATCAGGCGTGTTTCGCACATCATCATCATGCCCAGGCGGTCGCAGGCTTCTACCCATTCGGGTGTAGGCATGTTGTGGGAGGTGCGGACAGCGTTGCCTCCCATGTCTTTCAGGACTGCGATGCGGAACGCCTGCAGGCGATCGGGGAGAGCGGCGCCGACTCCGGCGTGATCCTGATGGTTGCAGGTGCCCTTGATCAGAACGTGCTTGCCATTCAGGAAGAAGCCTTTGTCGGGATCCCACTTGATGTCGCGCACGCCGAAGGTAATGCGCTCGGCATCGTACGTATACAGAGCAGGTCGCGCGGATTGTTGGGGTTCGACTGAAACTTCTGCAGTGTAGAGGCTTGGAGTTTCGGGGGACCACGGAGCGGGATCGGCAAGGCTCGTGTTGGCTGTGAAGCTGGCAGAGCCGTCGGCGTCGACCCTTTGCTCCGGAGAGACCACTTTCGCCACGGTCTTTCCTGAGGAGTCGAGTACCACCCAGAGTACTGAGCATTTCACTGCTTCATTGCTCTCGTTTCGAACCACGGTGGCCAGGCTGAGCGTTGCCGCATTCCCCTTGAGTGTCGGCCGAATATAAGTCTCCCAAGCGCCCAGATGCACGGCCGACGTCTTGGTCAACCACACGTGGCGATAGATTCCCGCGCCTTCGTAGAACCAGCCATCGCCGAAGCTGGCGTCCATGCGGACGACCAGATAGTTCTTTTCTCCGTAGCGAAGGAAATCGCTGAGATCGAAACGGAAAGGTGCGTAGCCGTTGTCGTTGCGGCCGATGAAATATCCGTTCAGAAACACCAGGGCGCTGCGGAAGGCGCCGTCGAATTCGATCACGATCCGGCGGCCTTCATCTGTCTTCGGGATATCAAAAGTGCGGCGATACCAGCCGATGCTCGTTTCCGGGTAGCGCCGGCCCAGTGGCTTGTATCCGTGCGACTGCGGTTCTTCGTCGCGCACGAAAGGTAATTCGACTGCCCAGTCGTGTGGCAGATTCAGGTCGCGCCACTTGGAGTCGTCGAACTTCTGCGTGGAGAACCAGAACTCGCCGCTTTTGGAGAAATCGCCCTGGCCCATGCCGAAGCCTAGATCGCGGGCGGGATCGGAGCCGTGTCCTTGAAAGAATTTCCAGCCAAAGTCGAAAAGAAGACGCTCGCGCGGGGCAACTGCACCTGCAGGTTCCGGAGCGGGGTAACGCGCCAGCAGAGCATGCGCACGTTCTATGGAACCGGGGACCAGGGTAGAGGCGGAAAGCGCAAGGCTGGAAAGAAGGAGATCACGGCGGGTGAGGGCAGTCATCGATGGCCTCGAGATGAAGTGGACCGCATTGTCTCAGCGCGCGGTGTGTTCAGAGAGAGACGAGCGCGTTGGGACCTCGCATTATAAAGCTCAGCCGAGCTGGTTCAATGGGGATCTATGAGATGAGAGAGTTCTTACGCATTGGGGAAGGCGGATTTGGGAGTGTTGGCGCACTACCTCTTCCCCACCGCGTTACGCGTCGCTTTGCTCCGCGGGGCGGACGAGGCGTCCGCCCCTACACAAGAGGCTTATCTGGGGTCTTGGACCTCCCGCATGCCGATGATCTTTGCGGAAGTGCGGAACTTCTTGTAGTCGCGATAGGTTTGCTCGCCATCGAGGTTGAACCCCTTCACAAGGCCCACGCGGGCGTTGAATTTGTAATTGATCTGCTTGGGAAGCCAGACTTCGTCGTTGACGCGTGTTTGCTCCATTATGAAGCGGGTGCCTTTGTGAATTCGCGCGATGACCAGGCCGAACGAAACTGTATCGAGTGTCTCAACGTCCATCTTGGCGAGTTGCAAATCGTCCCTGTCAATCCACACTCGTCCGTGGAATTTGGGTAGGAACTTTGCCTCCTTCATGTGAGGCACATATCCCGGGCGGGGTTCGCCATCGATCACCCAAGCCTCACGTCCATTGACCCGCTCAGTGCCGACCAGCTTGAAGTCATAGGCATCGGCGATTTCGTGGACGAACTTGCGGGCGTCTTCGCGCTCTTTGGCTTGCTTTTCCTCCCGTTTCTTGCGGTCGTCTTCCGATTCGTTCTTGCGCTTGTCGATGACCTTCTGGACTTTTTCTTCTTCTTTTGCGGCATCCTTCGCGTTGAGCGGTTTGTCGTCCTTGGCGATCAGGCGCTGCACTTGTTCCCCGTAGATTTCCAGAATTTCGTAGGTCTTGATCTCCGTGGACTTCTTATCCCCCTTGCCATCGAGATTGTTTTGAACCTCGCGTTCGATGTAGGTGTAATCGCGCTGTCGTTTATCGTTCTCCATGTCTTTATCGGCGACGACGCGGAACAGGTTCTGCATCTGCTCCTGGGAAAGCTTGCCGTGGGGATCGGGAGTCAGGTCGGGACGCTCTGCCGGGACCGCGGATACGCTGCTCGATGCGCCTTCATTTGGGTGCACCGCGGGCGTAGCATTCTCGTCTGGAGCTTGATTTGGACTCTGCCCAACGGCATAGCTAAAGCAGACCAGCAGGCCAACAGCGAGGATTGGAGAACTGCGCCTCATACACTTCACCTCAACCACTTAACAAATAATGACGGTAGATCGTGATGATTTCTTACAAGCACTATTAGAAAGAGTATGCCAGAGGAATCGAACCCCAAGGAATGGGGAGAGTTGCCTAGCTTTCTAGATTTCCTGTGGCTTGTGCAACTGCGAGTTGCCGACACGCGCGTTGGATGATCTCCAACTGGGAAATGGCTTCGAGGAATTCGAAGCCGTAGCGGAAGGCATTGCGCTGGCGGGCTAGAGCATGGATCACAACATCGCCGGTGGGTACGGTAAATTCCAGGCGAACGACCTCTCCGATATTTACTTCCTCGCGAAGCATCGCCGAAATCCCCGATTCGCTGATATCGACCGAGTGTGCGCGCACTACGGCGGAGTTGCGTGCGTAAATGCGGACGTCAATGTCCAGCTTGTAACGAGGATGACGGCGGGCTTCGGTCACAGCTAATCCCGGACTTTATACGCCTTCCCCAGGCACTCCGCCTGAAACGTTCTCTCGTCGACCCGGTGCAGGCGCTTCTCCTGCACTTTCGTGAGCAGGGGATAATGCTTGACGTCGAAAAGATGATAGACGATGAACCAGACGGGCTTGTCGGTTGTCATCCAGTGCTGGGCGTCAAAGCGCCGCAAGTTTACCGGAAGGGAATAGCGGCGTAAAGTGCGCTCGCGGCGGAGGTTGAAATAGATGTTGAAGTAGCTGAGGGCGAGCTCGCGCAAAGTCCGATGTACCGGTTCGCGCCAGCGGCAGCCTGTGTAATTCGATTTCGCGACCGCACCCCAGCAGCCATCCTGACGGTAGATCGCCAGCACGTGATCGGTGTCGTGGTCGGCCTCGAAATCGAGCAATAGCGGAGGATATCCGTTCATCCGCAGGGCGGCCGCCCCGAAAATGGCGCCTTCCAGGCAATGCGCTGAGCCTTCTGCCAGGACCTTGCGCGGAGACCATGCCGTATCTTCGAGATGGTACGGCATGTCATCGAGCAACTGCTGAATGCCGTACGGATTTTTCAGGCTGCGCAATTTGCGCAGTTCTTTGTTGGTGAAACCGAAGTGGTCTGTGTTCATCTTTTGGGTGCAGCTATAGAGGCATAAACATTGGTGTAACCAAAACGACTACTTTTTCTCGTGGCTGTCATTCGAGCGACGAGGAATCTATACCTCCTGCAGTACCTTTTGAGTACGGATGCTTCGACTCCGAACGAGATCGCTTCACGATCTCGTTCTAGGCTCAGCATGACAACATCACTAACTAGCTTTAGTTTTTCTAAACCAACTTAGCTCTGGGACCGGAAAACCTTACTCAATTCCTGAGGCGTATCTACTTCAATATCTGGAGACTCGACTTCCAAAGTGTGAGGCGCAAATCCGTATTTCACAGCAACCGTCCAAAGGCCGCCATTTCGGCCGGTGCGAATATCTACGTGGGAGTCGCCTACGATTGCCGTTTGTTCAGGCCGTACTCCTGATTCACTCACCAGCTTCGAGGCTCCTTCTGGATCTGGCTTCTTGGTGGCGAAGCTGTTGCCGCCATAGACCTGCGTAAAATACCGACCCATGCCGAGGGCTTCCACGATAGCGCGGGACGGGTTCACCGGTTTGTTGGACAGCACGGCCATTTTACGTGGGACACCGTTGCCCGAATTCTGGATCGAGGCCAGCGCTTCTTGAATGCCCGGATAAACCGTCGTGTGGTCGAGCTTGTGCTCGCGGTAATAGGAGAGAAAGAACTCCAGGCCTTTGCGGATGAGGGCCTCGTCGGCGGCTTCAGGCCCCAATGCGCGCTGAATCAGGACCGGCGCGCCGTCGCCGACGTAGCTGGCGATTACATCGTCGGGGAGCTCAGGGCGCTGAATATGGCGCAGGGCGGCATTTACCGAGTGCACCAGGTCAAGGCGCGAGTCGATCAGAGTTCCGTCAAGATCGAAGATGACCAGTTTTATCGAGTGCGGATCAAACGCCCGGCGAATGCGAATCATGGACACTTCAGAATAAAGCACTCGGCGGGTGGACGTCAGCAGGTGAGCCGGCCGGACGACGTAGCACGCGAGATCCCTCGCCCCGCTGGTGAAAACGCGGGGCTTCGGGATGACGCCATCTGAGAATGAGCCACTCCCGAACGACCACTCCGAATCGCACGGTTATCCGGTCCATCCCTTGGTGGCCAGCCATTCCTGCCACCATCGGGCGGTCTCCTGGATGGCTTTTTGTTGTTCTTGGGCAAGCGGCGGCCCAGGGTCGGGAATGGGGCGTAACGGATCGAGTCCGACTGAGGCTCTGAGTTCGTTGACGTGATCCGGATCAGCGAGTGTCCATGGTCGAATGCGGCCGTCGTGTGGATCATCCATCCATTGCGAGCCATAGCGCTGGGGCCGGCCTTCTTGCATCGCAACGCGATCCTCCAGGTATGCGGCATGCCAGGCAGGGGCGCGTCCTTTCGCGGCGCATTCCTGTAAAAGCCGCAGGACGAGCCGCTGGAAGTCGGGCTCTCCAACCGCGTGCTGAGCGATGATCCAGGCTGCCTCTGCCCCATCCTTGCCGACGATGTCCTCAGCGGGCCAGCCGTGGTCAGCAATGATTTGACGCAGTCGCGCAGCGTTCTTCACATGGACTGCTTCCATACGAGGGACGTAGGGGCCGCCCAAAAGTCCGGCGTCGAGCAATTCCTGGCGGACCCGGAAGTCCTCCTCCCGCATCGCAATGATCTCGGCACGCAGTTTCTCGTTCAGCATGTCGATGATTATGCCCAAAGATACTCTTGACAGAATCGATATTTCCAGTAATATCGAAATATGCAAACGACGAAATCCGAACGAGTCGCGAAATATGCCGACATGTTCTCCGCCATGGGAACGGAGCCGCGGCTGCGCATCATGCAGTTGCTGCTATCGGCGCATCCCGAGGGGCTCGTGGTAAGCGAGATCCAGGACGAGGTCGAAATCCCCAACTCAACGCTATCGCATCATCTCGACAAGCTCAGGACAGAAGACTTGGTACTGGTGAAGAGGGAAGGAACGTTTCTGCGGTACACCGCGAATGCCGAAGCGCTGCAGGAACTTCTGCAATTCCTCTACGCCGAGTGTTGCACCCGCAATAAGGCTCTCAAGCCGCAGGACATCGTACAAATTTGCAAGTAAGGAGTCATACATGAGCACTACTCAGGCAACAGATATAAAGGAAGTCGTAAAGGAGAAATACGGTGAAGCTGCATTGCGCGTGAAGAGCGGCGGGAGTTCCTGCTGCGGCGCCGCCGGCGCTAGCGGATGCGCCGATCCCATTACCAGCAATCTTTACGACGCCTCGCAGATCGGGCAACTTCCGCAGGAAGCTGTACTTGCTTCGCTCGGATGTGGCAATCCGACGGCCTTAGCGGAATTGAAACCGGGAGAAAACGTGCTTGACCTCGGTTCCGGCGGTGGCATCGATGTTCTTCTATCTGCCCGCCGCGTCAGTCCGACGGGTAAAGCTTACGGGCTCGATATAACCGACGAGATGCTGGCCCTCGCCAACGAGAACAAGCGGAAGTCGGGCATCGAGAACGTGGAGTTCCTCAAGGGCGAGATCGAGAATATCCCGTTGCCGGACAACTCTGTCGACGTGATCATCTCGAACTGCGTGATCAATCTTTCCGCTGACAAGAGCAAGGTGCTGCGCGAAGCCTTTCGGGTTCTTAAGCCCGGAGGGCGTTTTGCCGTTTCCGATGTCGTCACGCGGGGAGAGATCCCGCCGGCAATTCGCCAGAGTGTGCTTGCCTGGGTAGGTTGCGTTGCGGGAGCTCTCGACGAGAGCGAGTACCGGGCGAAGCTGGCGGCCGCAGGGTTCGAGAAGATCGATATCGAACCCACGCGGATTTACACCGCGGATGACGCGCGGGAATATCTTTCAGGCCAAGTAATGCCGATCCAGCTCGATCCCGCGCAGATCGACGGGAAGTTCTTCAGCGGCTTCATTCGCGCCGTGAAACCCATCGCGGCGAAGATTCCGTGTTGCGGGCCGACCTGCTGCAATTAGACGGAGGGAACTTGCGATGAAGGATCACTATAACGTCCTGTTTTTGTGCACCGGCAATTCCGCCCGGTCCATCATGGCAGAAGCAATTCTGAATCAGAAGGGGCGCGGGCGGTTTACCGCCTATAGTGCCGGCAGCCACCCTTCGGGTGCGGTCCGCCCGGAGGCGATCCGACAGATCGAAGGAGCCCATCTGCCCACAAACGGTCTGCACAGCAAGAGCTGGGACGAATTTGCAAAACCCGGTGGTCCGGAACTTGATTTCGTTTTCGCCGTCTGCGACAACGCAGCGAATGAAGTCTGCCCGATATGGCCGGGGCAGCCTATAACGGCTCATTGGGGTATCGCCGATCCCGCCTCGGTGCGGGGTAGTGAGGAGGAGCGGGCCAGGGCGTTTCGAGATGCGTTCTTCCTGCTGGACAGGAGGATCAGTCTATTTCTCTCACTCCCGATGTCGAGCCTGGATAACCTTTCGCTCAAGCGTGAGCTCGACAAGATCGGGAACCAGTCGCGAGAACTCGAGCCCAATCGAGTTCTTGTCTCCGAGGGCTAAGCATATGGCTGGCAATGTATCCTCTCGCCTCAGCTTCCTCGACCGTTATCTTACGCTGTGGATTTTCGCAGGCATGCTGATTGGTGTTGGTGCGGGATGGGCGCTTCCCGGCGTCGTTCCTTTGTTGAACCGCTTCAGCGTTGGCACGACTTCGATACCTATCGCGGTCGGTCTCATCCTCATGATGTACCCACCGCTTGCTAAGGTGCGTTATGAGGAGATGGGTGAAGTGTTCCGTAACAAG
>Ga0126371_10002198_pt1 | contig 16749 bp, 12 predicted proteins | sample PanSoiMetaPlot_4_FD_110145 | JGI IMG/M metagenome (GOLD analysis project Ga0126371, IMG submission 110145) | Tropical forest soil microbial communities from Panama - MetaG Plot_4 | ecosystem: Environmental > Terrestrial > Soil > Tropical forest > Bulk soil | place: Panama | collected 2016-02-17 | reverse complement strand
TTGAGCCGGGTTCTCCCAGCCGACGGCGTCATGGCCCGCGCAAGCGGGCAATCCAGTAATCACAAACCGTAATGTGGCGGCAGTACCCCGCGATCGGCTGCAGGGACTGGATCGCCCGCTTTCGCGGGCGATGACGGCAGAGAGGTTGTCGCCCCGTCCGCCTCACGCCGCGTTGCGCGGCATCGGGGCCTGCATCTCCAGGATGTTGGCGGCGTGGTGGCCGGGCGCGAGCTCTTCCACCCAGGTGTGCCGCTCGATCGGGCTGTCGAGCTCGAAGCCGAACTCCTCGGCGATGAGCCTGATCGACGACATGGTCGGCAGGCTGCCGGGCGCCTCCATATAGATCCACAGATGCCGATAGAGCCCGCCCGCATGCAGCTCGAAGCTGATGGCGGCGCGATAGCCCATCGACAAGCGGACCTGCGCGCATTGCGGATGCGCGGGGTCGCGGTCGGCGAGCCTGCGGGCCTTCTCGACGCCGGCGCGGATCGCCGTCCGGTCCGGCTCGCCGATCGACAGGCGATCGAGCGAACGCATGCCGGCGAGGGGAGGGGGCGGCGCCTGATCGTGCGGGAGGCGCGGTGCGGGAGGCAAGGAAGCGTCCGTCCGAGGCTGCGGCATATCCCATCCATGCGCTGCGGCAAAAGGATACTGACGGCTCGTACGCTACGCGGCTACGGCCGGCCGGCAAGAGCGGGGCCGTCGACGCGGTGCCGATTGTCCACGTTATCCACAACGGAACATCCGCGAGGGAATTGACAGCCGCGAGTCCGCCGAGAGTTCCGATTCTCCGGCGCCGGGTTCCGTCGCGTCAACGGAGAGTTCCGCGATCACGGCGCTCGGAGAGGCGGGCGAAAATCCTTTGCGGCGTCATTGCCCGCGTGCGCGGACGATGACGGCGGTGGACTTGCGAATGTCCGATACTCGCGTCGCCACATAAAAGAGGGCGGCCGCGAGCCGCCCCCTTCAATGTGTGTCCGATGAGCTTCAGTGCCGGTCGTGATCGTCACCATCGTGATCGTGGTCGTCGTGATCGCGATCATGGTCCGGCCGAGCGACCGTGACGCATTTATACTTGGTCGCATCGGCCAAATCGGCCTGGTTGGTCGCGACCGGCACGCCGCCCACCAGGGTGACGCTGCCGGTGAACCGCGGCTCCTGCGGCCAGGGGCACAGCGGCCGCGCGCGCGTGGTCGGTCCTTGCACGAAGGAGACCTGGTAGGTCGCCGGCGTGAAGTTCGTCCCCGTCGCGGTGACCGGACCGGGTGCGATTCCCTTTTCGACCCAGTCCGCGATCGGCGTGAGCAGGTCGAAGTGGTCGGTCGCGGGTCCGCCGCTGCAATGACCCATGTTCGGCACCGGATAGAAGCGCGAGAAGTTTTGCGCCTGCGCGAGGCCGCCGAACTGCCGCGCCATCTCTTCATAGTACTTGATGGTGCCGAGAACCGGCGGGCCGGGATCGCTCAGCCCGTGGTACCAGATGATCTTGTGCCCGTAGTCGACGAACCGCTTGATGTCGAGCGAGGTCGAGAACGTCACGATCGGCGTGCTCTTGCTGAGCAAGTCGAGATCGGTGTCGAAGTTGAAGTTCAGCGTGTAATAGGTCGGATTCGCCGGCGAGAGGAACGCGTAGCCGAACGTTCCGACACCCAGGGCGAAATCGCCCGGCACGCCGGTCGGACTGCCGATCTTGCGGGTCGGAATGCCGGTCGTCGCCATCCAGCCGCCGTCCCACTGGTAGCCCTGCGAGATGGCGGTGACGTGATCGTGGGCGACCGTGCCGGCCGGCGCGACGATCGGCCGACCCGAGCTGGTGCGCGGGCCGATATTGGTGCTCTTCACCGCCGCGATCTGATCGGCCGAGAGGCAGGTCGCGGTCTTCGGGCCGGTACACTGGAGGCGGAAGGTCGTTCCGTTCGACGTGTAGGTCGCGGTCGCGGGATCGAACTTGGCGAGGCAGGCCGGCAGGTTGTCGATCACGCCGTCGGCGACGCCGTCGAGCGCGTCACAGGCCTGCAGCAGCGCCGTCTCGAGCAGCGCCTGATCGGGCACCGGAAATGCCGGATACAGGGTCGGTCCCGCGGGCTGCGGCGGAGGCTGCGCCACGAAGGCGAGCGGCGGGAGCGTGGGATTGTTGTTATAGACTTTCAGGATCTGCTCCACCCCGTTGGTCTCGCTGAGCCCGAGCGCCTGCTGATCGTAAACCGGATCGCCGGCGACGATGCCGTCGAAGAACATGGGGAAGTTCTGCGACATCACCATGCCCTGACGGCCGCCGGTCGAGCAGCCGACCCAGTAGGAGTGATGCGGCCCATCGCCGTAGTACTGGTTGATGAGATACTTGGCGGTGAGCGCGGTCACCTCGATCGATTGATAGGCCTGGCCGATGGTGCCGAGCGGATCGAGGTAGAACTCGTTGGCGTTGCCGAACCCCTTGTCACAGGTCGGCGCTTTCAGATCGGGGCTGTTGAAGTGGCCGCCGTTCTGGGTCGCGACCGCGTAGCCGTTCGCCAGTCCGAACGTGTTGCTCTGGCTGGTCGTGCCGGTCGCCGTCGGGACGGCCCCTTCGGTGCCGCCGCCGCCCTGGAACATGAAGCGTCCGTTCCAGCTGCTCGCGATCGGCAGCTGAACCTGGAAGCCGTCGACGTACTGGCAGTTGTCGACCGGGCTGATGTGCTGGTTGATGTGCCCGTTGATGATGCAGCGCTCCGGCAACACGACGCCGGCTACCGTACCGCCTGCCGTATCGGTCGCCGAGTCGATCACCGTGTTGGGCACCGGGAAGCTCGAGGCCGGCAGGTTCGCAAGGTCCGCGCACATGCGCGGCGTGACCGGCGTCGCGATCGAGGTCGCGCGGGTGCTGAAGTCGGCGCACTGGTTCTGCGCCCGTCCGTCCACCCAACTCGGGCCGTGCAGTTGGGTTGGATCCGGGGAATTGTTGACGCAGTTGAGATTGCCCTCGACGTGGACGAGGCTGACATCGGACGCCGTGGCCGAGCGATTCGATCCGATATGGGCGTTGCCGCCGATGCGACCGAGCCAGGCAAGACACGGCCCCGCATTGGCGTTGCACGTGAAGTTGCCATTGATGACGACGTCGGGCCCCTGGAACCCGCTCGCCGTCGTGCCGTTGCACGAATTGATTTCGACGTTGCCGCCGACCGTGACGTTGCCGTTGAGCAGAACGGTGTTGCAGTTCTGGGCTTCGATGTCGCCGCCGATCGTTGACGGCTCGGTGTAGGCCGCGACGATGAGGGTCGCGTTGCGGCCGACCCGCACGTCACCTTTGATATTGACGAAGGAGAGCGTGCAGTGGGCGCCGTTTGGCACCGTGACGCTGCCGTTGATGGTCGTCACCGTCGCCTGGCCGCCGACCAGGCCCGAGCACGTCGCATCGTTTGCGGCCGCCTGCGGGGCGCCCGCAATGAATCCCAGGCTCGCCGACAAAAGGAAGGCGAGCGCGGACACGAGTCGCGTTCTCATGGATATCCTCCCATGCGGTCAGCGTCTGGCGCGCTGACTTTGGCTTTCATGTTAGGATCGATCGCTGAGCCCCGTCGAGTAAATTACCTATTACAGTCAGTAATGGGAGGAATGCGAACCCGAGGCAGCCGAAGAGACTGCCTAGCGGATGGGCTCGCCGATGAATGACACATCGATCAGGTCGCCGGGGGCGACGCGTTTGTCCACCAGGCCGAGATCCTGCCAGAAGGCGAGCTGGCGGGCGACGTCGGTCGCATCGAGCCGGGCGAGGTGATCGCAATAGCGCAGCGTCTGCTCGAGCAGGGCCGGGGACAGGTTGGCCTGATCGCCGATGAGCTTCAGATAGTCGGCATAATACGGGCCCGGCAGGACGTGGCCCTCGTCGCCGCGCTGCTGAAAGGTCAGGTCATAGTCGGCCGCGCCGCGCTGATAGGCGCGGATGAACGCCGCGATCGCGGGCCGCCGCGCCTCGATCGTGTCGCGGCGCGCAAAGACGACGCCCTCCTGCCATTGGTTGAGATCGCTGAGACGCATGAGGGACGCGCCCTTGCCGGATTGGCGCGACGTCAACGCCATCGCAAAGGGCAGCATCGCGGCGTCGATCTCGCCGCGCGCCAGCGCCGCAAGCTCGCCCGCATCGGTCTTGAGCCACACGGTTTGGATCGCGGCGGGATCGATCCGGTAGCGCAGCGCCACGCGCTGCAGGCTGTAGCGCACGCCGACGCCGGGCGCGGTCATGCCGATGCGCTTGCCGGGCAGATCGCGCACCGTGCGCAAGCCGGACGCCTTGGCGCCGATCAGCAGCGCGTTGGCCGGATAGCCGGCCTGGTCGCTGAATGCGGAGGCGAGCAGCACGAGATGCTGCGCGGCGGCGACGGCAAAGAACGCGGCGTCGAGCTCGGCGAGGCCGATGTCGAGGTCGCCGGAGGCGACGTCTTTTGCGACCAGCGCGTCGGACGGGAGAAATACGAGGCGCGCGTCCACGCCTTCGTCGGCGAAATAATTTTTGGCCGCGATGAGGAGCGGCCCGGCGCCGGGCGTGCGCGTGAGGCCGACGCGCAGGCGTTCGGCGGCGCCGGCGGGGGCCGAGGCGAGGATGAGGCACAGCGCGATGAGGGCTGCGACGAGGCGGCGCACGTGAGGTGAGCACGGCGCTCGCGCTCCTTCTCCCCCTATCCGAAGTCGGGCTTGCCCGACTTCGGCATCAATAGTGCGCAGGTCGGGCAGGCCCGACCTGCGTGGAGAAGGTCGGGATGAGGGGGTCTCTCCGCGAGCGCAGAGTTTGTGGAAGCGCCCCCTCACCTCGACCCTCTCCCCCTGAAGAAGGGGGGGAGGGAGGGGCAGCGCCGTGCCAGTTGACATACGCTAGTGGCAGAATTGGCGGATGCGGGACTGGTTGTTGTTGGGGCCGCGCCAGCGATCGTCGTCGCCGGATTTGCTCCAGCGATCATCGTCCGGGTCGTAGACCATCGGCCGCACGAAATCGTCCGGGTCGACCATCCAGCGGCTCTCCGGACGCACCGCCACGTTCGCCGCCACGACGGCCTGCAGATAAGCGTTCTTGTAACGCAGCGACGAGCTGATCGGCGTCGCATCGGTCTCGTGGATCGGGATGTAGACCTTCGGCTTGATGTGCTGCTGATAGAGGATCGGATCGCGCACGCCGTTGGTGCCGACGCCGAGGCTGACGATCGAGCCGAGCTCGACGTCGGTCTGTGGCAGCGATTCCATGATCCCGAAGAGCTTGGCGCCGATCGCCGGGGAGGGCAGGCCGGGATCGGATCCGGCGCCCTCCTTCAGCGGGCCGGTCGTGTTGTGCCAGACGAAGGTGAAGTTGTTCTGCCCGCCGAGGACGAACTGATAGAAGAGGCTGATCGGTCCGCCCGGGCTGCCGGGAATCGTGCCGAAGCCGGTGGTCGTCAGGTTCATCTGTCCCGGAACGGGCGTGGCGCTGGGCGTCAGGCTGGTGAGCCGCGGATAGAGGCTGTTCTCGCGCGGATCGGAATCGGGATTGACCGGAATGAAGGGAAAATCCGGATCGGTCGGCACCGTGCCGGAATGGATGTGCTTGAAGGCGACGATGCAGGCGACCGGGTCGAGCTGATGGATGTTGGTGATCTCGGCGCCGGGCTGCGACCCGCGCGTCACCGGCGAGATGCAGGTGACCGGGAGGCCGTTCGGGATGATCTTCACACCGCCGTTCACGGCGTTCGGATCGTTGAACAGGCGCTGCACGTCCGCCTGCATCACGTCGCAGGTCTCGGGGCTCGCATAGATCGGAATGTTGAGCTGCTTGGCGATATAGGCGGCATTGTCGGCGTGGTCGCCGTGCCCATGGCCGAGGAAGAGCGCCTCCGGCGCAAGTGCGACCAGCTCCTGAATGCTGATGGGCGAGCGGCGCAGATCGGCGGCGCCGGCGGCCGGCGGCAGCTCGGGACGGTTGATGTAGGTGTCGAGCAGCACGATGCGTCCGCGGATCGAGACCGCGAGGCTCGCATTCGTCACCCACGAGAAGATGACGCGGTCGCGCCGCACGTCGCCGCTGCGCTGGTCGACGTTCTCGGCGCCGAAGAAGCGCGCGCGCGCCGCAATGGTCGCCGCGCTCGCGCGGCCGTGGTCATGATCATCCGGGTCGGCCGCCGCAACGGACGAACCGCAAGCGATGCACACTGCCGTGGACAAGATCGTCCACGCCGCCAGCAGAGCCTTCATGAAGTCCTCCCTTTCCCTCTCGGTGTCCGCCCACCGAGTTGGGTAGCCGGATGCTAGGACCGCGCAAATGCACGTGTCGAATAAAATTGCCGATAAGCAACCGTGATATGCGCGACGCGCGTGCGTCGTCTTTTTTTCTTGTGCGTCAAATGGGAATCGCCGCGCCGCACGCGCGACGAAAAACTTTCGCGGTCACTTTATACCGGCGGCGCACGGCGTTCGTGGGACCACGCCCAATCGACAGGCAGCACGCACACCAACACGCATATCATCACGCCGCTGGCGCGGGACGCCGAACCTGCTCGACCAAAATGTAGGTTGGGTCTCGCAAGAGCTCGACCCAACCTACGAGGGACGATGAACCCGCTCGCCTAGTGACCGAGCAGATCGTGGACCACCTTGCCGTCCACCACCGTCAGCACCGAATGGAGCTTGCGGATCGACTCGTCGGGCACGCGGGTGTTGTCGAAATAGTCGTCGCTCAGCACGACGACGTCGCCGAACTTGCCCACCTCGATCGAGCCGAGCTTGTCCTCCTCCTTGAGGAACCAGCCGTTGTTCACGGTGTAGAGGCGGATCGCCTCGTCGCGCGTGATCTGCTGGCCGTTGTTGACCAGTTTCCCGCCGGCGTTCTTGCCGGTGACCATGTAGTAGATCATGTTCCACGGATCGAGCGTCGAGATCTGTGCCGAATCCGATCCGGCACCGACATGAATGCCGCTGTCGATGATGGTGCGCAGCGGCGGGCCGCCGGCGGTCCCGCCGCTCAGATAACGGAACGGATGGACCGCGATGCCTGCGCCGACCGCCTTGAGACGCAGGATCGTCGGCAGGTCGATGTTGGGGACGTGGGCGTCGGACCAGCGCAGGTCGGCGATCGGCGTCGTCTGGTTCACGGTCTCGAATGCGCTCGCGATGAACTGGTCCTCGGCGAGCGAGAGACTGTGCTGCTGAAAGGCCCAGCCGCGCTTGGCGACGATGTCGAGCGCCGCGCCGTAGTTGGTCGGGAACGGATTGCCGAACAGCGGCCAGCTGGTGACGAACTCGCCGATGCCCGACGAGCGGACCATGCCGTCGCCGAAATTGCTGAACGCGTTGAGCACGCGCTGGGTGGTCAGCGGAACATCCGGATTGTGGTCCATGCTCAGGAAGAAGATGCGCACGCGCACCGAGACCTTGTGCTGGTCATAGAGCGTGAGCAGCGGGTCGTAGGCGGTGAACGGGTCCCAGCTCGCGAGCGTATCGAACTCGTCGGAGTCCTGGGCATGGTCGGTGCCGGGAAGGACGAAGCCGCCCATGTCGACATTGGTAGTCACGCCGACGCTCGCCGAATAGGCCATGGCGTCGAGCGTCCCCTGCAGCTTGTCGCCGAAGGTCTGAATGGCGCGCAGCGCGTTGAGCGCCGCGAGCGAGGGGCCGTTCGCCGCGATATTGCCATTGGCATCGACCGGGATCCCCTTGCCGACGAAGAAATTGCGCGCGAGCGTGTTGGCGACCGCGGGTCCGGTGAACGAGTTGAACACCAGCACCGGATTGGCGGGCGCCGCCGCGTCGAGCTCGGCGAGCGTGGGAAAACGGTTCTCGGCGAACTGGGCCGCCGTCCACCCGCCCATGGCGGTGATGAAGTCGCCGGGCTTGACGGTGTGGGTGCGGGCGCGGATTGCGGCCTGCACGTCGGCGATCGACGTCGCGGTCTCGAGCCGCGTGTCGTGGCCCGGACGCAGCCCGAGCAGCAGGAAATGATTGTGGTTGTCGACAAGCCCCGGAACGGCGGTGCGGCCGTGCAGATCGATCACGCGCATGCAGGCGCCGCCGTCATCGTCGCCGTCGCGGCCGACGGCGGCGAACTGTCCGTTTTTGATCGTCACCGACGACACGATCGTGTTGCGGGCGTCGAGCGTGTGAATCCGCCCGTTCACGAGCTTCACGTCGCGCGCGCCGGCGCATCGGTCGCCGTCGCCGTCGTGCGCAAGCGCGGGCGCCGCCAAGGCGACACCGGCGAGGAACACGGATGCAATGGACAATAAGCAGCCCCGTTTCGCTGTCATGACGCTTCCTCCCTGATACTGCGGCTTTGCTGCCGCGACGCTACGCCCGCCACGCAACGCGCGGCGGAGCCGATCGACATAGCTCTGTATGAAGCGCGCGATGTCGGCAGCGCGCTCACGACGTCCTCCCGCCGGGCGTTCTCGTTGGCGCCCGTCTGTCGCGTCGACGTTACGGTTCGACGAAATGCATCGTCAAGAACAGCGGAGTGGGCAGCGGCCCCACGGCAGAGCGAATTTCCGCGATGTTATTGGTCTCTGTTTCCTGCGTCATTGCCCGCGAACCCGCCTACGCTCGCTTCGCGAGCTGCGGCGTGGTTCAGGTCGCGCCGACCCGCCTTCGCTTGCTTCGCAAGCTACGGACGGGTTGCAAGTCCGCCAAAGCGCGGGAGCGCGTAGGCGGAAGCGCAACGCGCGAAGGCGGAAGCGGGCAATCCAGGACTCACGACGCGTGAATCAAATGTCCGCAGCGCTGCATGGATGCGATCCGCTGCGAGTTACTGGATCGTCCGCTTGCGCGGACGATGACGGCGGTGGGCTTAGGAACTGACGAGAGACTGAAGGACTCGATTGCGATGTTGGGTCGCGCAAGCGCTCGACCCAACCGACAAGTCCGCTGCAAGTTCGCGCGCGCAGACGCGCAGCGTGTTGGCGAAGGGTTCCGTTGCGACACGAAGAAATGCTCGACAATCACCGACAAGTGTGCAAGGTGCGCCGCGAGCACGGCAGCACATCAAAAGACACACGCGAGGCGGCACGCCGGCGAAAAAAGTTCCGTGCCGGACGCCCGCTCGCAACGCGCCCAAGTTCCGTGATCGGTCGGGCGCGCGTGTCGTCTGTGGCGGAAACGCCATCCGGCTTGCAGGACAACGCTGTTGGTTCCGACGCGCCGGTCAGGCCGTGCTTTGCCTCCTCGCAAACGGCGAGCGAGGCTCATGAACCCCAACGCTCGGAGTTCCGCACGTGTCACGATTCCGCTTTGTCTTCCGCTCTCTGATCGCAACCACTGTCATGTGCGGCGCGTTCGCCGCAAATTCCGCGCCGGCGGATGTGTCGGCGCTCACACCGGACTCGGAGCACGGCGAGGCCGCTTCCGCCGGCGACGCGCCGGTCGCGCCGCAGGAGCGGACCGCGGAACAGGACGACCGCGCCTACCTGGTCGCGACCGCCAGTCCGGGCGACACGATGACCCGGCAAGGGCCGGAGCTCGCGATCGCGCGACTCAATCCGGAATTCGTCGCGCGGCTCGCCGACGCGATCCGCGAGGCACGGCAATCCGGGCTGCCGTCGGTCGGAATCTTTTCGGCATATCGGCCGCCCGGGTTCGGGATCGGCGGGTTCGGCGACAAGTTCAAGTCGCTGCACGCCTATGGACTCGCGGTCGACATGTCCGGCATCGGCGACCCCGGCTCGGGCGAGGCAAAGCTCTGGCACGAGGTCGCGGCGCGGCACGGCGTCATCTGCCCCTACGGATACGCCAGCAGGACCGAATGGAACCATTGCCAGGCCGCGCCGCTCGAGAAGGTCCGGCCCGAGGATCCGCTGCGCAAGACGATCACCGCGGAAGGGCCGGTCGGGCTCGCCGAGATGTTCGCGGCCGGCAAAGCAATCATCGCCGACCTGCCGGCGGCGATCAGCGCGGCGCTGACGGCGAACACGCAAAAAGGATCGATATTCCGCGAAGCGTCGGCTGGGCGCGCCGAGGAAGCCGATGCGCGGCCGGCGCATCGCGGGCGCAGCCGTCTCGGCGAGCGCGTGGCGCGCGCAGGGCGCGGTGTGAAGACGATCGTGGTGGCCAAGAACGAAGAGCGCGCGATCGAGCGATCGCATGCGAAGCGGATCGACGAGGCGAAGGCGCGCGGCAGCCGCAAAGCGGCGGCGCCGGCGGAGAGCCGCCGCGACCCGCCGCGCCGCCGCTCGCATGTGGCGTGAGGCGCGCAGCTCACGCCTTGTCGAACACCATCACCTTGGACACGAAGGCGCGCTCGTCGCGGCGGTGCGTGAGGCCGACACGGCGCGCGATGGCGGGAAAATCCTCGTCGAGATAGCTCGCGAAATAGGGCTCGTGATAGTTCTGCGGAAAGCGCTCGAGCATGCCGTCGTAATCCGTCACGTCGCCGCGCTGGAGCGAGTCGAGCAGCACCAAGCGGCCGCCTGGCGCGAGCACGCGCGCGCTTTCGCGAAAGACGTTGCGGCGCACGTCCGGCGGCAACTCGTGGAACGTAAAGATGCAGGTCACGGCGTCGAAGCTGGCGGCGGGCGCCGGGATCGCCTCGGCGTTGCCGACGACGAGATCGACGCGCGACCAGCGGCCGAGATGCTTTTGCGCATGGCGGCCATACGCCTCGGAGAGATCGAGCCCGACGACGGGCAGCCGCGGCCATGCCTGCTTGACGAAGTCGAGAAAGCGGCCGGTGCCGCAGGCGATGTCGATGAGGCGCAGGCGGCGCTGATCGCGTCCGGCAAAAATCTCGGCGAGCGGCAGCAGCGCCTGGCGCCGCATTGCGTTGGCGCTGCCCTTGAACAGCACCTCGACCTGCGTGTCGTAGCGCTCGGCCGAGTCGTCGGTCAGCCAGCCGCCGGACTGGTAGTGGAAGTTCTGCAGAAAATAGTCCGGCCGGGTGCGTGCGGTCGCGTCATTGAGCACCTCGCGCGCGGCCTTGCGCTCGCGGCGGCGGTGGATCGCGGGAAGGTCTTCGAAGAAGAGGCGCGAGCGGCGCAGCAGCGTCAACAATGAGCCGTCGCGATCGTCGGGCAGCGGATAGAGGCCGGCCTCCACATTGGCGAGGTCCTGCGCCATGAGGCGGGCGAGATCGGCGTAGATGCGCCGTTGGTCGGGCAGGGACGCCCGCACGGCCACCGCCCGGCCCGTCGCGACGCCCTCGCTGCGCGAGGGCTCCTCGGGGTGAGGCTTCGCAACGCCTTCGCGGCGCGCGGGCTCTTCGGAATTGGCGCGCGACCGCCGGCGGTCATGCCGCACCTGGGCGGCGAGGCGGCGCATGACGTAATCGTGGCCCGCATACCAGGCGAGGCGTGGAAATTGGGTCGCCACATAGGCGACGCGGGTGGTCATGCGGGTCAGCGGATCACTCATGGCTTCAAAACCGACACCGACGCCAGCGGCTTGCCTCCCTATATAGTGACGCCGGCGGGCCCCGACGGCCATTTCCCGCGCCCCGGCGAGCATTGCGCCGGACGCAGAGCGGTTTGCGTGAGGTCAATGCGCGTCCGTCAGCCTTGACGCATTCCTGGTGCGACCCCCACCGGCGGGAAGGCTGACGCATGAAATACAAGATCGATCGACAGGCGCTGATCAATCGGGTGCTGTTCGCCGTCGTCATGGTGATCGCCCTGGGGCTGGTGGTCGGCAGCGAGATCATCGGCGCCTGATCTGTGCTGACCGCATCCGGGTGACCGAGATCGGGCAGGTGCGATTTCGGCCGGGGGGCCGGAGCGGGGAGCGCCTCATATGCGATCGCCCGGCCGGCCCGACGTGGCGGCGCACCGCCGGTGCCGCAGTTGCATCGCATTCCAGTCGCAATCGGTTCGCACGAATCAGATTCTTCCGGCTATATCCATCATCTATGTGGCGGCACCATCGTGCCGCGGCCGAAGGGGGATATATGCCGAACCGGAAGTCGACGTGCGTGTTGCGTGTGGTCGTGTGGGTTGCGATCGCGGCATGCGCGGGGTCGACCGGGGGGGCGCGCGCGGACGGATGCGCATCCAAGCCGGACGGGCCATCCCCGGCGGGGCAGCACTGGTACTACACGATCGATCGCATCACCAAAGCCCAGTGCTGGTACCTCGGGCCGGCCGGCCGTGCGGTCCACAACACCGCGCCGGCACAATCGGCGCAGTCAACGCCGTCAACGCCATCGGCGCATCGCACATCGGCGACGCCGCAGAGCGCGACAACGCGCACGACAACTCCTCCGGCCCAACCGGCTCAGCGGACCGAACCGGCCGAGCCGCCGACCGGAGCGATTCAACCGGCGGCCCCGGCCGCCGCACCGACCGCGGCGATCGAGCCACCGCCGGTGATCGAGCCGCCGGCCACGGCGCCCGCGGCCCGGGCGATCGCGCCGTCCATTCCGTCGCCGCGGCCCGCGGTTGCGGTCGTTCCCGCCGCGCCGCCGCCCGCCGCGCGGTCGCCCACCGCGCCAGCCATGTCCGCGCCGCTGCCACCCATGACGGCGCCACCGCTGCCGGCCTTGACGGCGAGCACGACCCGCCCGCCCGATACGCTTGCACGGGTCGCCGCAGCCCCGTCCGCGCCGCCGAGCCCGCGCGCGGCCCCCGCGCTCGAAGCGACGGCGTCGATCGCGCGGCCGTCACTCACAGCCGAGGAGGATCACTCCTTCGCGCTGATCGCGCTCGCGGCATCGGTGCTCATCATCGTGGGACCCCTGGGGATCACGTGGCTGGTGAGCCATTGGATCGGCCGCGCCAGAAGCCGTGCGCGAGGTCGGCCTGCGGCAGCATGATGTACTAATCGAGTCCCCGCGCGTCACAGCGACATCGCGTTTGATGCACCGCTGATGTCGTCGGGAACGCGCGCGCGTCCGCATCGAATACCGAAACACTATATCCGGATATAGCAAAACCGTATTGGACCGCCGCTGGCATACCACACTAGCCTCCCGGGCGTTCTCTAAACCAAAAACGAACCTGCTCGGGAGGCACCACGATGGGCGCGCATTCGCGGCGACATCACGCGTTTGATTCTCTGCCAATCCACTGGGCGATCACGGCGGTTGCCGTGCTCGCTGTCGTATTCCTGTTCCGGGCCAACGCCGTTGCCCAGGACTATCCGCCGTACGGGCCCAACCTTCCCACGGCGCATTTCGACCATGCGCACCGCGCGCATCTCATCCCGCCGCGGCCGAAGCTCAAATGCCCCACGCTGTCGGCGACGTGCGACGACGTCAGGACGGCGCAATCCGAATGGAACACCGAGCTGCTCGGCTCCGACAGCCTCGATGGACGCTCGACCTATCAGCCGCTCGTCGTGCGCCAGGGCGACCGCTACATCGCCTACATGGCGCATCATGCGGGCTGCGCGATCAACCGGCTGAACGGACAGACCGAGGTGAACGGGACATCGATCATCGATGTGACCGATCCGCGCCACCCGATCTACCTGCACCACATCGTCGGATTTCCCGCGGACTGCAACGGCTCGCTCGACGCCGCCGGCAACCAGATGGTCCACGTCTGCAGCGGCGACAGCCTGCCCTCCAACTCGCGGGCCGAAGCGATCCGCAAGCATGGCCACTATTACATGCTGCGCAGCAACGGCAACTCGTCCGGTCAACCGGGATCGGAATCGCACCAGGTCTTCGACGTGACCGACCCGAGGAACCCGGTCCTGCTGACGACGATCGATCCGAACGAGACCAACACGCACAAGAACTGGTGGGAATGCTATTCGGGCATTGCCTACCTGGTGGCCAATGACGGCACGGCCTCGGCCGGCCGGCCCGACTCGGCCCAGGGCTGGCAACAGAGCGGCTCCAACCAGCACGTCAAAATCTACAATCTGCACGATCCGGCGAATCCCGAGTACATCCGCGACTTCGGGCTCGTCGGCCAGCAGCCCGGCGGCGTGACGGTGGAAGGGCTGGTCAGCCCGCCGACCGGAATTCACGGCCCGATCTCGGCAGGGGACCGCATCTACGCGGCCTACGGCGTCGGCGCGAACGGCGTCGTGCAGATCCTCGACCGCAGCAAGGTGCTGACCGGCTGCACCAAGCCCGGCGCGTCGGCCAACTGCGCCAAGAGCCCCACCCAGGCCGAGATGCTGGCGCCGCAGCTCGGATGGTTCACCCTGCCGGGCACCAGCCTGCAGGGCGGACACACCGCATTCCCGATCTACGGCGAGGAAAACGGCAAGCGCCGCGACGTGCTTCTGGTCACCTCCGAAGAAGGCGGCAACGAATGCTCGGCCGGCAGTGCCCCGCATGCGGCCTGGCTCTATGACGTGACCGACGAGGCCCATCCGAAGTATATCGGTGAAGACCCGAACGATCCGGCGCGGACCAAGATCGATGTGCCGGACGGCTTCGACTACACGTGGGTCGGGATCGTCCCCGGGAATGGCGTGGCAGACACCCATTGCGGCACCGCGAACTGCTCCCAGTCCGGGGTCTACGGGCCGAGCGTCACGCCGCAGGATCCGCCGCAGCCCAACAGCAATCCGAACAGCTTCTGCAATCAGGGTGCGCGCTTCGGCGTCCACTCCTCGATCGAGCTGTTCTATCCGCCCTACTATGGCAAGCTGGCGATCACGGCGTGGTTCACCGGCGGGCTGCGTGTGTTCGACATCCGCAATCCCGACGATGCGCGGCCCATCGCCTATTTCATCCCCGACCCGAACGACACGGGCTGCGGCGCGCAAGGCGGGCCTTCGCCCGGTCCGGGCTGCACCTTCGGCAACACGGGTCGCGACGGCCACACGGTCAACGCAATCCACACCAACAATGTCGAGGTGGACGATCGCGGCTTGATCTACCTTGCCGATCGCGCCGGCACCGGCATGCACATCGTCAAGCTCACCGGCGAAGCGGCGGACGTGGCCCATGGCGATGACCATGATCACGACCACGATCATGACAACGACCACGACCACGATCATGACAATGACGACCACGGCGGCGACGGCAGATAAGTGTCGCAGATGAAGGCAAGGATGTGGTTGATCGCGGTCAGCCTGTTCGGGCTGGCCGCGGTCTCCATGGCGCAGGACACGCCACAGGACGCGCAGGCTGACGCCCTGGCGGCCTGGCTGTGCGCCACCGGCGGCGTGGCGGACGGACCAACGCAGCAGGCACTCAAGATCAAGGTCGGCCGTGCCACACGCGAGGACGTCGCGCGCCTGCTCGGCAAGCCGTGGCGCACCAGCAACGACGCCGATTGCGAGGCGACCCAATATGGCGCCATCTGGGAGTATCTGTTCAAGGACGCCGACGGAACGCCGTTCCGCGTGCACGTGGCGTTCGGCACCGACGGCACCGTGAGCCTGGTCGCCCGAATTCCGCAGCGCGGCCGATCGGTCGTCCTGGCCTACGCTGCCGAAAAGGAGCACGAACACTAGATGCCCATGCCTGACACATGAGGCCGCGTGCAGCCATCGCAATGAAACCAGTCCGCTCCTTCCTGTCGCTGACCGGCGTTACGCTGCTGGGGGTCAGCGCGACATTCACTGACGTGACGCCGGACGCACGCGCATGGCTCGATGCGGCGGGCGACGGCGCGCGCGGGCCCGCGCCGTCGCTGCTGCAGACGACGGCCGCACAGGAGCCCGCGCGCGTCCTCGCCCCGGCGCCGGCGGGAAATCCGCTGTCGGGGCTGGCGCTCGTGCGACTGTCGGGCACGCGCGAGCGGCCGATCTTCGCGCCCTCCCGCCGTCCGCCGCCGCCGCCCGCGCCGGCCCAAGTGGTGCCGGCGACGGTCCGCCCGCAGGTCAAGCCGCGCGAGCCGGAGCGCCCCGCGGTGGCGCTGGTCGGAACGATCATCGGCACCGAGGTGCAGGTCGGCGTTTTTCTCGAGACCGCGACCAAGAACGCGGTCCGCCTGCGCGTTGGCGAGGATCATCAGGGCTGGGTGCTGGGCCTGATCAAGGCGGGCGAGGCGACCCTGGTGAAGGACGGCACGCAGGCGGTCCTCACCCTGCCGCCGCCGGGCGACGCTTCTGGAGGCCTGCCCCGAGTCGCGATCGGGGTCATTCCGATCGTCAGCAACGAGAGCTACGTCGACGAGCAGCCGCTGCCCACGCGCGCGCCGCAGCGGCACTGATCCGTTGGGAAATCGCCCACGTCCGGAACCGAATCCCTATATCGGGATATAGCGAAACGGTATTGGACCGCGCCGGGGCGCCATCCTTAGCCTGTGGTGTTGCGCTGCCTAGACGACGCCAGCCCCGGGAGATCCCATGCACAAAAAAGTCTTGGCCATGGCCGCCGCCGGCCTGCTGTCAGCTTTGCTGACGGCGCCGGCGATCGCACATAATCCGCACTCCAACGCCGCGCGCACCGCCGCCCGGCAGAAGATATTCGGTCTGCAGAACGTCGATGCGAGGACCGGCGCCGTGCGCGACGACCGGGTGATCTTCTCCTGGATCACCAATGCCAGCTTCGCCGTCGCCGTGAAGGGGCACGTGCTGCTGCTCGACACGTTCGTGACTCGCCTGGAGGTCACGCCGGGCCGTACGCCGTTCGTGATTCAGGATCTCGTCGATGTCGATCCGGACGACATCTTCATCGGCCACGGACACTTCGACCACGCCGACAACGCCGCCTATATCGCGGCGCAGACCGGGGCCACCATCTTCGCCAGCCCGGAAACATGCGACAACATGGCGATCGATGCGCTCAACAATTTCACCAATCACTTCACCACCGTGCCGACGGTCACCTGCAAGCCGCTCACCTCGCGCGGCTCGCTGCCGGGCGCCGAGATCGTGTCGGTGCGCGATCTCGAGCCCCAGGTCGAGATCAGCGTCTTCAAG
>Ga0126371_10002196_pt1 | contig 16753 bp, 9 predicted proteins | sample PanSoiMetaPlot_4_FD_110145 | JGI IMG/M metagenome (GOLD analysis project Ga0126371, IMG submission 110145) | Tropical forest soil microbial communities from Panama - MetaG Plot_4 | ecosystem: Environmental > Terrestrial > Soil > Tropical forest > Bulk soil | place: Panama | collected 2016-02-17 | reverse complement strand
AGTCGCCGAGATTTATCGCCTGCTCGAAGACGCTGTTAGAAAAAGGATGATGAGCGATGTTCCGTTCGGACTGTTTCTGTCGGGCGGCGTCGACTCCACCTCAATCCTCGCTCTGTTATCCGGGATGATGAGCGAACCCGTTCGGACATACACCGTTGGTTTCAAGGACAGTATTGACTATAACGAACTGGAAGAAGCCAGGTCGGTCGCGAGGGAATACGGGGCGGATCATCACGAAGTCGTCATAGATCAGCAGGACTTGCTCGATTCTCTTCCCGAACTGATCTTCCACCAGGATGAACCCATAGCTGACCCCGTGTGCGTGCCGCTTCATTACGTCTCGCGCCTGACCAGCAGTACCGGCACCAAGGTGATTCAAGTTGGCGAAGGGTCCGACGAGTTATTTTGCGGTTATAGTTATTATGCTGCCTTCCTCGACATCTACCGGTATTTGTGGAACCCGCTGGGCAAGCTGCCCGGCGCGCTCAGACGAGGCATCTCCTCACTCGCATTGACCGCTTACAACGCTGGGGGGCGCCGTCTGTTGCCCGTCGGCAAGAAACTCGTACCTGATCTTCTCCGGAGATTTGCTGAGGGTGAAGAGATCTTTTGGAGCGGCGCCTTCATCTTTGACGAAACATGTAAAGACAGTCTCATCGCGCTTGACCTCAGACGCCGGTTGGACCAGGGCCACCACGGCGGCCGCTTCTCTTCCTACTCGCTCATCCGCAGCGACCTCGACAGGCTGCTGAAAGCCAGGCCCCAAGCGGACCAGCTGGAGAGGATGATATATCAGGAGCTTAAGCTCAGGCTTCCCGAGCTGCTCCTCATGCGGGTCGACAAAATCACAATGGCATCATCGCTCGAAGCACGAGTGCCATTTCTCGATCATAAGCTCGTCGAATTCGCCATGGGCATCCCCCAGGAAATGAAGTACCGCGGCGGCGAAACCAAGCGGCTGCTCAAGCTCGCGCTCAAGGGCAAGGTTCCCGATCGTGTTCTCCAGCGGAAGAAGAAAGGCTTCGGAGTGCCGGTGAACGAATGGATGCTAGACCGGCTCGGAACCGTGATCGAAGACTCGATAACGGAGTCGCCTCTGCGGCGTCGAGGTTTTTTCGACTACCGGTATATCAAGCACCTGTTTGATCATCAAAGGGCCCATAAGACAAACTATTCATTTTTTCTATGGTCCCTGTTCAACCTCACATTGTGGTACGATCGATGGATCGAGGGGCGGCCCCTTGCTTCCTGGACTTCACAGCGCCAGTCACCCGGATTACACGAAACGGCCGAGCTAAGCGTATCCGTCAAATGAGGTCCGGGAACACGCCTGATCCCCAATCGAGTGTGAGGTAGCACGTTATCAGCCGCATCTTTGACCCAGTCATGGCCTAATCAATGGTGGCCCAATCAATGACCCGATCAAGTGTCTTTTAGATGGCAAAGGATTCCCCAACAACTGAGCAGGCGGAGTACTCGGCCGCAGCCGTGGCCGGCGCCTCGCCCCGCCAGCGAGCGAAAATGCGAAGCCGGCTCAGCAGTCTCACCCCGCCGGCCCTCACACGAATCGGCGAAACACCCCGCCAGGCCAGCCTGTTGTTTTCAGCACAGATGGGATCAACAGTGGCTGGATTCCTTGTTGCCACAATTCAAATGCGCTGGATGGATCCGGCCCAGATCGGGCGCTATGCATTCTGTCTGACACTGGTCGTGATCGGCGGCCTTGTATTCGAGTTTGGGCTATTCCCCGCCGGAGGCCGCGTCCTGGCCCTGCTGTCTGACCGTGAGAGCGAGAAATTGGCGCTGGGAGCCTTTCTCCTGCTCTCAGTCGCGGACGGAATCGCATTTTCACTATTCGTTGCAGTCATCGCCTTCCCTGCCGACTGGATATTCAAACAGGACGTGCGCTGGCTGCTGATCGGCGTTGCCCCGGCCGCTTTCTTCCTTCCTGCTCAGCGGCTTGTCGAGGAAAGCTGTCAGGGATTGAACCGGATCCGCATGCTTTCCGAATACAGACTGGTCACCGCCGGGCTCCAGCTAGCAGCCACGGCGGTGCTCGGAGTGATGCACAGGCTCACGGCCGCCTCCGCACTACTCGTTTATCTGCTGGCGATGGGGCCATCCGCTTTAATTACGATCATCAGGCTGGGAGTGCACTTCAGGGGTTGCTCGCGCTTCCTGAAGCACACTCTGCGCGAAATCAGGAGCTATGGATTCAATGCCTATATAGCGGCAATGACCGGCACCGCTTCGGCCCGCCTCGATAATCTCGTGATCACGTATCTGATCGGGGCCGAGCCGCTAGGACTCTATTTCAGCGCCCAAAGATTTAGCGCACCCTTGAGCACTCTGGCCAGGACGCTGGCCGTAACGAGATTTAGGGTTTTCGCCAGGCTCGTCGAAGTTCCCGGCCGTATCATCAAGTGGAACACGGCTGCGATGGCCGGCGGCGCCCTTCTTCTGGCGCTGGCTGGCCCGCCGGTCATCCATATCTTGTTCCCGCGTTATGCTGCAGCGGCTCCGCTCTTTCTTCCCTTTGCTGTGCTGAACCTGTTCCTCGGTTTGTTTCAACCCTACAATATGTTCCTCGCCTCGCACGGCCGCGGAGCTGAGCTCAGGAATATTGCCGCTGCAGTGACGATTGGAACCGTCATCGCTCTTTTCCTCTGCGTGCCCGCCTACGGTGTTATTGGAGCCGCCTGGGCGGGCGCAGCTGCAATGTTGCTGGATTACGTGCTGCACCTTTACTACTACCTCAAACTGAAGGCGGAACTTCAGGGTACCGGGATCGGCCACGGTCATGGGATAGTGGAATCACAGTCAGGTAAGACAGCCTCTTCGCTCGCCTTGCTTCTTGACCTGTCGAATAATCCTTCGGCCGCCCACGACTGGGCCGCAAATAACCTGGCACCGGCTGAAATTCAACTCGTCGCGAAGACTGACCTCAAGTGGGGATCTAAGCTAAGCGCGCTGCGGCTGCTGAGGAGTCGTAAGCCTCAGATATTCGCAGTGTTTTGCAATGACCTGGCCACCCAGAGTGCAGTGAGCAGCATCCAGGTCTTCGGAGCGCTGGCGGGTGCCCACGTTGTTATCCTTTCGGACCTCAGCGGGAAAACAACACGCTGCTCGAAATCCAAGGCCCTGCTGTTGGCGCCTCTCAGCTGGGGATTCCAGCTTCTCCTTGGCTATCTGGTCCTGGCCCCGCTGTCGTGGGCGTTCGCCCTGACTTTGCAAATTCTGGCCCCGATAATCAGGGTCGCAGTTGCGACTCCAACGACTGAAAGGGTGCTGATGCGCTCCTCCAGCCAACCTCGCCGGTACAACGGGCTCTATCTTAGAGCGACTCCAGCCTCGGCCGCCGCCGCCGGAGGCATGGCCAGCCACGTTTCTGGTTTTACTCGGGGCGCTGTTGCAGAAGGCCATCGCTTCGACTTCATCAGCAGTAGCGACATCCTCGATATCGATCCCGCAAGCGAGCTGTACCGGGTCCCCCTCTCAACATGGCTCGACGCAACCCGCGCTCTCTTCGAGCTGTGGAACAGCCTGATCTTCACCATCAACGCCCTGCGAATTTACCGCCGGCATTGCCAGAACCGGCGCTGGGAATTCATTTACCAGCGTTACAACAGGTTCAACTGCGCGGGAGTCTTGCTCTCCGCGGTCAGTGGTTTGCCTTTGATCCTGGAGTACAACGGCTCCGAAGTATGGGTCGGCCGCAACTGGGACCCGATCGGCTTGTTGCCGCTCATCAAAAGATTCGAGCTTACAAATCAGCGACGGGCCGATTTGATGGTAGTGGTGTCATCAACCGAAAGCGCAAACCTTAAAGCAGTCGGAGTTCCCCCTCATAGAATCGTCATCAATCCTAATGCGGTGGATGTTGATGAATTCCACCCCGGGTGCGGCGGCCAGGACCTGAGGATCCAGCTTGGACTCGAGGGCAAGATCGTTGTCGGGTTCGTCGGCTCCTTTGGTCCGTGGCATGGCACTGAAGTGCTCGCGCGCGCCGCTTGTTTGATAGGATCCGGTTCACCCTGGCATTTCCTATTCATTGGCTCTGGCGACCACAGGCACCAAACGGAGTCGATACTGGCGAGAGCTGGTTGTGCTGGTGTCGCCAGTTTTATCGGCCCCATTCCTCACTCATCGATTCCTCCCTATTTGGATGCTTGTGACATTCTCGTTGCTCCTCATATTCCGATGCCCGATGGGAGACCCTATTTCGGCTCGCCCACAAAGCTCTTCGAATATCTCGCCATGGAACGGCCTGTCGTTGCCAGCCGCCTTGGCCAGATGTCCGAACTGCTGGTCGATGGCCAGACAGCCATCCTTGTCGAACCTGGTGATCCCTCCGAGCTTGCTCGCGCGATTCTTCGCCTCTCTAATGATGAAGAGCTTCGGCTCCGCGTTGGCGCGAGTGCGAGGTCGCTTGTAGTATCAGGCCATACCTGGCGCCATAATGCAGCCCGCGTCTTTGCAGCTCTCGACAATCTGCTGGTTTCTTCGAACCGCTCCGGTTCTGAGCCTGATGAGCCACCCGGGGGCCAAGCCCGTGCTTAACAACCTGTCCGTCATTTGTTTCGCCGGAGAAGACTGGTGGTATCATCATCCACATTCCAAGAACCACATCATGAAGCGGTTTGCCCGCTGTGGAAATAAGGTCTTGTTCGTCAATTCAATATCGATGGGCCTCCCGTCCTTGTCAAACCCTGATCTCTTCGCAAAGATTCGGCGAAAGCTATCGAGCTACGCCAGGTATCTCCGGCTGACCGAAGACGGCATCATCGTCGTCAGCCCGCTGGCCCTTCCCTTCTATTCCAGCGCTATCAGCCGGCGCCTCAATCAGATTCTTCTGCTGGCTCAGATCAAGCTGCTAATGGTCTATTTCGAGCTGCGCGATCCCGTTCTTTGGATCGCCATCCCGACCGCTTCTAGTTTGGTGGGGAAACTGGGCGAACAGGCAACAATCTATCAGGTCTCCGACAAATACGAAGCGAACCAGATGGACCACTCCACATCAGCCGAGGTCATCCGTTCGATGCACCTCGACCTTCTATCCACAGCCGATCTCATCTACTATTCCGGGAGGAAGCTCTACGACGAGGCCCTTGGGTCACATCCTGAAACAGCTCCGAAATCAAGGCTCCTGGAGCAGGCCGTGGACTTCGAGCATTTTGCACGGGCTACGGCCGGCGTCGACGTCCCGCCTCCAGATGATATCCGCCGGATTCCCGGACCGCGCCTCGGCTACTTTGGAGCAATGGAGTCCTGGTTGATGGACCAGAACTTGATTCGTTACATCTCCGGCCTCCGCCCGGACTGGCACTGGGTCCTGATCGGGCTGAGGGCCGCGCCGCTCGAAATCGAGTCGCTCCCTAATGTCCATTACCTGGGCCCTAAGCCCTACGATCAAGTCCCTACATACGCCTCGGCATTTGATGTCTGCGTGTTGCCATGGGTGACTGACAACGTCTTCGTCAATTACGGGAGCGCCATCAAAGTGCGGGAATATCTGGCCACCGGGAAGCCGGTTGTGATCACTCCGCTTTACGAATACGAGCACCTGAATGGTATACTCCGGATTGCTCGAAGCGCCGGCGGCTTCATCGAGAAAGTCGAAGACGCGCTCGAGCGCGATTGCGTGGAACAACGGGTGGCCAGGCAATCAGCGGTAATCGGGGCAACATGGGACGCTCGGGCTGAAGCCGTGAGCAACAATATCGCATCGTTGCTCCGGCGGTAGCACAATTTCCGTTTCTCCTCGCGGATTGGAATTCAGATAATTGGATAGTGCTGTGCGCTTCCGATTCTCCGAGTCTGGCGTTGTGCGCGGAAAGCACCGGGGCCGGGATGTTTGAGTTGGCAAACCCTGTCTGGTAAATTGATTGTCACATTCCAATATTCAGGCTTAGAACGCCTAAGGGATTTTGAGTTTTGCGCCCGCTAGGGTGATTTATACTTACTGAGACGGAGAAAACCACGCCGAATGAATCGAATTAAATTGTTTATAGGGATATCGCTGACTACGCTTGCGACTTTGGTTCTGGAGCTCTCGCTGACTCGACTGTTCTCCGCCACAATGTATTACCACTTCGCATTCATGGCAATTTCGCTAGCTCTGTTTGGTTCCGGAGCCAGCGGCGTTTTTGTATACATTTCACGCCGCCTATTCACCCCTGAAAAAGTCGCCCGCCAGCTCGCGATGTTCTCCCTGCTTTTCGGCCTCACCTCCCTTCTGGCCCTTTACGTAATCATGAAGAATCCGCTGACGTTTGATCCCGGCAGCGAAAACTACTACAGGCTTGCCTACATCTATGTGGCAACCGCCGTCCCGTTCTTCTTTTCAGGGTGCGCGGTAACCCTGGCGATAACCCGATTCTCACACGAGATTACCCGGCTGTACCTCTTCGACCTCATGGGCGCAGCAATCGGATGCATGCTGCTGATTCCTCTCCTGAACACAATAGGCGCGATTAATACTGTCCTTGCTGTGGCACTGATCTCGTCGCTTTCCGCCGCGATCTTCGCCACATCTGCAGGCCGCTACTATACCGTGGCAGCGGGTGTGATTTCACTTAGCCTGGCAGCGGTGGTCGTCTATAACTGTGCTACCGCAAGAATCGACATCCACAAATCCAAGGGCAAGGAAGAGACTCAGGTGCTCTTCTCCAAATGGAACTCATTCTCCAGGATTACTGTGACCGGAGACCTCTCGACCGGCGCTGAGATTCAGATCGATGCCGATGCCGCCACCGGAATCGTCTACAACGCTCCGGATCTGGCCGCGCACGAAACTCAGCAAAATTCCATCGGGGCCCTGGCTTATCGCCTGAAACACGGAGCGGACGTACTAATCATCGGCCCGGGCGGCGGTAGCGACGTGATGGCCGCGCTCGTTTCCGGTGAGCACAATATCACCGCAGTCGAAGTTAACCCGATCATCGCGCGCGACGTCATGTCTTCGGATCCCTTCCGCTCGTTTTCGGGCGGAATTTACCAGCAACCCGGCGTCAAACTTGCCGTGGACGAGGGGCGCAGCTTCATCCGAAGCCACGCCGCGAAATACGATATCATCCAGGCCACGATGGTCGATACCTGGGCGGCAACGGCCGCCGGCGCCTTTGCCCTGACCGAAAACAATCTCTACACAATTGAAGCATTTGAGGATTATGCAAACCACCTGAATGATGATGGTATCCTCACAATGACCCGCTGGTACTTCGAGCCGCCCGCTCAATTGCTGAGGCTCGTGGCCATCACCCGCACAATGATGGATAACTTGCAAATCCCTGATGCGCCACGTCACATAATGATCGTTCGCGACGCTTCAACCGGAGATGAACGTACGCCGGCTACCTTCCTGTTCAAAAAAAGCCCTTTTACCGACTCGGAAATCGATAATGTCCGGTCGCTGGCCGCCGCCACCGGGTTCGAACTCCTGTACAGCCCATTGAATCCGCCGGATAACATATTCACGAAAGTAATTGAAGCGCCTGATCCGGCCGCGATCTGGAACTCCCTGGACGAAAACGTGGCTCCTACCAGCGATAACAATCCCTTCTTCTTCAACTCGATCAGAATGTCCAGGCTGGCTACGGCATTTCACGGAGTGGAGGAATGGCACAAGACCAATCTTGGTACTGTCATTCTGCTTGCACTCCTGGGACTGACTTCGCTAATGGTCCTGGTGTTTATCCTAGGGCCTCTTGTCGTGGTCCGGGGGTCCACGTTTGCAAGTGGCAAGGCCACGAAGTTGCGCTACCTGTCTTATTTCGCCTTTCTTGGCGCCGGATTCATCATCATCGAAGTGGCGATGATCCAGAAGTTCATTTTGTTTTTGGGCCACCCTGTCTATTCGCTCACGGTCGTCCTGTTCTCGCTTCTGACTTTTACCGGGATCGGCAGCTATCTTAGCGGCCGGTTCGACGAGGCACGCCTTCATAGTACCCTCGTCAGAGTTGTCGCGCTCCTGATAGGAATGGTCGTTCTGTACATACTTCTGCTCTCACCGATATTTTACTCCCTTGTTCAACTACCCCGGCCCGCCCGTATCGTAATAGCGGTGGTACTAATGGCGCCGCTTGCCATCTTGATGGGAATGCCAATGCCGACCGGAATCAGGATCCTCAGACGCGAATCGCCCGAGATCATTCCCTGGGCCTGGGGAATCAATGGCGCAGCGTCGGTCAGCGGCTCCGTTGGTGCGCTGGTAATCGCGCTCATCACCGGATTCAATCAGGCATTGATTGTCGGCGCAGTTCTTTATCTTGCCGCAGCTTTCGCCATCTCCAGGAAGCCAAAGGCAACCAGCGTGCCGGTTCCAAGTGGAAATGAGATTGCAGTCTCAGTTGAGTCTTGACAGCGAGCGGATGATCGAGCAACAGAAACTCGCCGATGTAGCCTTCAGGAGTACCGGACCTAGCGGGTTCAAGCCCGGAAGTTCCAAGGTGCAGTACCTGTTCAACACAGCATAAGCCCATTTCAATTCAAGGACCTTGAATAGTCGGCGATAGCCCCCAGTAGTCCTTCTGCCTTTTGTTCAATTGAGCTGGGTTGTTTATCAATCGCCCAGCGAACTTTGTCGATCAACGTAAGAAGTTGTAGCCGCCACACGTCAGGCTTCAACTTTTCGAATTCATCTCTGCCCATCCCATACCCATTCAAAAAAAGGCGGAATTCCGGCCAGTTTTCTTTTAGACTAAACTGAAGAACCTCGGCTAAATCCATGTGGGGAACTGCATACGCTCCGGCTGACCCCCAGTCGAGCAGGTACACGGTCCCATCTGATCCCAAAATCGTGTTTTTGAGGGACAGGTCGTTATGAACCAGGCCAAAGTTCAATTTGGTATTTTTCAGGTGCAGAAAGATCTCTTTGAGCGCCTCCGACTGCTCGCGCGTTATTATTCCTAAAGCAAGTAATTCATCTTCATTATTCAGGCTTGAGATATTGTAATCAAGATACTCAGTCCAGCTGCCGCTGAAATGTCCCGGCGCATCCATAGTTTCGCCAAAGCCTGTCACTTTGATGGAATGGAGTTTCCGGGCGTACTCTCCGAGGTTACCCCAGATGATATCCTTGCTTTCCGTATCAGCATCCTCGCCCCGCGTTCCCGCGCAGTAGGACATGAGCATATAGGGACGTGTGCCTTCCATTCCTACTCGAAGGGGTTTGGGAACCGGAACACCCGCCTTATCGGCCGCTCCCATACACCAGGCTTCCTTTTGGAACCGGACGGGGCTCGACTCATTGGGATCAACGCGTAAAACATACTTTAATAAGTCTGTCGTTAGAACGTAAATGTCGTTCACTTCTCCTTTGTTGTGAATACGGCTTATGTCTCGAATCTCTTTTCCTTGATGCTCAAAAACGATTTTTCGCAGTGATTGTGTTTCCATGATTAAACTTCGCGGACCGTACTGAACATACTTTGGGATGCACCCTTAAGTGAAGCACTGAGTTAGCCACAGCCTCACCGAGTAGAGAAACGCTGCCTTCTTTTCCACCCCAGTTTAAACTGTGGCTCAACTGGTTGTCTCATTTTTTGGGTTGCACCCCAAGCCCTATCGGCTCTGCTCCTCCTCGGGTCGCTTCCTATCAAACCATTTTTGCTGTAAGAACCTGTCAAGCCGGGCAGTCCACGTTTGAAATAAGGTTGCCGTCGTGACGTAATAGGCCGCTCCCTTTCGTCATATAGAGTAGAGGGGACCTCCAGGCCCTCAGCTTTGGCCATAAGTCTTGAATACAACGGTTTTCCCTAAAGGAGGCATAGTTATAAGACAAAGGGCTGACCATATTCGTCGCGGCGGCTATGGCCCTGATGCTAGCTCGACAAGGACCCGAACCGCTAAGACCCGGACCCGGAGGCCGGGTGCTGCATCTAAGGTCCTGAAGATTTCACTCGTTGTTGAATGAGATGAAGGTATTTCAGTCCTTATAAACTATAGGAGTAGACCGTCAGGCAGTTCCCAGAGCGGGGAACGACACCAGCGGCAAAACAATAGCTCATCCTCCATTCTGTCAAAACGACTCTCACGGAATGGTCATTGAAGGAGCAAATATGAAATCGCTCGCAGTCGTGCTGCTAATCGTGCTCCTGCCGGGTTTTGCAACGGCGGCGCAAATCGTTGGTAGTCTCAAAGAAGGGGATAGGCCCATTGGACAGGGAGTGCCGGTACAAATCCAGTATGGAAACACCCCTGTTGGCAAGGGAACAACCGATAACTATGGCTCCTACAATCTCTTCGTGAAGCAAAAAGGCAATTGCACATTCTCGGTTTATTACGGGGGAGCGTGGGTATCAACTACCGTCTATTCATATGATACTGCTGTTCGTTACGATTTCGACCTAGTAAGACAATCCGACGGTCGCTACGTGCTAAGGAGGAGATAGCGATGGGGGATAAGGAAAAGGATAGATGGGACAAGGCAAATATTCTTCTCCAGCCAGCGGGGGGTCTATTGACTGCCATCGCGGTAGCCTCTCTTGGATTCTTTGGTTCTCAGTTTCTGGACCGTCAACAGGCTCTTGATACAAATCGTCGGTTCTACGCGGACTTAATGAGTAAGAGGGAAGAATCCGATAGCAACCTTCGCAAAGATATGTTCAATTCCATGATCGGGAGCTTCCTTAAACCAAAGGCAACCGAGTTGCAAGAAAGGGTCCTAAATCTCGAGCTTCTATCCTATAACTTCCATGAGGCTCTCGATCTTGGCCCGCTCTTCAAATATGTTTACGGCGAAGTACTGGCTTCCAAATCAACAAATGCAGCGAGTTACCGCCATCGCCTCGAGGCGGGTGCCTCCGCATTGGTCCGCAAGCAACTTGATACCTTACAGGATTCCGGACGAGTAATTACCGGAACGTGCGATTCTCAGGATCTCGAAACCCATCCGGAAGGCGTGCAAGTGATGGATGAAACCATTGTACTACGCCCTGGACAGTCTCCCGACCCAGACGTGCATGAGAGACACTTCACCGTGTGGGTGCTTGACACGATGTCGGACACGAGGGAACTCCGAATTCGCCTCCGCATAACGCCAAGCGAGAAGCAAGCTGCCGCCGCGGATGATAAGGACGTGGACCCTGACTTCGTGGACACAATATTCGTGGTTGGACCGTTCGATTTTCCCATGATCGATAATGTTCGTCTGTCGCATGGTTGGCGATGCTCGATCGCTTTACCGGTGTTTGAAGAAGGACACGCTGAAGTTCATCTAGCTTACTTCCCAGGTTCGCGCGCTAGCCTTAAAGAGAAGCCCTACTATGACGAGGTGTTACACGAACTGGAAGATCGGCAAGGCTCCCGTGATCAACCTCGCTCGAAATAAGTTGCTCACGCTTACTATCCGAATCAGGACAGTCCATGTCTTGAGTTTAGGAGGTCCCACCTATGTTTAAAGAATTCGCTCAAAAGACACGCTTCCTTCTCATCGGAATGACCTTTCTCATTTCTCATCCGTCATTCTCGATAGATGCCTACGACAAACAGGGTGCCAACGACAAGCACGGAACTGTATCGCTGCGGGTAGAAGTGACGGGCGGCGAACCAGGCGAGCCAGTGGTAAACGCTGAGGTGTATGTTAGGTCTGATGAGCCCTCTCACTTTGACCCGCTGACGTGTCACACTAACCGTCATGGAGTTGCACAACCGTCGAATCTCCCTCGTACCAAGGTGTTGATCCAAGTGACAAAGAAGGGGTGGAGGACTTTTGGGCATCACTACGACCTGGACGCGGAAGGACCGGTTATCAAAATTACACTCGAGAAGGAACCGGAGCCGGCAAAATAGGGATTCAGTGGCTGTGGGAACCGTGGCAAACCTTTCCAGGCGGACACGAATCCGCATTTCCTCAGCCCTCAATTCAGCCGCTCTCTCAAAAGCACGCGAACGCCCGCTCGCCAGTCGTCATTGATGCCAATTCGATAGACCGGAACCTGTTCGGATATGCAGCTCGCGATCAACGCTGTTGTCGCATGGAACCGGAACAGCGGAGCCACCAGATATAGGAGGGGCGGCAACGTCAACAGGCTAACGTCACGAAAATAGCCCCGCCGCTCGAAATCTCCTCGCTGGTGGTGCCATCCGACCTTGAGCCAATAATCCAGAGCCTGAAGCGGAAAGTCCGAATCCTCGCTCACCTTCAGCTCCATAACTACAAGGCGCCCTGAAACCGTGGCCGACAACAAATCGATAAACGTGCGTTGCTCGCCTCTATAAATCGGGACCTGTGAATACACACAGCGGGTGTCTATATTCGCATCAACTGCCGAAGCATCTCTGAGCAAAAGCGACTCCAACCATCGCTCTCCATAGGCTCGATAAATTGAACTATTGCGATCATCCGACCACGGCGTACGAGTCGATATCACATCGGAAACCAGGCTCTCCAGTTCCCGGCGATTCGAGTCGGTCAGATCCCGCTCAATCCCGTCCGATCCAAAGCAAGCGCGCTTCCTCCCGACGATGACCCTCGCGAATGGCAATCCCCTTATTGAAAGCACAACTGACCCGGCGCGGAGGTGACTCTCGATGTAGTCGGGGGCGATCCCTACGATCGAATCGACCAGTCTCCGGACTGGCACCGGCAAACCGTCCATATCAGGCCAAATGGCTCTCCGCGCTGTCTTCCCGAAATTCTCAGCAAGGTCCCCCTGATCGAACGGCTCTACCGGCGAGATCGATCCTTTCTGCTCGTCGACCTCATACATCGAAATCTTCAGCTTGTCATGCTTGATTGCTGTTAGTCGCGTCGCCAGCGTCAAGGCACGCTCCCTGGGAACAAAAATATAAAGCCCTTCAACGATCTGCCCGATCGAGCGGAGCCGGTCAGCCCAAATCAGGCCGGCTCCAAGCAGCCTATCCGTCGTTGTCTGGTGTTCGGCAGAAGCAGCGCCGATTCCGGCCATCACCGGCCTTCCGCCCTTGCCCTTATCGGTCATTATCAGCCTGGCATAGCTCCCGGACATGCTCTTCCGGTCATTCCTGGCTACAATCGCATGCTTCACTACAATCCCGGCCAGATTTGATTCGACCAGCGCCGCCAGCCTCTTGCAGTAATCTCGTCGAGATTTAGGCGGCGCATCGCTCCTTTCGCCTCGTCTCAACTCCAGCATCGATCGCGCCAACCCCATCTGCCGCGTGCAGTCCAGCGTCAAACCCAATCCTGAATCGTTACCGCCCACGACCCGCCAGGATTTCGACCAGCCATCACCCCAGCATGACAATATAAGCTTACCGTATGACATTTCCGCCGAAACCTGTTCGGGAGAAACAGCACCGATGCGCCGCTCGTCCTCATATAACTCGAAGTCCCCGCCCAGCAGGAAAGCTTCGAGCGTATACCTGAGTCTTGTAATCTCGTCGGGAACGAGGCCGTCAGTCATAAGGTTCTCCGCACGACCGATTCTCCATCTTCTGAATCCAGGCGGCAATCTTATCTTATGATGTTGGCAGGGAGCCAGGCATCCTTCTTCAAAGCCAGTTCGAGCGCTAACGACAGACGCAAACTGACAGTTTGCGCTACCCTGAACGGTAAAGCGCGGATCAAGAGTATCGGCGTTGCGCTTCGTTAGCCGCAAAACCCCTGCCGCTCTTTTTGAACCTGAGTTGTCGCCAGGAACAAGAGAGCCCGGGCAACCTCAGTCACCCGGGCTCAATGCATAATCAGTACCGGCGATGTTATTTTACGGCGCTAGCCATCTTGCCTTCGATCTCGTCCGCAAGCGGTCCAGCGTCATACAATGCCCTCAGCGCGTGTGTAATGACCGCGCTATCAACCGCGACAGCCCGATTCGCTCCCTCATCGTATACGAACCTTCCGACCAGGCTCTCAATGTTGCCGTCGAATATTATCCCGACAAAGTCGCCATTGCGGTCGATCACGGGCGATCCGGAGTTTCCCCCGATGATGTCCGCCGTGCTCACGAAGTCGAGCGGCGTGGACAGCGTCAACCGGTCCTTGCCCTTCTCGTACCTCTCCGGCAAATCGAACGGCGCTTTGTTGTCAAAGCTCTGAGCTCGATCGTAGAGCCCATAGATCGTCGTTCGCGACGGGGCTATCGTCCCGTTCATCGGGTAGCCTTTCACCGTTCCATACGATAGGCGCAGTGTGAAAGTCGCGTCCGGATAGGCCGATTTCCCGTACACGGCAAACCGCGCCTTGCCGATCTTCTCGCCGGCGCTCGTCTCGATGCTGATCACGTTGTCCTCCAGCCATTTCCTTTGCTCCCGCAACAACGGATCGATCCGGCGCGCAAACACCACCAGCGGATCCGTTGAAGCCGCCACGGCCTGCTCGCCACCCTCGATCAGCGATTTCCTGAACGCGGCGTCCCCGAGCTTCGTGCCTTTCATGATTTCGGCGGCGGCGTCCGCGGGCGATTTCCCGTTGAGCGCGGCTTTTATGAACGGATCGTTCGGACCAAGCTGTTCGAGCGATTCCTGCAAGCTGTCGGCCAGCAGCTTCTCGTCTAGCGCGGGATACTTGGGAGCCGGCGAAAATAACTCGAACTGCAACGACTCTAATTCCGCATCGTGAAACCCGTCGAGTCTCTCACCGTCAGGCTTCTTTACTTCCGCAACGTACCTAACGATCGTCAGGGCCTCTCCCGGCAAGCTGGCGAAGCTTCGGCTGATCGACCTGAACCGGAGGGTCTTGTAATTTGCCACCAGCTTCTTCTCCGCAGCTGAAATCTGACTCCACGCATCCCCGTATTCCGCCTTGAGCTTAGGATCCTTGTCGATCCTCGCTCGGAACTCCTGCTCCTCTTTCTCTTTCTTTGTAAAGATCGCTTTGCTGTTCAAGCCCTCGTTTTCGCCAGTCTGCGCCTTGAAGGCATTTTCGATCCCGAACTTGAGATTAGCTGCCTCGCGGGCCTGCTCCGCACCCAGGCTCGAATACCGGTTCAAGACCTCGAGCCGGCGCTTTTCCGCCTTCAATGTCATCGGGTAAGCATAGTCCCTTAAGGTCTCGAGTTGAGCAACGGTGTCCAACCGGTCCGTCGAGCCTGGATTGCCGCTAACGAACACCAGATCTCCATCGGCGGGGCCTTTCGGATTCCATCGCAAGTAATGGTCGTTATGCACCGGCTTGCCGTTCTCGTAAACTCTGAATATGGCGATGTCCAGGTCGTACCGCGGGTAGGTGAAATTGTCGGGATCGCCGCCGTAAAAAGCGATCTGCTGCTCCGGAGCAAACACCAGCCTTACGTCGGTATACTTCTTGTATCTGTACAACCAGTACTCGCCACCGTTGTAAAGCGGGATCACTTCAGACCGCAGCCCCGTTGCGTCCAGGCTTTCCTTTTCGATCTTTGCGATTTCGCTTTTGCGGGCATCAAGCGCTTTCTTCTCGTCCATGCCGGGCTTGACCGCCGACTCGACTCTGCTGGTCACCTCTTCGGTCGACATGAGGACGTTGAGTTCAAGGTCCGGGCTCTTCAACTCTTCCGCCTGAGTGCGGGCATAAAACCCATCCTTGGCATAGTCTTTCTGAGGGGTCGAGATCTTTTGGAGCTGGCCCCGGGCAACGTGGTGATTCGTCAACACCAGTCCCTCCGCGCCTATCCAGGATCCTGAACCGCCATCATTGAAGCGGACGCTCGACAGCCTGATGTGGTCGAGCCATTCCTTTGTAGGCGTAAAGCCATACCGCTCCTTGAGCTGTTTCAGCGGCGGATTGTCAAAGGTCCACATCCCTTCGTCCGCGGCTGCACGCGGTACCCCTATTATAGACGCCGCCATGACTATGGCGATCGCCACTACTGCCATCTTAGAGCGCAAAGCCCCTGTTCGCATCATTCACCTCTGTATATCGCTTTTACTCACCAGATCCTTCAGTCTGCAAGCAAGCCCGCTGGAAACACATTAACTTAGAGTTTATTTGATCAACGCCTCACACGTCAAATCCGCGGCCAGCGCCGCCGTCGGAAGACGGTGGATATTTCAAGTCCAGCCTACCGGCAACACGCTCCCCGTCGAGGGACAGTGGATACTTCAACTCCACTATACAACCTGATGACGGGCGGCAAGCTGCCCGCAAGCCGCCGAAATGTCCTGCCCCCTTGGCCGCCTGATGAAAGCAGCCAGGCCGGACCGGATCAGAATCGACTGAAATTGGATGATTCGATCCATATCGGAAGATGCATATGACAGCTCCGGAGCGGGATTGTGCGGGATAAGGTTCACCTTGGCGCGGACTCTATTCAACAGCCTGACGAGCTCCCGGGCATCCCGGTCGCTGTCATTCACTTCCTTTAGCATGACGTATTCAAACGTTAACCGCTCACGATCACCTAAAGGATACAACCTGCACGCCTCTATCAGCTCAGCCAGCGGATACTTGCGATTTATGGGAAACAGCCGGTTCCTTAGCTCGTCTGTTGCGGCGGTAAGCGAGATAGCCAGTCTGGGGCGCACACTTTCCTTGGCAAGATCGTAAATGCGCGGAACAATGCCCGCGGTCGATAGCGTAATCCTACGGTCCGTGACATCCATGCCCCGGCTGTCCGTCAGGAGCCGAACCGCCTTCATCACTTCATCGTAGTTGAGCAGTGGCTCGCCCATCCCCATGATCACAATATTGGTCCCGTGAGGCGGCTCGGACCCGGTTCCATAAACTTCGTTGAGCGCAACTAGAACCTGGGACAGAATCTCGCCCACCGTCATGTTACGCTTCAGTCCCAGCACCCCGGTCATGCAAAAGTCGCACGCCAGCGGGCAGCCAACCTGGCTTGAGATGCAGATCGTGTCT
>Ga0126371_10002195_pt1 | contig 16756 bp, 12 predicted proteins | sample PanSoiMetaPlot_4_FD_110145 | JGI IMG/M metagenome (GOLD analysis project Ga0126371, IMG submission 110145) | Tropical forest soil microbial communities from Panama - MetaG Plot_4 | ecosystem: Environmental > Terrestrial > Soil > Tropical forest > Bulk soil | place: Panama | collected 2016-02-17 | reverse complement strand
GCGGACCGATTGGCATACCTTGCTCCGCCTCGATGGTTTCACTTTGGTGGAAGCCGATCTGCGAACGGGCAGGACCCACCAAATCCGCGCACACTTTTCGGCGTTAGGGTGCCCCGTGGTGGGCGACACGCTGTACGGTGCGCCGCGCCGCGAACGATCCGGAGCGCAGTGGCTCCCGTCACTGGAGAGAAACTTCTTGCACTCGGCTCGGCTGGGTTTGCGGCAGCCGCGAACAGGGGAAAACATCGATGTTCGCGCGCCGCTTCCAGCCGAACTTGTGGGCTACCTCCATGTCCTCGGGCGCGCAAGCCAACGCAGCAGCACATCGATTGACGCTGCGCTTCGAGAATTCCTATAATCACCTGGGGTGAAATTCCTCGTGGTAAAGATTGGCACGAGCGGGCTATTCCGCTTGATCACTGCCTCCGCGGCGATAGTGGTCATTTTGGCTGTGCAGGTACGTGCGCAGGAGCCAGCCCCAGCCCCTAGTTCCACTCCCGCTCAGCAGCAGTCCGCGCCCGAACCGAACAAAGAGAACTCTACACCGCTCTCCAGCCCGAAGCCCATCGTCAGCACGACGGGCCTGGTTCACCTGGTCGCCACGGTGGTGGACAAGCATCACAATTTCATCACGGATCTCGATAAGGGGGACTTCAAGGTCATCGAAAACGGTGTGCCGCAAGACATCCGCTTTTTCAGCCGGGAGACGGATCTTCCGCTGCGAATTGCCCTTCTGCTGGACACCTCAAACAGCATCCGGCCGCGTCTGGAGTTCGAGAAAGATGCGGCGATCGATTTTCTAAACAAGGTGATCCGGCGTGACAAGGACCTAGCGTTCCTGATGACCTTCGATAACGATCCGGAAGTGATCCAGGATTACACATCCGACATCGCGCTTCTAGGCTCCAGTGTTCGCGAGCAGCGTGCCGGAGGCGGAACCGCGCTGAACGATGCAATCTGTTTGGCTGCGGAAAAACTGCAGCATGCGCCGGTGCCAAAAGGGCAAAGCTCCGACATGCGACGCGTCATCGTGGTGATCAGCGACGGCAATGACAATTTGAGCGATCATGCGCTGAGCGATGCCATCGACGCGGCAATCCGATCCGAGACGGCTGTTTTCGCGGTCAGCACGAACACCGACTGGCTGGCGATCGACGATGCGAGCAAGCCCAGTAAATACAGCCTTGCTCCGGGCGACAAGATCCTCCAAGAGTTTGCCAATCAGACCGGCGGGCACGCCTTCTTTCCGTATCGCGTGGATGACTTGGCACAATCATTTTTGGACATCGGCACCGAGCTGCGCAGCCAATACTTCATCGCCTATGCACCTGCCGATCCTCCGCCAGGCGGGCAGTACCGCAGGATTGATGTCCAAACTTCGCAGAAAGGTTTTACGGTTCGAACGCGGAAGGGGTACTTTGCTGCGTTCGCTTCGCGCGCTTCCGGAACGGCTCAATAAACGTCGGTTAGTCTTTCGAGACCGAGACTTTGTTAACCTGCAGGTGCGTAGTAGCCCTTGCGGGCGAGGATCTTCATGTCAGGCCGGGTGACTTCGACTTTGATCTTCCGAAAGGTGCCATCGCGTTTCGTATTCGTCGAGGAGTAGCCCAGCACATACTGTGAACGCAATTCTTCGGAAACAATGTCGAAAGCTTTCTCGAGGCTCTTCTCATTGCGAACATTAATGACACGTCCGCCCGTATCCTGAGTCATATGCGAAGCAACTCCGGGACCGTATCCCTCTGTTGCACCAGGGTCGCTGATCAGCAGTATATGGATCACAGAATCGGCACGTTGCGCACTTTCGATCGCATCATTTACCGTCATTTTGCTGCCAGTATCTTCGGCATCGGTGAGCAGAACGATTGCCTTGCGGCCGGCCTCGTTGGCCAGTTCATCGTGGCAGGCCAGATACACGGCGTCGTACAGGTTCGTTCCTCCCCCACCCTGCGGAACCGTTCCTGGCGTGAGCACGGGGCCGGCTGCATTGATGGTGGCCCGGCGGATGGCCCGAGACAAGACCGTGGGATCTTCGGTGAAGTCGGCGAGCAGGTTCACATCTGTATCGAAGCTCATAACCAACGCTTCGTCCTTCTTGCGCAGCACCTGGTGAACGAACCGTGAGGCGGCATCCTGTTCGGCAGTGAGGATTTCCTGCATGCTTCCGCTGGTGTCCATCAAAATGGCCAGCGAAATGGGCATGTCCACTTCCTTAGTGAAATAGGCAACTTTCTGCTCGACGCCGTCTTCGTAGACTTTGAAATCGTCTTTGCTGAGGTCGCCGATGATCGTATTGTGGTGGTCACGCACGGTGGCGAAGACATTCACTACCGTCGTTTGAACCTTGAGCGTTTCGCGGGACTCGGGCAATTCTTGCTGGGGCGTTTGCTCCTGCTGTTCTGAGGGAGGTGGGTTGTTTTGTGAGCCTGGAGGCGGCAGGGGCCCCTGCGGGCCTTGCCCTAGCGTGGCGTTAGCACCGCGTGTGACTGCAAGTGCGACGCCTCCCGCGAGGCAGATTGCGACGATAGCGGCGAGGCTGGTCATCCGCATTGTATAATTCTCTCCCAGGACGGATCAGCGTTGTATGATGCGTCGAGCGCGCCGCCGGATGTTTGCGAAGTGGGCTGACCGCTCAAGAAAATAAGAAGCCAGATGTTGCCGAGAACACTTCCACCGCATTTCTTGCTGAGCACGGTCCTGCTCCTTGTCGCGGCTGGTAACGCCATCGCGCAGGCACCCCCTGCGTCGCCCGACCAGACTACTCCTCAAAACCACCCGCCGACCATCGTTGTTCGAGCTAGGAGCGTGATCGTACCTGTTACGGTGAAAGACACCCGCGGCCAGTTGGTGGGTGACCTTACCAAAGATGAGTTCCGCATATTCGTCGACGGCGTTGAGCAGAAGATTGCCACATTTTCGTCTGATCCCGTGCCCCTTTCTGCGGTGGTTCTGCTCGATAATGATCTTGCAGAGAAAGTTATGCCGCACGTGCAGAACAGCTTGACGACCATTTCGGCCGGCTTCGGGCCGTCGGACGAAGTGGCCCTGGTTACCTTCGATCAGTTTCCGCAGACAGTGTCCGATTTTTCGTTTAACAACGACCTTCTGTTTACGAAGCTTAAGCGTTTGGAACTCGGCACCCACGGCGATCAAGTCGTTTCCGACCCGACAACGGCCGGCCCTCTGATCAACGGTCAGCCGGCGCCGGGCGCGACGAGTGTCCCCACACACGGTTCACAGCGCTACAAGAAAGTGAATGCGCTTGATGACGCTGTCTATGCCGCTGTTCAAATGCTAAAGACCCGAGGCCGCGATCGGCGCAAGATCATCTTTGTTGTGTCGGATGGGAACGATGCCGGCCGAAATACCCATAGCTTCGATCAGACACTGCACCTGTTGCTCGAGTCGGATGTTTCCGTGTACTCGATTTCCGTGCTCCACACGGTTCCTGTGGGCAAATCGATTCTGCAGCAAGGCGAGTCGCATCTGGACCAGTACGCTCAAAACACGGGAGGAGACACGTTCTACGGTTCGAAGGAGGAGGATCTTTCCCGCCTCTACACCGACCTTACAGAAGAAGCGCGCAACCAATACACGCTTACATTTGCGCCCGATGATGTACCTCAAGCGCGCGACTATCACGAGATTGAAGTTCGCGTACGCCGACCCAACCTCTCGATTGAAACGCGACACGGATATTACGAGAGCGCCATCGTTGTGGCGCGCTGAATTTTTCCAGCCGGTTTCCATTCTCACCGCCGTGAAAGTTTTTCTTCTTGACTTCGCAAGCGCCCACCTCTATAGATGGAAAAGCAGCTAGGCGCAACGGAGTTTCCGAAGCGCTTGTTTGAGGGAGAAAGTTCCACTGTGTAGTTCATGCGCGGAACCACTCCGGCTTCGAAGGATGAAGCCTTTGAAAGGTAAAACGGGGTGCTCGCTGAGGGCGCCCCGTTCTTTTTTTATGCGCGCCGAAATCCCAGATCTCCTCGAAACGGCGGGGTACGACCCGCGGTTAGGAAACGAGCTGCTCGTGGGCGGGGCAAAGCGCTTTGAAATCGCAGTAGTCACACACATTTCTTTTGGGGTTCGCGGAGAACTCGCCGCCACGAATTTGGTCCGCCACCAGCGCGATTCTCTCCCGTGCAGCATCGAGCGCCTTGGCCTCACGCGCACAGGCGACGGTTTCACCGCTTATTAGATAATGAAAAACCAGCCGTTCGGGCTGGAGATCGAGCACCTCGGTCGCCGCCAGCGCGTAGATGCTGAGCTGAATGTCGTCTGCAGCTTTCGCGGCGCTGCGCACCCTGCCTGTTTTGTAATCCACGATTTCGACGCTGCGCCCGTCAAGCCGATTGATCTGATCAATTCGCCCCGTGACCACGATCTCGTCCGCGAGCGGAAGCTCGAAGGACCTCTCCTGGTGAACCACTTCCGGCAGTTCCGCCGAGAAGTTACGGTGGAAGCGTTCCAGTTGGTCGCGTCCGGCCTTACGGTATTCGTCTTCCTGGTATTGATCCGGGAACCCAGCCGACTTCCATTCGCGGTCGTAGACGGCAATCAGTTCCTCACATGACAGTAAGCCCCGCTTGCGGGATTCCGCCACGAACTCGCGAATGGTCGCGTGCATCACGTTGCCGAAGGTCATTTGAGCGCTGGGCGCGCCGCGGAGGTGCCAGACGTGTTTAAAGAGGTATTTCATCGCACATTGTTCGTAGGTTTCGATGGCCGAGGCGCTCAGCTGCAAAGGCTCGGGGCGAGGCGGATGATAGGACTTGGCCCAGAGTGCAATTTCTGAGTAAACCTTCCCGTTTTCGGTCGAAGTCGGGAAGAGCCACCCGGATTCAGGTGCACCGTCTACCGATGCGGCTAGGTCCTGCGCAACTGCCGTTTCGATTTTAGGTGCGGACTGCGCGATGTCAGTCCTTTGAATCTTGGCATTGCTCAAAATGTCCTCCAAAAATGGTGAGGGCCTCTTTCTCAGCGACACGATGGTCGAAAGCGTCAGTCGCTTTTGCGCACGCGTCAAAGCTACGTAAAAAAGTCGGCGCTCTTCCTGTTTTTGAAAATCCCCTTGGGGCTGCTCCTCCTTCATGAGTTCGGGAGGAAACTCGAACTGCGGCCGGCGGGCTCCGGAAGGGAAGTCGTTTCGGCTGAGTCTCAGGATGAAGACGTGCGGGAATTCGAGTCCTTTAGCGGCGTGCACCGTCATCAACTGTACGGCATCATCAGAGATCTCTTCTTCGATTTGGACGTCGCCTTCGAGCTCGTCGAAAAAGTTAAGATACTCGACAAAGTCATATAGGCTCTTCTGCTCACTTTTGCGCTGCCATTCGTTGACGAACTGCACGAGCCGATCCACGTGCTGGCCGTCGATCTCCGAACGCAGTGGCGCGATGGCAAGGGATTCGAGCAGCTTCTCCAGGGTTCTCGCTGCTGTCTCCTTTTGGGCGATCTGACGCAACTCGTCCATGAATTGCGCAAGCTCCTGGAATTGAGGTCCGACGGATTTTTCTGCCGAATCGGCGGCTTCACGCGCCGCGGCTTCGATTTCGTCCCACAGGGACCGCCGATGCTTTTCAGCCCGCTCGGCCAGACGAACGAGATCGCGCGGTTCTAGACCCCAATAGGGAGCGGCCAGCACACGCGCGCAGGAAATATTCTCGGCAGGCATGGCAATGAGGCGCAGCCAGGCGAGGAGATCGCGAACAACCGTGCTCGAAAGGATGGAAGACTTGCGAATCACGAAGGGAATTCCACGCCGCCGGAATGCATCCAGAAGATGGGCGCGGTGAAGGTGCTTGCGGTAGAGGATGGCGAAGCTCCGCCACACAGCACCCGCCGCATGTAGGCGTTCGATCTCAGCGGTGATCCAGTGGGCTTCTTCCTCCGCCGAACCGAATTCGACGATACGGATTCTTTCGCCGTCGCTGTTGTGAGTGATCAGGTTTTTGGGAGGCAGCAACGGCGATTTTTCATTGTGCGAGATGGCTTCGCCGGCTACGCGGAGGATGCGCCTTGTGGACCGATAGTTCTCTGACAGCGATATCAGGAATTGTCGAGGGGCCGTGCTGTCTTCGACCGCCTGGATGCCGCAGAACTTCCTGAGAAAGATTGTGAAACTTCCGAAGGAGGCGCCGCGGAAGCGATAGATCGCCTGGTCATCGTCGCCCACCGCGAAAATATTGCGGCGCTCGCCGGCCAGCAGCCACAGTAGCTCGAGCTGGGCGATGTTCGTGTCCTGAAATTCGTCGACCAGGACATAACGGTATTGCTCGCGCAGCCGCGCAACAAGTTTGGCGTTCGCGTTCAGAAGTTCGACCGCCTGCAACAATTGCGCACCAAAGGTGCAGAGACTGTGCTCTCGCAGCAACCGGTCACTCACGCGATAGACTCGCGCTAGCTCTTGCTGTCGCGCGATCTCCTGTTCGGCAAGGGCGCGCGCATCGGATTCAAGAGTGGCCTTGCGCAGTTGGTAGGAGTGCTCCAGGCTGTCCACGTAATCTTGGTAGTCATCCGGCGTAACCAACTCGTCCTGGCAGCGGGAAAAAAAAACCTGAAAGTCCTTCAGAAACTCCGCCGGCTCGGCGAGGCGCCGAAAAATCACCAGACCGAGTTCCGCAATGTTTCGGCGCAGGAGAATGCGGTGATCGATATCATCGAGCGGCTGAATATGCGCATTTGCGACGCGAAGAATCTTCTCAAGACAGAACGAATGGAACGTGCCGAGCCAGACGCCTTCGGCCCGCTTGCCCATGACCTTGACGGCACGGCCTTTCATTTCGCCGGCGGCTTTGTCGGTGAAGGTTAGGCCCAGGATGCTTTCGCCGGCCAGACCCGGATTCGATTCGAGGAGATTGCGAATTCGCTCGGTGATGACGCGCGTTTTGCCGGTGCCGGCCCCCGCTACAACCAGGAGGGGCCCTTCGCCGTGCTCGACGGCGGCGCGCTGCTCGGCGTTTAGGGGGAAGGCGGATTCCCTCCGAACCGGTGCTAGCGACATGGTGATCAGGCATTGTAGCAGATTTCCCGGTAGGCGAATATAAGGCGAAGATAGCAGATAGGAAGCGGGGCGCTTGGAATTGTGAACCATGAAGGCTGCGATCGGTTGCGTTGTTTTTCAACACGGCCAAGTCCACAAAGGGAGGGGCGCTGGAATGGGCGACTACGTCCATGGCACAACACCGCCTTGTACACCTCAGCAACGCTCTCTTTGCGAAAAAAGAGTTGAAGACCAGCCCAAACCTGTAACAGACTGCGCTCCGCCTTGACGAGCGCGCTGCTTCCGCGCACGCACCGTGCGGCTAGCCCAGGGGTGGAGCATCGATGCCTTCAACGTATGACGTAGTTGCCATCGGCTCGGGACACAACGGATTGGTGGCGGCGGCGTATCTGGCTGCGGCCGGAAAAAGTGTGATGGTTATCGAGCGAAACGCCTGGTTTGGCGGCGGTGTGGTTACGGCGAAACTCACGGGCCCGGATTTCCTGCATGACCGCTTCAGCACCGGCCACATTTTCATTCAAGGTAATCCGCTCCTCAAGAACGACGAGCTAGGCCTGCTTTCGCGATACGGCCTGAAATACGTCTATCCGGAAATTCCTTTCATGGTCGTCTTCGACGACGGCTCAACGATCGGCCTGTTTCGGGATCGCCAAAAGAACTACCAGGAAATAGCCAGATTTTCCAACAGGGATGCGGAGACGTATCTTAGGTTTGCTGAGACAGCGATGAAATATCTGCCGATGATCTCGGCTTCCTTCTACACACCGCCGCCCCCCCTGGGCGCTATGCTCGCGATGCTCGATCAAAGTGTTGAAGGCCGCGAGCTTTTTGCATTGATGCAGAAGAGCCCCTACGACATCATCATTGAGAACTTCGAAAACGAGAAAGTGCGGCTATTTTTGGTACGCATGGTTTCGGAGAACCTCACAGGTCCTGAAGAAAAAGGAACCGGAATCGGCATCTTCGTGTTCCTGGGTTTTATGGAAACCTACGGTATCGGAGTGGCCGTTGGCGGCAGCGGCGCTCTCACGGCGTCGCTGATTCGTTCTATCGAGGACCACGGCGGGAGAGTGCTAAACAACACGTCAGTCGAGCAGGTCGTGGTCAAAAACGGCCGCGCTTGCGGCGTGCGCACTGCGGAAGGGGCCGAATATATAGCCAAGGATGGAATCATCGGGTCCATCCATCCGCACTTGCTCGGAAAGTATGTGCCCGGAGTCGACGCCAGGGTCAGGCGTGACGCGGAGCGTGTCGAACTGTCGGCAAATTCGTGTTTCACCGTTCACGGCGCGCTAAACGAGCCACTGCGCTTTAAGGCAGGGCCACATGTGAGCAAGGCATATTTTACGGACCTGGTTCCGTCGAGCATGGCCGTCCTGCGGCAGTACTTCGACGCGCTGCGATACGGTCGTATTCCAGATACCGCACTGCTCGGTGTTGCTTGTCCTTCGAACTTTGACGCTACGCGCTGCCCTCCAGGAAAAGCCACCTTTCATATTTGGGATTACGTGCCGTACTCGCATCCCGGCGGCGGGCCCGAGCACTGGGATACAGTAAAGGATGCTTTTGCACAAACGATGATTGAGCGAACGGCAGACTTCTGCGACAACCTTACGCCACAAAACATTATGGCCTATGTCTGCGACAGCCCCTTGGATCTCGAGCGATGTTCGGAGAGTTTTCAAAGGGGGGATTTGCACGGCGTGGCGCCATACCTCTATCAATCCGGAGCGCATCGCCCTACGCCCGACCTTGGCATGAATAGCGTCCCAGGCATTGAACGACTCTATCTCGTCGGACCCTTTCAGCATCCGGGCGGCGGAGTGTTCGGCGCGGGGCGCGCCACGGCGATGAGAATGTGCGAAGACCTCAAAATCGATTTCGACAAAATAGGCCGGCAGCGATGATGAGAATTTTTGGACAAGACAACAGCGAATTGATGCAAATCAATTCGCTCGAGCGCGAGGGGAGCAGGTTGCTGATTAAGGGGAAGGTATTTGGCTCGATGCCCATGACGGCTAAACTCACCCCACAAGAGGCGCGGAACGCGCTCAAGCTTCTAAATTTCAGGCTGACAGTCTTTCTTCTGACATTCTTATTCCGGAAATAGCACAGGTGAGCGAGTAAATGTCCAGCTCCCCGAAGACTACATCGGCTTTGGGCTTTCGTTGAGGATTGTGAGGTATGCGGTCACCGGGAGGCGGGTTGCGCCCGCAGGGGAATGGTGTTACATGGGAGAGCGCGGGGTATTGAACACGGGAGGTCACCAATGAGCGAAGAGGTCGCGAAAATTCATGCGGCGGGTGCCGTGGCGGCGCCGGATGGCTCCGGGTTGGGGGTACGGCCGGCAAGCAAGAAAGGCGAGTCGCGAATTCGGCGCTGGCAGATTGGAGAGGTAAAGGTCACGAGCATCATGGAATCGGCCGAGCCGATTCCGTGGGCGCCGCTCTTCCCAGCTGAAACGGCCGACCATTACAAAAAATACGCCTGGTTGGTACCCCGCTGGATTACACCGGAAGGCCAGATCATCCTTGCAGTGCAGGCGTTCGTGCTGGAGATTCGTAATACGCGCATTGTGATTGACACGTGTGTGGGCAACGATCGTGCGCGCGAGCTCCCGCAGTGTGCACATCTCGAGACGGCGTTTCTTGAGGACTTCCAGTCGGCCGGATTCGATCCTGGGTCGATCAATTACGTGCTCTGCACACACCTCCATTTCGATCACGTCGGCTGGAACACGCGACCGGAGAATGGGCGCTGGGTACCGACGTTTCCCAAGGCGCGCTATCTTTTTGGCCGCAAAGAATGGGCTTACTGGCAAGACATGCTGAAAGATCCCGGTCAAGTGGATGTGCGGCACATCGTCGATTCCGTTCAGCCGATTCTGGACGCGAGGTTGGCCGATTTCGTCGACACGAACCACCGGCTGATGGACGAGATTTGGCTGGAGCCTTCGCATGGGCACACGCCGGGGCACGTGAGCGTGCACGTGGCATCGCGCGGGCAGCAAGCCGTGGTCACCGGTGACGTGTTTCACAGCCCCATCCAGCTGGCGGAGCCGGAGATCTGTTCGGCCGCATGCGTGGATAAGGAAGTGTCGCGACAGACGCGTCGCGATTTCATCCAGCGCTACGGGGACGGCCCGGTGCGGTTTTTTGCCATTCACTTCAACGAGCCGGTGGGACGTGTCGTGCGCGAGGGCGCGAGCTGGAAGTTCACCACTGACTGACCCGTTCTTCATGTCTGAACCAGGAATCTTCGATTACATCATCGCGGGCGGGGGAACCGCTGCATGCGTCCTGGCCAACCGTCTTAGTGAAGATGCGAGTGCTCGGGTCTTGATGCTCGAGGCCGGGCCTTCCGCAACGAGTCCGTGGATCAAAATGCCGTTGGCCATGGGCAAACTTTTCACGCATCCCACCTTGAACTGGGGTTTTTACACCGAGCCCGAACCTCGGCTCAATAATCGCCCGATCTTCTGGCCTCGCGGGCGCGTCTTGGGCGGGTCGAGTTCGATTAATGGCAGTGCGTACGTTCGAGGTCAGGCCGAGGATTATGAAGGCTGGCGCCGGCTCGGGAATCTGGGTTGGGGTTGGTCCGACGTCTTGCCGTATTTCAACAAACTCGAACGACGTGAAGATCTGCTGCCTGGATCTGCCAATCCCGGAGGCATGCTCAACGTAAAGTATCCAACCTACGTTCATCCGATCACGCGGGCTTTTATCGAGGCGTGCGTGGGCGCCGGTTTGCCCGCCAGCGGCGATCTTAACGGCGAGGTGTCGGAAGGCGTCAGTCTCATGCCAAATTCGGTGCGCAACGGCGTTCGGCACTCGGCGGTCGAGGCCTATCTGCGTCCGGCACTTCAGCGAAGCAATCTTCGTGTCCTAACCGCGGCGCTGGTTCGCCGCGTCCTGCTGAAAGAGTGCAAGGCCACCGGCGTTGAGTACGAAAGCGGCGGCAAGATCCAGCAGGCTCGTGCCGCTCGGGAGGTCATTTTGTCGGCTGGTTCCATTGGTTCGCCGCAGATTCTGATGCTCTCCGGCATTGGCCCCGGCAGGCACTTGCAAGAGCACGGGATCGCTGTCGCTGCCGATATTCCCGGCGTTGGCGAAAACCTCCACGATCATCCCTACACGACCTGCACGTACAGAACTACCGCCGAAAACTCACTGAACCAGCAATTGCGCGGGCTACGCGTGGCCTGGCACGCGGTTCAGTTTTATGTGGCCAAGCAAGGCCCTCTCACTAATGGAGCTTCGCAAGCAACCGCATTGGCGCGCACTCTGCCGGACGCTTCTGGCCCGGATTTGCAGATCGTTTTTCGCCCAATGAGCCATGTCTTCGACTCGAGCGGAAAGATTGCTCCTGACCCGGTGCCGAGAATCACCGGCGGAGTCGCCTATGTGAGGCCCAAGTCTCGGGGGCGTTTGCTGCTGAAGTCGAACGATCCACGGCAGGCTCCAGCGCTCTGGGCAAGCTACTTGTCAGTTCCAAGCGATGAAGAGGGACTACTGGCAGGTGTGAAACTGGTGCGTCGCATCTTTCAGACCGAGCCGATCAAGTCTCGAATTCTGGCTGAGGATGCGCCGGGCGAGGCGGTTTGTACCGACGAGGATATCCGCGAGTATATGCACAAAGCGGCGAATACGTTTTGCCACCCGAGCGGCAGTTGCAAAATGGGCAACGACGCCATGGCGGTTGTGGATGAGCAGCTGCGGGTGCGCGGTATCGCATCGCTGCGGGTGATCGACGCGTCGATTATGCCGGCGCTGCCCTCCTCTGGTCCCGCGCCGGCGGTATACATGATTGCGGAAAAGGGTGCAGATCTCATCAAGCGAGGCCAAGCAGCCGGCATTGCTTCCCTCGCGGCGGAGGCTGCTTCCGCCGTTTCCACGCGGCCCTAAAAAATCTGCCAGGGGTGACAGGAATGTCGCGTCTCAAGGGGAAGGTTGCGTTCGTGACCGGGGCTGGGCGCGGCATTGGACAAGCCATGGCCGTCGCCTTCGCCGCCGAAGGCGCAATAGTGGGAGTGGCTGATATAGATCCCGCTACGGCGCTGGAAACCGTCGGCCAGATCCACAAGAAATGCGGAACCGCTCGCGCCTTTCCGATCGACGTCAGTCGGCGAGAGGATTTTCTTCGCGCGGTCGATCAGTTCGTCGCCGAATTCGGCCGCCTCGATATTCTCGCGAATAACGCCATCGTTTTCCGACGCGAATCTGTTTCCGAAATACGCGAAGAGACCATCGATGCAATGATTTCCGTCGGCCTGAAGTCGCTCATTTGGAGTGCACAGGCGGCCCTGATTCATATGCACCCAGAGCGCGGCGGCGTGATTATCAATAACACATCGCCTGCTGCTGAACTTGGCGTGCCGCGGTCGACGGTTTATTCGGCGATCAAAGGGGGGGTGTCGTCCCTGACGCGTTCTCTCGCCGTCGAGTTTGGCCCGCGGCGGATTCGGGTCAACGCGGTCTGCCCGGGGACGGTGCCGACACCAGGCGCCCGCGCGATGAACAATTTTGACGATTCACTTTATGAAGCGCGGCGCCAGCGCACACCGCTGGGGCGTTTAGGAACTGCTGACGACGTTGCATCCGCGGCTGTATTTCTTGCTTCCGATGAGGCCTCTTTCGTTACGGCGGCAATCTTGCGCATCGACGGCGGAGTCACGGTAAACGGCGGGTCTTGAGGCGCGCCCGGAACTTTCCGTGCGCGCTGCCGACCTGTTTTATGCCAGCGTGCTGACGTAATAGCTGTCCATGTATTCGCGCAGTGAAAAAACTTTGTCGTTTTTGATTTCAATCATGAACGCGTAGTGGTTGCTGTAATCTTTCCCGTTCTTCAGTCTACCCAGGCCTTTCGCTTCGACTGCTGCCCGTGGACCCTGCAAAATCAAATTCTGAATCACCACTTTTGGGTCGCCGGGTTCAAACAACCCTTCGCGAACGGGCTTGAGAAATTCATCAATGATGGCTTTCGGCCCTTTCTTTTCTCTAGCGCCCTGAATGTTGGTGAACATAACGGTCCAAGTCGCCTGCTCGTGGAGCAACATCCGCAGCCTTTCGAGATCACCTGAGCTCAATGTCTCGAAGAAATGTCTCACGATCTCCTCGTTGTGTTTTTCGAGGTCGGCCATTGATTCCTCCAGACTTCTCAACCCGCCGAGATACGAGCCTCACAAATTGTCGCTGTCAAGGTGGCGCGCATTATACGCCATTGTCGCTAGAGAGCTGGCGCGTTTGCCGGATGCTCAGGAAAGACTCTATCGAGGTGCGGCTCGCGGTCACTTCCAAAGCTGGATTTGCGGTGAATTCTGAGTATGATGGGCCCTCGCAGCCGAAAGGAGTCTGGCATGACCAATCGCACCCGGGCGAGAAGGGCAACTCCAGCCATGGTCATGGGTTTGATTGCCATCGCCGTGGTCGGATCCGCCCTTGCGCAGCATCATCTCGCGCAGCGGGCAGAATCACTGCGGTTGTACGTTTTCGACTGCGGCGTAATCAAAGGACTCGACCCGGCCCTTTTCAATTTCAAACGCGAAGAGGTAAAGACGACTGATTTTGCGGTGCCTTGCTATCTGATTGTCCATCCCAAGGGCACATTGGTTTGGGACGTAGGCGTAATTCCTGATTCGGCGTTCCAGGAGGATGGGCAGCCCGTCACGCAGGGCCCGTCTACAGCAACACGCACGCTGAAATCGCAGCTCGCCGAGATTGGCTATGCGCCGGCAGACATCACCTACTTGGCGCATTCACATTATCACGGCGATCACATTGCCAATTCGAATGAGTTTGCGGGTTCGACGTGGCTGGTGCGTCCCGTTGAGCGCGACGCGATGTTCGCGGAAAAGCCTCCGCCCCTTGTCAATCCCAAGAATTACGACCAGCTGAAAAACGCGAAGACCGTGCTCATCATGACCGACGAGTATGACGTGTTCGGCGACGGCAAGGTGATCATCAAGTACGCGCCGGGACACACGCCAGGGCATCAGGTGTTGGTCCTTCATCTGAAAAATACGGGAAACGTGATGCTGGCGGGCGATCTGTATCATTATCCAGAAGAGCGCGGCTCGGGGCGCGTGCCAACGTTCGAGTACAACAAGGAACAGTCGCTGGCCAGCCGCGCGATGATCGAGGATTACGTCAAGAAGACGCACACCCAGCTTTGGATTGAGCACGACTTCCTAGCGAACTCGAAACTCAAGAAATCCCCTCAGTATTACGACTAGGTGCTACGCGATCATCGCTGTCGCCGTCGTGGCGAGGGCGCCTGAGTCATCTTGCGCCCAAAGCGAAACAGTCTGGGGATCACTTTCCGGCCTCCCGCAAACGGTGAACGGCGCGGTATCGAATAGCGGTCCGACAGCGCGAAAGGTAAATCGAGTGACCTTCGCATGCGGCGCATTGCGCCGCAGCAGGTCAAGCAGCAGAGTCGCGATCAGTGGGCCGTGAACAACGAGTCCCGGATAACCCTCGACTTCCGTAGCATAGCGATAGTCATAGTGAATGCGGTGCGCGTTGAAACTGAGCGCAGAATAGCGGAAAAGCAGCACACTGTCAGGCCGGATGGTGCGTCTCCATTTTGCTTCCTTTGGCGCTGGCTGCGGCGCGGGAATCAGATCACCGGGCCTCGAGTGGTGGCGATACACGATATGCTGTTGTTCGACGATAGCGATTCCTTCTGTATTACCGATTTCATGTCGCACCGTGACAAACACAAGCGGTCCGCTGCGTCCCTGCTTTTGCTGTACGTCCTCAATCCGCGACGTACGCGTATAGTTTTGGCCCACACGCAGTGGCGAGTGGAATTCGAAGCTTCCGCCTGCCCACATGCGTCTCGGCAGGGCCACGGGAGGCAAGAAGCCGCCTTTTATCGAATGCCCCTCCGGTCCGAGCTCGGATTGGCGATAGATGGGAAGAAAGTAGAGCCAGTGCCAAAGCGGGGGCAGCAAATCACCTGATTTGGGCACTGAAGCGTTCCTATCGAGCATCGCCGCAAGTGCGGCCATGGGGAAGGGCGAAACATGACCTGGAATTCGCTCGGTCTTTCCGATCCATTTGCGAAGCTCGGCGGTGTCGGTGTTCATGAAATTGGAACTCAATTGCGCGTCGTAAAACTATGACCCTACAGACGCCGCACAGTATCACGGTTCCGCGTCACTTCTATCGTGGGTGATACACTCCCGCCCATCGACCGCAAATGCTCGCCAATGATTCTATCGGCCTATTTTCTTGGGCCATGTTCGTCGCGGTTGCTTTTATCGTAACGTCCCTGCATCTGAATGCGCGGGCCTATCCGCGCGAAGAATCTGGCTTGGTAGCGGGAACCGGCTCAGGAGCATGATCCGCGTGGCGATCCGGTCAGCTGTTTACGCCCACTGGTTTGACCACCAGCGGTACGGCCGCACATTCGTTTCGCTCCGTCTAGTCGCCATCCTCGGTACTACGCTTTGGTGGTGGACGGGCCGCCCCAAAGGCGACCCGCTGGCAACGGCTTAGCAACTCGAGGCGCTGTTAAAACAGGTCGCCTGAAGTCGTTCGGTTGAAGCTCTGAGGACAACCTGGGTCCGACCCGAATCGTGAGCTATCGCATCACGAACGGGTTCGGTGCATTTCCGAGAGTATCGATCCAAACGCTCTTGGTCTGCAAATACTCGCGAATCGCTTCCATGCCGCTTTCGCGACCGAAACCCGAACGCTTGTAACCGCCAAACGGGGACATGTAGCTCACCGCGCGGTAAGTATTCACCCAAACAGTGCCTGCCTCGAGGCGCTCCGACATTACCAGCGCGCGGCGAATGCTCTGCGTCCAAACTCCGGCCGCCAGTCCATAAACCGTGCCGTTCGCGATCTCAATTGCCTCCTCTTCTGTATCGAATGGAATGATCGAGAGCACTGGCCCGAAGACTTCTTCCTGCGCGATTCGCATCTGGGGCTTCACGCCAGTAAAAATCGTCGGCTCGACAAACCAGCCGCACCCGCATTCAGGCCGTTTAGCCGGCCCGCCGCCTAGACGGCAAACGGCTCCTTCCTCTTTGGCAATACGAATGTAATCGAGCACCTTCTGGTACTGCGGCTGGGTGGTCACCGGCCCGACTTGGGTAGCTGCCTCGAGCGGGTTGCCCATGCGGGCGGTTTTCGCCAAGGCCAGCAAGCGCTCCACAAATTCATCGTGAATCGGCCGGTGAATCAGGGCCCGCGAACCTGCGATACACGTCTGTCCGCTGGCCGCAAAGATGCCCGATACCACGCCCTTTACGGCATCTTCGAGTTTCGCGTCCTCAAAGACGATGTTTGCGGATTTGCCACCCAGCTCCAGAGTGATGGGCTTAATTCCGCGAGAGGCAAGCGCGTAGACCTGCTCGCCTGTGCGATCGCCTCCTGTAAACGCGATTTTCGCCACATCCGGGTGAGTGATCAGCGGCTCGCCGACTTCACTTCCGTATCCCGTAACAATGTTCACAACTCCGGGGGGGAAGCCCGCGCGCTTGAACAGATCGCCAAACACAAGGGCCGAAACCGATGAAAATTCCGACGGTTTCCACACCACCGTATTGCCCGCAGCCAAGGCTGGCGCAAGTTTCCAACAGGCCAGCAGCAATGGCGAGTTCCAGGGCGTGATCGCCGCCACCACCCCTAGCGGCTCCTCCCGCGTGAAATTGAACACTCCGGGCTTGTCGATCGGAATCACCCGACCTTCAATCTTGTCCGCGAGGCCCCCAAAATACCGGAACCACTGCGGTAGGTAATTCAG
>Ga0126371_10002194_pt1 | contig 16760 bp, 13 predicted proteins | sample PanSoiMetaPlot_4_FD_110145 | JGI IMG/M metagenome (GOLD analysis project Ga0126371, IMG submission 110145) | Tropical forest soil microbial communities from Panama - MetaG Plot_4 | ecosystem: Environmental > Terrestrial > Soil > Tropical forest > Bulk soil | place: Panama | collected 2016-02-17 | reverse complement strand
TCGCCGGCGAGGTGACCACCGAGACCTACGTCGACATCCCCGGCCTGATCAGGGAGAAGATTCTCGACATCGGGTACGACTCGTCGACCAAGGGGTTCGACGGCGCGTCCTGCGGCGTGTCGGTCTCCATCGGATCGCAATCGCCCGACATCGCGCAGGGCGTCACCCACGCCTACGAGCACCGCGAAGGTGAAGGCGAGGACGAACTCGACCGCCAAGGTGCCGGTGACCAGGGCCTGATGTTCGGTTACGCCTGCCGCGAGACACCGGAGCTAATGCCGCTGCCGATCACGCTGGCGCACCGTCTGTCGCGACGGCTCGCCGAAGTACGCCGCAACGGGGAGATCCCGTACATCAGGCCCGACGGCAAGACCCAGGTGACCATCGAGTACGTCGCCGACGAGCCGGTGCGGCTGGACACGATCGTGGTCTCCACGCAGCATGCCCCGGCCATCGACCTCAAGGCGCTGCTGATGCCCGACGTCATGGAACGCGTGGTGAAGCCCGTCGTGTCGGAGCTTGACCTCGACTGCTCCAACTACCGGCTGCTGGTCAACCCGACCGGGCGATTCGAGGTCGGCGGCCCGATGGGAGATGCCGGGCTTACCGGTCGCAAGATCATCATCGACACCTACGGAGGAATGGCGCGCCACGGCGGCGGTGCCTTCTCCGGCAAGGACCCGTCGAAGGTGGACAGGAGCGGCGCCTACGCAATGCGCTGGGTGGCGAAGAACGTCGTTGCGGCCGGTCTCGCCGACCGCTGCGAGACCCAGGTCGCCTACGCGATCGGCAAGGCCAAGCCGGTCGGCCTGTTCGTCGAATGCTTCGGCACCGAGAAAGTACCGGTCGAGCAGATACAGGACGCCGTGCTCGAGGCGTTCGACCTGCGGCCGGCGGCGATCATCCGTGACCTCGATCTGCTCAGGCCGATCTACGCGCAGACGGCGAGCTACGGGCACTTCGGCCGCGAGGAACCCGATTTCCCGTGGGAGAGCACTCAGAAGACGGACCTGCTGAGGGCGGCCGTCGGGCTGTGACCCCCCGGCTGGCTGCGGGGGGTTCAGGGGGGTCGTCCCCCCGGGCTAGCGCAGCGGGGGGTTCAGGGGCGTCGTCCCCCCGGGCCAGCACCGCGGGCACAAAGCGGACCGGTCAGCCTCAGGTTCCCGCGGCCATCCTGCCGGTCGCTCGGGTGGCGGTCGACGTCGCCTTGCCGCATCTCGACAGGCTCTTCGACTACCTGGTCCCGCAATCCATGGCCGACCTCGCCGTGCCAGGCTGCCGGGTCAAGGTCAGGTTCTCCGGCCGGGTGACCGCCGGCTACGTCGTTGAACGCGCTGCGGCCAGTGAGCACAAAGGCAACATCGCATTCCTGCACAAAGTGGTGTCCGCCGAGCCGGTGCTGACCGGCGAGATCGCCGGGCTCGCCCGGGCGGTGGCTGACCGGTACGGCGGGACGATGGCCGACGTGCTGCGGCTGGCCATCCCGCCGAGGTACGCGGCCGCCGAGGTGCCAGCGCCCGCCGGGGCCGCGCCGGAGGATACGGCCAGCCCCGTCCCGTCCGACGGCGGCCTGTGGGCGCGCTACCCGACAGGCAAGTCATTCCTGACCGCGCTTGCGGGCGGCCGGGCACCGCACGCCGTCTGGTCGGCGCTGCCCGGACAGGACTGGCCGGCCGAGATCGCGCAGGCCGCCGGGGCGGCTCACGCGGGTGGGCGCGGCGCACTCGTCGTGGTGCCTGACGCCCGAGACCTCGCGTCGGTTGAATCGGCTATGGCGCAGGCGGCGGGCGATGCGGCATTTGTCAGCCTCGCCGCCCAGCTTGGCCCGGCCGAGCGGTACCGCAGGTGGCTGGCGGTCTCGCGGGGCCAGGTGAAGATCGTTGTCGGTACCCGGTCGGCGATGTTCGCTCCGGTAGCAGACCTCGGCCTGGTGGCGATCTGGGACGATGGCGACGACCTGCACGCTGAGCCTAGGGCGCCGTATCCGCACGCCAGGGACGTGCTGCTGATCCGGGCGCACAGGTCGGCGGCCGCTGCCCTGATCGGCGGTTTTGCCAGGACTGCCGAGGCCGAGCAGCTTCTTGCCAGCGGCTGGGCCAAGGAGCTCGTAGCAGACCGTCAGGCGGTCAGGCGGCACGCGCCGCTGATCCGCACCGCGGGTGACGACGCCGAGCTGGCCAGAGACGAGGCGGCCCGCACCGCGAGGATGCCGAGCCTCGCGCTGCGAACGGCCAGGGACGCACTGGCCGCCGGGCCTGTGCTCGTCCAGGTGCCCAGGCGAGGCTACGTCGCCGCGACCGCGTGCCAGGGGTGCGGCGAGCGAGTTCGCTGCGCGGAGTGCGCTGGCCCGGTGGCGATCACCGGCCGAGATCAGCCGCTGCGCTGCGGCTGGTGCGGCCTCGCCGCCAGGCAGTCGTGCGCAACGTGCGGCAGCGCAGGCTTGCGCGCGCTGGTGACCGGGGCGAGGAGAACGGCAGAAGAACTCGCCCGTGCCTTCCCTGGAGCGCAGGTATGCACGTCGAGCGGCGCGAACGTGCTGGCCAAGGCACCGGAAGGCGCGCTCGTCATCGCGACTCCCGGCGCTGAGCCGCCGGCCGACGGCGGGTACACGGCGGCTGTCTTGCTCGACGGGTGGGCGCTGCTCGGCCGCCCGAGCCTGCGCGCCGGCGAGGAGGCACTCAGGCGCTGGATGAACGCCGCCGCGCTCGTCCGCCCTGGCCCGGTCGGCGGCAAGGTGGTGCTGATGGCCGACCCGGCCGTTCCTGCCGTGCAGGCGCTGATTCGCTGGGATGCCGCCCCCTTCGCCCGGCGTGAGCTCGCCGAGCGAACCGAGCTGCGCTTCCCCCCGGCGGCCAGGATGGCTTCGCTCACCGGCCAGGCAGAGGCGATCGAGCACATGCTTGACACCGCGGCCTTGCCCAAGGGCACCGACATTCTCGGACCGGTCGACGTGCCGCATGACGGCGGTGGACCCACGCCGCAGGTCGTGCGATTCCTGGTCAGAGCGCCATGGGCGGACGGAAGTGAGCTGGCTGCGGTGCTGCACGCCGCGCTCGCCGACCGCACGGCGCGCAAGGAAGCCGGATCTGTCCGACTTCAGCTCGACCCGGCCGAGCTGATCTGACGTAGTGCCGCCGAGGCCGTAAGGTGCTTGGGTGGCAAGTTCAACGCAGCGGCCGGGAACGCCGCGCAGCGCCAAGCGACAGCACGGCGCCAGCGCGCCGCACGGATCCGCCGGGCGACGCTTGGGCGGGGACTGGCACGGCCCGTCAGGCGGCGCCGTCGTGATCAGCGCTGCTGACTTCATTAGCCGGACAGATGACGCAACCCGTACTCGGGCACCTAAGCTACCGACTGTGCGGCTCGCGCCACGAGACGACCTCGCCAATCTGGCCAGGGTCGCGCCGCTGCTCCGGGCGGCGCGTGACCTTGATGACTGGGCGACGGGCGTGGGAGATCTTGACGCCCACCGCGACCTGGCGCCTGAGCAAGCGCTCATCGCAGCCTCGGCGCTCGACCTCGCGCCGCGCGAAATAGTCGCCGCCTGGCGAGTGGTCGGCGCGCACAAGGAAGCCGCTGAGCTCAAGCCGCGCGACGATGGCCTGGGCGCCGTGCTCGGCGGCGGCTCGGCCGAGGCAGTGCTCGAGGTCTGGGACACGGCCCTGGCCGTCGTACTCGCGTCAGAGGAGCTTGACGGCATCGCGACCGCCTTGTATACGGTCGGCGGCCCGGTCGGAATCGACGGGTTGTTCGACGCCTACGCCAATGCAGCGGGAGCGGGAGCGAGCAGAAACGCGATGTCCCCGGCCGATGCCGCAGCGGCCGAGGCGCAAGCCGACCACGGCGCGGTAACCGATCATGGTGCCGCGCTATCGGTCGCGCTGGAGACGCTTGCCGATCTCGGTGTGGTCGAACTGGGGACGGAAGAGGCGGACGGCAGCCTCACCGTCGCGCTGTCGCCGCTCGGCACCTGGGGTGTGCACCGCAGGCTCGGCGCCCAGGGCTGGCACGTGCCCGTGCTCGGCGTGGCGGCGAAGTACGACGCTCAGGGCCTGCTCGCGGCGCTCGCGAACTGCGACGCTGAGGACGGCGAGGCTGAGATCATGACGTGGCTCGCTTCGCGCGAGGCCGGATCGGCTGCCGCCGAGCTGATCGACGCGGCGGCCACGGGGTCGCCCGGGCAGCGGGGGGCGGCATTCGCGGTGCTCGACCGGATCGGTCTCGCCGCGCGCGACGAGGTGCAAGCCGCCATCGACCACCCGCTGCTGCGCGCCCACGCGGCGGTCTGGCTGCTTGAGCACGGCGAAGACATGCGGCTCGAGCCCGAGGACCGAACCTGGCTGCTCGTCGACCTCGGTGCTGGCTTGCTCGAAGAGGCGGCTCCCGCTGACGTGGTTGCCGAGCTGCTGCCGAACCTGCCTGCGCAGGATCAGGTGGAGATTGTGGCCGGGCTCTGGCAGGTCAGCCATCCTGGAGTCACCGACCTGCTCACGGCGCTAAGCGACCATCATCCTGACCCGAGCGTGGCGCGAGCGGCGAGGAAGGCCGCGTTCAAGGCGCGGTCCCCGGCCGCCAGCGTCGACTGAGATCACGCGGCCGCTCCGGCTCCGTAGACTGGGTTGATCCCTGACCGCGCGCTGATGCTGGGTCGGCCGACGCTGGGATGAGTGCATGGAGGAATGCCGGTGAGTATCAAGCCGATCCGCCTGTTCGGTGATCCCGTGCTGCGCACGGCAGCCGAGCCGGTGACTGACTTCGACGCCGAGCTGCGCAGGCTGGTCGCCGATCTCACCGATACCATGCAGGACGCGCCCGGCCTAGGCCTCGCCGCGCCTCAGATCGGCGTCGGACTGCGAGTGTTCACCTACTTCGTAGACGACGAGCTCGGCCACCTGATCAACCCGAACCTCGACCTGTCCGGCGACGAGGAAACAGACGACGAAGGCTGTTTGTCCTTCCCTGGACTCGCGTTCCCCACCAAGCGCTCTTTTGGCGTGGTAGCCAAGGGCTTCAACATGCACGGCGAGCCCCTGACGCTGGAGGGTAGCGGCCTGCTCGCCAGGTGCGTGCAGCATGAGACCGATCACCTGGACGGTGTCCTGTTCATTGACCGGCTCGACCCTGAGCAGCGCAAGCTTGCGATGAAGGAAGTCAGGGCCGCCGAGTGGTGGGGCGAAACGGTACCGCCGGTGAAGATCTCGCCGCACCTCACCCACGGCAAGGCCCTGTAGCTGATGCGCCTGGTGTTCGCGGGCACCCCGCAGGCGGCCGTGCCGTCGCTGGCCGCCTTGCTGGACTCCAAGCACACCGTGGCCGCGGTTCTGACCAGGCCAGACGCTCCGGCCGGGCGCGGCCAGAAACTTGTCGCGAGTCCTATCGCCCGGCTGGCCGCCGAGGCCGGGCTCGAGGTGCTGCGGCCTGCCAGGCCGTCAGATCCCGCCTTTCTCGCCAGGCTCGCCGAGATCGCGCCCGACTGCTGCCCGGTCACCGCCTACGGCGGCCTGATCCCCAAGGCGGCGCTCGCGATACCGCCGGACGGCTGGGTGAACCTGCACTTCTCGCTGCTTCCCGCCTGGCGTGGTGCGGCTCCGGTGCAACACGCGATTCTGCATGGCGACGAGATCACCGGAGCTACCACGTTCAAGCTGGTCGCCGAGCTGGACGCCGGCCCGGTCTACGGCGTGGTGACCGAGCAGGTAGATGCGCGTGACACGGCAGGCGACCTGCTCGCCAGGCTCAGCGTGTCGGGAGCCGATTTGCTGCTGGCCACCCTGAACGGCATCGAGTCGGGGGAACTGCGAGCCGAGCCCCAGCCGCCGGACGGCATATCGCTCGCGCCCAAGCTGACCAGGGCGGATGGGAGGGTGAGCTGGAAGCAGCCAGCGCTCGCCATCGACCGGCTGGTCAGGGCCTGCACGCCCGCACCGGGCGCGTGGACGACATTCAACGGCACCACCGTCAAGGTGTGGCCGGTGACGAGGGCATTCGACCCGGACACCGAGACAGGCGCGCAAGCCCCAGGCGAGATTCGTGTGACCGGGCCGCAGGTAACGATCGGCACCGGCACGACGCCGGTGGAGCTCGGCGATGTGCAGCAGGAAGGCAAGCGGCGGATGCCAGCGGCCGACTGGGCTCGCGGCATCGTTAATATCGGCCAGCCGCTCGTGTTCGCGTGATGGCACAGGACGCCAGGCCGCAGGTCGGGACCACGCGGCCACTCCGTCCGGGCCGGAACCGGCAGGCCGACCCGGTGCGGCGCACCGCCTACCAGGTCCTCACCGCCGTCAGCACGAAGGATGCTTACGCCAACCTGCTGCTCGCCGCGGCGCTGCGCGACTCGGGCCTGCACGGCAAGGACTCAGCCCTCGCGACCGAGCTTGTCTACGGTGTGCTGCGACACCGCGGCAGCTACGACGCGATCATTGGCATCTGCGCCGATCGCGATCTCGATCGAATCGACCCTGGCGTGCTCGACGCGATCAGGCTTGGCACCCACCAACTGCTCGGCATGCGGATCAAGCCGCATGCCGCCGTCGCGACCTCGGTCGATCTCGCGGTCGATGTCCTTGGCCGCCGGCCAGCCGGATTCGTCAATGCCGTGCTACGGCGGATCGCGCCAAGAGATCTTGAGTCCTGGATCGGCATCGCCGCTCCTGACCGGTCGGCCGATCCGCTCGGGCACCTGGCCGTCAGGCACAGCCACCCGCGCTGGATAGTTGACTCGTTCGCGCAGGCTCTGGGCGAGGTGCCCGGCGACGGCCTTAACCAGACCGAGGCCGCGCTCGCGGCCGACAACGCCAGGCCAGCCGTGCACCTGGCAGTGGTGCCCGGGCTCGCCGATCCCGCTGAGCTGGTTGCGGCCGGCGCGACGCCGGCGCGGTGGTCGCCGTTTGGCGCCTACAGCACCGGCGGTGACCCAGGCTTGATCGCCGCCGTCGCCGAGCGGAGGGCAGGTGTGCAGGACGAGGCGAGCCAGCTAGCCGCGGTCGCGCTCGCGAGCGCCAACACCTTGACGCCGCCCGGCGCGGAGCGCTGGCTGGATCTGTGCGCCGGGCCCGGTGGCAAGGCCAGGCTGCTTTCCGGTCTCGCCGCGCAACGTGGGGCGGTGCTGCTGGCCGCCGACGTGCATCACCACCGCGCGGCGCTGACCTCGCGTGCCCTGAGCGGTGCTGGCGGCGGCGCCGCCGTGGTGACGGCTGACGGTCTTGCGCCGCCCTGGCCTCCGGCATCCCTCGACCGGGTGCTCGCCGATCTGCCCTGCTCCGGCCTGGGTAGCCTGCGGCGCAGGCCCGAGGCGCGCTGGCGGCGGGAGCCGGCCGACGTCGTCGCGCTCGGCCGGTCGCAGCGCGACTTGCTAGGTTCGGCCCTCGACGCCGCGAGACCTGGCGGAGTCGTCGGCTACGTCACCTGCTCGCCTCATCTTGCCGAGACCAGGCAGGTGCTCAGCGATGTTCTCAGAACCCGGGATAACGTCGAGGTGCTCGACGCCCCTGCTGTGCTGGGCGAGATTCCTGACCTGCGGTGCCCAGCGCCGCATGAGAGGTACGCCCAGTTCTGGCCGCACCGGCACGGCACCGACGCGATCTTCGTCGCGCTACTGCGCCTGGCTGGCTAGGGCCCTGCCCCTGGTCCTGGCCAGGTGGCTAGCGCCGATGTCGGCTCGCTGGCCGCGCTCGTAACCGTCGCGGTATCCGCTGCCGCTGTAGGTGACCCGCGCCTTGCGGGTGATCGGGTATGTCTGCTCGACCTGCTTACGTATCGTCAGCGAGCGGTCGGCGAGCACCAGCGCGGTGCGGTCGGATTCACCCCTGACGCCTGTGGTGGCCGCGACCATGGCACCGTGCTCCGCCTGGCGCACCCGGGCGATCACGGCGGTTGCGAAGCCAAGCAGCCAGCTGCGCCGCCAGGCGCGCGGGCTGCTCGTCCACTCGGGCACGCGCGCCCCGGCCAGGCCGTGCGCCATCTGGATGAGGACAGAGGTGTAGAGCAGGTCCGTCCGCTCGATATCAGAACCAAAGCCGAAGATGTGCACCCTGCTTCCTGGCCTGCTCCCGCCGAGCAGGATGCACTGGCAGCGCAGCGCTGAGGCCAGGCCGCAGAGCAGGTGCGCCTTCTCCCTGGCCCATGGGTTGTCGATGTCCAGGATCCGGTTGGCTGGCTGATCGGTTTCCGGCTGGTCAGCCGCGAGCAGCGCCCTGTCGATGCCGTACTTGGCCATGAGCTCGGCGGCCTTGGCCGTGAAGGCCTGGGCCTCCGCCGGGGTGACCGCGTCATCTTCTGCCTGCGCGAGCAGCTTGCGCACGCGGTCAAGCAGGCGATCTGGTGCATCGGTCAGTAGCACGCAACCTCCTTTATTCGGCATCCGAACATGCGAGCGAACTTAGCGAAGGGGTATGACACTGTTCCGTACCGCGCCTGGACTCGTAGACTCATCGATGTCATGACCGTGCAGATTTCGCCGAGCGTGCTCGCAGCTGATTTCGCGCGCCTGGCCGACGAAGCGGCGACAGTCGCCGGGGTGGCCGACTGGCTGCACGTCGACGTGATGGATGGGCACTTCGTCCCGAATCTCACGATCGGCCTGCCCGTCGTCGACGCGTTGCTCAAGCACGCTGCCCTGCCGCTTGACTGCCACCTGATGATCTCAGAGCCCGACCGTTGGGCGGCGGATTACGCGGCCGCGGGAGCCAAGAATGTCACGATCCACGCCGAGGCTTCCTCGGCGCCGGTGCGGACGCTGCGGGCGATCAGGTCGCAGGGGGCGCGAGCCGGGCTGGCCCTGAACCCGGCCACCGCGATCGAGCCGTACGCTGACCTGCTACCTGAGGTCGACATGGTGCTCGCAATGACCGTCGAGCCCGGATTCGGCGGACAGCATTTCCTCGACCTCGTACTGCCCAAGATCACCAGGACACGCGAGATGATCGCCAAGCATGGCGGGGAGATCTGGCTGCAGGTCGACGGTGGCGTGGACGAAGAGACAATCGGGCGCTGCGCCGAGGCCGGGGCAGACGTCTTTGTCGCAGGCACGGCCGTGTTCGGGGCGCACGACCCGGCCGCTGCCGTCAAGTACCTGCGGACGCTAGCCGACGCCGCTCACCCTCGTATGGTCTGACACTGGAGTCGTGGCGCGCCAAAGAGCACGCCTGCCGCTGTCGAAAGCATGTCGTCCCGTTCGTCGGAAGTGGCGAGGGGAACGTGACAGATAATCAAGGGAGATGATCATGGCTCAGTACGCGATCTTGATATACGAGGCCGAGAGCGGCTACGCGAGCGGCGGCGAGGACGCCTGGCAGACGGCGATGGAGTCGCACGGCAGGTTCGCGGGGCAGGTCGGCGAGAAGGGCGGCAAGATCCTCGGCGGCGACGCGCTCGAGCCGACCAGCACAGCGACGTCGATCAGGAACGACGTGGTGACTGACGGTCCGTTCGTCGAGACGAAGGAAGCGCTCGGCGGCTTCTACCTGATCGAGGCGCGCGATCTCGACCACGCGATCGAGATCGCCAAGCTGTGCCCGGCGCCATTCGGCGGCGTCGAGGTGCGTCCGATCATGGACACCTCCGGCGGCTGACTGGCCGGCTGTGGATGGGTCAGCGATGGGCTCAGGCGGTCCGGCGGCGGCGCACGATCGCAACGCGATCCGCGCCGCCGTCGCTGACGCGCACCGGCGTGAGTGGGCCTTCGTGCTCGCCGCGACCGCAAGGGTGACCCGTGACCTCGACGCCGCCGAGGAGTGCGTGCAGGACGCATACGTCGCCGCGCTCGACGCCTGGGCGCGGCAAGGCGTGCCGCGCAATCCCGGCGCCTGGCTGACCACCGCCGCCAGGCATCGGGCGCTGGATACGCTGCGCCGGGACCGCACACTGCGTGCCAAGCTGCCGTTGCTCATCGAAGAGCAGTCGGAACCTGACGCATTCGCCGACGGCGCGCCGGCCATCGGCGATGACCGGCTGCGGCTGATTTTCACCTGCTGCCACCCAGCGCTGGCCAGGGAGGCGCAAGTCGCGCTGACGCTCCGGCTGGTATGCGGGCTGAGCACGGGTGAGATCGCCAAGGCCTTCCTGGTGTCCGAGTCGACGATGGCCGCCAGGGTCACCAGGGCCAAGAAAAAGATCTCAGCAGCCAGGATCGCCTACCGGGTGCCTGCCGCTGCTGAGTTGCCCGACCGGCTTGACGCGGTGCTGACCGTCGTACACCTGGTATTCACGACCGGGCACACCGCACCAGGCGGCCCCGACCTGGTGCGTGCCGACCTCGTTGACCGGGCGATCGAACTCGCGCGGATACTGCGCAAGCTCATGCCGGATGAGCGGGAGATCGCCGGCCTGCTCGGTCTGCTGCTCGTCACCGACGCCAGGCGAGCGACAAGAACCGACGCTTACGGCAACATGCTGCTGCTCGAGCAGCAGGACAGGTCACTGTGGGACAAAGGCAGGATCGCCGAAGGCTCCGCGCTAGTCATCGAGTCGCTGCGCGGCGGCCGGCCCGGCAGGTTCGCGCTGCAGGCCGCGATCGCTGCCGTGCACGCCGAAGCCGCGAGCTACGCGGAAACTGACTGGCCGCAGCTTCTCGTGCTGTATGACCGGCTGCTCAACATCTGGCCATCGCCTGTTGTCGAGCTCAACAGGGCCGTGGTTGTCGCGATGGTCAGCGGGCCGCAGGCGGCGCTTGACGACATCGCCAAGATCGAGGCCGACGGCAGGCTCGATGGCTATCACTACCTGCCGGCCGCCAAGGCTGACCTGCTCAGGCGTCTCGGCCGAGTCGGCGAGGCCAGGAGCGCTTACCTGGCGGCTCTCAAGCTGACCGACAATCCCGCCGAGCGCGGATTTCTGTCCCGCAGGGTCGCCGAAGTCTCAGTGGCTGACGGACGTTAGCCGCCCGTCGGCGTGTATTGCACTAAAGTGTTTCGCCGTGACCCGACGGCCGCTCGAAGAAATCATCGACCCGGGATGGGCGCGGGAGCTCGCGCCCGTAGCAGGCAAAATCGCCGAAGCCGGTGACTTCCTGCGCGCCGAGATCGCCGCCGGGCGTGCTTACCTGCCAGCCGGTGATCTTGTGCTGAGGGCGTTCAAGCAGCCGCTTGATGAGGTCAAGGTGCTGATCGTCGGCCAGGATCCTTACCCGACTCCCGGTCATCCTGTCGGCCTGAGCTTCTCGGTGGCGCCAGCGGTCAGGCCGCTGCCGCGCAGCCTGGTGAATATCTTCCGCGAGTACAGCGCCGATCTCGGGTTCCCGACGCCGGCTACCGGCGACCTGACCCCGTGGACCGAACGCGGCGTGCTACTACTCAACAGGGTGCTGACCGTGCAGCCAGGCAAGCCAGGCTCGCACCGGGGCAAGGGGTGGGAGGCCGTCACCGAGCAGGCCATCAAGGCACTGGCCGCCCGCTCTGCGCCGCTGGTCGCGATCTTGTGGGGCAGGGACGCGCGCAACCTGGCTCCGCTGCTCAGCGGCATTCCGCTGGTGGAATCCGCGCATCCGAGTCCGATGTCGGCGGACCAGGGATTCTTCGGTTCGCGGCCGTTCAGCCGCGTGAACAGGCTGCTAGAGGGCCTCGGCAGCACGGAAGTCGACTGGAAGCTGCCCTGACCTGCGGCCTTGCGGACGGACGCGGCGGGGAAAGGTAGCACAATGTGGGTATGACCGCATTGCCTGACTACGCCGTGGCCACCTCGCCGTCAGAAGAGGAGGCGATGGTCGCGGATGGCTCGCTGCCGTTGCTCGCGGTCTCACGGCTGTCGGTTGCCTTCGGGCCTGTGCGCGCGGTCGATGGCATCGACTTGTCGATCATGCCAGGCGAGGTCGTCGCGCTGGCCGGCGAGAATGGCGCGGGCAAGACGACGCTGCTGCGCGCCCTAGGCGGCGACATCAAGCCGACCAGCGGCGAGATCATGTTCAGGGGCCGGGCACTGCCAGCCGACCCCCAGGCGGTCACCCGGCGTGGCGTCGGTGTCGTCTGGCAGGACTTGTCGCTGTGCGACAACCTCGACGTCGCCTCGAATCTGCTGCTTGGCCGGGAACGCCGCCGCCAGCTGTTTTCTGACATCAAGATGCACTCTGACGCGGCGACCTTGATCGCCGGACTCGGCGTGCCGCTCCCTGACACCACGCGCAGCGTCAGCTCGCTGTCGGGGGGCGAGCGCCAGCTGCTGGCGATTAGCAGGGCGCTGGTCAACAACCCCAAGCTGCTGCTGCTCGACGAGCCCACGGCATCGCTCAGCATCAAGCACGCCGCCCAGTTCGAGGAGCTCATCGCCGCGCTGCGCCCGCAGACCACGGTGGTGATCGCCTGTCACGACCTGGACCTCATGTTCCGCCTGGCCACCAGGATCGTGGTGCTTCGGCACGGACAGATCGTCGGCGAGGTCGACCCGGCGGTCGTGTATCCCGACGATGTCACTACGCTGCTGTCCGGCCAGGAGCCGGACTCATCGCCGAGGCGTCAGCTCACCCGGCTGCAGGGGCTGACCGGCCGGCTGGTCGCAGAAGATCCCTCGTCCAGCCTGTCGCTGATCTTGTCAGCCCTCGGCGCGGCGCTTGGCTCTGAACGGCTCTGCATCCACCTCGCCGCCGGCGACGAACTCGCCTGCGAAGCCTCGCTCGGACTTCCTGACGCTCTGCTTGACCGCTGGGCCAGGCTGCCGATGGGACCAAGCGGCGGGCCCGCCGGCTTGGCCGCCGCGACGGAGCGACCTGTCATCGCCGAAGACGCGCAGGCCGACTGGGGGCCGTACCGGGGACTTGCCGCAGCAACGGGGGTTGCCAGCTCGTGGTCGGTGCCTGTGCTCGGCCGGGACGGGCTGGCCGGAGTCATCACCGGGTTCGGCGACACACCAGGGCAGCCGGAGCGAGGTCAGCTTGAGCTCGTCACCGTCTACGCCGGGTACGCGGCCAGTGCCATCGAGCGTGACCGCCTGCTCGATGAGGTAACCGAACGCAACCGAGTGCTTGAGACGATCAGGGAGGTGCTTGAGACCCTAGCCGGACCGATCCCGGTCAGCGAAGGCATCCCGCTCGCGCTCCAGTCGTTGTGCCGCGGGCTGCAAGCCGACGAGGTAGTGCTGCTGACCTTGCAGGACGGCGCCGAGCCTCGGTGCCGCGGCAGCGCTTCTGCCGATGGTCCGGGCGACGCCGCCGCGGAGACTCGCGGAGCTGCGCTGATCTCATCGATGGCGGCCGTGGATATGGCTAGCCACGGCACCGCTCACTCGATTCCCGCCGACGAAGGCCAGCTGCACCTGGCGGTGACCTTCGCCGCGCCCGGCGGGCCGAGCGTTCTGGTGGCCAGCTGGCGGTCAGGACCGCCGACCATCGAAGCCACCGTCTTGGTCGAGGACGCCGCGCACTCACTGAGGCTGGCACTCGAGCGCGAGCAGGCAGGGCTCGCGCAGCAGGAGGCGACCGCGCTGCGCAGGTCACAGGAGCTGCAGCGGGAATTCCTTTCGAGGCTGAGCCACGAGCTGCGCACGCCACTGACAGCGATCCGTGGCTACGCGTCTAGCCTGCTCCAGCCCGACGTGACCTGGGACGCCGAATCTCAGCAGCGGTTCCTGACCAGGATCGCGGCCGAGTCCGCGAGACTTGGTCGCCTTGTCGACGACATGCTCGACTTCTCAGCGATCGAGCTCGGCATTCTGCGGCTGCAGCCGGACTGGTGCGACATCAAGCTGGTCCTTGAGGCAGCGGTCGCTTGCCTGCCGCCCGATGGCAGGCGCATGGTGCGCATCGGCTCCCCGGCAGATCTGCCGGTGATCTGGGCTGACCACGACCGGCTCGAGCAGGTGTTCGTGAACCTGCTGGCGAACGCGATCGGGCACAACCCGACCGGCACTCCAGTCACGGTGCAGGCCGAACCTGCCCACGGCACGCAGATAGTGATCACGGTCGCCGACGAGGGCGTCGGCGTCCCGCCTGATGTCGCGGCCGCACCGTTCGAGCCAAGGCGGCTACGCAGCAGCAAGACCGGAGGCGCGGGCCTCGGTTTGTCGATCACGCGGGGGATCGTGACCGCACATGGCGGCAGGCTGGAGCTGAAGCCATCAGACGTCGGCGCGAGCTTCGCCGTCACCCTTCCGATCGGGGACGAAATGGTGTCGCTGGTCGGCGGGCCACCAGGCATCGCGGACTCGGGTCAGTGGCTTAGGAAGGAGCTTCGGAAGGAGCCGGGGAAGGAGGCGGTCGGGCGTGGCCGAGCACGTAGCTAGGACACGCGCGCTGGTGGTCGAAGACGATCCGAACATCGTCGACTTGATCAGGTCCAACCTGGCGGTGCGCGGATTCGACACGGTGGTGTCGGCTGACGGATCGCGTGCGCTTCAGCTTCTCGACACCGAGGCGCCCGATATCGTGCTGCTCGATCTGATGCTGCCTGAGGTCGACGGATTCGAGCTGTGCAGGCTGATCAGGGAGCGCTCAGACGTGGCGATCATCGTGGTGTCGGCCAGAGGTGGCGAGCGGGACAAGGTGACCGCTCTCAACATGGGTGCAGACGACTACATGACCAAGCCGTTCAGCATCGAGGAGATGCTGGCCAGAATCACGGCGACGCTGCGTCGCACCCGGCCGCCAGCGCCAAGCGACCTGGTGCCGCAGCTGATCGTGATCGGCGAACTCAGGATTGACCTCGCCAAGGAAGAAGTGTTCAGGCATGGCGACCGGGTGCATCTGACGCCAACGGAGTTCGCGCTGCTGCGCGAGCTCGTCACGAACCGCGGCAAGCTGCTCACCCATGCGCACCTGCTGCGCCGGGTATGGGGGCACGGCTACGAGACCGAGACCGAATACGTCAGGGTGTACGTCCGCAGGCTGCGCGCCAAGCTCGAGGACGATGGGGGTCCGCCCTTGATCCTCACCCAACCGCGAGCTGGCTACCGGTTGGCCGCCGACTAAGGCGTCGTGTCCAGTTCGTGACCTCGTTAACGCTTTTTTAACGAGCCGAGACAAACGTTAACGGCGTGTTTCTGACCCAAGTCTTACAGTCATGTGGCAAGCAGGTGGACTCCTGGCTGCGCCAGAGCTACTGGCATAGTTTCCGAAGGAACGCACTTTAAATGTATCGTGTCCCCCATTGTCTGATTCGGGTGCGTTCGCGAGAAAGGGGTTTGGGGATGCGGGTGGGTAATAGCACAACTCGACGCTTCCGCCTAGGAGGCGGGCTGGCTCTAGTGGCGGTCGCTGGCCTGGTAGCTGCAGGCTGTGGATCGTCCTCGTCGTCGACGACGCCGGCCGCGTCACAGGGCTCGAATACGGTTCCGTCGGGCCTGAGCACCAGTTCCTTTACCGTTGACGTAGCGTCGACGATGCAACAGTTCAAGCCGCTGACCGAGTTCGCGACCAAGGGCGCCAACACGCTGCAGGTCGGGGTGATCCTGCCCGACACGACGTCGTCGGTGCGTTGGGTTGACTTCGACGCGCCGTACCTGAACGCCGCCTTTGCCGACGCCGGGTATACCCAGCAGCAGTTCCGGATCGACAACGCGCAGGGCAGCGACGCGACCGAGCTGACCCTTGCCACCGCCGACATCAACCTCGGCGCCAAGCTCCTTATCATGACCCCGCTCGATGGCCCGACTGGCGTTGCGATCGCGAAGCTCGCCGAGTCCAAGGGCGTGACCCTGATCAGCTACGACCGCGCCACCTTCCAGGGGTCGAAGACCTACTACGTCAGCTTCAACAACGAGCTCGTGGGCGAGCTGATCGGCCATGGCCTCGAGTCCTGCGTTCAGGCCTGGGGAATCAAGAAGCCTCAGGTCTACGTCCTGAACGGCGGCGAGGACACCGACCCCAACGCCATCTCCTTCGCCAGCGGCTACAACAAGGTGGTCTGGGGCCAGGAGGCCAAGACAGTCGCCGCGGGCGCGACCAACAGCCTCGGGTACAAGCTGGTTGGCGAGAACTTCGCCCCTGGGTGGGATAACACCAAGGGCGGCACGATCTTCCAGCAGGCCTTCACCGCTCACAAGTCGATCAACGCCACGATCGAGGCCAATGACGGGCTCGCCAACTCCGTGATCACGGTTCTCAAGGGGGCCGGGGTCAAGCCCAAGAAGATCCCGACCACCGGGCAGGACGCCACGGCCCAGGGCATGGCCTGGATCCTCGAGGGCTACCAGTGCGGTTCGGTGTACAAGGCGATCTACTTGGAGGCTCAGGACGCAGTGTCCCTGGCCACGATCCTGCTGGCCGGCGACACGCCGCCCAAGGCTCTGCTGAACGGGACGACCGTTGACCCGGTCGACTCCAGCATCACCGAGCCGGCGTCGCTGCTCACCCCGGTCTGGGTGGACCAGTCCAACATGGAGGCGACAGTGGTCAAGGACGGTTTCGACTCCGCCACTGCCATCTGCACAATCGCTGGTGCGGCCCTGTGCGCCAAGGATGGGATCCAGTAACCATCTGACCTTTGGACCCTCATCGGGGTTCTGATCGAACGCTGATCCAGCCGGGCTCGGCGGACCCGCCCGCGAGGGTGGGTCCGCCGGCCCCGGCCCGGCGGGCGCCGAGATAGCGGAGCGGCGGGAGCCCAACTTAGGCAAGGCTAACGACGAGTCTTCAAAGGGACTGAGATGAACGAGGCGCCGGATGGCGCAAGCCGCGACGGGGACGATGCCGTACCCCTGCTGAGGCTGCGGGGCATCGACAAGCACTTCGGGCCGGTACAGGCGCTCTACGGGGTGAACCTGGACCTGCCCGCCGGCCAGGTGACCGGTCTGTGCGGTGACAACGGTGCCGGGAAGTCGGTGCTCACCCGCTGCAT
>Ga0126371_10002193_pt1 | contig 16761 bp, 14 predicted proteins | sample PanSoiMetaPlot_4_FD_110145 | JGI IMG/M metagenome (GOLD analysis project Ga0126371, IMG submission 110145) | Tropical forest soil microbial communities from Panama - MetaG Plot_4 | ecosystem: Environmental > Terrestrial > Soil > Tropical forest > Bulk soil | place: Panama | collected 2016-02-17 | reverse complement strand
TCGGCGTGCGTCTGGCGCGTCGGCTTGGTTGGCGTTTTGTGGATCTTGACGAGCGTATTGAAGCCGCTGCCGGAATTACGATTGCGCAATTTTTCGAACGTCATGGAGAGCCGGACTTCCGGCGACTGGAAGCCGACGAGCTTCGCGCGGCGCTGGGTCGCGCTGTTGAACACAAGGAGCCTACCGTTCTGGCGCTAGGCGGTGGCACGTATTCGCAGCCCGGTGCGCCGGAATTTCTGCGCAACTCGGGAGTGCCGGTGATCTGGCTGGACGCCCGGATCGAAGTGCTGCTCTCGCGCTGCACGACCATGACTGGCCGGCCGTTGTTCCGCGATGAAACGAGCTTTCGCGCCCTCTATGCGCAGCGGGTGGCATCTTACCAGCTTGCCGATTTCCGCGTGGACAGTTCCGAGGATGCCCCCGCCGTGGTCTCGGAGATTCTTCGCCGCGGCATCGCCGGAGTTCCGGCCGCGGAACTAGGTTCGCCCCTGGAATTGGAGAAACCGCAGTCCTGAGAGAAAACCAATGCCGAGCACAAATTTTCCAAGAACTTCACGCCGGGCAGCGCAGATTGCCCTAACGGCTTCCCTCACCGTGTGCGCCTTTGCCACGGACAAAAAGCCCGCCGGCTCACTTTTCACGGCGGACAAGGGGAAGTTCAATATCCTGCTCGATGGCAAATCCGTCGGCCGCGAAGAGTTTTCCATCGAACCTGCGGGTGCCGGCTGGGTAGCCAAGGGTGCCACTTCGCTGCAAACTCCGGACGGGAAATCCGCGAAAGTTACCGGGAACTTGACGATGCAGCCCGACGGCGTTCCCTTGAGCTATGACTGGACCTCGCAGACTGACAAATCCAATTCCGCGAACATCGTTTTCACCAATGGCGTGGCCAAGACAACTTTGCAGGTACAGGGTGCGCATCCGTTCCAGCAGGAAAATTCGTTCAACTCGCCGCTAATCGCAGTGCTCGACAACAATCTCTATCATCAGTACGAAATTCTCGCCCAGATTTACGACTGGTCAAAGCGCGGCCCGCAATCGTTTCCCGTGCTGATCCCCCAGGAGCTGACTCCGGGAACGATCACCGTCGAATCCACAGGTAGCGCCACCGCCGACGGCAAATCTTTCGAGTCCCTGAAAATCGCCACTTCTGATCTTGAAATCCTCCTCTTCCTTGATGCCAACCACAAGCTCCACCGCCTGGAAGTCCCGGCTTCCAAAGTCGTCGTCGCCCGCGAATAGCGAACGCCAGCGAACAACTCGACCTACGCAACAGGCACCCGCAAGCCGGTTTCTTTCTTTTGGGAACCTGTCTGCGCTTGGGCGAGAGTCCATGCCGTAAAAACAAGAACGGCGCCCCGGAACTTCCGGAGCGCCGTCCACTTTCCCTAACCCCTAACCGAAACTTTCCGTTTACTGTGCCAGCGGCCTTTGAAACACCGGCATTCCGGGTCGCCGCAGCGGATATCCCTGTGGCTGACCATGGACTGGCGCGGGAACAAGCCCATTCGAATGGCTTGCGTGACCGATGTGCCCGTGCTGCCCGTTGCCATTCGCCGGCGCGGGCTGCGGCAGCCGAGCCGGGTTACCGATAGGGCGGAGGTTGATTGGCGCTGCATTCACGTGATCACTGATTGCCTGGAGCCTTTTGAGGATGGACTGCCATTGTTCCCAATCAAGCTGGCGCAGGAACGGGCGCAAGCCCTGGATGAATGGATCCTCGAGCAGCGCTTCGCCATCCGATTCCGGGATAAAGAAACGGTTCAAGCCGACATTGAGCGCTTCGGAAATCTTTTCGAGTGTGCCGAGGCTGGGGGTCATCTGGCCGCTCTCGATGCGCGAGAGGTAGGACCGGCTGACCTTGGACTTCGACTGCAGCTGGCTCTGCGTCATTCCACGCGACTCGCGCAGCTGGCGAATCCGTTGGCCGATGTTCTCGACCGTCTCCTGATTCGCGAACTTCGGCGAGATCACTTCCGGGGCGGCCTCTTCCTGCGGGGCTTCCTGCGGAATCAGATATTCCATGCGTTGCGGCAGCGCACGAACGCACCGCCGGCAGTTGCCGGTACGCGTACGGTACTGCACAAGCCCGCAGGTTTTGCAGCGAATGACTTCGCGATCCATTTCCAATGAATTCATCGTCGCCTGTTTATCCATTTGAGCGGACACCGGCACTCCTCGTTGACTTGTCTTTTTTCCGGCGTGCGGATAGGAAGGAACGTCGGAGCGTTCTCGGGGGAAGGCAGTTACTGGCGCGAGGGGAGTTTCGCTTGAAGGCCTATTTCTTGTCAAGACTATTTTTGGATTTTTTTTGCCGGAAACGTCCGAAATCGTCCGGTTTTACGCCATGTTTTCGCCTGTCCGCGCGAACGGGCCTCACACCCTTCAACAGCCCCTGGTATTTTGCTTTTGCTTCGACAACTACAGGTTGTGCTTTGGTTGCTTCTCGACCCCGGTTTTCAATTCCACACATTTTTGATCCCGGTGCATTGCTCTTTTTCCCGAACGAGAGCCACGGTGGGTCGTTGCCGCGTTGCGAACGGAATGGTGCCCCGTCTGAACGCACCCGTGTCCGGCAGCGTCCGTGCTCGCCTCTTTCGATTGGACAACAATCCTGCCAATCCGCTACGCGCCAAACTGCTAAACTTCCCATTCCCGATCAGGAGCCCCAATGCCGACCCGCGAAGACGCCTGGAACCTTGTCTGCGAATATACACAATCGGAAAGCTTGCGCAAGCACATGCTGGCGGTCGAAGCATGCGTCCGGGCGTATGCCCGCAAGTATGGCGCCGACGAAGAGCTTTGGGGTGTTACCGCCTTGCTGCACGACTTCGACTACGAACGCTGGCCCAACGCCGAGCACTCCCCCGACCGGGAACATCCTGCAGAAGGCTCGAAAATCCTCCGGGAGCGCGGCTACTCGGAGGAAATCATCCGGGCCATCCTCTCGCACGCCGACTATTGCCCTTATCCGCGGCAGAGCCCGCTCGAGCACACTTTGTTCGCTTGCGACGAACTTTCCGGTTTCCTCGCCGCCTGCGCTTATGTCCGCCCCTCAAAAAGCATTCTCGACCTCGAAGCCAGTTCGGTCAAAAAACGCATGAAGGACAAAGCCTTCGCCCGCGGCGTCTCCCGCGAAGACGTCGTCAAAGGAGCCCAAGAGCTGGGCGTGCCTCTGGAAGAGCACATCGCCTTCTGCATAGCCGCCCTGCGCGATCAGGCCGACGCCCTAGGCCTGCGCGGCACCCTGTAGTGGCTGGCTTTAGCCAGTCAAATCCGGCTTTCAGGGCGGAGTCTTACTTCCTCAGATGCGGCCCATCGAAACAGGTGTAAGATACAGGTCCCCGTTAGTGCCTCTGCGAATGTCTAGTCCTATGGAGCGAATTATGTCTGCGCCACAACCTGGAATTTCTCCCGAATTCGCCGCTGGCTTGCGCGACGTGATGTTGCAAGGCTTGGCGCGCGAAATGGAAACCACCAAGAAAGTTCTGTCCGCAATTCCCGACGATACGCGGGATTACAAGCCCGACCCCAAAGCCCGTACCGCTTGGGATCTCGCCTGGCACTTGGCTTGCTGCGATGTGCAAATGACCGACGAGGTTGCCGACCACAAGTTTGAAATGGAGCCACGGTTCAAGGAGGAACCGAAGAATGTCGCGGAGCTTGTAAAGTGGTATGACGAGAATTTTCAACGGGCGATTGGCCGCGTGCGCGCGATGACGCCAGAGCAGCTCTGTACGCCAGTCGATTTTTATGGCGCGTTTAACCTGCCGGTGGTGTTCTACCTGACCTTTGTGAACAACCACTCGATCCACCATCGCGGATATCTCGCCTCGTATCTGCGTCCCATGGGCTCGAAGGTGCCGTCCATCTACGGCGGCAGCGCCGACGAGCCCTGGCAGGGATAGCAGCAGGGCCGGCTCGCAAGGCCGGGCACGAACAAAAAATAGCGCCTGCGGTCGAAAAACCACCCCAGGCGCTTTTCCTTTTGGCTGCGACCTTCTCTATTCTCGGTACGCCAAATAGGCCCGGCGTTCCGAGGCACGTGGTGCCGTGGTCCACGAATTCCGGTGCGAAATTGACTTTGCCGATTTCAGGGTTCTTGCGGTTCACAAACTCCGGTGCGCACTCCCGCATTCCGCGTGCGCCACGCCCGTCTTTGGGTTTCCTGCTCCCGTCGTTTCTGCTGCAGTCGTGTGTCCTTCCGCACCCTGCTACCTGCTGCGAACTCGTTCGTCCCGACCAGCTGCTTTCGAATTTCGATGTTCCGTTTCTTCACGCCCCAGCTGCTTGCGGTCGGAAACTATCCTTGTTTTCGGCGAGATATTGCTCCATGCGGATCGCCGATTTGCCTAACAACTTTTCAAGCGTCGGCGTCAGTTCCGCGCCCTTTTTCTCCACGGTGTAATAGCGCTGCAAATCCAGAAGCGCGTTCACCTGCCATTCCGGGATCTGCAGATCGAGCATGGCTTTGCGCTGGGCCGGTTCGGGAATGTTCACGAACTCGACCGGGCGCCCGGTGATTTTCGAGATCATCGCGGCCACTTCGCTGTAATTGAGCGCCTCGGGACCATTCAGCTCGTAAGTCCTTCCTGCGTGCCCCGAGGGATTCGCGAGAACATTGGCTGTGGCCCCAGCGATGTCACGCACGTCGATGAAACTGACCTTGGCATCGCTCATTGCGGAATAAAACGCTCCCTGCGCGCGAATGCTCGGTGCGCAATAGGCGACGATGTTCTGCATGAAGGTGTTGGGTCGCAGAATTGTATAGTCCAGCCTCGATTGCGCGAGAACTTCCTCCACCTTGCGGTGCCAGGAAGGAAACGACTTCGGATAATCTGCCGCTCCCAAGGCCGAATTCAGAACGATGTGCCGCACGCCTACCTGCTTCGCCGCCTCGATCACGTTATTCTCGAGTTCCACAAGTTGCGGAATGGGAGAACACACCAGAAACAGTGCGTGTACTTCCCGCAAGGCAGCTTCGATGCTGGGCCTGACCGCAAAATCGGCGATCACCGCCGGAACTCCCGGCGGCGCGCTCCGCGCGTCTTCTGCGGCCCGGTACATCGCTTTCGCGGGTTTCCCTGTGTTTAAAACTGCGGACAGCACTTCACGGCCAACGGTTCCAGATGCTCCAGTCACAAGAATCATGTGGGTTTCCTTCGCGGGCGGACACTTGCGGCGCGGCGGGTAACACACTTGCGGTCGAGCCCGGCATTTCCTGTGCATCCTATACCGGTGATAGAGCGCGTGGAAGTACGCACTTCAATGTAAGTATGCCCTGCCCGATTGGCTAGCTTGCGCGGTTTACGGCGCTGTGCTTAGGCCCATGAAGGACCCTCATGGGTGTTCTGAGGCGTTTTCGGTCCGATGAAATCCCGAATCGTCAAAAACTAGGTACCCCTCAGCCGCACTCCGCAAGTCCCTGATCCTCCCGAACAGCGGAATGCCCGCACCGCCAGACTGATGCGGGGATCCCGCGATGTCTCCTTGTTTCTTTTTATCTGGTTACTTTCCTCACAACGGCGCTTACTTTCTTCACATCCCCGCAACTTTACTCTCTTAAACTTTCCTTACAGCGCTCCAAGGAGAACCCCATGGATTCGGTGTTCACGATGTTTGGCGTGATCTTCCTGCTGCTGTTTTTCGGCGGGATCGTCGGTTCGTTTTTCACCGTGCAGACCGCGGAGGTGGCTATCGTCCAGCGCCTGGGAAAATTCGCCCGTGTGGCGGGGCCGGGCCTGAACTGGAAAACGCCTTTTATCGAAAACGTGGTACGGCGCATGAGCATGAAAGTCCTGCAATTCGATGTGCAGGTGGAAACTAAGACGCAGGACAACGTCTTTGTGAAAATCCCCGTCTCGATCCAGTACAAGGTAATTCCCGAAGGGGTCGAAGCGGCGTTTTATAAGCTTTCCGATCCCGTAAAGCAGATCGAATCGATGGTTTACAACGTCGTTCTCGGCCATGTGCCCAAGATGAAGCTCGACGACACGTTCCTCAATCAGGCGGCCATTGCCAAGGACCTGCGCGATTCGCTGGACGCCTCGATGCGCGAATACGGCTATACGATCGTCAAGGTACTGATCTCTGACATCGTTCCCGATCCTAAGGTGAAAGCCGCGATGAACGACATCAACGCCGCCGCCCGCGAGCGCGAAGCCACGGTCTCCCGGGCCGAAACCAACAAATTGCTGCTAGTGAAACAAGCCGAAGCAGAGGCGGAATCGAAGCGGCTGCAAGGTGAAGGTATCGCCAACCAGCGCAAGGCCATCATCGCCGGGTTGAAAGATTCCATCGAAGATTTTTCCAAAGCGGTGTCGGGAGCAACCGCGCAAGATGTCATGCACCTTGTCCTCATCACCCAATATTTCGACACGCTAAAAGACGTCGCCGCCAACGATCGCACCAACACCGTGCTTGTGCCTCACTCGCCGGGCACCATCAACGATTTATTCGATCAATTCCGCAACGCCATGGTCGCCAGCCAGGCGCTCGTCAATCCGCTTGACGCCGCCTCTACGGCGCCGCCGATACCCGGCCGCACCAGATAGAAACAATCGGACATCCAGTAGGAGTAAGCACGCGGCTATGCTTCTATTGTTCCGTGTGGAACGCCCAGCAGACTTGCGCGGACTCTCGAATGAACCCCGCGGCCAATTCCGGCTGGGTGACGGGAAGCATGTGCCCGCCTTCGACAAGCTTCAGCCGCAGATTCGAAATTTTCGTTTTCATCGCTTCACCGTGTTCGCGGTAATCGAGTACTTCATCGCTGGTGCCGTACAAAATCGCAACAGGCACGCGAATCGCCGGGTACCGCTCGATCATGGCGGGTAAATCGGCGTCCGCTGCTACCAGATCCGTCGAAACGTTATAGAAATTCCACGGGCGCAAGCTCAGCAGACCTCCGCCGCGCGTCGCAAAGTCCTTCGGCACCGCCTCAGGCGCAAAAATCATCTTCACAATCGCGGGCCCTTGCCGGATGCCGATCGGAACGCCGAGCGTCCAGGATATGACCCAACGCACCCATTTCGATGGAATGTCGAGCGGGCGAAATGGCGCGGGAACTTGCTTCGGCACGTGGGTCAGCGGCGCAAGCAGCGCCAAACTTCCGATCGCATCTGGGGAATCCAGCGCCATGGCCAGCGCAATCGCGCCGCCCAGTGAATGTCCCACGACCAGGGGCCGGTCCAGTCCCAGTTTGCGAATAACGTCTGCGACGACCGCTGCCTGCATGCGCAATCGCGCCGAATCGTCGCTCTCGCGCGTTGAATAACCTGCCCCGGGACGATCGACGACAACCACGCGGTATTCGCGGGCGAGCTCGTCTACAAGACCGTAGGTGAAATTGCCGGACTGGCCGCCAAGTCCGTGCACCATCACAATCGGCTGACCAGATCCGCGCTCCAGATAATGGATCCGCGCGCCGGTCAGTTGCAAAAAGTTCCCGCGGGGCGGCAGCGCCTTCTCCACACGCCACGCTGTCCACGCCGAAAAAAGCACCAGCCCAGCGATAACCGCCGCGAACCCAGCCAGCACACTCAGCAACACCGTCATCATTTCCGGCATCTAGTTGTTGCTTCCAGCCACGCTGGCCATCTTTCCCTGGCCGGCCACCTGCTTGTCCTGTAGTTCTGCGCTTCGATTCGCCGCCTTGCGCCTGAACTCCATTGTCCCGTCCTCCACGCTCGCAAAACGGAACTCCAACAAATCCAGCGCATAGTTCTGGTGTAACCGCCACGGCCGCTGCGAGCCTTGTTTGGGTAACTCATCCATCGCCCGCTGGATATACCCGGAGCTGAAATCAATCACCGGTTCTTCCTGGATCGAGTCGTCGCGCCGCCGCGCTACGCAAATATCGTAGTGCCCCGCTTGCATGTGCTTCAGTAATCGGCAAACATACTCCGCCGTCAAATCCGACTTCAGCGTCCAGGAAGCGTTCGTATACCCGAACGACGACGCCAGATTCGGAACGTCGCTATACATCATCCCTTTGTACGCCATCGTACGCGGGAATTTGACCTGCGCGCCGTCCACCCACACTTCCATTCCCCCCATTAACTGCACTTTCAGCCCCGTCGCGGTCACAATAATGTCTGCCTCCAATTGTTCTCCCGACTTCAGCCGCAGGCCCTTCTCGACGAACGTCTCGATTTCATCGGTTACCATCAAAGCCTTGCCGCTGTTGATCGCCTTGAACAGGTCCGCGTCCGGAATAAAGCACAACCGCTGGTCCCAGGGGTTGTAGCGAGGATTGAAATGCTTGGCCACGTCGTAGTTTGGACCCAGCGCCTTCTGCGCCAGGCCCAGCAGCCATTGTTTGATTTTCTCTGGCTTGCCGCGCGATTGCTGGTACAGGTACATAGCCACCAGCACGTGCTTCCAGCGCAGAATCGTGTATGACACCCGCTCTGGCACTTTCCCGCGCAACCACTCCGCCAGCATGTCCTTCGAGGGCAGCGACAAAACGTAGGACGGCGATCTCTGCAGCATCACCACAAGCTTCGCCCTTTCCGCCATCGCCGGCACGAGGGTCACCGCCGTCGCTCCGCTGCCAATCACCACCACGCGCTTGCCCGTGTAGTCCAAATCCTCCGGCCATTTCTGTGGGTGCACAATCGTTCCGCCGAACCGCTCCATGCCCGGCCAGCCCGGCATGTATCCGGCCGCGTAGTCGTAATACCCGCTGCACATATACAGAAAGTTGCAGGTGAGCCAAAGCGTCCGCCCGCCGGGCCCGCTCACTTCCACCGTCCAGTGCGCATCCACCGGCGACCATGTCGCCTTCTTCGCGCGGTGACCGTAGCGAATTTTGCGGTCAATCCCGTTTTCCTGAGCGGTCTCGCAAATGTATCTGCGGATCGCCGGCCCGTCGGCAATCACTTTCGCTTCTTTCCACGGCTTGAAGCGATATCCCAGCGTGTACATGTCTGAATCGGAGCGCACGCCCGGGTAGCGGAACAAATCCCAAGTTCCGCCCATCGTTTTGCGACCTTCCAGGATGGCGTAGCTTTTCTTTGGACATTCCGTCTGCAGGTGGTAGGCCGCGCCAATCCCAGAAAGTCCGGCGCCCACAATCAGCACATCGAAATGTTCCGGACGCCCCTGTCGGCCTGGCTCGTCCGATGCCCCACCCACTGCCACCGCGCGGTCCGCCATGGCGCCTCCACACCTGCTTGTCTCCAGCCGGATGCTCCGCAGTGTACTCCACCGGCGCGGTTTGTGTCAGGGACCGCAGGCCTCAGATCCCATCTCGGGAGTTTTGACGGTAATGTTTGACTCCGCCACCGGCTCTTCACGAATTCGAATCTCGAATCCCGAATTTCTCCTTTGGGACGCAGAGACGGTCGCGGCGCGGCGATTTCGGTTAGTATGTCCTCGGCCGCTTAGAATCAAGGACACCCCATGGACAACGATCGCCGCCGAGCCGAACGCTACTTCTTTTCCGCCCAGGCGGAAATCACCGAATCGGGTACGGCGCTGCGTATCCTCTCGCGCGTCAGTGAAATCTCTCAGCACGGCTGCTATCTCGACATGATGAACCCGTTCCCCGCCAATACCACCGTGAAGCTGAAAATCACTGCGGGTGCTGAGACCTTCTCCGCCGATACCCGCGTCGTCCATGCGACTGCCAACATCGGCTCCGGCATCGAGTTCCTCGAAGCCAGCGTCGAGGACCGCGCCCTCCTTGATCGCTGGCTCGGTCAAGCCGCCCAATAGGGTGCTGTTCCCGAATTTCGGTTTTTGCCTCTCGATTTCCGGATTCCCGCGGGCGGCTCACCTGTCCTCTAGTCCCATTTATCCCGAGGAAACGCCCGTGCAATGGCGTTGTATTGCCTCAGGCCCCCGGTGCTATCCTGCCCGTATGAGCGCCGAGCAACGCACCACAGTACAAGACCGTCGCGGTCTGCGGTTTCCGTTCAACGCCGACTGCGAAATCCAGCTCGAAAATCCGTCGCGCAGGTTTTCCGCGCGCCTCACCGAACTGAGCTTCCGCGGCTGCTTCCTCGAAATGCCCATTGAGCTTCAGATGAAGCAGCGGCTCCGCCTCAAGGTCTTCCACGAAAACGAATTCTTCGAAGCCCTGGCCGATGTCCTTTATACCCGCACGAATGGCGCGGGTGTACTGTTTGTCGGCATGGAGCACCACTACCGCTCCATCCTGCAAAACTGGATTCTCGCCGAGCTTGACAAGCAAGCCAACGCTACCCAGTTCTAGCAACTCCCGACAGAACCCTCGCCGAATCCGCAAAAATGGCAACCCTGAATATTCGCGGCATCGCCTATGGCCGCTGACAGATAAGCCAACAAAACAGAGCGAGTAAAGCGACATCTTGCGGATTTAGTCTCCATCACGCGCCTCGTCCTTCCCAAAAACAAACATGGATCGGAAGCTTGCCCTGTTGCGAATGCGCTATTTAGCGATTGGTCCCGCTGGTACCGAGGGGCTATCGACGGGGGCAGCAGCGCAGACGAAATTGGGTGTATCGGCTGTGGCAGAGCTGTGCGCAGAGCCCCAAAAAGACGGCTCAAAGCCGGCGGTAGGACGATCACCGAAACGGCCGGGGACGTGACCAGCCGCTTGTCGGGAACGGAATGGAGGAATCATGCGAAGGATGACGACGATTTTCGCGGTGTTGCTAGCCGCGAGCGTGCCTGCCCTGGCAGAGGAGATTGTCCTGAAAGACGGCACCAAGATCGTAGGTCACATGACGGGTGTGACGCAGGAGAAGCTCGAAGTCGAGACTTCCTACGGCAAGATCCAGGTCAACCGGAGCGACATTGTGACCATCAGCTTCCCGGAAAATAGCGCGCCGAAGAGCTCCGACGCCACGGCAGCCAAGGTGGACTTGCCCAAGATTGACGAGACGCTGGCCGGCACGCAGTACCTGAACCGGACGGCAAAGTTCTCTCTGACGCTTCCCCCCGATTGGATGATCGAACCCTCGCTGCGGCGCTCGCCGGATACCCTGGCGGCACTGAGCTCGCGTGACAAAATGCGCTTTGCGATGGTGATCCAGGAGGAGTATCCCGGTTCGCTCGACAGCTACAAGCAGATGACCATGCTGACGGCGCGGCGGAACCTCTCGAACTTCGAGGAACTCGCGCAGTCAAACGTTACCATTGACGGCAAGCCGGCTCTGGTGGTCTTTTACCGAGGCGTTCTGACCACAAAAACAAACTCCACCCTGCCGGTGGAATTCGTGAGCGCAATCATCCAGTCGGGCAGCACCTTCACGAAGGTTTCCGCGTGGTGCGTTGAGCCGTTGTTTCACGACATGCAGCCGTCGTTTGAGAAGCTGGTGAATTCCTACCGCAGCAACGGGCGAATCACCGCGGCGTCTGACAACGCTCGGCCCTGAGCAGCCGTTAGCCCAAAGTAGCTGCGATTCGGTTGAGAGACCAATGAATGCCCGCCCCTGAGGCGGGCATTTGGCACCGTGAGAATCTTCGCAAAGCGGACCACAAGACACGGGCCGCGAGCGGATTAGAGCAGCGGGGCTTTGCCATTGAAGCGGGCGCCGGAGCCCAGTTCTTCCTCAATGCGGAGAAGTTGGTTGTATTTGGCGATGCGGTCGGTGCGCGATGCGGAACCCGTCTTGATTTGCCCCGCGGCGGTAGCGACGGCCAGGTCGGCGATGAAGGTGTCCTCGGTTTCACCGGAGCGGTGCGAAATGATGGATTTGTAACCGGCCTTGCGGGCCAGTTCGATGGCGTCGATGGTTTCGGTGACGCTGCCAATCTGATTCAGCTTGATGAGAATGGCGTTGCCGATACCTTCGTTGATGCCGCGCGAGAGCCGCTCGGTGTTGGTGACAAAGAGGTCGTCTCCAACCAGCTGGATTTTTTTCTTTGAAATTTTGCTGCCGACACTCTGGGTGAGCCCTTTCCAGCCGGACCAGTCGTCTTCGGCCATGCCGTCTTCGATGGAAACGATAGGATATTTCTCCACCCAACTTGTCCAGTAGGCCGCCATTTCAGCCGAGCTGTGCGCGGACTTGTCCGACTTTTTAAAAACATATTTGTCGCTGGCCTTGTCATAGAATTCGCTGGAGGCGGGATCGAGTGCGATGGAAACCTGATCGCCCGGCTTGTAGCCGGCAGCCCCGATTGCTTCCAGAACGATCTGGATGGCTTCTTCGTTGGACTTGCAGCTCGGCGCGAAGCCGCCTTCATCGCCGACGGCGGTAGAGTAGCCGTGCTTCTTCAGCGCGGTTTTGAGCGCGTGAAAGATCTCAACGCCCCAGCGGAGGGCTTCGGAAAAGTTGGGCGCGCCGACCGGCATGACCATGAATTCCTGAAAGTCGACAGAGCTGTCGGCGTGGGCGCCGCCATTGAGAATGTTCATCATCGGGACGGGAAGAACGTTGGCGGTGGTATCGGTCGAATAGCGAGAGAGATATTTGTAGAATGGCTGCTTAAGCGAAGCGGCGGCGGCGCGGGCAGCGGCCATCGAGACGGCGAGGATAGCATTGGCCCCGAGGCGGGATTTCGTGGGATTGCCGTCGAGAGTGATCATCCTGTGGTCGAGGGCACGCTGATCGGCGGCATCAAGGCCGGTGACGGCCTTGGCGATTTCGGTGTTGGCGTTGTGAACAGCTTTGAGGACGCCTTTGCCGAGATATTTGGATTTGTCGCCGTCGCGAAGTTCGAGGGCCTCGTGCTCGCCAGTGGAGGCACCGGAGGGAACCGCGCCGCGGCCAAATGCGCCGGATTCCAAGGTGACATCGGCTTCGACGGTGGGATTGCCCCGCGAATCGATAATCTGGCGGGCGCGAACGCGGGTGATTTTCGTGGACATGATTCAGTGACTCCTCGATGGGATAAAGCAACTGAGTATTGTAACAAAGGATGCTCAGTGGGAAGCGGCAGCGGGTTGTGGCTCGTGTTCGCTGATCCGAACCCTGCGCTTCGTCGTAAAGAGAGTGGAGACGAACGCGAAGAAACGCAAAGCGGCCGCGACAAAGGCGGGATAGCTGGCGGCGCTTAGCAGTCTTGACCGACGTTTGTGCAAGAAGAGCCATTCTCAAAGACGAAGGGCGTGGCTTGTGAGATTTGGCTCTCCCCTATTGGGTGGGAAGAGAGAAGGCGATGTAGATGCCGCCAGAGGGGGATTTGGGGTCCTTGCCGCCCCCGGCGGCAAGGACTACGAATTGGCGGTTGTTGATGGAGTAGGTGGCTGGAGTGGCGTTGCCGGCGAAAGGAAGAGTCGTTTCCCAAAGAAGCTCGCCCGAAGATTTGTCGAAGGCACGGAATTTTTTGTCGAAGTTGGTGGCGCCGATCAACAGCAGGCCTCCGGCCGTAACGATGGGGCCGCCGTAGTTCTCACTGCCCGTGTATTTCATCCCTTGGGCGAGGAGTTCGGGATATTCCCCGAACGGGATTTTCCAGACATATTCGCCAGTGTTTAGATTGATCGCGTTCAGCGTGCCCCACGGCGGCGCGACGGCGGGATAACCGTCGGGATCGTAGAAACGACGGTAGCCGGTGAGGTGGTATTTAAGGCCGAGAGGCGGAGGGCCTTCGCCCAGCAGCAACGCGTCTTTGCCGGTGGAAAGAAAATCGGTGATGCCATGGATTTGTTCATCGGAGAGATTGGGAAAGGCGGGCATGCCGCTCTTGCCTTCGCGGATGGCGGTTTCGATTTGCTGACGCGACAAGCGGGTGGCGACATTGACGAGCGAGGGAAAATTGGCGGAGCCTGCGCGGTTTTCGCCGTGGCAAAGCGCGCATTGATTCTTGTAGAGCGTGGCGGAGGTTTTCTCGAAACTGGTTTCGGCAAGGGTGCCGATCCAGGCGATGTCGTTCGAATTCACGTAAATGATGGAGGTATCGGGGTCGAAAGCCGAACCGCCCCATTCGGCGCCCCCGTCGAAGCCCGGAAAGATAAAGGTGTCTTTGCCGACCGCGAGAGGAAGGAATTGTCCCGCACTTAGGGAGGAGTTGAATTTCTCAAGGGCCCACTGGTGGGCGGCGGCCGTGCGGTTGGTAAGCATGTCGCGGGTGAGAAGTTGCCGCGCGAAGGGCGCGGGCCTTGTGGGAAGGCCTTGCTGTGTGGCGGCAAGTTCGCCTGGAACCGGACTTGGCGGATAGTCCCGATACTCGATGGGAAACAGCGGGACGCCGGTGGCGCGGTCGAACAGATAGATGAAGCCTTGTTTGGAGGGTTGCGCGACGGCCTCGACGGATTGCCCGTTGTGCCGCACGGTGACCAAGAGTGGCGGAGCAGGAAAGTCGCGGTCCCAGATGTCGTGACGGACACCTTGGAAGTGCCAAAGGCGCTGGCCGGTCTCGGCATTGAGCGCAAGGAGGCAATCGGCGAAGAGATTGTCGCCGAGACGATCGGCACCGTAGAAATCGGCGGCCGCAGAGCCCGTGGGAACGAACACGATTCCGCGCACCACGTCCACGGTCATGCCCGACCAGTTGTTGGCAGCGCCACTGGTTTTCCAAGCGTCTTTGGGCCAGGAGTCGTAACCGAATTCGCCGGGGTGCGGAATGGTGTGAAAGGTCCAGCGAAGTTTTCCGGTGCGAACGTCGAAAGCGCGAATGTCGCCGGGCGGCGCGGGAAGGGTTTCGGGATTTCGTCCGCCGACGATGAACAGATCTTTGTAGACGACGGGCGGACTAGTAAGCGCGACGAATTGCTGGGAGGCGGGTTCGCGGCCGAGGCCCTCGCGGAGATCGATGCGACCATTCTGGCCGAACGAAGCGATAGGCTTGCCGGTGGCAGCGTCGAGTGCGTAGACAAAGTGCATCACGCCCAGGATGATGCGTTTGTCAGCTCCTTCGCTCCAGTAAGCGAGCCCCCGATCGGGTTGCGTGCCGGGTACGCCGGAATCGAATTTCCAGAGAAGTTTTCCGGTGGCGGCATCGAGGGCGAAGATTTTCTGCGAGGGCGTGATGCCGTAGAGGACCGAGCCGACGATGAGAGGGCTGGTCTGGAGGCCGCCGGATTCACCGGTATCGTAGGCCCAGGCGACCTTAAGACTCTTCACATTGCCACGATTGATTTGGGAGAGCGGGGAGTAGTGGGTGCCTGAGGAGTCGCCGCCGTAGGTGGGCCAGTCGGAGTTTTGGGCAAGGGCGACGCTCCCGCCAAGAAAGCAAAAAAGGCAGAGCGCCAGGCAAGCCCGGCTCTTAGAAAACGCACGAATCATTGGGATTCGGGTTCTTCGATTAGGGATTCCTGGCGGACCACGACGACGATGCCGGAGGGGGTAACGTGGAAGCGGCGCTTGTCGGCTTCCAAATCGTAGCCGATTTCGGTGTGCTCGGGGAGGCTGACGTGACGATCAATGATGGCGCGGCAGATGCGCGAGTGGCGGCCGATGTTGACGTGGTTATAGATGATGGAAGCGGTGACTTCGCAATAGCTGTTGACGCGGACGTCGTAGCCGAGCAGCGAGTTCTGCGCGCGACCGCCGGAGAGAATCGAGCCGTGGGCAACGATGGAGTCAAGAGCGATACCCATGCGGTCGGCATCGGCGAAGACGAATTTCGCTGGCGGATACTGATGCTGCCAGGTCCGCAGGGGCCAAGCCTTGTCATAGAGGTTGAAAACCGGGGAGACGCTGACCAGGTCCATGTTGGCTTCGTAGTAGGCATCGATGGTTCCGACGTCGCGCCAGTAGAGGGACTCGCGGGAGTTTTCATCCACGAAGTTGTAAGCAAAAATCCTGTGCTTGGTGATCAAGCGCGGGATGATGTCTTTGCCGAAGTCGTGGGCGGACTTGGGATCTTCGGAGTCGGCCAGGAGCGCAGGTATGAGGAGTTGCGTGTTGAAGATATAGACACCCATAGAGGCGTTGCAGTGGGTGGTCTTGTGCGGTGACGTTTTGGGCTTTGCGGGTTTTTCCTCGAAGCCGACAATGCGCCAGTCCTTGTCCGTCTCGATCACCCCGAACTGCCGGGCGGCTTCCGCAGCAGGAACCTCAATGGTGGCGACCGAGGCCTCGGCACCGGAATCGATATGGCGCTGCAGCATCTTGGCGTAGTCCATCTTGTAGATGTGATCGCCCGAGAGGATGAAGACGTATTTGGAGCGTTCGCTGCCGATTGAATAGATATTCTGGTAAACGGCGTCGGCAGTACCTTGATACCACTGTTGGGAAACGCGCATTTGTGGAGGCAGGACTTCGATGAATTCGCCAAGGCCCATGAGCGGAGACCAGCCTGCGCGGACATGGCGCGAGAGGCTGAGGGCTTTGTACTGGGTGAGAACGAAGACGCGATGCAGGCCCGAGTTCACGCAGTTGGATAAGGTGACGTCAATGATCCGGTAGAGACCGCCGAAGGGAACGGCAGGCTTGGCGCGATCGCGGGTTAAGGGCCAGAGTCGTTCACCTTGCCCTCCAGCAAGAAGTACACCGATGGCGTCGCGCATATCGGGCATGCAGGTCAGCTCCCGAAGAGGAATTTGCGGCACTCAGTGTAACAGCAGAGGCAAGGGGAAGGCAGTGGGGGGAGTACTGTAGCCGTGAAGAGTAACTGGAAAGGTATCCCGAGAGGCGGAAAAGCGCTTACATGAAAGATTACTTGACTTAGGAGGGCGGAATTGACTACAAGAGGCCAACAACCTCATGCGATAATTTAGGCAGGGGCAGTGCGGTAAGGCAGCATCGGCACTGCATGCAAGCAATCCGAACCAGAATTGGGGTGAAGTACATTGGCAGAAGTCGTCATTCAAGAGAATGAATCCTTGGAGAATGCCCTGCGGCGTTTCAAGCGCAAGGTGCAACAGGAAGACATCATCAAGGA